>ERZ791785.117-NODE-117-length-89901-cov-3.982414_pt1 | contig 89901 bp, 73 predicted proteins | sample MGYA00509947_ERZ791785 | MGnify/ENA primary metagenome ERZ791785 (study PRJEB30046, sample SAMN00791982) | human gut metagenome | study: EMG produced TPA metagenomics assembly of the A metagenome-wide association study of gut microbiota in type 2... | reverse complement strand
CCCCATGTGAGAGTAGGTCACCGCCAAGCCTGATAGGAACCCCTGATGTGAGAGCGTCGGGGGGTTTTTGCTTTGGGGGCATAGGAAAGGAAAATAGAAAGCAAAGCGGAATATTTTAAATCAGAACCTAATTTACGTTGAGAGATCTTGTGTTTTTTCATACAATCTAGCGAATTTTACTTTAAAGGAGAAGCAGATGTACTTTGATAAAATTAAAGCTGAACTTACTGAAGCGGCAGATGTATTAAATAAATTTTTAGCTGACGAGAATAATATCAAATTAATCCAAAAAGCAGCATTATTGATTTCAGAGAGTTTTAAACAGGGTGGTAAAGTGCTCTCTTGTGGTAACGGAGGTTCTCATTGTGATGCGATGCATTTTGCTGAAGAATTAACGGGGCGTTATCGTGAAAATCGCCCCGGTTACCCGGCAATTGCTATTTCCGATGTTAGCCATTTAAGCTGCGTGAGTAATGATTTTGGCTATGATTATGTGTTTTCGCGTTATGTGGAAGCTGTAGGACAAAAAGGTGATGTTTTATTCGGTTTGTCTACTTCAGGAAATTCCAAAAACGTGCTTAATGCTATTGAAGTAGCAAAAACGAAAGGAATGAAAGTCATTGCCATGACTGGTAAAGATGGCGGTAAAATGGCAGGAATTGCCGATGTGGAAATTCGAGTGCCTCATTTTGGTTATGCAGATCGCATTCAGGAAATTCACATTAAAGTTATTCATATTTTGATGATGTTAATTGAATTTGAAATGGCAAAAGTAAATTAATAAAGAGCGGTCGTTTTTTCATATGTTTTTTGAATCCCAAATTTTTTTGGGATTTTTTATATCCTAACATTGCATAATTATTCAAAAAATAATAATATATTTTCAATTCTATGATGATTGATACAGAGACGCAGTAAACAATGACAATTAGTGTTAAAAATTTAAATTTTTTTTATGGTTCAAGCCAGGCCTTATTTGATATTAACTTATCCGCTGATGATGGTGATGTGGTGGTATTACTAGGGCCTAGTGGTGCAGGCAAAAGTACGTTGATTCGAACATTAAATTTACTAGAAGTTCCACAATCGGGTAAATTGAGTATTGCCAATAATCAGTTTGATTTGTCTTCAGGGAATGATCTGAAACAACTTCGTCAGTTACGTCGTGATGTAGGCATGGTATTTCAGCAATATAATTTATGGCCGCATATGACCGTATTACAGAATCTTATTGAAGCACCGATGAAAATTCTTGGTGTAAGTGACCTAGAGGCTAAACAACAAGCATTGGAATTGCTGCAACGTTTACGTTTAGAGGAGTTTGCTGATAGATTTCCGTTGCATTTGTCTGGTGGTCAACAGCAGCGGGTGGCGATTGCACGCGCTTTAATGATGAAACCGCAAGTATTGTTATTTGACGAACCAACTGCTGCATTAGATCCGGAAATTACAGCTCAGATCGTTTCTATTATTGAAGAATTGCAACAAACCGGAATTACGCAAGTTATTGTTACTCATGAAGTAAATGTAGCGAAAAAAGTAGCAACTAAAGTGGTTTATATGGAACAGGGGCGTATCATCGAAATGGGCGATAAGACTTGTTTTGAGAACCCTCAGACGGAGAAGTTTAAACAATATTTATCACACAATATCTAATCTAGAAGGAGAATATTATGAAAAAATTATTATTAAGTGCAATTTTATTAGGCTCTGCAGTAGCGGCTCACGCGCAGGATTTAACTTTTGCCATGGAACCAAGTTACCCACCGTTTGAGACTACTAATGAAAAAGGTGAAATTATCGGTTTTGATGTGGATATTGCCAACGCTATCTGTAAAGAAATTCAAGCTACCTGCCATTTTAAAGGCGAGGCATTTGATTCTTTGATTACTAATTTAAGATCAAAACGTTTTGATGCTGTTATTTCTGCGATGGATATTACCGAGGCTCGTGGTAAACAAGTATTATTCTCTGACCCATACTACGACAGCACAGCCAGCTATGTTGCATTAAAAGGCAAAGCTACTTTAGAAAATGCGAAAAATGTTGGTGTACAAAATGGGACGACCTATCAGCAATATACAGTAGCGGAAACAAAACAATACAGCGTGAAATCCTATGCCAGCTTACAAGATGCGGTACTGGATCTAAAAAATGGACGTATTGATATTATCTTCGGTGATACAGCAGTGCTTGCGGATATGATTTCCAAAGAAGATAACGTTCAGTTTGTCGGCGATAAAGTGAATAACAAAAAATATTTCGGTAATGGTTTTGGTATTGCATTGAATAAATCTAACAAAGAATTAGCAGAAAGCTTCAATAAAGGTTTAGCGGCAATTAAAGCCAATGGCGAATATCAAAAAATCTACGATAAATGGATGACCAAATAATCCTATGTTTTCTGATTATTTTTCTTTAATGTTGACCGCGGCCCTGATGACCTTAGGGCTTGCGGTTTGTTCGTTAGTGTTAGGGCTTTTTTTAGGCATGCTATTTGCCATGCTGGAAGCTAATCGTTTTGTCGGTAAACCTACCGCGGTATTTGTTGCCTTATTGCGAGGCTTACCGGAAATTCTGGTCGTATTGCTGGTTTATTTTGGTTCTAGCGAATTGGTTGAATTGCTCACCGGCGAATACATTGAGTTCGGTGCATTCGGTTGTGGTGTATTCGCGCTGTCCTTAATTTTTGCAGCCTATGCTTCACAAACATTGCGTGGTGCTATTCAGGCGATTGCTAAAGGGCAGTGGGAGTCAGGAACCGCGTTGGGATTGAGTAAAGGCTACACTTTCCTTCGTATTATCATGCCACAAGTGTGGCGTCATGCATTGCCGGGGTTGAGCAATCAATGGTTGGTATTGTTGAAAGATACGGCGTTGATTTCCTTAATTGGTGTAGATGATCTGATGCGTCAAGCACAGCTGATTAATACGAATACACACCAACCTTTCACTTGGTATGGTATTGCCGCGTTGATTTATCTTTTAGTGACATTAGTGAGTCAAGTCGGTATTCGTAAATTAGAACTGCGTTTTACTCGTTTTGAAAGGGAAGTGTAATTATGTTTCAAGAATATTTAAGCGTGATTGCACAAGGTATTCCTACCAGCTTGCTATTAACTGTTGTGTCATTGTTGATTGCCTTTAGTCTGGCTTTGTTGTTTACCATACTACTTTCTATTGGTAATAAAGTGGTGAAAAGTGCGGTCAATTTATATCTTACTTTATTTACCGGCACGCCTTTATTGGTGCAGTTTTTCCTGATTTATGCAGGGCCGGGGCAGTTTCAATGGATTGTGGACAGCCCGTTATGGCTGCTGTTTTCGAATGCTTGGTTTTGTGCTGCGTTAGCATTGGCGTTAAATAGTGCGGCCTATTCTACCCAATTATTCCATGGCGCAGTGAAAGCAATTTCTAAAGGCCAATGGGAAAGTTGTGAAGCACTTGGGCTAAGCCGTTTGCAAACCTTGAAAATTTTACTTCCATATGCATTAAAACGCGCTTTACCTTCATACTCTAATGAGATCATTTTAGTGTTTAAAGGAACGGCCCTCGCTTCCACGATCACTATCATGGACATCATGGGCTATGCTCGTCAGCTTTATGGCACAGAATATGATGCGCTCACCATTTATGGCATTGCAGGTGGTATTTATCTCGTGATTACCGGTATTGCGACGTTGTTATTGCGTAAGCTGGAAAACCAAGTGCTTGCTTTTGAACGGTTGGATATGCGTAACTAGAATTAAGTGCGGTTATTTTTTCGAATGTTTTTAAATCCCAAATTTATTTGGGATTTTTTATATTTTAAGATTGCATAATTATGCAATAAAAGATAATATATTTTCATTGTTGAGTGAATCTTAATCAATGCAAGTCTAATTATCCATCATGTCAGCAACTTAGAGGAGTATTAAGATGAAAACATTACTACTTGGTAGCCTGCTAATGGGCGCAACAATGCTAACAAATGCACAAAATTTAATTTTTGGCACAGAACCAAGTTATCCGCCTTTTGAACTGACTAATGAAAAAGGTGATCTTGTTGGATTTGATATTGATATTGCGCAAGCTATTTGCAAAGAAATTCAAGTCACTTGTCAATTTAAAACGCAGCCTTTTGATGCATTAATTCCTAGTTTGAAAGCCAAACATTTTGATGCAGCAATGTCTGCCATCGATATTACAGAAGCGCGTACTAAGCAAGTGCTATTTACGGATTCTTATTATGATAATTCAGCCAGTTATGTTGCTTTGAAAGGGAAAATGGATTTAACTACGGCAAAAAATATTGGTGTACAGAACGGTTCAACGTTTCAGCAATATACTTTAGCTGAAACTAAACAATATGCTGTGAAAGCTTATGTGAATTTGCAGGATGCTATTTTGGATTTGAAGAATGGACGAATTGATATTGTATTGAGCGATACCGCATTATTGGCAGATATGATGAAAAAAGAACCAGAACTTCAGTTTGTTGGCGAGAAAGTAGTCAATCCAAAATATTTTGGTAATGGTACGGGGATTGCAGTTCATAAATCCAACAAAGCTTTACAGGAAAGCCTGAATAAAGGATTGTCCGCGATTAAAGCGAATGGTGAATATCAGAAAATTTATGATAAATGGATGGTAAAGTAATCATTAAGTGAAAAATGGGCAAGATGTTGCCCATTTTTTATGCGTTGTTTGTTATCCAACTTGCCACGATCAACACTAAAGCAAAAATTGCTGCCCAAACCAAGTGGAGTTTAACGCTCTTACGATTAATTTCCTCATTCTGTAAACGACGCTCTTCCAGTTTTTGTTTATAGGCTTCAAGATTCTCAGGTTTAAAGGAAAAACCACAGTTAGGGCAGTATTCTGCACTTTCGCTGATTTTTTTACGGCATTCCGGGCAACGGTGTAACATGACTTCTCCGGTGAGATCAATTTTCAAGAAAAACACAATGTAGCGATTTTTGTTTAAAACACAAGAAATTTATACCGCACTTTTTAGCTCAATTTAAAAATGTGATTAGAATCACATTTTACAAAGATATTCTGAGTCGACAGATTACCCTTTATTTACTTCATTGTAACAGAAGCCTAAAATAGCGCGGCTTTACTCATATAGGAGTAAATAGTTAAACATTAACCCGAGCACGTTATGTTTTATTTGTAAATCTAACTGTTCTTTCCATAGGATTTTCATATGTTGTGGTTCTTCTTCTGTGTTCTGGTGTTGATTTTAGGTTATGCGATTTATGGCAGAATTATTGAAAAAATCTTTGTCATTAACCCTAAACGTCAAACACCGGCTTATCAAGTCAATGATGGCGTCGACTATATGCCGATGTCTAAAACGAAAATTTGGCTAATCCAATTATTAAACATTGCAGGTACCGGTCCGATTTTTGGTCCGATTCTTGGTGCGTTATACGGACCCGTTGCTATGTTGTGGATCGTTGTTGGTTGTATTTTTGCCGGTGCGGTACATGACTATTTCTGCGGTATGTTAAGTATTCGTCATGGTGGGGCAACCATGCCTTACTTAGCAGGTAAATTCTTAGGTCGTCCAGTAAAAGTCTTTATCAACGTTTTAGCGCTTGTTCTTCTTTTATTAGTTGGCGTTGTCTTCGTTGCAAGCCCTGCGCAATTAATGGGTACGATCACCATGGACATCATGGGCGCATCTCAAGGTGCATTGCAATTAGGTGATGCCGAAGCGGTTCATAAGGCTGTTGAAGCCGGTGGTTTAACCGTATGGGGAATGGATAAAGCAACTGTAGTTTCCGTATGGACTGCGATTATTTTTGCTTACTATATTCTTGCAACTTTGTTACCAATTGACAAAATTATCGGCCGTATTTACCCACTCTTTGGTGCGTTATTACTCTTTATGTCTGTAGGTATGGTGTATGGTTTAGTATCCGCGCATTTCAGTGCGGTAGATCCTATCGAATTCTTCCGTACGATTGATGCAGATGGTCAAGGTTTAACCTTAGATAAATTCACACAAAACTTCCAAGTGAAAGGTGATGTACCAATTTGGCCATTATTGTTCTTAACCATTTCTTGCGGTGCATTATCGGGTTTCCACGCAACACAAACTCCGTTAATGGCGCGTTGTGCTGAAAATGAAAAAGAAGGTCGTTTCATTTTCTACGGTGCGATGATTACTGAAGGTATTATTGCATTAGTATGGTGCATGGTGGGTCTTGCATTCTATGAGAACCCGCAAGCGTTACAAGATGCGATTGCCGCAGGTTCACCATCTAAAGTAGTATATGACAGCTCATTACACTTCTTAGGTTTCGTTGGTGGTATCTTTGCAGTATTGGGTGTCGTTGTACTTCCAATTACTTCTGGGGATACGGCATTCCGTGCAGCACGTTTACAATTAGCGGAAATTTTCAAAATTGATCAACGTTCATTGACAAAACGTTTGTTCATTGCAGTGCCATTGTTCGTATTAGGTTATTTTGTTTCAACCATCGACTTCAGCGTGTTATGGCGTTACTTCACTTGGGCAAACCAAATGACTGCAATGGTGATGTTATGGACGGCGGCAGCTTATTTATACCGCTATCATAAATTCCACTGGGTGGCATCTATCCCTGCATGGTTTATTACCACTGTCTGTGCAACCTATTTGTATTACAACAAAATCGGTTTCGGTTTAGACTATCAATTGTCAGTTTACCTAGGCTTTGCGACAACGATTGTTTGTGTCGTGTTGTTCTTCGCATTGGTTAAACGCTCCAATGAAGCAGACCCGGAATCTTTAGTTGATAGCCTTGCGAAATAGCAAAAATATTGACCGCACTTTTAGCGGTAAAGACTAAAATAAAATACCCTGTTGATGAAGATTAACAGGGTATTTTTTATCCGATGATTCCTTCATATCTAAATGCACATTGAACTTAAAAATAGATAAAACTTTCCTGATGCATCTCATTAAATTGCTTGCAACTTATACACACAAATAATAAAATTAATCAAAAGTGGTAAAAAGTGTTTTTTTGTGGGAAATTTTGGGCTGAACTCCCGAATTGAAATAAACAGAACAACCAAGGTGAGAAAAAATGTTTCGTGGTGCGGCAACGATTAATTTGGATGTAAAGGGAAGAATTTCTATTCCTACCCGTTATCGTGCCGAGCTTTTGGAACAGAACCAGGGGCAAATGGTTTGTACCGTAGATATTCGTCAACCTTGTTTATTGCTTTATCCGTTAAAGGAATGGGAAATTATTGAGCAAAAATTGCTCGGGCTTTCTAATTTTGATCCATTACAACGTACCTTACAACGAGTGATACTGGGTTATGCCACGGAATGTGAATTGGACAGTGCTGGACGAATTTTAATTAGTGGTCCTTTACGCCAGCACGCTAAATTAGAAAAATCCATCATGCTTGTTGGACAATTAAATAAATTTGAAATTTGGAGCGAGGCCGAGTGGCAGGCTCAAATTGAAAAAGACATGGCATTGGGTGCAACAGATAGCTTTGCATTATCAGAAGAATTAAAAACGCTGTCATTATAAGAGTAAAACTCACCGAACAGCGGCACTAGCAAAAGATAAGCGGCAATTATGCCGCTCTATCTTATCTTTAAATTATATTTTTATTTTTACATATTGCCGGTAATAATTTATGAGTCATTTAAATGCGTTTTCATCAGCTGAACATGCGACGGTTTTGTTACATGAAACCGTTGAAGGCTTGGCTTTAAAAGAAAACGGCATTTATATTGACGGTACGTTTGGTCGCGGGGGGCATTCCAGATTAATCCTTTCTAAGTTATCGGCTAACGGTAGATTAATTGCCATTGACCGAGACCCTAAAGCCGTCGCTGAGGCTCAAAAAATTCAAGATTCACGATTTCATATCGAACACAGCGCATTTTCAGATATTTTACCTATTTGTGAGAAGTTAAATTTAGTCGGTAAGATTGACGGCATTTTGCTTGATCTTGGTGTGTCATCTCCGCAATTGGATGATGCTGAGCGCGGTTTTAGTTTTATGAAAGATGGTCCATTAGATATGCGAATGGATGATAGTAAAGGCATGTCCGCAGCAGAGTGGCTGCAGCACGTTTCCGAACAAGATTTAGCGTGGGTTTTAAAAACGTTTGGTGAAGAGCGTTTTGCAAAGAAAATTGCCTCGGCCATCGTGAATTACAATAAAAGTGCGGTGCAAAATGGCGGTGAATGTTTAACGCGCACATTACAACTCGCTGAATTAATTGCACAGACTGTGCCATTTAAAGATAAACATAAACATCCTGCTACACGAAGCTTTCAGGCGATCCGTATTTTTATTAATTCAGAGTTAGATGAGCTGGAAAAAGTCTTGCAGTCCGCATTGACGGTGTTAGCCCCAGGCGGGCGTTTATCAATTATCAGTTTCCATTCATTAGAAGATCGCATGGTGAAGCATTTTATGCGTAAGCAAAGCCAAGGCGAGGATATTCCGAAAGGTTTACCATTGCGTGAAGACCAAATTCAACGTAATCAAACCTTAAAAGTGATTGGCAAAGCGATTATGCCAAGTGATGAGGAAATTGCCCAAAACCCAAGAGCACGTAGTGCCGTCTTAAGAATTGCGGAGAGATTAAGCTAATGTTAGAAAATAACGATAGATTCCCTTTGCGAAACATTATTCTTGAAGATTTATTTACGTCAAATAAATTGGTGTTGATTTTATTACTGGCGATTACGCTAAGTGCATTAGGAACGGTTTGGCTTACTCATCAAACGCGTGGATTAGTGGCAGAGAAAGGTGATTTGGTTTTACAACATCAAGCGCTTGAAAATGAATATCTTAATTTAAGATTAGAAGAGGCAACCCTCAGCGATAATACACGCATAGAAGCTATTGCCAAGCAATTCGGCATGCAACGAGCAACCCCAGAACAAGAAGTTGTTATTCTTGAATAAACGCGGAAATCACAAATATGGTTAAATTTAATAAATCAATTAAGCCGATACAAGCGAAAAAGAATAACCCTAAACCATCGGCACAAAATACTTCTTCGGTAAAACCGAATAAGCCTAAAATGGTTTATGAGAGAAGTTTCTTAAAAGGGCGTTATTTGTGGGCGTTAACCAGTGTTTTCTTGGGATTAATGGCATTGGTTGCTCAAGCGGCTTATATGCAAATTATCAATGCTGACTCTTTGATGGGGGAGGCGGATAAACGTTCTCTACGCACACAAGAAATTCAATTTGTTCGTGGTTCTATTCTAGATCGTAATGGCCAACTGTTATCGGTGAGTGTGCCGATGTATTCTGTGGTAGCGGATCCAAAATTTATTTTTGATGAAAATTCGTTAAAAGACAAAGAACGTTGGCAAAAATTGGCGGAAGCGTTAGGGATTTCTTATAGCAATTTGGTTAAGCGCGTTGAAAAAGATCCGAAATCCCGTTTTGTCTATTTATCTCGTCAAATTTCACCAACGCTTGCACAGTATGTTAAAGAGTTAAAAATTACCGGCATTATTCTAAAAATGGAAGCGCGCCGCTTTTATCCTCGCGTGGAAGAAACAGCCCATTTGATTGGTTATACCAATATTGATGGCGCAGGTATTGAGGGCATTGAAAAAAGCTTTGATTCCATGTTAGTGGGTAAATCCGGTTCCATGACATATCGTAAAGATAGATTCGGTAACATTGTCGAAAATATTTCTGATGTGAAGAAATATGATGCGCAAGACGTGACCTTGAGCATTGATGAAAAATTACAATCCATGGTTTACCGTGAAATTAAGAAAGCAGTTACTGAGAATAAAGCGGAATCCGGCACGGCCGTATTGGTGGATGTGCGTACCGGTGAAGTATTGGCAATGGCGAATGCCCCTTCTTATAACCCAAATAATCGAGTGGGAGTAAAATCCGAGTTAATGCGTAATCGCGCGATTACCGATACCTTTGAGCCGGGTTCTACTGTAAAACCGTTTGTGGTTTTGACCGCACTTCAACGTGGGGCAGTACGTCGTGATGAAATTATCAATACCGGCCCGTTAATCTTGAACGGCCATGAAGTAAAAGACGTGGCACCACGTGATCAGTTAAGTTTAGATGGCATTTTAGAAAACTCCAGTAACCGCGGTGTGAGCCGTTTAGCGTTACGTATGCCGCCGAGTGCTTTAATGGAAACCTATCAAAATGCCGGTTTAGGCAAACCGACAGATTTAGGTTTGATTGGCGAACAATCTGGTTTATTGAATGCCAATCGTGCTCGTTGGTCTGATATTGAGCGTGCTAACGTAGCCTATGGTTATGGTTTGAATGCAACGCCATTACAAATTGCTCGTGCTTATGTCACTTTAGGTAGCTTTGGTATTTATCGCCCGCTTTCTATTACTAAAGTGGATCCACCGGTCGTGGGACAACGTGTGTTCTCTGAAAAAATCACGCGTGAAGTCGTCAACATGATGGAAAAAGTTGCGATTAAAAATGGTCGTGCGATGGTCGAAGGATATCGTGTTGGTATTAAAACCGGTACGGCGAAGAAATTGGAAAATGGTCGCTATGTAGATAAATATGTGGCTTATACCGCAGGTATCGCACCAATTACTGACCCACGTTATGCTTTGGTGGTGCTGATTAATGATCCGAAAGCAGGGCAGTACTATGGTGGTGCAATTTCCGCACCGGTATTTTCCAGCATCATGAGCTATGCGTTGCGTAGTAACAATGTACCACCGGATGGCGTTGAAACGGATAAAACAACAAAACGCACTGTTCGTTTGAGTAGCAAAAAATCAAGTGAAGTCAATTAAATTAGACATAAAGTGCGGTGCGTAAATGAAGCGTTTTTCACTCATTTATTGAGAAAAAATTATGTATCGATTAACTTCTCTTCTCGGGATTCACATACCAGAAAATGTGAATCTCACCGAAATGACATTAGACAGTCGAACTGCAAAGGCCGGCTGTCTTTTTGTTGCAATTAAAGGACATCAAACCGACGGTCGTCAATATATTCCGCAAGCGTTGCAAAATGGCGCAAGTGCGGTCATTTTTGAGGCTGATTCTGAGGCGCAACATCTTCAGGTGCGCTACGAACAACAGGTTCCGCTCATTGCATTTTACCGTTTAAGCGAACATTTATCGCATCTTGCGGATGTGTTTTATGGAGAGCCTTCCAAGCGTTTAACCTTGGTTGGGGTTACCGGCACCAACGGCAAAACAACAACTGCGCAATTATTGGCACAGTGGACACAGATTCTAGGGCATACCAGCGCCGTGATGGGCACCATCGGTAATGGATTATTCGGCCAAGTCAAAGAAGCAACGAATACCACAGGTTCTGCAGTGGAAATCCAAGCATCACTGGCGGAGTTTGTGGCTCAAGGTGCAGATTTTGCGGCGATTGAAGTGTCATCTCACGGTTTGGTACAACATCGTGTAGAGGCCGTACATTTCAGTGCGGCGGTATTCACAAATTTAAGCCGTGATCATCTTGATTACCATCACACGATGGAAAATTATGCCGCAGCAAAAAAACGTTTATTCAGCGAATTGGATAGCCGCCATCATATCATTGATGCGGATGATCCCGTTGGTGCAGCATGGTTAAGTGAGATGCCGGAGGCGGTTGCAGTAAGTACCAACGCAGACTTTGCTCCACGACAAGCCAAATGGTTGAAGGCAGTAAACGTCACCTTTAATCACAAAGGCGCCAGTATTCAATTTGAATCCTCTTGGGGCAATGGTGAATTACAAAGCGCACTTATCGGTGCATTCAACGTCAGTAATTTATTGTTGGTCATGGCAACCTTGTTGGCGCTTGGCTATGACTTAGCCGAACTCATTCGTAGTGCACATAAATTAACCGGGGTTTGTGGTCGGATGGAAGTGCTGCACGCTCCGCATAAACCGACCGTTATTGTGGATTACGCCCATACACCGGACGCGTTGGAAAAAGCGTTACAGGCAGCACGGTTACATTGTCAGGGTAAGCTTTGGTGTATTTTCGGCTGTGGTGGTGATCGCGATAGTGGTAAACGTCCACTTATGGCGAAAATTGCCGAACAGTTGGCAGATAAGGTCATTGCTACGGATGATAATCCCCGTACAGAAGATCATACGCAAATTATGGCGGATATTTTAAAAGGGTTTATTCATCCGCAAGCCGTGCAAGTGATACACCAACGTGAAGAGGCCATTGCCACTGCGATTCAAAGTGCGGTGGAAAATGACGTTATTTTAATTGCCGGCAAAGGGCATGAAGACTATCAAATTATTGGCAAAACGAAGCATCATTTTTCCGATCAGGAAGTTGCCCGTCATTATTTATCTCAGTAACGAAAAATATGATTACATTATCTCTCTCTCAAATTGCTTCCATTTTAGAGGCACAACTTATCGGTGATGGCGACGTGACTGTCGAAAACGTGAGTACGGACAGCCGTAAAGCCGTCAACAATGGGTTGTTTTTTGCGTTGAAAGGCGAAAATTTTGATGCACATGACTATGTTATGAAAGCGGCTGAGCAAGGTTGTGTCGCCGCCGTGGTTGAACATCCGACAGAGGGCAATATTGCCCAATTAATTGTGAAAGACAGCCGTCTTGCCCTAGGACAGCTTGCCAAATGGTTGCGTGAAAAAATCAATCCGAAAGTGGTGGCGGTGACGGGGTCTTCGGGCAAAACCACGGTAAAAGAAATGACGGCCTCTATCTTGCAACAAAGTGCGGTGGATTTTGACGACGTTTTATTTACCCAAGGCAATTTTAATAACGACATCGGTGTTCCGCTAACGTTATTACGTTTAACCGAAAAACATAAATTTGCAGTGATTGAACTTGGCGCCAATCATATTGGTGAAATTGCCTATACCACCGCCTTGGCTCAGCCTGATGTGGCGTTAGTCAATAATGTCATGGCAGCACATTTAGAGGGTTTTGGTTCTCTTGACGGTGTTGCAACAGCGAAAGGCGAAATTTTCCGCGGGTTAACTCATCATGGCGTTGCCATCATTAACCAAGCGCATAACTATCAACAAAAATGGCAAAAAGAGATTGGGCAGCATGCCGTTCAATATTTTGCCTATGACAATCCACAAGCTGATTTTTACGCGGATGCTATTCACTTCTCCGAACAAGGGGCGTCTTTTGTATTGCACACGCCACAAGGCAATGTGCAGATTGATTCACCGTATTTAGGCGAACATAACGTATCTAATGCCTTAGCTGCGACAGCGTTGGCAATGAATGTGGGCGCAACGTTAGCGCAGGTAAAAAAAGGGTTAGAAATGCCCTCCTTGGTGAAAGGGCGTTTATTCCCGATTCACCCTTGCGACAATCTTTTATTACTAGACGACACCTATAACGCCAATGTAGGTTCCATGAAATCAGCGATTTCCGTGTTGCAAAAATATCCGGCTTTTCGCGTCTTTGTTGTTGGTGATATGGGCGAATTAGGCGATAATACACCGCTTTGTCATCAAGAAGTGGGCGAGTTTGCTCAGGCGGCAAAATTGGATTTAGTGATTTCTTTTGGACGTTCTAGTTCCGCCATAAGTGCGGTCAATTTTGGGCGCCATTTTACTGATAAAACAGAACTTGTCGCTTATTTAACACCAATTATTAAACAACAATTAACACAACAAAAAGTCGTTGTTTTGGTGAAGGGATCACGCAGTATGAAAATGGAAGACGTGATCGATTTATTAAAGGGTAATTTTTTATGTTAGTTTGGATTGCTGAGTTTCTCACCAAATACAATTCTGATTTCCATGTGATTTCCTATATTACCGTGCGTGCTATTTTAGCGTTGCTCACGGCACTTTTATTGTCCTTATGGATTGGACCGAAAGTCATTCGTCGTTTACAACTATTGAAGTTTGGCCAAGTCGTACGCAATGACGGTCCTGAAAGTCACTTCGCCAAAAAAGGTACGCCGACGATGGGCGGTGTCATGATTCTTTTCGCCATCGGTGTGAGTACATTATTATGGGCGGATTTAACTAATCCATATGTTTGGTTTAGCTTGTTCGTTTTATTCGGCTACGGCGCTGTCGGCTTCGTGGACGATTACCGCAAGATTACGCGTAAAAGCACAGACGGTTTAATTGCCCGCTGGAAATATTTTTGGCTTTCCGTTATTGCCTTAGTGGCAATTTTCGGTATGTATGCGATCGGTAAAGACACCGATGCCACTCGCTTGGTTGTGCCATTCTTTAAGGGATTTATGCCGCAACTGGGCATTTTTTATATTGTATTGGCTTACTTTGTTATTGTCGGCTCCAGTAATGCTGTGAATTTAACGGATGGGTTAGATGGTCTAGCGATTGTACCGACCGTGATGGTGGCCGGCGCATTTGCATTGGTGGCATGGGCGACAGGTAACATCAATTTTGCGGAATACTTGCACATTCCATACCTGAAATTCAGCGCGGAACTGACTGTGTTCTGTACGGCCATTGTTGGTGCCGGCCTCGGTTTCTTATGGTTTAACACTTACCCGGCACAAGTGTTTATGGGCGATGTCGGCTCATTAGCGTTGGGCGGCGCGTTAGGTGTGATTGCCGTATTGGTGCGCCAAGAATTTTTATTACTGATCATGGGCGGCGTGTTTGTCATGGAAACGCTGTCCGTGATTTTACAAGTGGGTTCCTACAAATTGCGTAACAAACAACGCATTTTCCTGATGGCGCCGATTCATCATCATTTCGAGAAAAAAGGCTGGCCGGAGCCACGTGTTATTGTGCGTTTCTGGATCATTTCCTTAATGCTGGTATTAATTGGTTTAGTGACCTTAAAACTACGTTAATCCCCCCAAAAAGAGCGGTTATTTTTGAGAGAGAATTTCATGCAATATCAAGATAAAAAAGTCACAGTTATCGGACTTGGTAAAACAGGGTTATCCTGTGTTGATTTTCTGCGCGCTAAACATGCGGATGTTCGTGTCATTGATACGCGTAACGCACCGGCAGGGGCAGATCAACTTGATAAAGCCATTCCTCTGCACATCGGTAGTTTAAATCAGCAATGGCTCTTAGAAAGCGATTTGATCGTAATTAGCCCGGGTCTTGCGGTAAAAACACCTGAAATTCAGACCGCACTTCAAGCCGGTGTCGAAGTCATCGGCGATATCGAATTATTTTGTCGAGAAGCGGATAAACCGATTGTGGCAATTACCGGTTCTAATGGGAAAAGTACTGTGACCACATTGGTTGCAGAAATGGCAAAAGCCGCCGGATTAAGCGTTGGCATGGGCGGTAATATCGGCATTCCTGCGCTTTCTCTCTTAAATCAATCGCATGATATTTACGTTTTGGAGCTTTCCAGCTTCCAGTTAGAAACCACCTATGCGCTAAAAACCGTGGCGGCAACAGTGTTGAACGTCACTGAAGATCATATGAATCGTTACGTGGATTTACAGGATTATCGCCATGCGAAATTAAAAATCTACGACAATTGCCAAACGGCAGTGGTTAACGGAGAAGACCCGCTCACCTTGCCAACCACCCAACACCCGGAAAAACAAGTGAGTTTCGCTGAACATCATGCGGATTATTGGCTGAAAAATGAAAACCGAAAAACCTATTTAATGGCGCGTGGTGAGGTGATTTTAGCTTGTGATGAAATGAAATTAACCGGTCGCCATAATTACATGAATGCTTTGGCCGCGATTGCCTTGGCACAAGCAGCCGGCATTAATTTGCTGGGAATTCAGACCGCACTTCGCGAATTCGGTGGCTTGGAACATCGTTTCCAAGTGGCACATATGGCGAACGGTGTGCATTGGATCAATGATTCAAAAGCAACCAATGTCGGTAGTACGGTTGCTGCATTAACCGGTTTACAGGTCGCCGGGAAACTCTATTTATTACTCGGTGGCGATGGCAAAGGCGCAGATTTTTCTGAATTGGCGACATTAATTAATCAACCGCATATTTTTTGTTATTGCTTTGGGCAGGATGGTAAACAGTTAGCTGCACTTTCGTCACAAAGTCAATTATTCGACACCATGGAACAGGCCATTGCAGCAATTCGTCCGCAGTTACAAGAGGGAGATATGGTGTTGTTATCCCCGGCCTGTGCAAGCTTGGACCAATTCCCTTGTTTTGAAGCTCGTGGCGATGAGTTCACGCGTTTGGCTCGTTTAAGTTAAAGACGGATTTTATTCATGGAATTTTGGGCTAAACTGAAAACAACTTGGCAACAAACGACGACGATTACGCCAGCGAGTTTATTATATGATCGTGCGTTATTGTGGTTGTATCTTGTGCTATTGCTTATTGGTTTACTGGCGGTGTCTTCCGCTTCCATTCCGGTAGGAACACGCTTACATGGCGATCCGTTTTATTTTGCCAAGCGGGATATGATTTATATTTTTCTTTCCTGCGTAACCTGTTATTTCACTTTGCAAATTTCCATGGATAAATGGGAGAGATGGCATGTTAGATTGTTTGGTATTGCGCTGGTTTTGCTTTTCCTTGTGATGATTCCCGGTATCGGGCGAGAGGTGAATGGTGCGCGCCGCTGGATCCCAATGGTTTTATTCAATTTTCAACCGGCAGAATTTGCTAAGTTAGCCTTAACTTGTTTCCTCGCCAGTTATTTTACCCGTCGTTATGATGAGGTACGGAGTCGCAAGTTAAGTGCGGTTAAGCCATTTTTGGTCATGGGATTGTTAGGTTGTTTCTTATTGATGCAGCCGGATTTGGGTAGTACCGTCGTTTTATTTGTCATTACCTTCGGTTTGCTATTTATTATCGGTGCAAAATTTGGACAATTCCTTCTTTTATTTGGTTTTGCTGCATTGATGTTTGTGTGGCTGGTACTTTCTTCTGCTTATCGCCTTAAACGTATCACCGGCTTTATGGACCCCTTCAAAGATCCTTACGGCACCGGTTTCCAATTATCCAACTCTTTAATGGCATTCGGCCGAGGTGGATTTTTCGGCGAAGGGTTAGGCAATTCCGTACTGAAACTAGAATATTTACCGGAAGCGCACACTGACTTTGTGATGGCGATTGTGGGTGAAGAATTTGGCTTTTTCGGCATTTTAGTGATTATTATTTTGCTTGGTTTATTGGTTTTCCGCGCCATGAAAATAGGACGAGAATCCCTAATATTGGAGCAACGTTTTAAAGGCTTTTTAGCTTTCGGTATTAGCTTCTGGATTTTCTTCCAAGGTTTTGTAAACCTTGGTATGGCTCTCGGCATGTTGCCAACGAAAGGCTTAACCTTCCCACTAATCAGTTACGGTGGCTCCAGTATTATCATTATGTCGGTCACTGTCGGCATATTATTACGCATTGACCACGAAAATCGTTTAATGCGTGGTGGCCAAGCAAGATTGCGGGATGACTAAGAACCAAAGTGCGGTCATTTTTTTTGAGTGTTTTTAGAGAAAAGATATGGGTAAAAAATTATTAGTGATGGCAGGTGGAACAGGCGGACATGTTTTTCCTGCCATTGCCGTTGTACAAGAATTACAACAGCAAGGTTGGGAAATTCGCTGGCTGGGCACCAAAGATCGTATGGAAGCTCAATTAGTACCAAAACATGGCATTCCCATTGAATTTATCCAAATTTCAGGTTTACGCGGCAAGGGCATCAAGAGTTTATTATTGGCGCCTTTTGCTATTTTGCGCGCGGTGTGTCAGGCGCGTAAGATTATTCAACAATACCAACCTAATGCGGTATTAGGCATGGGCGGCTATGTTTCCGGTCCGGGCGGTATCGCGGCAAAACTTTGCGGCGTGCCGGTGGTATTGCATGAACAAAATGCCATTGCGGGGTTAACCAATCATTGGTTATCCAAAATTGCTGCGCGGGTGTTGCAAGCCTTCCCAAATGCCTTTCCTCATGCTGAAGTGGTGGGAAATCCGGTACGTCGTGATTTATTTCAAACCAAATCCCCAGAAACACGTTTTGCTGCGCGTGATAAAACCTTGCGTATTTTAGTCGTCGGTGGTAGCCAAGGGGCGCGCGTGTTAAATCAAACTGTGCCAAAAGTCGCAGCGAAACTCAGTGCTCAAGGTTTGGAGATTTATGTGCGTCACCAAGTAGGCAAGGGCAATTTAGCAGGCATTGAGGAAATTTATCAGGCAAACCAAAATGGCGTGGCGACTGAATTTATTGATGACATGGCAGAAGCTTATGCTTGGGCGGACATTGTGATTTGTCGCTCGGGCGCATTGACGGTGTGCGAATTGGCGGCAGTAGGTGTACCGGCTATTTTCGTGCCTTTCCAACATAAAGACCGTCAGCAATTTTTGAATGCCAAATATTTAGCGGATGCGGGGGCTGCGCTGATCATTGAGCAACCGGAATTTACCGAAGAGCGTCTCTTGAATGCGTTAACTCCACTGTTAGTAGATCGTGAAACATTATTAGCCATGGCGTTAAAGGCAAAAAGTAAGGCAACACCGTTAGCGGCTAAGCGGGTCGCTGACGTGATTGAAGACGTGGCAAATTAAATTAAAAGTGCGGTCGTTTTTTTAACTGTTTTACGCGGCCGAGTAAAAAGGACATATTCATGGATAACTATCATCAACAGATTAGAGACATCATTCCGGAAATGCGCCGAGTGAAGCAAATTCATTTTATCGGCATCGGTGGCGCGGGGATGTGTGGTATTGCCGAAATTTTATTGAATGAGGGATATCATATTTCCGGTTCTGATATTGCGGAAAGTGCGGTGACTCAGCGTTTAGCTTGTGCCGGCGCCAAAGTTTTTATTGGGCATAAAGCAGAAAATATTACCGGTGCCAGTGTGGTGGTGATTTCTTCTGCGATTCGTGATGATAACCCTGAAGTGGTGGCGGCAAAAGAAGCGCGCATTCCGGTCATTCAACGCGCGCAAATGTTGGCGGAATTAATGCGTTTTCGTCATGGTATTGCAGTGGCAGGTACGCACGGTAAAACGACAACCACCGCGATGGTCTCTATGATTTATGCGGAAGCAGGTTTGGATCCGACTTTTGTGAATGGTGGTTTGGTGAAATCTGCCGGGACGAATGCGCATTTAGGGCGTAGCCGTTATTTGATTGCCGAGGCCGATGAAAGTGATGCCTCTTTCTTGCATTTGCAGCCGATGATTTCTATCGTAACCAATATTGAGCCGGATCATATGGATACCTATCACGGTGATTTTGATGAAATGAAGCAAACCTATGTGAATTTCTTACATAATTTGCCGTTTTATGGATTAGCCGTGTTATGTGCCGATGATGCCGATTTAATGAGTTTAGTGCCACAAGTTGGGCGTCAGGTGATTACTTACGGTTTCAGTGAGAATGCCGATTATCGCATTGAAGATTATCAACAAACCGGTTTCCAAGGACATTACACCGTGATTTGCTCGAACGGTGAACGTATTGATGTGTTGCTGAATGTACCGGGGCGCCATAATGCCTTAAATGCAACGGCAGCATTGGTTGTAGCCAAAGAGGAAGGCATTAAAAACGAAGCGATTTTAGCTGCGTTAGCCGATTTCCAAGGTGCAGGGCGTCGTTTCGATCAGTTAGGACAATTTATTCGCCCGAACGGTAAAGTGATGCTGGTGGATGACTATGGCCATCATCCGACGGAAGTGGGCGTTACCATTCAAGCCGCGCGCCAGGGCTGGGAGAATAAACGGATTGTGATGATTTTCCAACCGCACCGTTATTCCCGCACCCGAGATTTATTTGATGATTTTGTGCAAGTATTGTCTCAAGTCGATGCCTTGATTATGTTGGATGTGTATCCCGCCGGCGAGGCGCCTATTGTGGGTGCTGATAGTAAGGCGTTATGTCGTTCTATTCGCAATCTTGGCAAAGTGGATCCTATTTTGGTGTCTGATACAGCGCGGTTAGGTGAGGTGCTTGATCATCTCATTCAAGATGGGGATTTAATTTTGGCGCAAGGCGCCGGAAGCGTGAGTAAGCTTTCACGCCAGTTAGTCGAACGTTGGACAAAAGAATAAGTGGATAGCAAGATGAGTAAAACATTAAAACAAGAAAAAATCGCCGTATTATTGGGCGGCACCTCAGCCGAACGTGAGGTGTCTTTAAATTCAGGAACTGCAGTATTAAACGCGTTGCGTGAACAAGGGTATGATGCTCACCCGATTGACCCGAAAGAATTTCCGGTAGCGACGTTAAAAGAACAAGGATTTGATCGTGTGTTTAATATTTTACATGGTCGCGGTGGTGAAGATGGCACGATGCAAGGGTTGCTGGAGCAAATCGGCATTCCTTATACCGGCTGTGGCGTGATGACTTCTGCGCTTACCATGGACAAAATGCGTACCAAAATGTTATGGAAAGCCTTTGGTTTGCCGGTTGCTGAAATGGAAATCGTTACCGTGGAAAATAGAGCCAACTTAAACCCTGAGTCAGTGGTCAAAAAACTCGGCTTACCGTTGATGGTGAAACCCTCTTTAGAAGGGTCTAGCGTGGGTTTAACTAAAGTGAAAGCCATTGAAGAATTGGAAAGTGCGGTGGATTTTGCACTTAAATTTGATCGCACCGTACTCATTGAAGAATGGCTTGCCGGTGATGAATTCACTGTGCCGGTACTGGATAACGAAGTGTTACCTTCCATTAAAATCGTGCCGGAAGGTGAGTTCTATGATTATGATGCGAAATACATTTCTGATAATACGCAATATTTTTGTCCGGCAGGGTTAAGCGATGAACGTGAGCAGGAGCTTCGCCATTTAGTTAAGCAGGCCTACGATGTAGTGGGGTGCCGTGGTTGGAGCCGTATTGATGTTATTGCGGATGCGGAAGGAAACTTCCGTTTAGTGGAAGTCAACACGAATCCTGGTATGACTAGCCATAGTTTATTCCCAAAATCAGCGGCAACAGTCGGTTACTCTTTTGAGCAGTTGGTTGAGAGAATTTTAGAGTTGAGTGCGGAATGAATTTACTAAAACGCAAAACCACACAAAATATAAGATATGGTGAGCCGAAACCCAAAGTTTTTGTGCAAATTAAATTATTACTTGTGCTATTATGCGTTGGCATATTGTTCTATTCTTATTCAAATTGGCAAAATTTCCTAGAAAAATTAGATAGTAAGCCTATCAGTGCTTTTGCGTTGGTTGGCTCGCCCAATTTTACGACAGATGCTGATGTGCGTGATGCTTTATTAAAAATGGGCGATTTAAAAGGTTTTTTTGGTCAAGATATTGATGCCATTCGTGAACAAATTGAAACAATGCCTTGGGTAAAAGGGGCGGTTGTTCGCAAAATGTGGCCAAACAGATTGAGCATTTGGGTAACGGAATATAAACCGATTGCTATTTGGAATGAAAGTGACTTTTTGTCCGAAGATGGTGCGGTTTTTCAATTGCCAATGAGTAAATTAAAAGAAACTCATTTACCTCGTTTAGCCGGCCCTGATTTCCAAAGTGAAAAAGTGTTGGATGCATGGAATAGAATTTATGCCGATTTAAAACAGAAAGGTTTAACGCTTAAGGCGGTAGGCATTGATGCTCGCGGTGCTTGGCAAGTCGTGCTGGATAATGATGTGGTACTGAAACTAGGACGTGGTGAATGGAAAACAAAACTGGATCGTTTTGTTACGATTTATCCGCAAATCGAAGTGCCTGAAAATAAGAAAATCTCCTATGTCGATTTGCGTTATGCCTCCGGTGCGACAGTAGGTATGGTTGATTTAAATTAATTGTTAAGTGTGAAGTTAGAATATGTCTAAAATTGTGGAATCAAAGACCATTGTTGGTTTAGAAGTGGGCACTTCTAAAGTTGTTGCAGTCGTTGGTGAGGTATTGCCTGACGGTGTGGTAAATGTCCTTGGCGTCGGCAGTTGTCCTTCAAAGGGGATCGATAAAGGAAGCATTACTGATTTAAATGCGGTAGTCACCTCTATCCAGCGTGCAATTGAAGCTGCCGAGTCAGTTGCTGACTGTCGCATCATGAGTGTGACGTTAGCCATTACCGGGGAACATATTCAGAGTCTTAATGAGAATGGTTTCGTGCCTATTGCAGAAGGCGAAGTGACTCAAGATGAAATTGATTCTGCGATTCATACGGCAAGTTCGGTAAAAATGCCGGAAGGCTTGTCTTTGCTTCATATTATTCCGCAAGAATTTGCTGTTGATAAACAAATGAATATTAAAAATCCATTGGGATTACAAGGTGTTCGTTTGAAAGCACAAACTCATTTGATTGCTTGTCATCAGGATTGGTTGAATAACCTGAAAAAAGCGGTAGAACGCTGTAAATTAAAAGTCGATAAAATTGTATTCTCCGGTTTGGCTTCAAGTTATTCTGTATTAACAGAGGATGAAAAAGACTTAGGGGTTTGCTTAGTTGATTTTGGTGCGGGCACGATGGATATCATGGTGTATATCAATGGCGCTTTGCGCTTTAGTAAGGTGATTCCTTATGCCGGAAATCGCGTTACCGATGATATTGCCTATGCTTGTGCTGCGTCTAGAATGGAAGCAGAAAGTATCAAAGTTAACCACGGTAGTGCATTAATGCCTCCAAAATATCATGCAGATAAGAAAATTGAAGTTTCTGGTATCGGTGGGCGTGGGCCTCGCGTATTAACAAAAGAACAACTGTCATTTGTAACATCAGCTCGTTACAAAGAGCTACTTGGTTTAGTTAAAAACGAATGGTTGCGTTTAAAAGCAGATTTAGAATCCAAAAATATGAAATGTGAGCTTATCGCGGGTATTGTGATTACTGGTGGCGGTGCTCAAATAGAAGATTTAAAAGAATGTGCAGAAGAGGTTTTTGGCTCTAATCATCAAGTAAGAATAGGCAGTCCGTTAAACATTACCGGTTTAACGGATTATGTGAATAAACCTCAATATTCAACCGTTATTGGTTTACTTCAGTATGAACATAGCAATGAAGATGATGGATTGATTCATGAGGAAAACTCGGGAAGTAATTTCCTAAATTCCTGCGGTAATGTGTTGAAAAAAATCTTTAATAAAGTGCGGTCAGAATTTTGATAATTTTGATTTTTCATCTACAATATGAAAAATTTGGGCTTTAATTTATGCTGATAATATGTCGGCATTCACGGAGAATAGATAATTATGTTTGAGCCGGTAGAGTACGATCTTGGTGAAATGAGTGGCGCGCTGATTAAAGTTGTCGGTGTTGGTGGTGGCGGTGGTAATGCTATTAACCACATGGTCGCCAGTGTTTTAGAAAAAGAAGTTGGCGGTACTCTAATTGATGAATCCATCATAAATACGGATGAACATGGCAAGATTGAATTTTATTCCGTAAATACTGATGCTCAAGCTCTTCGTAAAAGCCAAGCCCAGCAAACAGTTCAAATTGGAGCTGAAACGACGAAAGGTCTCGGGGCGGGTGCAAACCCTAATGTTGGACGTAAAGCGGCTGAAGATGACCAGGATGCTATTCGTAAGATGCTAGAAGGGGCTGATATGGTATTTATCGCTGCCGGGATGGGCGGCGGTACTGGTACGGGGGCTGCACCAATTGTCGCTCAAATTGCAAAAGAATTAGGTATTCTTACTGTTGCAGTTGTAACAAAACCGTTTTCCTTTGAAGGTAAAAAACGAATGATGTTCGCTGAAATGGGGATCAAAGAATTATCGAAACATGTAGACTCCTTGATTATCATTCCGAATGAGCAGTTAGCCAAGGTTATGCCTAAAAATGCAACGCTCATGCAAGCCTTTTCTGCAGCAAATGATGTTCTGCGTAATTCTGTTACCGGTATTTCAGATATGATTACCTCTCCGGGGTTAATTAACGTGGACTTTGCTGACGTGCGCACTGTCATGTCTGAGATGGGGCAAGCCATGATCGGTTTTGGTTCCGCCAAAAGTGCGCCAGGGGAAGGCCGTGCAGAAGATGCAGCTAAGATCGCTGTGAAAAGTGATTTATTAGAACGCGTTGATTTGTCCGGAGCAAAAGGTGTATTAGTTAATATTACTGCCGGAATGGATTTAGGATTATCCGAGTTTTACGCAGTTGGTGATACTGTTAAAGCGTTTGCATCTGAAGAGGCTACGGTTGTTATTGGTACAACGCTCGTACCGGATATGGTCGATGAAATTCGCGTAACTATTGTCGCAACCGGTATTGGTGAGCCTGATGCACCTGAAATTCAAATTTCACCTCGTCCACAAGTTGCACAAAATTCACAACCAGGACTTCAACCGGTAAATACTTCTTTTGGTGGTTTAGGAACTCGTCCGCAAAGTTATAGTCAAAATTCGCAAGATGAAAATCATCAACAGAATGTTCAAAATCATCGTAGAGATGATTTAGATACCCCAATTACTGAACGCTTGAAAGATACGAATTTATTTAACATTCAAGGATTTATGCGTAACAACGACAAATAAAGAAGCTTGTTTGTTGTGTAACAATACGTTAAGAGACAGATTATGATTAAGCAAAGAACCTTAAAACAAAGCATAAAAGTAACAGGTGTGGGATTACACAGCGGCAATAAGGTGACATTGATTTTACGCCCTGCAATGCCAAATACTGGTGTTGTTTATTGCCGTACTGATTTAAATCCGCCGGTTACATTTCCTGCAAATGCAAATTCGGTGCGCGATACTATGCTTTGCACTTGCTTAGTGAATGAACAGGGTGTGCGCATTTCAACAGTTGAACACCTGAACGCAGCATTAGCGGGTTTGGGTATTGATAATGTGATTATTGAAGTTGATGCACCTGAAATTCCAATTATGGATGGTAGTGCAAGTCCATTTATTTATTTATTGCTTGATGCCGGCATTGAAGAACAGAATGCACCGAAGAAATTCATTCGTATTAAGCAAAAAGTGCGTGTAGAGGACGGTGATAAGTGGGCTGAGTTCTCCCCTTATAACGGCTTCCGTTTAGATTTCACTATTGATTTCAACCATCCGGCAATTAGTAAAAATGTACGTAACTATATGATGGATTTTTCTGCGCAGGCTTTTGTTCAACAAATTAGTCGCGCTAGAACCTTTGGTTTCATGAAAGATATCGAATATCTACAGTCACAAGGTTTAGCTTTAGGCGGTAGCTTGGATAATGCCATTGTGCTTGATGATTACCGCATTTTAAATGAAGACGGTTTACGTTTTAAAGATGAATTGGTTCGTCACAAAATGTTAGATGCTATCGGCGATTTATATATGTGTGGTTATAACATCATTGGTGATTTCAAAGCATATAAATCAGGCCATGGTTTAAATAATAAATTGTTAAGAGCGGTATTAGATAATCAAGACGCTTGGGAATTTGTCACCTTTGAAGACAAACAGCAAGTTCCGGAAGGTTATGTTGCTCCTGCTCAAGTTTTGATTTAATCAATTCTATCTTAAAAGCTATATTTCATTTGAAATATAGCTTTTTTTATTGCTTAAAAGGCATTTTTCACCCAGGTTTATAAAAGTGCGGTTAAAAATAGCAATGTTTCCTATGCCCATTTCAGAATAACTAAGTCGTTTGTGAATGAATACGGGCTTTATTGATATCACTAAATGTGAAAAGAAAGATGCCCTAGTATTTAAATAAAGGAAAGCTTATGTCATTGGATCTAAGTGAAATTCGACAACAAATTACCCAAATTGATCGCCGTTTGTTAAAGCTCCTTTCTGAGCGTCATCGTTTAGCGTTTGATGTTGTGCGTAGCAAGGAACTTACCCAGAAACCGTTGCGTGATGCAGAGCGTGAGGAGCAATTGCTACAAGAGTTGGTGCAATTTGCCGAAAATGAAAATTACCAATTAGAACCGCAATACATCACCTCAATTTTCCAAAAAATTATTGAAGATTCGATGCTGACGCAACAAGTGTATTTGCAGAAAAAACTGAATACGCAACGTGAACAGAATATTCATATCGCCTTTTTAGGTAAGCGAGGATCTTATTCTCATTTAGCAGCGCGTAATTATGCTACTCGATATCAAGAAGAATTAGTGGAAATAAGTTGTGCCAGTTTTGATGAGGTTTTTGCTAAAGTACAAAACGCGGAAGCCGATTATGGGGTTCTTCCATTAGAAAATACGACATCCGGTGCCATAAACGAAGTTTATGACCTATTGCAGCACACCGATTTGTTTTTGGTAGGTGAATTGGCTTACCCCATTCAACATTGTGTCTTGGTGAATGGGCAAGATGATTTAAGTAAAATCGATACATTATACAGTCATCCCCAAGTGATTCAGCAATGCAGCCACTTTATTCACGGCTTAGAACGTGTGCATATTGAATATTGCGAAAGTAGTTCGCACGCCATGCAATTAGTTGCAGGTTTGAATAAACCGAATATTGCCGCTTTGGGCAATGAGGATGGTGGCAAGTTATATGGTTTGAACGTGCTGAAGCGTAATGTTGCCAATCAGGAAAATAATATTACACGCTTTATTGTCATTGCCAAAAAGCCGCACAGTGTTTCACCGCAAATCCATACAAAAACCCTATTGTTAATGAGTACGGGGCAACAGGCGGGGGCTTTGGTCGATGCGTTGTTGGTATTTAAAAAACACCATATCAACATGACAAAATTGGAGTCACGTCCGATTTATGGCAAGCCTTGGGAGGAGATGTTTTATTTGGAAATTGAAGCCAATATTCATCATCCTGATACGCAATCGGCGTTGAATGAATTAAAACAATTTAGTCACTATCTCAAAATTCTTGGTTGTTATCCTAGTGAAATAGTAAAACCAACAGCCTTGCCGAAATAAATATCTAAAGAAAGTGCGGTGGAAAAACAAATAAATTTTTCACCGCACTTTTCTTCTTTCCTGCTCTTGAAATTTCACCTTCCGCACTTATATCCATAACGTTTTCAATTTATTCAACATAAGTAGGAAGAGTATGAGTACAAATCAAGAAACCCGTGGCTTTCAATCGGAAGTCAAACAACTTCTCCAATTAATGATTCATTCTTTATATTCCAATAAAGAAATTTTCTTGCGCGAGCTGATTTCAAATGCCTCTGATGCGGCGGATAAATTGCGTTTCAAAGCCCTGTCTAATCCGGCTTTATATGAAGGTGACGGTGAATTACGCGTGCGTGTTAGTTTTGATGCGGATAAAGGCACCCTCACCATCAGCGATAATGGGATTGGGATGACCCGTGAACAAGTGATCGATCATTTGGGCACGATTGCCAAATCCGGAACAAAAGAATTTTTGACCGCACTTGGGCAAGATCAAGCGAAAGACAGTCAGCTTATCGGTCAATTCGGTGTGGGTTTCTATTCGGCGTTTATCGTTGCCGATAAAGTGACGGTGAAAACCCGTGCGGCAGGTGAGGCAATGGATAAAGGCGTGCTTTGGGAATCTGCCGGGGAAGGCGAGTATTCCGTGGCGGATATTGAGAAAAAATCCCGTGGCACTGATGTGATTTTACATTTACGCGAGGACGAAAAAGAATTCTTAAATGAATGGCGTTTGCGTGACATTATCGGTAAATATTCCGATCATATTGGTTTGCCGGTGGAAATGCTCACCAAAGAATATGATGACGAAGGCAAAGAAACCGGTGAAAAATGGGAAAAAATCAATAAATCTGATGCCCTTTGGACACGTTCTAAAAACGACATTTCCGATGAGGAATACAAAGAGTTTTATAAGCATTTAAGCCATGATTTTGCGGACCCGTTATTGTGGGCGCACAACAAAGTGGAAGGTAACCAAGAGTACACCAGTTTGCTTTATGTGCCGTCGAAAGCGCCTTGGGATTTATTTAATCGTGAACACAAACACGGCTTGAAACTCTATGTACAACGCGTGTTTATCATGGATGATGCGGAGCAGTTCATGCCGAATTATCTGCGGTTCATGCGTGGTTTAATCGACAGCAATGACTTGCCGTTAAATGTATCCCGTGAAATTCTGCAGGACAACAAAACTACGGCCGCGTTACGCAAAGCGTTAACCAAACGTTCGTTGCAAATGTTAGAGAAATTGGCGAAAGAGGATGCCGACAAATATCAGCAGTTCTGGAAAGAATTTGGCTTAGTGCTAAAAGAAGGCCCTGCGGAAGATTTTGGCAATAAAGAAACCATTGCGAAATTATTGCGTTTTGCCTCTACCCACAACGACAGCAGTGAACAAACCGCGTCATTAGAAGACTACGTTGCTCGCATGAAAGAAGGGCAAAAAGCCATTTATTACATTACGGCAGACAGCTATGTGGCGGCGAAAAATAGCCCGCATTTGGAATTGTTCAATAAAAAAGGCATTGAAGTCTTATTGCTTTCCGATCGAATTGACGAATGGATGTTAAGCTACTTAACGGAATTTGACGGCAAACCGCTCCAAACTATCACGAAAGCGGATTTGGATTTAGGTGATTTGGCGGACAAAGAAGAAACCGAAGCGCAAAAAGAACAAGATAAAGCCTTTGATAGTTTTATTGAGCGCGTAAAAACCTTGCTGGGCGAACGCGTGAAAGAGGTCCGTTTAACTCACCGTTTAACGGATACACCTGCAGTAGTTTCCACCGGTAACGACCAAATGACCACGCAAATGGCAAAACTTTTTGCCGCCGCAGGTCAGCCTGTGCCGGAAGTGAAATACACGTTTGAATTAAATCCGGAACATCACTTGGTGAAAAAAGTGGCTGACATTGCCGATGAAGCGGAATTTGCCGATTGGGTGGAGTTGTTGCTAGAGCAAGCCATGCTTGCAGAGCGCGGTTCATTAGAAAATCCGGCGGCGTTTATTAAGCGCATCAATAAGTTATTGGGTTAATCTATTTGTGATGGATTAATGTAATGGTTAAAATCCTCAGTCTGAATAAGATTGAGGATTTTTTATTTTTTGAGGTGAAAACATGATTACCGTTTACGGCATTAAAAACTGCGACACCGTGAAGAAAGCATTGAAATGGCTTGCGGATCACAACATCGAACATAAACTCCATGATTATCGGGTGGACGGTTTAGATACCGCTTTTTTACAGCAAGCGGAAGCGCAATTCGGTTGGGAAAACTTGGTCAATAAACGTAGCACGACTTGGCGTAATCTCGAGGATGATGTGAAAAAAACGTTGTCAAAAGCCACCGCACTTTCTGTGCTTGCCGAGAATCCTACGCTGATTAAACGCCCGATTATTTTGCAGGACGGCAAAACGTTAATTGGTTTTGATGCAAAAGAGTATGAAGCCGCGTTTAAATAATGTGAGCCGAAGAAAATCTATTTTTAACCGTTTATAGCTGTTGTAATTATTATTTTGATTGTGGCATTGTCGCTCACTTTTTTGTGGCCGGGATTTGCTTGGCCGAAAGTGCGGTTATTTTTGCAGGCGTTTTATCACCTTGCTTTTTGTTATTAATGAGAATAAGATTTGTTATCATATTGTTAGAAATATTAATCACCGGTGTGATAAATGTTTCATGTGGCTTAGTTGTTTGGAATATTTAATATGCTTGGATTTTGGAATCCATTTTTGTGAATTAAAGAAACAAAGGATTGCTTATGAATAACAAATCTTATTTTGCCCTTCTTCCTCTTCCGTTCTTTTTATCTAATGCGTTTGCGGAAGAGCCTCAATCTACCACCTCACTTGCCCCGATTGTTGTGACCGGTGTGTCGCAAAAGAGTGCGAATACGGTAAAACTTAACCCTAAAACGACGCTTCAACCTTTGCCGGCCGGTGATGGTGCGGATTTATTGCAATCTGTTGCAAATATGAGTGTGATTCGTAAAGGCGGGAGTTCAGGTGATCCTTTATTTCGTGGATTGGGTGGCTCCCGTTTGAGTATTCAGGCGGATGATCAATTTATTCATGGCGGTTGTAGCAACCGAATGGATCCACCAACCGCCTATATTTTCCCATCAGCTTATGATGAAGTGGTGGTGACTAAAGGACCACAAACGGTGACACAAGGGACGGGGTTGGTTGCAGGCGCGGTGCGTTTTGTGCGGAAAGAACCTGAATTTGATACGCAAAACACTTATTTAAACGGCAGCCTAACCCTTGGCGGAAATAAGCGTCATGATGCTTATTTTGATGCGATGGCCGGTGGTAAATACGGTTATTTACGTACCAGTGTGTCACATAATGAAGCCGGCAATTACAAAGATGGTGACGGTAATCGCATTCATTCTTCCTTTGAACGTCGTAACCAAATGCTACAACTTGGCCTTACTCCGACAGAAAATACATTGCTGACAGGAACCTATGAGCGTAGCCGAGGTGAAGCGGCTTATGCGGATCGTATGATGGACGGCAGTAAATTTGACCGCGATGCATGGAATGTGCGTTTTGTGCAACGTAATATTGCGCCATGGTTTACTGAGCTTGAGTTGCGCTACGGTCAAAGCAAGATCGATCATGTGATGGATACTTATAGCTTGCGCTATTTGCGCATGATGGGAAGCCAAGTCAAAAAAGCAATGAATCCAAAACGTGAAACAGATACCGGACACTTAAAAGCGACCTTTGATTGGTCGGATATTAATTTGCAGACCGGAATAGATTATATGCGCGACAAACACCTTGCTCGCATGGAAATGAAGGGGGAAGGTTATACACATAAACCTTATCAGCCGCAACAAAACTTCACCCAATGGGGCGGATTTGCAGAAGGGGCATGGACGGTTAATGATAGCCGTAAGTTCATAGCAGGTTATCGTTATGATGAAGTGAAGGCGGAATATGACACCTTAATGGCAAATCATCCGCATAAAAAACGCACCTATGATTTACACGCGGGTTTCTTCCGTTGGGAAGAAGAAATCAATGGCATTAAATATTATGCCGGTCTTGGCGTTGCCGAGCGTGCGCCGGATTATTGGGAGCGCCGAGTAAGCCAAGTGTTGAATAAAGAACAGAACCGTCAAATTGATACGGGACTGATTTGGAAAAATGATGCTTTTGATCTTTCCGTCTCGCTTTTTGGCAGTGATGTACATAATTTTATTATGTTAGAACGCATAAATAATAATGTGACAGCCCGCAATGTGAAAGCGACCCGTTTAGGCGGTGAGGTTGAAGGTAAATGGAAATTTGCCGAACACTGGGAAATCGGTAGTAGCCTTGCTTATACTTACGGTAAAAACCGTACCGATGATCGCCCGCTGGCTCAAACGCCTCCGTTAGAATGGAAAAACTCATTAACTTGGGATAACGACACCTTGAGCGCAGGTCTTTTATGGCGTTTGGTTTCCGCCCAAAAACGTTATGCTGAAGGGCAAGGTAATATTGTCGGGCAAGATATTGGTCCATCAGCGGGATTTGGTACATTGTCCTTAAACGCAGGGTGGAAGATTAACAAATATGTGATCTTACAGGGCGGTATTGATAATCTCTTTGATAAATCCTATGCCGAATTCGTCAGCAAAGGCGCCGATCCTTCTGCCGGAGTGCAAACCACACGGGTGAATGAACCGGGCCGTCAATATTGGATGCGGCTACAAGTTCAATTTTGATGTCGAGAAAATAAAAAATGGATAGCTTAGCTATCCATTTTTTGTTCAATAAGATTTAAATAAAAAAGAAATTTTGTTAAATTACACTGCACTTTTACTTATTCTGCCAATTTCCTCAATGCTATGAAACACCATATTATTCAATTATCTCAATCGCTTATCCGCCGTCCCTCGATCAGCCCGAATGACGAAGGTTGTCAGCAACTGATTGCCGAACGTTTAGAAAAATTAGGTTTCCACATTGAATGGATGCCTTTTAACGATACCTTAAACTTGTGGGCAAAGCATGGTTCTGGTGAGCCTGTGATTGTCTTTGCCGGGCATACGGATGTGGTGCCGACAGGGGATGAAAGCCAGTGGGCGCATCCGCCGTTTTCTGCAGAAATTGTAGATAATATGCTTTATGGACGTGGCGCTGCTGATATGAAAGGCTCATTAGCCGCGATGATCGTGGCGGCGGAAGAATATGTGAAAGCGAATCCCAACCACGACGGTACTATTGCCTTATTGATTACCTCCGATGAGGAAGCTGCAGCAAAAGATGGCACGGTACGTGTGGTAGAAACCTTAATGGCGCGCGGTGAGAAAATCACGTATTGCATGGTGGGCGAGCCGTCCAGTTCGAAAACCTTGGGCGATGTGGTCAAAAATGGTCGTCGCGGTTCGATTACAGGCAACCTCTATATTCAAGGCGTTCAAGGCCATGTGGCATATCCACATTTAGCAGAAAATCCGATTCACAAAGCGGCTCCCTTCCTACAAGAGCTAACAACCTATCAGTGGGACAACGGCAATGAATTTTTCCCACCGACCAGTTTGCAAATCGCCAATATTCATGCCGGTACGGGCAGCAATAACGTGATTCCGGGCGAGCTTTACGTGCAATTTAATTTGCGTTATTGCACGGAAGTTACCGATGAAATCATCAAGCAAAAAGTCGCTGAAATGCTGGAAAAACATGGATTGAAATACCGCATTGAGTGGAATCTTTCCGGCAAACCGTTTTTAACCAAACCGGGTAAATTATTAGATGCGCTAACTGCCGCTATCGAGCAAACCATGGGCATTACGCCACAAGCGGAAACCGGTGGTGGCACCTCTGATGGGCGCTTTATTGCGTTGATGGGCGCAGAAGTGGTGGAATTTGGGCCGCTTAACGCGACCATTCATAAAGTCAATGAGTGCGTGAGCGTAGATGATCTTGCCAAGTGCGGTCAGATTTATCATCAAATGTTAGTCAATTTATTGGGCAAATAAGATGAAACTAACCCCTGACATGTTGACCGGAAAATCGCGGGAACATTTGGTGAATTTGCCAACACCTCATTCGCCTCATCATTTTTTGCAGGCGCAGGCAATGAACGCCTTTCAAGGGCTGCAACAAAGTGCGGTCAAACATGGCTTTAATTTACAACCCGCCAGCAGCTTTCGTGATTTTGCGCGCCAACAACTTATTTGGAACGGTAAATTCAGTGGTGAGCGTAAAGTGCATGATGATGCAGGCAATGCGTTAGATTTGACCAACTTGGATGATTGGCAAAAGGCGCAAGCGATTTTACGCTGGTCAGCGCTACCGGGGGCGAGTCGTCACCATTGGGGCACGGAAATTGACATTTTCGATCCAGACCTTTTGCCTCAAGGTCAATCCTTACAGCTTGAGCCTTGGGAATATGAAAAAGGCGGTTATTTCTTTGAACTGAGTGAATTTCTCACCGAAAACCTACCGCACTTTGATTTTAGTTTGCCTTTTATGCAAATGCCGGCAGAGAAAAAAATCGGGAGAGAGCCTTGGCACATTAGTTACATGCCATTGGCGGAGAAAGCAAAACAACTTTTTTCCGCGGAGGTGTTGCTACAGGCATGGGAAAAAGAAGAAATTGCTGGCAAGGCTACATTACAGCAGCATTTTCCTCAAATTTTTGAACAGTATTTTGTATAGATTGATTAAAAAGTGCGGTGTGTTTTTAGTGAACTTTTCAGCAGTGAAAAATACGTTAAAAACACACCGCACTTTTTTTGATTTATGTGTTGTTACATTTCTATCACATCTCTTTTCTTCTCTTAGACTTTTGTGAGCTACTTCAAAAATCCGGAAATTTTACAAAGAATTACATTTTTTTTTGCACTGAATGAAAGTATCCTACTCGCTAGCTGTAATTTAGGGAGATAAAGATGTATCAGTTTCAGCAGTTTACTCAAAAAGATATTGAAATTTTGAAGAATGAAACGATTTATCAAGGTTTTTTTAAGCTAAATAAAGTTCAATTCAAACATAAACTTTTTGCCGGCGGTTGGAGCGGCACGGTGACCCGTGAACTGCTCATCAAAGGAGCTGCCTCTGCTATGGTTGCTTACGACCCCGTGTTAGATAACGTGGTGTTGGTGGAGCAGGTGCGTATCGGTGCTTATGATCCGACATCAACTCAATCACCTTGGCTTTTAGAACTTATTGCCGGCATGGTGGAGGAAGGTGAAACCCCGGAATCTGTGGCGTTACGGGAAAGTGAAGAAGAAGCCGGCGCGAAGATTTCTCATATGCAACATTGTTTGAGCGTATGGGATAGCCCCGGTGGCGTGCTTGAGCGTATTCACGTTTTTGTCGGTAAAGTGGATAGCACCATAGTCGGCGGATTACACGGTTTAGCAGAAGAGAATGAAGATATTCGTGTTCATGTCGTGAGTAGGGAAACAGCATATCAATGGCTTTGTGAGGGTAAGATTGATAATGGCATTGCGGTAATCGGATTACAATGGCTAGAGTTAAATTACCGAAAATTGAAAGAGCAATGGCTGTAAGCATTTTATTATCTGACGACATAGGTAATTTAGACTAAGTTTAATATTAAGTAGTAGGAGTTTACTTTGTTAAATACCTATCAATATAACACCCAACAAGACGTGTTCCGTATCGTTCAAATTACGGATCCGCATCTTTTTAAAGACATCAACGGTGAATTGTTGGGTATCAATACGCAAGCAAGTTTTTCCCAAGTTTTAAGTGAAATTCAACAACAGCAATACGACTATGATCTTGTGTTAGCAACAGGCGATTTAGTACAGGATAATAGTGATGAGGGCTACTTGCGTTTTCGTCAAGACGTGAAAGCGCTGAACAACAAAATGGTCTTTTGGATCCCCGGAAATCATGATTTTCAGCCGAAAATGTTTGAAATCCTAAAAGAAGATAGCGTGAGTGCGAAAAAGCATATTTTGTTAGGGGATAAGTGGCAAATTTTGCTTTTGGATAGCCAAGTGCAAGGCGTGCCACACGGGCAATTAGAAGCGGAAGAGCTGGATTGGTTAAAGCTAAAATTACAGGAATATCCTGAACGCTATTCTTTGGTCGTATTGCATCATCATCTTCTTTCCACCGGTTCTGCTTGGTTGGATCAACATAACTTACGTAATGCCAATGAATTGGCGGAAGTATTAGCGCCATTTAAGAATGTCAAAGCCTTACTATACGGACACATTCACCAACAAGTGGATAGTGAATGGCTTGGTTATCAAGTGATGGCAACGCCTTCCACCTGTATTCAATTTAAAGCGGACAGCAACACTTTTGCACTGGATGTTGTGCAGCCTGGTTGGCGCGAAATTGATTTGTACGCGGATGGGCATATTGAAACCCGTGTAAAACGTATTCAACAGGCATCCTTTTTACCGAATATGCAGGTTGAAGGTTATTGATTGTTGAAAAGCGAGGTCATTTTTTAAAGGGGATTTTTTATCCCCTTTATTTTTTGTGAGAATCCACCGCACTTTTCATCTGTGGTTTGCAACCCTCCCACATAAAAAAACTAAGGACTCACTATGTCAAATCAACCTCAAAAAGCCCTCGTGATTTTCTCCGGCGGGCAGGATTCTACCACTTGTTTATTTCTCGCTATTCAAGAATTCGGCGCGGAAAACGTTGAAGTCATCACTTTCCAATATGGTCAACGTCACGCCATTGAACTGTAAAAAGCCCGCTGGATTGTGCAGGATTTAAAGGTCAAACAAACGGTGCTTGACACCAGCGTCATCAAAGGCATTACCCACAACGCCTTAATGGATCCCAATGCGCAAATCAGCCAAAAAGACGACGAATTGCCGAACACTTTTGTGGATTGGCGTAACGCCTTATTTCTGCTTTACGCTGTCATTTACGCCAAAAGCCAAGGCATTCGGGTGATTTACACCGGCGTATGCCAAACGGATTTCAGCGATTATCCCGATTGCCGCGATGTGTTTGTCAAATCCATGAACGTCACCTTAAATCTCGCCATGGATTACCCCTTTGACATTCGCACACCGCTCATGTGGCTGGATAAAAAAGACACTTGGGCACTGGCGGATCAACTCGGTGCATTCGACTACATCCGCCAACATACGCACACCTGCTACAACGGCGTAGAAGGCGGTTGCGGCGAATGCCCGAGCTGCGTTTTGCGGGAACGGGGATTGAAGGCGTATTTGTTAGAAAGGGAAGGAAAAAACCTTTAGAAAAAACACCGCGCTTTTGTGTTGGAATAGACAAAAGTCAGTTTAATTTAAGATGTCATATGAAATTAAACTGACTTTTCGTGAATAAAGGAAAAAAATAAAACCCGACTCACGTCGGGTTTGCTTCATTTTATTTTAATTAAATATTACCTGAACCATTATCTAAATGGGCGCGCAAGAACCATTGCAATTTTTCGATTGCGCGGGTTTGTGCTACTAACAAATCTTCGGTAATCGGATCCAATTCGCCGAAGTGTTCCAACACGAAACGATGAGATTCGATGTTGTGAGTGTAATATTTATCGATTAAGCGTAAATGATCTTGTGCTGTCGCACGACCAAGCGGATATTCCGGGGTTTGGCGATGCGCCACTAAATTGCCCGGCAAACCGTTTGGTGAGACGCCAAGCGTGGCGATACGTTCTGCAATTTCATCCACGAAATCACGTACTTCATCGGTTTGGCTATCCAACATTTCATGCACGGCGATAAATTGCGGACCAACCACGTTCCAATGAGCGTGTTTTAAAATCAGGGCTAACTCGTTTAAGCCTTGTAAACGGCTTTGTAACGCATCGGCAATGGAATGCCCGATTTTCACTTCCACGCCCGGCACGGTGTAATCTGCGTTTTTATGCGTATCCGCACTTAATGAACGGTTCACTTCGGTTAAGGTTAATACTGGGTAGTTGATGTTTTCGGTAGTCATAATATTTTCTTCTATGGTTAGTTTTTCATCTGACGTTTAACAGGTGGGGACGTATGATGCGATTTCAAGAAAAATTTTTATGATTGTATCCCTAAGTGGATATTCAGCGCTTAATTTAAAATTGAAATGATAACGATTATCATATAGAATGGGCGCTGTTTTTGTTAGATATTTCGGATTATTCATGTTTCAGCTTCAACAAGTTTCATTTTCTATTCCTCAACGCACGTTGCTGCACTCCCTTTCCCTCTCTTTTGAAAACGGTCTGGTTTACGGTTTAATCGGGCATAACGGCTCGGGTAAATCCACGTTAATTAAACTGATGGCGCGTCAGCAGCCCATTTCCGGTGGCGATATTCTGTTAGATAGCCGTTCTATTCAAGATTGGCAGAGCCGCGAATTTGCCAAGCGTGTCGCCTATTTACCGCAACATTTGCCACAAGCCACCAATATGACCGCAAAAGAGCTGATTGCCATGGGGCGTTATGCGTGGAATGGCTTGTTTGGGCGTGAAACCGAAGCGGACAAGCAAGCCATTGCGCGTGCGTTAAAGCTGACTCATACGGAAAAATTTGCCGAACAGCTGGTGGATACCCTTTCGGGTGGTGAGCGTTCGCGTATTTGGTTGGCGATGTTATTGGCGCAAGAAAGCCAATTTTTATTGCTTGATGAGCCTTTGGCAGCATTGGATATTGCCCATCAGGTGGAAGTAATGCAGCTGGTTCATCAACTGAGTCGAGAGTTAAACCTCGGCGTGATTATCGTGATTCACGACATCAATCTTGCCGCCCGTTTTTGCGATCATTTAGTGGCGTTGCACAGCGGAAAATTGTTGGCGCAAGGCAATGCCTTTGATATCGTAAACACACCGTCATTGCGGCAAATTTATGGCATCACGTTAAACGTGATTGACCACCCGGAAACCCATCGCCCTGTGAGTTTTTATTAATATGCGACGTTTTCCTAAAAATTTACTGCTGATTTTGACCGCACTTTTCAGCCTAAAAAGCGGGGCTGGTGAACCGCAAGCAGGCTACGCCACGGTAGATTGGTCGGTTGCTGAAACCTTAATTGCTCTTGGGCAGCCGCCTCTTGCCGTGGGTGATGTGAAAAGCTATCAAACTTGGGTGATGGCGCCTCAACTGCCTGAAAACACGCTAGATTTGGGCATTCGTTTGCAGCCGAATATGGAACGCATCGCCGCGCTTCCTCATTTCGTCAATGCACAACCGCTGAGTTTCATTCACAGCTCATTTTATGCTGCGCTGAATGATAAATTAGCACCTTATAGCAACGTGTATAACGTCGAATTCTACAAGGCGGGCAATGCATGGGAAAATGTGGTTGCCGCCACGCAAGAAATCGGGCGCATTATTGACAAACCCGAAGCCGTGCAAAAATTGCTGGCGAACTATTCACAAGACATTGCCTATTTTCGACCGCTTGTTGCATCTTTTACCGACCGCCCTGTCGCCTTGGTGCAGTTTATTGACACGCGCCATCTGCGCATTTACGGCGAAAACAGCTTACTGGGTGCGGTAATTCATCAGCTCGGCTTTAAAAACGCCTATTTGCCTGAGGTGAATTATTGGGGTTTCCAAAATATTGAAATTACCGAGCTGGCGAAATTGCCGAAAAATACCCGTTTTGTGGTGATTAAACCTTATCCGCACAATATTGCCGCCGCCCTCACGCACAATACCTTATGGCAACATCTTTCCCTCGCTAAAGAACCGTTAATTCTACCTGCAGTATGGACGTTCGGCGCCATTCCTTCGGCACAACGTTTTGCGAATATTTTTGCTAACGGGTTATTGCACGGAGGTGAAGCATGGTAAATCGAGCCTTGTTATTATTTGTGCTTTTAGGTGGGCTATTTTTCGTGCTTTGCGGCGCATTATTGACGGCACAACTACCTGAGAACCATTCGCTGCTTGAATTATTCCAACAAACCGACAACCTCGATCTGTTATTGCTTCAAAGCTACACCTTACCACGCATTTGCATTGCGTTATTGGCAGGCGGAACGCTTGCCTTTGCCAGTCTATTATTGCAACAAGTAATGGGCAATCCGTTGGCTTCCGACAGCACTCTTGGCATTAACAGCGGCGCACAGTTCAGCCTGTTTTTAGTCGCCATTTTTGCTCCTCAACTGTTGGAATATGGCGCAAGTGCCGTTGCGCTGATTGGTGCGGCTTTGAGCTTGTTGCTGGTTATCACGCTCGCAATGCGTAAGACGATGTCGCCCTTGTTGCTGATTTTGGCTGGGCTGGTGGTGAACCTCTATTTCGGCGCTTTCACGGGTATGATGATGTTGTTCTACCCAGAAGAATCGCGCGGCTTGGCGCAATGGGGGGCAGGCTCTCTCGTGCAAGAAAGCTGGCGCGATAACCAACTGCTGGCGTTGCAAAGTGCGGTCTGTTTTTCCATTATTTTTTTATTGCGTCGACCGCTTACCATTCTCACGTTAAATGACAGCAACGCGAAAAGTTTGGGCGCGCCTGTAGGCAAACTGCGTTTTGTGGGCGTGGTGGTGAGTGCTTATTTGATTGCCTCAGTGGTCAGTGCCGTGGGAATGATTGGCTTTATTGGTTTAGCGGCGGCGACCATCGTCCGTCAACTGGGCGTGCGTACTTTAACGTGGCAACTGATTGCCTCGCTATTTCTCGGTGCATTATTGTTGGCAATTACCGATTTAATTTTGCAACTCATCACCCTTTATTATCAAGTGAGCTTGCCGACGGGCGCGGTCACTGCCCTACTTGGCACCCCGTTACTGCTTTGGTTAATGTTCCGCGCGCTACCGCAGAGCGGACGTTTAACAGGCGCAACGTTGCAAAATGTTCGCCAATATCGACCGCACTTGTCATGGCTGATTATCGCTTTCTTTGCCGTCAGTTTTGTTCTCGCGCTTTGCGTGGGTAGAGGGGCGTTTTACCAAAGCTGGGAAGTGTTGCTGCCTGATAATGATTTCAGCCTGGAGATTTTAGAACTGCGCTATCCTCGTATGTTGATTGCCATTTGCGCAGGCATTTTGCTTGCGGTGGCAGGTGTGTTATTGCAACGCCTCACCCTCAACCCAATGGCAAGCCCGGAATTGCTCGGCGTTTCTTCGGGCGCGAGTATGGGGATTTTGGTGCTGCTGTTTGTGTTCTCGGCACAAGAACCCATTTGGTTTTGGCTTGCCGGTATCTGCGGTGCCTTTATAGCCCTGATGATTCTGGCGGCGATCAACCAACGCAATGGTATGTTGCCCGAAAAAGTGTTACTCACGGGGATTTCCCTTTCTGCCCTATTTGACACGCTACAACGCATAGCCATTGCCAGCGGCGATCCGCGTGCCAATCAGCTCATCAGCTGGACATCAGGTTCAACCCAAAGTTTGGATTCTGCCCTTGCGATTCCATTTACGCTTTTGGCGTTTGCATTACTTGCAGCGAGCTTGCTGTTCAGCCGCTGGCTGGATTTACTTCGACTGCAAGCCCCAATGGCACAAGCGTTAGGCTTGAACATTCAACAAACACGCTGGATTCTGATTATTTTCAGTGCGATTTTAACCGCACTTGCCACCTTAATTATTGGTCCGTTGAGCTTTATCGGCTTGCTCGTACCGCATTTAACCCACTTTTTAGGCGTACATAAAGCACGGCAACAATTACTGATTTCGGCACTGCTCGGCAGCACCATTATGCTGATTGCCGATTGGATCGGACGACAAATTCTGTTCCCTTATGAAATCCCTGCGGGCTTAGTGGCGACCTTAGTGGGCGGGACGTATTTTTTAGCGATGATGCGAAAAGTGTAACGAATTTACTAACCTCAACTTTCACCAGAAAGTTACATATAGGAAAATAACATGAAGAAAACCTTTGTATATAGCGCACTGGCAAGTGCGGTCGTTTTTGCGATGAATTCTGCATATGCGGAAGAGCAAAAAGTGGAAGAATTAGACGTGATTGAAGTGAGTTCCGATGCTTCTCAAAGCGGTCTTACAAAAGAATTTGCGGGCGGTCAGGTGGCTGCTGGCAGTCGTGCAGGGATTCTGGGTAATAAAACTAATCTAGAAAATCCGTTTGCCACCACCGGCTATACCAACAAATTCATTCAGGATAAACAAGCACGCAGCGTGGCGGATGTGTTAAAAAACGATCCGAATGTGCGTGTGGCTCGCGGCTTCGGGAATTTCCAGGAAAGCTATTTTATGCGTGGCTTTATCACGAATTCTGACGATATTCTTTACAATGGTTTGTTCGGCTTACTGCCTCGCCAATATATCGCCTCAGAAATGTTTGAACGGGTGGAAGTGCAACGCGGCGCATCGGCATTCTTAAATGGCGTAGCACCGGGCGGTGGTTCCATTGGAGGAACCATCGCCTTAATGCCTAAACGTGCATCGATGGAAGATCTCAACCGTTTTAATATCGGGATTTCCAGCGAAGAACGCACCAATATTGGGGCGGATGTTTCCCGTCGTTTTGGGGATAACAAAGAATTCGGTGTGCGTTTAAATGCGGCGCATACCGAAGGGGAAAGTGCCATTGATAACGATCATGCCCGCAATACGGTGTTCCACCTGGGGCTTGACTGGAAAGGTGAAAGCGCCCGTGTTTCTGCCGATTTAGGCTATCAGAAAAACTATTTAAGCAGTCCACGCCCAAGTGTCACATTAAGCGGTGTAACAGAAGTACCTGCCGCACCGAAGGCGACCAGCAACTGGGGACAACGTTGGACGTATTCAGAAGAACGTGACGTATTCGGCACCTTGCGCGCGGAATATGATTTCCTACCAAACCTTACCGGTTATGCGGCGTACGGCTTCCGTGACGGCAAAGAGTCCAACGTATTAGCGAATTTAACGGTGCGTAATAATAACGGTGATGGTACGCAATACCGTTTTGATAACGCTCGCCGTAATATTATTCACACAGGCGAAGTCGGCTTGAAAGGGGTGTTTGAAACAGGCGCAATCGGTCATGAAGTGGTATTAAGCGCAAACCGCTACCAAGAAAAACGCAAAAATGCTTATGTGATGGATTGGCAAAATACCTTCGCCACTGACCTTTATTCTCCGCGTTACATCAATGGTATTGCCTATTCAGCGAATGCGCTGAAAGGCAATGACTTAGATTCCCCTGCGGTAACCAATCGCGTAGTACTCACCAGTGTGGCATTGGGTGATACGTTGTCTTTCCTAGATAAAACCTTACAAGTAACTTTAGGTGCCCGCTGGCAACAGCTTTCTTCCAAAGATTTTGCCTATAACACAGGTACACAATCGGCAAGCTACAAAGAAGCAAGAATCAGCCCGAGTGTTGGCGTGGTTTATCGCTTCACGCCTGAAGTTTCCGTGTATGGAAACTATATCGAAAGCCTCTCACAAGGCGGCAGCGCACCAAGCAATGCAGTCAATCAAGGCGAAACGTTAAAACCTTATGTTGCGAAACAAAAAGAAGTAGGCGTGAAATATGAATCAGAAAGTGGCTTTGGTGCCAGCCTTGCGCTCTTCAGCACCGAAAAACCGCGCGGCTATTTAGATGCCAATAACTTCTACACCACCAAAGGTAAAGATCGTCACGACGGTGCGGAAATCAACCTGTATGGTCAAGTGACAGAAAATGTCCGTTTACTTGGTGGCGTGACCTTTTTACACGCCAAACAACGCGATACCGGTTCCTCAACGACCGATGGCAAATACACCATCGGCGTGCCAAAATTCCAAGGCAATTTGGGATTGGAATATGATGTGAAAGCCATTGACGGCTTAACCCTTGAATCCCGCGTGACTTACACCGGTTCAAGCTATGCTGATGCACAAAACACTCTCAAAGTGAAAGACTGGACCCGTCTTGACGTCGGTGCCCGTTATATCACGATGTTGGGCAATACACCGGTCACCTTGCGCGCCCGCTTGGATAACGTTACCCACAAAAAATACTGGGAATCCGTCGGTGGCTACCCGAACTATGGCTATTTAGTCTCCGGCGCGCCGCGCACCTTATCGGTGAGTGCGACCATTGACTTTTAATGACATAAAATGCGCGTTAAGAATAACGCGCATTTTTTATACGGAAGCTGAATGTCTTATAAATTACCATGAACAGGCAGATCAGTTCGTTCGCATTCAAAAAGTGCGGTCGGTTTTCAGAGTGAATCTAAAATATCCGTAAAATCCACCGCACTTCAACGCACTTCGCGTTTAAAACTGCTATAATCCCCGCCAATTTTTCCAACCATTGAGACCTTATGAAACAACTTTTTGCCACCACAGCCCGTGGGTTTGAAGAGCTTTTAAAATCCGAATTGACCGAATTAGGCGCGCAGGATGCCAAAGTCGCGCAAGGCGGCGTGCATTATTGGGCGGATGACGAAACCCTGTATCGCACTTTGCTTTGGAGTCGTTTGAGTTCACGCATTTTATTGCCTATCGTGCAAGCCAAAGTCTTTAGCGATTTGGATTTATATTCTGCGGTGGTTGGCGTGAATTGGTTGGATTATTTTGATGAAAAAGTTCATTTTTTCGTGGATTTTAACGGTACGAACCAAGAAATTCGTCATACCCAATTTGGCGCGATGCGTGTAAAAGACGGGATTGTGGATTATTTTGAACGCCATGGTCGCGCTCGTCCAAACGTGGATAAAGAACAACCGGATATTCGTATTCATGCGTATTTAAATCGTGATGACGTGGTGCTTTCTCTCGATTTAAGTGGTGATGCGCTGCATATGCGTGGTTATCGCGAAGACACCGGCAAAGCGCCGTTGCGCGAAACCTTGGCAGCTGCGATTGTGCTGCGTTCCGGTTGGCAAAGAGGCACGCCGTTAGTGGATCCGATGTGCGGTTCGGGTACGCTATTGATTGAAGCCGCACAAATGGAAGCGCAAATCGCACCGCAATTATATCGTCTGCATTGGGGCTTTGATTTTTGGCAGGGGCATAATCAGGTAGCGTGGGAAAAGGTGAAAGAAGAGGCTTTAGCTTTGGCGGAAGCCGAAAAACAGCGTGAAAACCCACCGCACTTTTATGGCTTCGATTTGGATCATCGTGTGTTGCAAAAAGCCAAACAAAACGCCAAAAATGCGGGCGTGGCGCATCTGATGCAATGGCAACAGGGCGATGTGGCGGCGATAAAAAATCCAAGTCCGAACGTAGCCGGCACGGTGATTTGTAATCCGCCGTACGGCGAACGTTTAGGCACAACGCCGGCGCTGATTGCCTTATATTCTGTGTTTGGGCAACGCTTGAAACAACGATTTGCCGGCTGGAATGCATCTATTTTTAGCGGCGAACCAAGTCTATTAGATTGCTTGCGTTTACGTTCTCACCGTCAGTTTAAAGCGAAAAACGGTCCGTTGGATTGTGTCCAGAAAAATTATCAAATTGCTGAGCGCGCCGAGCAAAGTGAGGTAGAAAACACCGTAGAATTTGACCGCACTTCTTCGGTAACGTCTGAAGTCGCGGTGGATTTCGCTAATCGCCTGCAAAAAAATATCAAGAAAATTGAGAAATGGGCGAAGCAGCAAGGACTGGACGCTTATCGCTTATATGACGCGGATTTACCGGAATATAATTTGGCAGTGGATCGTTATGCTGATCACATTGTGGTGCAGGAATATGCCGCGCCGAAAAATATTGATGAAAATAAAGCGCGCCAACGGTTGTTGGATGCGGTAAATGCTACGTTGATCGTGACCGGTATTGAAACCAATAAGTTGATTTTAAAAGTGCGTCAAAAACAAAAAGGCACCAATCAATATGAAAAATTGGCAAACAAAGGCGAGTATTTTTATGTGAACGAATACGGCGCGAAGTTGTGGGTGAATTTAACGGATTATTTGGATACCGGCTTGTTTTTGGATCACCGCCTGACCCGTAAAATGCTCGGCGAAACGGCGCAAGGCAAGGATTTTCTCAATTTGTTTGCTTACACCGGTTCGGCAACGGTGCATGCAGCGTTGGGCAAGGCAAAATCTACTACTACCGTGGATATGTCAAATACCTATCTCAACTGGGCGGAACAGAATTTGTTGTTGAACGACATTGAAGGTAAACAACACAAACTGATTCAAGCGGATTGCCTACAATGGTTAGAAAAATGCGACCGTCAGTTTGATTTGATTTTTGTTGATCCGCCGACATTCTCCAATTCCAAACGCATGGAAGACAGTTGGGACGTGCAACGGGATCATATTAAGTTAATGACGAATTTAAAACGCATTCTGCGCCCGAACGGCACCATTGTGTTCTCTAACAACAAACGCGGTTTCAAAATGGATTTTGCTAAGTTGGAAGAATTAGGTTTAAGTGCGGTGGAAATTTCTCACAAAACCTTGCCGTTGGACTTTGAACGCAATAAGCAAATTCATAATTGTTGGCTGGTGACGTTGAAATAAGAAAATAAAATAGGGCGGAAATTCCGCCCTATTTTTGTATCTCTTTATATGAAAAGCTGTTGATTTAAAATCAGCAGCTTTGTTTTTTGCTCAATTTACTTAATTGGCAATATGTTTTGGTTTGAAGAAAACCATGGTGAAAATTTGCCAGAAGAATGCAAGCGCACCAAAGATGAATACGACGTCACCGACTAAACGTACCCAACGCAAGGTGTCGAATAACGGTTGTTGCATGAATTCTTCGCTACGGGCATACCATAAACCTTCAGAGATACTCGCGTAACCTTGAATGATACCGATTGGTAATAGGCTGGAGACGATCATTAAGACCAACCCGCCGTTAAGCAACCAGAAGCCCCATTTCATCAATTTGTCGTTGAATGGTGTGTTTGGACGCAAGTAACGTGCAATTAAGAATACGAAACCTAATGCCAAGAAACCATATACCCCGAATAATGCCGCGTGGGCATGTACTGCGGTGGTGTTTAAACCTTGGATATAGTAGAGGGAAATCGGTGGGTTGATTAAGAAACCAAACACACCCGCACCTAACATATTCCAGAAGGCAACGGCAACGAAGCAGTAGATAGGCCATTTTAAGCGATCCATCCATGGTGCTTTTTGTTTCATTTCCCAGTGTTCCCAGGCTTCATGGCCAAGTAAAACTAATGGCACAACTTCAAGTGCGGAGAAGGAGGCACCTACAGCGATAATTGGCGTTGTCGCACCGGCGAAGTATAAGTGGTGGAAGGTTCCCGGAATACCGCCGATTAAGAACAATGCCGCTTCGGTGATGGTTGCTACGGTCGCTGTGCGACGGGAAACTAAACCTAAACTTACGAAGATGAAGGACAGTGCCGCCACGGAGAATACTTCAAAGAAGCCTTCTACCCAAAGGTGAACTACCCACCAACGCCAGTATTCCATCACGGATAAGTGTGTGTGTTCTCCGTAGAATAACGCCGGGCCATAGAATAAGCCGATGGCGATAACAGAGGCGAAGAACAAGGCAAGTAAGTTTTTGTCGCCAGGTTGTTTGAACGCATTCACGGTGCCGCGTAGCATTAAGACCAACCAGAACAAGATACCTGCGAATTTCACAGCTTGCCAGAAACGGCCTAAGTCGATGAATTCATAACCTTGGTGACCGAACAAGAAGCTCCATTCTTCAGGGATGATGTGTGCGATGGCCAAATAGCTACCGGTGAAGGAGCCAACCACCAAGACGACCAACGCCCAGAAGAGAACATTTACGCCAAGTTTTTGGTATTTCGGATCTTTACCGCCGTTAATAATCGGTGCAAGGAATAAACCACCGGCCAAGAATGCCATGGCGATCCAGAATAACGCTGCTTGAATGTGCCAGGTACGTACTAAGGAATATGGAAAATATTGGGAAATATCCAAACCATAGAATTCCTGACCTTCAACCGTGTAGTGCGCCACAACGGCACCTAAGTTTACTTGTACGAAGAAAAGCGCAAGTACGGTAAACAAATATTTACCCAAGGCTTTTTGTGATGGCGTTAATTGCAATTTGGTTAGCGGGTCAACTTCCGGGGAAATCGGGTCTTTTTCATCTTCACGACGTTTAAATGACCAAATCCACACCACAAAACCGATACCGGCAATGAGGAAGACGATACTGGCGATGGACCAAATGACGTTTTCCGGTGTCGGCACGTTATTGATTAACGGCTCATGCGGCCAGTTGTTAGTGTAAGTGGCATGGGTATTCGGACGCTCTGCAGAGGCAGTCCATGCTGTCCAGAAGAAGAATTTTGCTAAATCTTGACGGGCTTCTAAGCTCGGCAAGGTATTGTCTTTCATGGCGAAATGTTCACGCGTTGCTTTGCTCGCAGGATCATCACCATATAAAGAAATATAATATTGCGCTGTTTTATCGATTGCCGCTAAACGGTTGGCAGAAAGCACTACGGTGCCGTTTTCGTCAACTTTACTGCCGCGGTATTCTTTGGTTAAACGGCTTTTTAAGATAGTTTGTTGGTCATCATTTAAGTCGGCAAAATTTTTACCATACTCTTGATTTGCAACAATATCTAACCAGTTGGTTAATTCGCGGTGTAACCAGTCGGCGGTCCAGTCCGGTGCTTGATATGCGCCATGGCCCCAAACGGAACCTAACTGCATACCACCGGTGGTTTGCCAAGCGGTTTGACCGTGTAAAATATTGTCATGTGTGATAACCGGTTCGCCTTGTTCCGTCACATATTGTTTTGGAATTGGCGGAGCTTCACGATAGATTTCAAAGCCATAGTAGCCGAGAAGAGAGAAGGCTCCCACTAAGACGGCGACTAATAGGTACCAGAACTTCTTATATTGTCCCATTTGATCACTCCTTGAGAAAAGTAGAGGTAGATAACTTAATTATTTGTGTCAGACACATTCAGATTTTACGATTGAAAGTAAAATACCTGACTAATTATATCGGATTTAAAGAGGCGGTATATTACCGAATAGTGAGTAAATATAAAGGGAAAAGTGATGGCTATAAATTAAGCAACGTTATTTAGATAGGAATAACCTAAAGAGAATAGAAAAAGATAAGGGCGGAAATTCCGCCCTATTTTACATTTAAAAATGACCGCACTTTTTTAGCGTCTTGTTTCAAATTCAGCTAAAGCGGCATCGAATTGTTCCATCACTTTCGGATGCACCGGTGCGAACACGGAAGAGGTAATGGTAATGAAAGAACAGACCAAGAAACCAGGGACGATTTCATAGAGGTGAGATAAATCTTCCCAGCCCAAGTATTTCATTAATGGGCTCCAAGCAACCACCGTGATAGCGCCGGATAACATTCCCCATAATGCCGCTTTGGAGCTGATGTTGCGGTTGAACAAGGAAAGGATGACAACCGGACCGAATGCGGCACCAAAACCTGCCCATGCATAGGAAACTAAGCCCATTACTTTAGAGTTTGGATCTTGTGCGATAGCGATGGCAACCACTGAGATTAACAATACCATTAAACGACCGACCCAGACCAATTCAAGGCTTGAGGCTCCTTTACGGAAGAAACCTTTATAGAAATCCTCCGTAATTGCAGCTGAGCACATTAATAATTGAGCGGACAGGGTACTCATGACCGCCGCTAAGATCGCGGATAATACGATGCCGACAATCCACGGGTTAAACATGGCTTTACTTAACTCAATGAAAACCGCTTCTGCATTGTATAGTTCAATATTTTGGGTGGTGAAATAGGCCAATCCAAAATAGCCCACTGCAACGGCGCCGCCAAGGCAGAGGAACATCCAAGAAATTCCGATTCGACGGGCTTTTTCGAGAGAGGCAACAGAATCGGCTGCCATGAAACGGGCAAGAATGTGTGGTTGTCCGAAATAACCCAAGCCCCAAGCCAATGCAGAGATAACACCGATACCGGAAACATTGTGCAGCCAGTTGCTGTATGGAATGCCGGTGACAGCAGATTTAGCTTCCAAAGACATCGTGATTTCATCCCAGCTGATGTTGAGCAATACCATGACCGGTGCCAAAATCAAGGCGAAAATCATTAATGAGGCTTGGATGGTGTCGCTCCATGAAACCGCTAAATAGCCACCGATAAAGGTATACGTAATGGTAGCTAATGCCCCTAACCAAAGTGCGGTGGAATATTCCAAGCCCAATAAGCTTTGGAATAACTTCGCTCCCGCTACCACGCCGGAAGCGCAGTAAATGGTGAAGAAGAAGAGAATAATGCCTGAAGAAATAATCTTTAATGCTTTTTTCTGACGCGGAAAACGTTGTGCAAAAAATTCAGGTAAGGTCAGCGCATTGCTATATTTCTCAGTAAAAATCCGCAAGCGTCCTGCCACAACGCGATAGTTCAGATAGGCGCCAACGGTTAAGCCGACAGCAATCCATGCCTCGGAAAGACCTGATAAGAAAATTGCGCCGGGTAACCCCATTAATAGCCAACCGGACATGTCGGAAGCACCGGCAGACATGGCGGTCACAAAACTTCCCATTTTTCGACCACCCAAAATGTAATCGTCAAAATTTTGGGTGGAACGATAGGCGTATAACCCAATGCCTAAAATAATTGCCAAATAGAGACCAAAGGTGATGTAGATTTGCATAAAACACTCCTTTTATTCTTCTTGAGAGGACATTAATGAGGTGTTTCCACCTGCCGCAGTGGTGTTATAACTGCGGGAAAACTCATCATACAATGGCAGTAAATCTTGGGTATCTTGCCAGTCGTAACATTTGAAAATAGCTTTACTGTTTTCAGCCAACCATTGACGTTTGGCTTTATCAAGTGCGGTCAAATAAATGCCTTTTTGACAATGACCTAACTTCGTATCAACACGAATGCCCGGTTTGGCTTTGGCGGCTAATGGATGCTGCGGTTCCACCAAAATGCTAAAGCCTTTGGCAAGCAGTTTTTTTGCCGCTTTTTCTGCTGCAGCTAAGTCGCCGTTGAGAATGGCTACTTCACAAGGCAGATAAGCTAGGGAGTTGTGTTCACCGGTGATACTTTCTAATACCGGTTTGGTTGTGCCTAGCGTATTTTCATCGCCAAATTGGCTGTAATAGCGAGGCGTACGGGTTAAACGTTGCAAATAGAACTCACCGCCGGCTTTCGGCCCTGTACCGGACAATCCGTGTCCACCGAATGGTTGAACACCAACCACCGCACCTACAATATTACGGTTGATATAGAAGTTACCGCAGTTTAAGTGGCGTTCCACCATATCCATCTGTTTACGAATACGGGTATGGCAACCACCGGTCAGCGCATAACCTTTTTCATTTACCGCTTTGAGGACATTGAGTAAGTTATCTTTTTTATAACGTACGATGTGTAGAATCGGACCGAAGACTTCACGCTGTACTTGATCGAGGTTATCCAACAAATACACACTCGGTGCCACAAAATGCCCTTGAGTCGGCGTGTCGATTTCCGCATAAGCGCGGGCGACTTTACGCATGGCTGCCTTGTGGTTTTCTAGATTTTGTTTAGCTTCTTCATCAATCACAGGACCGATATCGGTTTCCAATAAACGTGGATCGCCTAAACTTAATTCTTTAATGGCTTCCGTGATCATTTTGTAATAATGATCTGCCACATCTTCTTGTAACAATAAGATGCGTAATGCAGAACAACGCTGACCTGCCGAGTCAAAGGCGGAGCTGAGAACATCAGCAACGACTTGTTCCGGTAAGGCTGAAGAGTCAACGACAAGCACGTTTTGACCGCCGGTTTCTGCAATCAACACCGGATCGTTATCTGCTAATGTCAGACGTTGCTCAATGAGTTTGGCCACTTCTGTTGAACCGGTAAATACGACGCCATCAAAAGCTTGTTGGACTAACGCAGCCCCTAAATCCCCCGCCCCTAACACCAGTTGTAGGGTTTCTTTCGGGATGCCGGCTTGGTGTAAGAGTTTCACGGCGGCATACGCAATTAATGAGGTTTGTTCTGCCGGTTTTGCAATCACTGCATTGCCGGCCGCTAAAGAGGCGGCAATTTGGCCGGTAAAGATGGCTAATGGGAAGTTCCATGGAGAAATACAAAGTACTTTTCCACGGGGCTCGGCAAGGTGATTTTGTGTTGCGAGCTGCTCTAATTGAACGGCGTAATAACGTAAGAAATCCACGGCTTCACGCAATTCGGCAATGGCGTTTGGCAAGGTTTTACCCGCTTCAACCACAGCGAGTTTCATCAACAAGCCAAAATGTTCTTCATATAAGTCGGCAGCATTGCGTAAAACATTGGCTTTTTCCACCGCACTTTTAGCTTTCCATTGGGTATTGTCGGCAGCGGTAAACGCTTTTTCCGCCTGATTTACGGCTAAAAAGGCGACTTCTGCGACAGTTTCATTGAGATTGGCCGGATTGGTGACTTGATGTGCCGGTGCATTTTCAGCATTTTCAAACGCAACCAAAGAGGTAGCGTTTTCGATGGTTGCCGCATTCAGCGCTTGTTCTAATCTTGCTAATTCCAATTCATTGCTCAGATCGAAACCGGCGGAGTTTTTACGGTTTTTAAATAATTCTAACGGTTTGAGAACCGACTTATTCGGCTCGCCATGAGATTTGGCATAAAGTTTCCATGGTGGTGTAACAAGTTGTTCGACCGGAATGTTTTCATCAACCAGCTGGTGAACGAAAGAGGAGTTTGCACCGTTTTCTAAGAGACGGCGGACTAAATAGGCTAACAAGGTGGCGTGTGTGCCCACGGGAGCATAGACACGCACTTGTCGATTCAGATTGTCTTTCCCCACAATATTGTCATAAAGGGATTCCCCCATGCCGTGTAGGCATTGGAATTCAAAGTTTTTACCTTGGCCTAATTCGTGAATCGTGCACATGGTTTGCACGTTATGGGTGGCAAATTGCGGATAAATAACATCTTGTGCAGCAAATAATTTTTTCGCACAGGCAATATAAGAAATATCAGTGTGATTTTTGCGTGTGTAAAGTGGGAAACCGTCCAAACCGTCCGCTTGCGCCCATTTGATTTCGCTGTCCCAATAAGCGCCTTTAACAAGACGAATCATCAAATAGCCTTGTTTTTCTCGAGCTAAATTAATCAAGTAATCCAACACAAACGGACAACGTTTGGAGTAAGCCTGTACTACGAAACCAATGCCTTTGTAGCCTTGTAATTCCGGTTCATCTAATAATTTTTCCACAAGATCGAGGGAAAGCTCTAAACGATTAGCCTCTTCCGCATCAATATTGATACTGATGTTGTATTTTTTCGCTAATAAGAAGAGTTCTTTTAAGCGAGGGTAAAGCTCATTGATGGTACGATCATATTTGGAACGGCTATATTTCGGGTGAATCGCAGAAAGTTTAACGGAAACACTGTTGCCGTTATAAATGGTACGGCCGGCTGCGTCTTTGCCCACTTCTTCAATGGCGTGTAAATAGTCATTGAAATAGCGTTGTGCATCGGCTTCAGTCATTGCAGCTTCACCCAACATATCAAAAGAGAACGTAAAACCTTTTTCGTAGCGTGGTTTGATGTTTTGCAACGCCTCTTGCATCGTCACGCCGGTAACGAACTGTTTACCCAAAATCTGCATAGATTTGATAATTGCCATACGCATAATAGGCGCAGACAAACGAGAGAAACTACGGGTGAGTGCGTTTGATAAACTGTTTTCATCCAAGCTTTCACTGATTTTTTTACCAAACAGTAGGCCGTAACTGGCTGCATTGATAAAGAACGAATTGGAATTGCCGATGTGAGATTTCCAGTTCCCTTCTTGTAATTTCTCATAAATTAAGTCATCGCGGGTTTGTGCATCAGGAATACGTAACAAGGCTTCAGCCAAGCACATTAACGCCACCCCTTCTTCACTGCTTAATGAAAACTCTTGCATTAAGGCATCTGCGCCATATTGTTTTTGTTTAAGTTGGCGTAATTTTTTAATTAACTTAATAGCATTTTCTGTGATCCGTTGTTCTTGTTCTGGAGAAAAATCTAATGTTTTCACTAAAGAATCGACCGCACTTTTCTCATCTAAACGATAGTTTGCAGTGATCGCTTGGCGAATAGGGCTATATTGTTTTGATAGTGTGAATTGCATGAGAAAATCTCCTTTTGTTATGTAATTGTTAACAAAATATAGATGGTCTGTTTATTAGTAAATGACTTTTTTGGTGATCTGTGATTGAAGTCACATAAAAAATAAGGTTTTGTTGTTCGTAATATGTACGAATTGTGTGTTTTATAGACTTAAAAAAGACAGGAAATAAAAAAACTCCCTACATTGAGGGAGTTTTTCATTTGGGATGAGAGATTATAGGTTGAACACGGCAAATAACACGATGATGCTATAAAGTGTTGCCAAACCGTAGAAAATAAATCCGCCGGCCGGCACATGAACTTTAATATCATGCATACCGTGATGAACGCGGTGTAAACCTCCCCACATTGGGAAAATTGTGAGAACGAGAATAACTAATTTCCCTAGCCAGTGGTGTGCAAAGGCAATGATATTCTCAGGACTCACGATACCGAAAGGCAATAGGAAGCCGAGAATAAGAATTAACACCGGGAAAGCCAAAGCACTTACCATGCCACCCGCACTGAACATTAACCAGACAGGTGGTTCGTTTGAACGTTTTGGATTTTGATTAACCATGACTTCCCCCTAGATAAATACTAACACTAAAGCCAATACGGTGACGGCGACAAACGCGCCACGTAAAGCATTTTTAATGAGTTTTGCCGGCAAACCGGTGGTACCTGACATCACTTCGCCTGTCATATCAAATAATGTGGCAGCATGGAGCAATAAAGCCGCCAATGAAATGATGTTAAGAATAACAACGATAGGATTTTGTAAGAATGGGATGAAATTCATAACAAATCCATCTGCTTTGCCTAAACAAATTACACCGTAGAGCAACACTAAGCTGAACCAAACGGTTGGAACAGCAGTGGCTTCACGTAGCATATAGAATTTGTAGAAATCCCAACTTTTCCACCAAGTCGGGGTGATTTCACGGACGTATTTTTTACGTTTACTTACTGTTGTAGTCATAATCTTTCCCCTTACGCCTTCGGTTTAAGCATGGAAATGAGGTAATCTTTGGCACTTTCTAATTTGCCTTGGTTAATGGCGGTTGCCGGGCCTACATGTTTTGGACACACTTCGGAACAGGCGCCTACGAAGGTACAAGACCAAACGCCATTTTCACCATTCATGATTTTCATCCGTTCTGCTTTACCATGGTCGCGGTTATCTAAGTTATAACGATGACCTAAAGTTAATACGGCAGGACCAACGAATTCAGGGTTTAAACCGAATTGTGGACAGGCGGCATAACATAAACCACAGTTGATACACATTGAGAATTGACGATATTTTTCCAATTGAGCCGGCGTTTGTTTGGTACGGCTTTTCGCTAATTCTTTTGATGGATGCGGTTTACCATCTAACTCAGGCGCTTTGTTACCAATCACATAAGGTTTGATGGCTTCTAAGCTTTCGATAAAGTGGCTTAAGTCCACGATCAAGTCGCGTTCAATCGGGAAGTTTGCTAGGGCTTCAATGCGCATGTGGCCACTGTAGTCACGCAAGAAGGTTTTACACGCTAATTTTGGAATGTTGTTTACCATCATGCCGCAAGAACCGCAGATCGCCATACGGCATGACCAGCGATAAGAAAGTTCCGGTTCAAGCTTATCTTTAATGTAACCTAAAGCATCAAGTAAGGATGTTTGGCTGTCATAAGGCACTTGATAGGTTTTTAAGTGCGGTTCCTTATCAACTTCGGGGTTATAACGTAGAACTTCAACGTTCATGATTGATTGTTCGGCCATATTATTACTCCTTACCCGCTTGAGCTTGTTCTTTCGCTTTGGCGGCTGCCTCTGCTGCTTCTGCTTCTGCACCATAAACACGTTTTGCCGGCTGTGATTTCGTGATTTTCACTGGGCTGTATTCAATGCGTGGTGCACCGTTTTCGTTATAGAACGCCAAGGTATGTTTCAAGTAGTTCACATCATCACGTTCGGTGTAATCCAAACGTTGGTGCGCACCACGAGACTCTTTACGTTCAATCGCAGAGTTCGCAATAGATTGTGCCACGTCCAAAATGTAACCCAATTCAACGGTATATAATAAGTTTGTATTAAATACGCTAGAACGGTCAGTAATACGAATGTGTTTGTAACGCTCTTTGAGTTCTGCAATCTTATCTACTGCTTGTTGCATACTTTCTTGGGTGCGATAGATACCGCAACCTTCTTCCATGGCTTGACCCATTTCGTCACGAATTTCAGACCAAGACTCAGTACCTTCTTGGTTATAGAGGTCGGTCAAGCGTTTTACAATATCTTGCGCCTGAGCATCAAGTGCGGCTTGGTTAGCCGGTGTGGCTTCAATTGCGCGTTGTGCCGCGTATTCACCCGCAACACGACCTAATACCACTAATTCAGCCAAGGAGTTGGAGCCTAAGCGGTTAGCGCCATGTAAACCGGAAGATGCACATTCGCCCACCGCAAATAAACCTTTAATACGGGTTTCGCTGTTGAAGTCAACTTCAATACCACCCATAGTGTAGTGAACTACCGGGCGTACAGGAATTGGCGCTTGTGCCGGATCGACACCTTCATAAGCTTTCGCTAATTCACAAATGAATGGTAAACGTTCGTGTAAGTATTTTTCACCAAGGTGACGTAAGTCCAGGTGCACCACATCAACGCCTTTAGCTGTTTTTAAGGTGTTACCTTTACGCCATTCTTGCCAGAATGCTTGAGATACTTTGTCACGAGGGCCTAATTCCATGTATTTGTTTTCAGGTTTGCCGATTGGTGTTTCCGGTCCCAAACCGTAGTCTTGTAAATAGCGATAGCCGTCTTTATTGACTAAGATACCACCTTCACCACGACAACCTTCGGTCATTAAGATACCGGTATTTGGTAAGCCGGTTGGGTGATATTGAACGAATTCCATGTCACGCAATGGTACACCATGGCGATAAGCCATTGATAAGCCGTCACCGGTAACAATACCGCCGTTAGTGTTGAAACGGAATGCACGGCAACCACCACCTGTGGCGATAACAACGGCGTTAGCATTAATTTGTACTAAAGAACCTTCCATCATGTTCATGGCAACCATACCACGTGCATGACCGTCATCCACTAAAATGTCTAATACAAAGTGCTCATCGAAACGAATGATTTGTGGGTATTGAATGGAGGTTTGGAATAACGTGTGAAGTAAGTGGAAACCGGTTTTATCGGCAGCGAACCAAGTACGTTCGATTTTCATCCCACCGAAACGGCGTACGTTTACATCGCCATCGGTTTTACGGCTCCAAGGGCAGCCCCAGCGTTCAAGTTGGGTCATTTCCACCGGAGAGTGTTCCACGAAATACTCCACGACATCTTGCTCACACAACCAGTCGCCACCGGCAACGGTATCGTGGAAGTGTTTATCGTAGGAGTCTTCCTCTTTAATCACTGCTGCAGCACCACCTTCAGCCGCAACAGTATGACTCCGCATTGGATAAACTTTTGATACTAAAGCAATTTTAAGATTTGGATTAGCTTGGGCTGCAGCAATCGCCGCACGTAAACCACCGCCACCTGCGCCAACAATGGCGATATCGACGTTAACAGTTTGCACGATATTCCTCCAAGTAAAGGGATGATAATAAAAACACCAAATAGATTTTTGGTACTGTTAGGGTGAAGTCATTTTGCCATTATTTTTTGTGATTAGAACCTTTTTTCTCAAACTTTGTCGCGATTTCGTGATCTACCTCAAAAAGTTAACAAACAGAACCAGTTGTTTACATTTTGTCTTATTGTTAACAAGTCATTAACGTTGAGTTAACTAAAAAGTGCATAAAAGTGCGGTGGAAAAAGGATTCATTTATGAATTTTGATTCACTTGTTTTAGAATAAGTCGCAAATTTTTCAAATTATCTTTAGCAAAGGCATATTTATGTTTGAACAAGAAGCATGGCAACCAACGGCATCCATCAAAAACTTACTTGACCGAGCGAAATTAATTGCAGAAATTCGTCGATTTTTTACTGATCGCGGTTTGTTGGAAGTGGAAACACCGGTGTTAAGCGAATTTGGCGTAACAGATCTTCATCTTGCTACATTCAGCACTGAATTTGTTTCTCCTTTCGGAGAGCAATCTAAAACATTGTGGCTTTCCACCAGTCCGGAATATCACATGAAGCGTTTATTGGCCGCCGGCAGTGGTCCGATATTTCAAATTGGCAAAGTGTTTCGTAACGAAGAAGCGGGTAATCGCCATAATCCGGAGTTTACGATGTTGGAGTGGTATCGACCACACTTTGATATGTACCGCTTAATCAATGAAGTAGATGATTTATTACAACAAATATTGGAATGTCCGCCGGCAGAAAGCATGAGTTATCAGTTCGCTTTTCAACAATATGTCGGATTGGATCCGTTGTCGGCGGAATTATCCGAACTTGTGGAAAAAGCGAAAAAATATCAGTTGGTTGATGCAGAAAAAGAGAATCGCGATACGTTGTTGCAATTTCTTTTCAGTAGGGTGGTGGAACCACAAATAGGGCATGACAGCCCAGTCGTGGTATATCATTTCCCGGCAAGCCAAGCGGCGTTGGCACAAATTAGCTCGGAGGATCTGCGCGTTGCAGAGCGTTTTGAGTTTTATTACAAAGGGCTAGAGCTTGCTAATGGTTTCCATGAATTGGCGGATGTGCGGGAACAATTACATCGCTTCGAGTTGGATAATCGTCAACGGGAAAAAGCCGGTCTGCCGGTGCGTGATATTGATAAACGTTTGTTGGGAGCGTTACAAGCTGGAATCCCGGATTGTTCGGGCGTCGCTCTCGGTGTGGATCGCTTGCTCATGATTGCCATGGACGCGGAGAGTATTAAAGAGGTGATTTCCTTTGCGATAGACAATGCGTAAAGTGCGGTCATAAATGGCGATATTTTTTAAATGCTAAAAGTGCGGTCGAAAAATAAAATGTTTTTTATGACCGCACTTTTGTTTACTTCAAAATAAACATTGGTGTTTGGCTAATCGGATCGCGGTGTATTACCACCTCTAAATCAAACACCTCTTTTAATAGCCGCTCTGTCATCACTTCGTCAGGCGTCCCTTGGGCCATAAGGTTACCGTCTTTGAGAACGATTAAATAATCACAATAACGACAAGCCTGATTTAAATCATGGAGTACCGTAATGACGGTTTTGCCGTTTTGTTGCATTTGACGCATCATGCCCATGAGTTCCGCCTGTCGGTTGAGATCCAAATAAGTGGTTGGTTCATCCAACAGAACAAGTTCTGCATCTTGCGCTAATGTCATGGCTAAGAAAACCCGTTGTTGTTGCCCGCCGGATAAATCCGATACCAAATGTTCCGCCAGTTCCGCGGTGTGGGTTTGTTCCATAGCCCAAGCCACTAATTGCTCATCTTTATCACTTAATTTGCCCCACAAATTCAAATAAGGCGAACGGCCGTAAGCAATTAATTCGCGTACTTTAATGCCTTCCGGCACCAAATGTTGTTGTGGCAAGAACGCTAATTGTTTGGCGTATTCTTTCGGGGTGCTTTGCCAAATATCTTTGCCTTTGTGAGTAATTGTGCCTAGGCGAGGCTTGAGCAAACGGGCCACTGCTTTCAGTGTTGTGGATTTGCCACACCCGTTCGGGCCAATTAAGGCAATAATTTGGTTGCTCGGAAAGGTGAGAGATAAATCCCGTACGATAGTTTTATCTTGATAACCTAATTGTAACTTATTGATCTCAATGCTCATTATTTCGTTCTCATCAATAAATAGAAGAAGTAAGGGGCGCCGATAATAGCGGTGAGAATACCGGCTGGCAGTTCTGTCGGCGGATCGATAACCCGCGCTAAAATATCGGAAATTTGTAACAACAACGTGCCGATTAGCATGGCCGCCGGCAATAATGTGCGGTGACGTCCACCGACCAATTTGCGTGCTAAGTGCGGTGCAACTAAACCGAGAAATGCGATGGGGCCGCAAATGGCGACGGCTGTGGTGGAAAGCGCAACAGCCAGCACTAATACCAAGATTTGCGTTTTATTTACGCTTACTCCCAAGGTGGCCGCTTTGTTTTCACCTAAACCTAAAGTGTCCAAATCTCGGCAGAAAATAAACGGTAACGGTAACAACACCAACAACCAAGGCAAAACGACATTGACATAAGCCCAACTTCTGCCCCACAAACTTCCGGTTAGCCAAAGCATAGCCGTGTTGATTTCTACCGGATTGGTTAGCATTAAATAATGGCTGATTGCCGCCCATAGGGCAGAAAGCGCTACGCCGATAATGGCCATTTTGATCGGGCGGAAGTTAAAACCACATATCACCCATAACAAAATGAAAGACAGGACACCGCCGATAAAGGCGAAAATCGGTAGCCAGTAAAAGGCTAAATTCGGTAGGAAGATTAATACGGTGACGGCGACTAAACCGGCGGCGTTATTGATTCCTAAAATATCAGGAGAGGCCAACGGATTACGCACGACACTTTGCACCAACACCCCGGAAATGGCCAATGCGCCGCCGATAATGATGGCGAGTAGTGCGCGTGGCAGACGGTATTCCATTAACGTGAAATAGTTTTTATCGTCAGGGTGAAAGGCCTGGCTAATTTCATCAAAGGATAGCGTGTAAGTGCCGTAGCGAATGCTTAATACAAATAATAGCGCGACCGTACAGAGTGCCGATAAGTAAAAGCCGATTGCACGGAATCCTGAATGAGAACGGCGCATTAGTGTTTTCCTCTGGCAAATAATACAAAGATTGGCGCACCGATTAAGGCCAAAATGGCACCGGCAGGCACTTCACTTGGGAAATCAACAGCACGGGCAACGGTATCCGCCGCCAACATTAAAATAGCGCCTAATAACATGGACATGGGTAATGATTTTCGTAGATCATAGCCTATCCAATAACGCGCTAAGTGTGGAATTAACAAACCGATAAAGGCGACCGGGCCGGCTACGCTAACGGCTGAACCCACAATTAATAATGCTATGATATTGGCATACCAACGCAGACGGAACAGGTTAATTCCCAAGGATTGAGCGGATTCGTCGCTTAAATTGAGTAAATTTAAGCGGCTGGCAAAGAAGAGGCAAAAGAGAGCGCTCGATAGCAGAAACGGCCAAATAGCGTACCATTCGTTCCAACGGGCGTGAGAAATGCCGCCGGCAAGCCAACTCATTACGCCAAAGGCATGATCTTCCGACATAATTAACACTAATTTGGTGAGGGCAGTACACAATAACGACACGGCAATCCCTGCCAAAATCACGCGGCTGCGATCGCCGCTACTGTCTTTCCACGCGTTGCTGATCAACATTACAACCAACCAACTGATTCCACCGCCGATACTTGCCACCAAGGCAATGCTATAGCCTGATAATAAGACCGGGCTAATGGCACTCGCCGTTACCATGGCCAAACTTGCGCCGGAGTTAACGCTTAATAGCGTTGGTGAGGCCAGTGGGTTGCGGGTGATGGTTTGTAATAATGCCCCGGCTACCGCCAAATTGGCGCCTAATGCGATCGCCACTAACGCCCGAGGGAAACGTAAATCGACCACGGTGATCTTGGTCAATTCATCGCCATTGGGGAAAAAGGCGTTTAGCGCATCTAATGGTGAAATTTCAATAGGGTAGTATAAAAACAGACTTCCCCACAACAGGAAAGCCAGTCCTATCAGGGGGAAGCCCCAACGAAAAGCTTTGCCAAACATTATTTTTGATTAACGAATTGTTCAACTTGTTTTGCCATGATCTCGCTGGCCGTAATGCCGCGTCCGCGCGCCCACATATCGGCATTGACGCTAAATACATGTTTGGCTTTTACGGCAGGAATGGCTTGCCATAATGGTTCTGCTTCCCATTTGCGGGCGATACTTTCTTGGCGATAGTGGGCGATAAACATATAGTCCGGTTTTTCCATCACTAATTGCTCAAGATTGATTTCAGCAAAGGCTTGAGTGGCGTTTGGTAATTTTGGCGAGTTAAAACCTAGAACACCAAGGAAACTGGCGACATAACCACTGTCATTTTGTAAATTGAATTTGTCTTCGCGAGAGGTACCGAAAATCCCTTTTTTGCCTTTCACATTGATATTTTGCGCAATGCTTTCGATAATTTTATTGTGTTTATCAATTTGCAATTTCATTTCACTGCCTTTACCGACAACATCGCCGATTTTTTGTGCCGTATCAAGATTCTCCTGATAGCTTTCATGGCGGGAGTCAAACATCATGGTCGGGGCAATTTTTTTTAATTCTTCATACACTGCTGTATGGCGAGAAGGATCAGCGATAATTAAATCGGGTTTTAATGCGGCAATGGCTTCAAGACTAGGTTGTGAACGGGTACCGACAGATTGCCAAGGTTGTATCTTATCTCGTACTTCCTGCAAAATGCGGGTTTTATCGTTGTCATCGGCAACGCCGACCGGGCTAACACCAACTTGAGCAAGGGCATCAACGAAAGAATATTCTAACGCGACAATGCGACTTGGGGTTTTATCTATAGTGAATTCACCTTTAGCATCGGTGACGGTCACAGCACTTGCCGTCACAGATGCCATAAGGAAAAGAGAAGTAAGGGTTGCGTTGACGAATTTTTTCATTTTCGAGTCCTCTGTCATCATAAAAACATAAGTATAATGGGTTAAATTATACACAGGACTCGGTATTGAGAATAGTTCTTTTTTAATGTCCGACCAGGTCGATAATCATCACTTCTGATTGCGACCCTAATCGCATCGGTACGCCCCAAAAGCCATAACCTGATGTGACAAAAAAGTGCCCTTGATTGATTTTTTCATAGCCGTAACTTAAGCGATAAATCAGTTTTACAACAAAATTTGCCGGGAAAATTTGTCCATTATGAGCGTGACCGGAAAGCTGAATATCAATCGGCAAATTGGCGTGTTGTTCAATCTCTGTTGGACGATGATCCATTAAAATCACCGGTAATGCCGTATTGACACCTTTTAGTAATTGCGCTGCCGTTGGTCTGTTTTTAACGAGGTCATCATTGCGACCAATGAGGGTAAAACGGCCATCAATCACGACACTTTCATCCATCACGGGAATGATCCCTGCTTTGCGCATTTCAGCTTCAATGCGTTGTTGATCGCCAAAGAAATCATGATTGCCTAGTGTGGCATAAACCCCAAGGGGAGCTTGTAGTTTGGCTAAGTGCGGTTGCATTTTCTCCGCTAAATAGGCGTTGACGTTATCATCCATAATGTCACCTGGGAGCAAAATAATATCTACCTTTTCCTGCCGCATGATGCCAGCCAATGTATCTAACTGTGTTGAACCAAACAAACGCCCTAAATGCAAATCGCTTGCCATGCCAATGCGTAAAGGTTGCATAGGTTTATCTAATTTCACCTGAAAATGGCGAATGGTCGGCACATAAGCGTTGTAACAGGCGGTGGCGATGAAACTGAGAAAAATCACAGGATAAAGCCATTTTATTTGATTACGCCATTGTTTACGGAGCAGGTAAAGGAAAGCCACAATCAGGCTGCTAAATGTTGAAAATAACAATAAGGTGAGAAGCAAGGCACTTACTCGAAAACTTTCGGCATAAAGACGCAATGGCGCAGTAGAAACCAAAATATTGAATAGCAAAAAGAGGGTGATGGTCAGCTTAGTGCGTGTTTTGGGGTTGAGATTAAAAAGCCAGCCGAGTGTACGACTAAAACCGAATAGCATGAGTTGTAAGGCCAGCACGGCAATGGCCATGGTGATGTAGTGTCGGGTTTCCATCATTTTTCTGTTAAAAGTGCGGTTGTTTTATTGTGCGTTTATCTTCAAAAAGCAGTGCTTTTTTATCAGAAGAGGGTAGGGCTCGGATAATAATATGGATAAAGGCGCTGCGCAACGACACGGTAAATTGATCGTTCCCAATCGGCAATTTTTTCGCTAAAATGCCCACACTTTTTTTACTCAACTTTTTAATAACGGAAGAAAATTTATGTTCGGAAAAGGCGGTTTGGGCAACTTGATGAAACAAGCCCAGCAAATGCAAGATCGTATGCAAAAAATGCAAGAAGAAATTGCACAATTAGAAGTGACCGGCGAGTCAGGCGCAGGGCTAGTGAAAATCACGATTAACGGTGCGCATAACTGCCGTCGTATTGACATCGACCCTTCTTTAATGGAAGACGACAAAGAAATGCTGGAAGACTTAATCGCCGCTGCATTTAATGATGCAGTACGCCGTGCTGAAGAGTTACAAAAAGAAAAAATGGCGTCTGTCACCGCCGGCATGCCATTGCCGCCGGGTTTCAAAATGCCATTCTAAAAAACGTCCGTAAAACTTACCGCACTTTATGACTAAAGTGCGGTTTATTTTTTCAGTCAATTCACCGAGAACCTTATGCAAACCAGTCCCTTGTTAGAAAATTTGATCGAAAGCTTACGTGTATTACCGGGCGTTGGCCCGAAATCCGCACAACGTATGGCGTATCATTTATTGCAACGTAACCGTAGTGGCGGTATGCGTTTGGCTCAAGGACTGACTGAAGCCATGTCAAAAATTGGGCATTGTGAGCATTGCCGTACGTTCACGGAAGAAGAGGTTTGCCATATTTGCAACAATCCTCGCCGTCAAAATTCGGGGTTGCTTTGTGTGGTGGAAATGCCGGCAGATATTCTTGCCATTGAGCAAACCGGGCAATTTTCAGGCCGTTATTTTGTGCTTATGGGGCATTTGTCGCCATTGGACGGCATTGGCCCACGGGAGATCGGCTTGGATTTATTGCAAAAACGTTTACAAACAGAATCCTTCAAGGAAGTGATTTTGGCGACAAATCCCACTGTCGAAGGCGATGCCACGGCGAATTACATTGCAGAATTGTGTTTGCAACAAAACGTCAAAGTCAGCCGCATTGCCCACGGCATTCCGGTGGGCGGTGAATTGGAAATGGTGGATGGCACCACACTGACCCATTCTTTCTTAGGTCGCCGCGAAATCGGCTAATCTTTTCTCTCCTCTGCGTTTTCTTGTTTATGCGACTTTTTATAGCAGAAAAACCGAGTCTTGGACGCGCTATCGCTGATGTTTTGCCGAAACCACATCAACGCGGTGATGGCTTTATTAAATGTGGTGATAACGACTGCGTAACTTGGTGCGTGGGGCATTTGCTGGAACAGGCCGAACCCGATGCCTATGATGCGTGTTTCAAACAATGGCGTTTAGAGGATTTGCCGATTGTGCCGCAAAAGTGGCAGTTAATTCCGAAAAAAGAAACCTATAAACAGCTAAAAACCGTTGAAAAGTTGGTGCAGCAAGCGGACATCCTCGTCAACGCAGGTGACCCGGATCGTGAAGGGCAATTACTGGTGGACGAGGTTTTCAGTTATCTCAATTTACCACCGGAAAAACGCAATGCCATTCAGCGTTGTTTAATCAGCGACTTGAACCCAAGTGCGGTAGAAAAAGCCATCAAAAAATTGCAACCTAATCGTGATTTTATCCCCCTTGCCACCTCCGCTTTAGCACGAGCCCGAGCCGATTGGTTATACGGTATTAACATGACCCGTGCTTATACCATTCGCGGCAGACAGGCAGGTTATAATGGCGTGCTTTCTGTTGGGCGTGTGCAAACGCCCGTACTTGGCCTTATCGTACGCCGTGATTTGGAAATTGAACATTTTCAACCAAAGGATTTCTTTGAAGTGTTGGCTTGGTTGCGTGACCCAAAAGAGGAAGAAACACCGAAGAAAGCTACCGCACTTTTTTCTGCGTTATGGCAGCCAAGCAAAGCCTGTGAAGATTATCAGGACGAGGATGGGCGCGTGTTATCTCATGCGTTGGCGGAAAATGTGGTGAAGCGCATTACTGACCAACCGGCGGAAGTGACGGATTATTCGGATAAACGGGAAAAAGAAACGGCACCGTTGCCCTATTCCTTGTCCGCGTTGCAAATTGATGCTGCCAAGCGGTTCGGGATGTCCGCACAGGAAGTGCTGGATACCTGTCAACGTTTGTATGAAACCCATAAATTGATCACTTACCCACGTTCTGATTGTCGTTATTTGCCAAAAGAACATTTTGCGGATCGCATGGCGGTGATGAATGCTATTTCTACCCATTTAACGCAATTTCAACCTTTGCCGGAAATTATTGATCCTGAACAAAAAAATCGTTGTTGGAATGATAAAAAAGTCGAAGCACATCATGCCATCATTCCGACGGCAAAGAACAGACCGGTGAGTTTGAGTCCGGCGGAACAACATATTTATTTTCTGATTGCCCGACAATACCTCATGCAGTTCTGCCCGGATGCAGAATACCGTAAATGTAAAATTACTTTGAATATTGCCGGTGGGACTTTTGTGGCGCATGCTCGCAATTTGCAAATTGCCGGTTGGAAACAGCTTTGGGGCAAAGAAGACAGCGACGATGAACAGCAAGATACGCTGCTGCCGGTCGTCAAAAAAGGGCAAATGTTGCATTGCGAAAAGGGTGAAATTATCAGTAAAAAAACGCAACCGCCAAAACCTTTTACAGATGCGACCTTGCTTTCTGCAATGACAGGCATTGCTCGTTTCGTGCAAGACAAAGAATTGAAAAAAATTTTGCGTGAAACCGATGGGTTAGGCACGGAAGCGACGCGTGCAGGAATTATTGAGTTATTGTTTAAGCGTGGTTTTCTCTATAAAAAAGGGCGTAATATTCACAGCACAGAGGCGGGACGAATCTTAATTAACGCCTTGCCGGATGTGGCAACGCAGCCTGACATGACGGCACATTGGGAGTCACAGCTTGATGGCATTAGCCGTAAACAGGCGAGTTATCAGCAATTTATGCAAAACCTCATCCAGCTTTTGCCTGAATTATTGCATTACATTAATTTTTCCGCTTTACGCGAGTTAAGCCGGCATAATCAAAGTGTGAAAAAGGCTGCGCCGAGAACAAAGAAAAGTGAATGAGGGTTAAAAGTGCGGTCGTTTTTCAAAATGTTTTTTTACTGATCGAATTTGCACCAAACAGCGTAAAAATACATAAAACAACTTGCGGAGCGTCAAGATATCCGCTAATATCTGCGCCGTTATTTTTCATTAGAATTTGCTAAATCAGAGAAGATAAAATGTACTCAGCTTTGTTAATCATTTATTTGGTCGTTTCCATTGCCCTTATCGCTTTTATCCTGTTACAACAAGGTAAAGGTGCAGATGCCGGTGCATCTTTTGGTGGTGGCGCATCCGGTACTGTTTTTGGTTCTGCCGGTGCAGGTAACTTCCTTTCTAGAACAACAGCTGTTTTAGCGATTATTTTCTTTGTTATTAGTATCGTTATCGGTAACATCAATTCGCACAAAAACAATGCAAAACAAGGCGCATTTGATGATTTATCCGGAACTGCTGAACAAATTCAGCAACAACAGCAAAAAGCACCGGCTGTGTTAGACACAAAAAATAGCGATATTCCTCAACAATAAAATTTATCGAATTAAGCTCTGGTGGTGGAATTGGTAGACACGCTATCTTGAGGGGGTAGTGACCGTAGGTCGTGCGAGTTCAAGTCTCGCTCAGAGCACCAAAAACAGAACCTAGCAGAAATGCTAGGTTTTCTTTTTTCTCCTTTTCTAAAATTTCCTTTCTGAAGTGATTTACCTATAATTGTATTTGCAGTCACTGATTTTAATTGAGTCTGTATTCTTATTTCATCTCAAAATCCTAATAAAGTAATTTATTATGCAGAAGGTATTTTTCATTTTTGTTGTACTTGGTCTGGTGCAGTTTGCCGTTGCGAAATCAAACAATCATGAGGATTTCAGTTGTGATGAGCGGAAGTACTGTAAGGAAATGCGTTCTTGTGCTGAAGCGAAATACCATCTTAATGTTTGTGGAGAGGGGCGTCTTGATCGGGATAATGATGGGATTCCTTGTGAAAATGTTTGTCGTAGATAGTTCATCGATATAAAAAAGCCTTGCTGATTAGCAAGGCTTTCTTTTTGCCGCTTAAGGTTGAGCGGTTGTTTTTCTTAATAAAACATAGCCAACAACAGCGGACACACCTGATCCCAATAAAATCCCTAATCGAGATAGCGTATCAAAGCTGTTATATGCTGTTTCACCGAAAGCAAGACCTGCTAGGAACATCGACATGGTAAAACCGATGCCGCAGAGTATTGCAATAGCAAAAATTTGAGCGAAATTAACACCTTGTGGTAACTGGGCAAGACGTAATTTGACCGATAGGTAGCTGAATAGAAATACGCCTAATGGTTTTCCGACGATTAATCCCAGTGCAATCCCGAGAGTAAGAGGCGAATTAAGGCTGGATAAGCCCACGTTTTCTAAAGGAACTCCCGCGTTGGAAAAAGCAAATAACGGTAGAATTAAATAAGAGCACCAAGGCGCTAGAATATGTTCAAATTGGTATAATGGGCTTGAACCGTTACGACCTTCCATTGGAATGCAAAAACCAATAATGACGCCAGAGAGAGTCGCGTGTACGCCGGATTTTAATACGGATGCCCATAAAATTAAGCCAACGACCATATAGGCGCAGAGTGCGCTGACTTTAAAGCGATTCATAGTGACTAAAATACTGATGGTTACCACAGCGATAATCAGTGCCGGCGTGCTCAGTTCATGTGAGTAGAAGATCGCAATGACGATAATGGCACCAAGGTCATCAATAATGGCAAGTGCCAGTAAAAATACTTTGAGTGGCAAAGGGACGCGCTTACCTAAAAGAGCAACGATGCCAATGGCAAAGGCAATATCTGTGGCCATGGGAATTGCCCAACCGGAATAGATTTCAGGTGTACCTTGGGCAATCATAAAATAGATTAAGGCCGGTACTACCATTCCGCCAATCGCCGCAATAGCAGGGAAAATCGCTTGTTGATAACTTGACAGTGAACCTTCCAACATTTCACGCTTGACTTCCATACCAACCAAAACGAAAAAGACTGCCATAAAGCCGTCGTTGACCCACATTAATAAAGGTTTAGCAATGCTGAAAGCGCCGAATTGGACGCTGACCGGTGTATCGAGGAAACCGAAGTAATGTTGATTAAAAGAGGTGTTGGCAAGCAGGATAGCCATTGAGGCAAAAAGTAATAATAGTATGCCGCTAGCTGCTTCTGATTGGAAAAATGTTTGAATACGCCTAATCAATGTAAATACTCCCCCAAATAGATAAATAATTAAAAAATAAAATATAGATAAGGAGCAAGGAAGTTATCTTAATTTGATGTTTTTTTCAAGAAAATGGCGAATTTATTAATCAAAGAGTATTTAATTAAGGTTTTTTGAATAATTTATTTATTTTGAGTTTTGAAATAAATGGGAGCTAATTGAGTGTTTCTAAGTAGGATTTACCCAATTGTTCCATTTGACGTTGAATCCACAGCTGTCTGCGCTTGGTATAAGCACTCGGGGCATTGGCTTTATAAATGATCGGATTGGGCAGCGTGGCGGCTAAAAGTGCGGCTTCATTTTGCGATAAATTTTTGGCCGGTTTTTTGAAGTAAAAACGGCTGGCAGCCTCTACGCCATAAATGCCTTCGCCAAATTCTGCGATGTTTAAATATACTTCGAGAATACGCTTTTTGGACCACAAGGTTTCTAATATTAAGGTTGCCGGCACTTCGATTGCTTTGCGTAACCAACTTTGTCCATGCCATAAATAGAGATTTTTGGCCGTTTGTTGAGAAATGGTGGAAGCACCACGGATTCGATTGCTTTTTTGATTATGCAGAAAAGCCCGTTTAATTGCGGTGAAATCAAAGCCGTAGTGTTCCGGAAAATTCTGATCTTCAGCCGCAATCACTGCCAGTTGCATTTGCCAAGAAATATCCTCTAAGCTCACCCAATCGTAGCGTGTTTGATAAGTAAAATCACCAGACAAAATATGAGATACTTTTTGTTCCAGCATATAACTGGAATAAGGAATGGGAATAAAACGAAAGGCAAAGGTGACTACTAAAGTAGCAAGTAAAAAACGATATAAAAAACGTACCGCACTTTGAGTGGGAAATTTCATGAAAAGCGGTAATCTGCGCAAGGATAGATTGCGCAGATTGGCTAGCTTGAATGGAAATTTAATGGTTTTTTTCTTGCGCATTGAGTTGCGTTTTTATCCAATCAATAAAAACAGGATCCATGGTTTTTAACATATTAGATCCCCGAGTGATGGTTGCCGCACTGGTGTTCAGATTTTGTTGAATTTCACGCTGAGGCAGCTCTTTATTAAGTAATTGGGCGATAATTTGCAGGCGAAGTCCTAACGCATCTCGCTCATCGGGAGTAAGCAATAAGGTTAATACATCCTGAGCCTTGCCTTGTTCAAAGGCGGTTTGCAACATATTGAGGAAGGCATTCCATTGTTCTAAATCACGACTAATGTACATATCAACAATCCTATACTATTAAACTAGTCCGGCTAGTATAGCCGATCAAATTCCTCATTGCTAAAGGTTTGTGGATCTTCTTTTTCTTGCAATATTTGATAGTAAAAATCGTAAGTCAGCACATTTTGAACATAACCACGAGTTTCATAGAACGGAATGGAGGCCACAAATTCATCCATTTCCAACTTACCATTGGCACGCGCTAACCATTTTTCCACGCGATGAGCACCCGCATTATAAGCTGAGGCGATCAGAATGCGGTTATTCGGGTATTTGGCGTTTAGCTCCGCTAAATGTGCCGTGCCTAACAAAATATTATTGAGCGGCTTAAATAAATCCGCTTCGCCTGCGTAAGGTAATTTGGCGTTGTCTGCCGTGGCTTTTGCCGTGCTCGGCAGAAGTTGCATTAAGCCCCGTGCATTGGCGGAAGATTGTGCTTGTGGGTTCCACGCGCTTTCCTGACGAGAAATCGCCATGGCAAAGCTTTTACTGACATTGGTATGTAGTGCGGCTTGCGGTTTGGTTTTGTTTAATGCCGGGCGGCTTTTGAGAGCAATATCATAATAATCGCTATAAGCAATTGGTAAGCGCAACTGAATGTAATCAAACGCTTTAGCAATGATGGAGCCATCCACACCTAAATCAAACCAGTTTTGTTGGTTGGCATATTGACTAAGCGCCATTTGTTTCTCTTTTTTGGCATCACCGGATAGATTTTCCAACAAGAAACGCCAACGCTGTTTAGCCGGGCCAAATCTTTCGAGTTGACGTAGTTCGGCAATTTCTTCCAATGCCGGTTTTACTTTTTTGAATTCATCAGCCCAATAAGGATCGGAGATACTCGGGGCAATAAGTAATTCAGGTTGACCGAAATCATAACCGTTGCCACGGGTTTTCGGATGTAATTTGGCGGCTGCCAACATTGGATAAAAACCGCGTTCCTCAGAAAGTGCGGTCAATATTTCTTTTGTTTTTTTGCTATCGTGTTTTGCTATTGTTTTCGCCTGCCAATAACGCCATTCCTGTTTTTGCTGACCTTCTGCTGAAAGAGCGTTGAGCCATGGGGTTAAATCGGTCTTTTGCCAAATGGCCATACGCAAACGGCGTTCGGTAAGGTTATCTGCTTTTAATTTAAGAATTTCCGCATCCCGCCATTGTTGGAAATTCGGGCTTTCATTGTCAAAAAAACGACCAAGAAAAGCAATTTCCCACTCACGAATTTGCGCATCTGTTAATTGCCAAGTTTTTGCCCATTGTTGATAGGGAGCAAAGTTAGGCTCTTTCATTGTTTCCGATAGAGTGCGTAAATAACGCGGAAAGGTCTGCACCACTGCAAATTTTGTGACGATTTTGTTATTTTCTTCAATGAGCGGTAGTCTATCGGCCAATTCAGGCAGGGTTGCCGGATTTTTTAATAGGGATTCAAAGCGTTTTAAATTCGCCAAAACCATTTCGTCTTCTTTCGCACTATCAATTTTATTTAATTCTGATGATAGCAACGCCATCCCGTTCGCATCATTTTGGGCAAAGAGTTCCTCGGCTTTTTGGTGGATTTTATCTTGTGTCCGGTTGCCATCGGAATACCATTTTGCCCAGAGTTGCGCGTCATTAGGGAGGTTGCTGTTGGCTAACCAAAGTTGTTCATAGCGGGAAATAATGTTTGAGTCGCTGTTGGAGTTTTGTTTTTTATTTGTTTTGTTTTTTGTGCGTTCAAGCTGAAGTTCGGCATTTAATACGGCTATTTGCATCTCCAAGGAACTTGGCTTAACGCGTTGCGCATAATGGACTAATCCTTCCGTATCATCAGTATTTATTAATAGTGTGAAAATGCCTTGTTCCCATCGATTACGTAAAAAATGCGTAGGGTTTTGCGCGATAACTTGTTCAATTTCGTGTTTTAATGCCTTTACCTCTTCAGATGGCGTATCTTTACTAATGCTTTTAATGCGGGCATCAATGTAGGTGGTTGTAGCATCCATTTTCAATGGATAGTCTTTTAAAGACTCAATGAGGTTAAGATATAACTCAGCATTATCAGAAACGTTGTTATTTTTCACCGCACTTTTAAGCAGACTTTCCAATTGAAGAAACGTTGAACGCTGCTTAATCAAAAGCAATTCTGACTCGTGTTGCTGTTGTGCCCACTTTGCTTGTTCTTGCGCTAAATGGATTTCGTGGGGTACGGCGCTTTCAGTTTTTGCTGCCAAGGCAGAGAAAGAAAGTGCGGTTAAAATTAACAGAGAAATTGAGGTTCGTTGCAAATATCGCATGGCTATTTTCCATTAGTCATAAATCAAAGGCGGATACTTAGATCCGCCTTTGTTATCATTAGTTCAACATGTTTCCGTGATGACCGCTTGAAAATTAAAATACTTTTTTAAACGGCTTAATAATGACATCGCCATACACGCCGGCTTCTACATAAGGATCTTGAATTGCCCATTCTTTTGCTGCTTGCAAGTTATCAAACTTGGCAATGACGGTCGAACCGGTAAAACCGGCCTCACCCGGATTTTCATCATCAATAGCTGGGTTTGGGCCTGCGGTTAATAAACGATCTTCCGCTTGGAGTTGTTTCAAACGAGCAAGGTGCTGCTCACGCACGGCCAAGCGTTGAGCCAACGTGTTTGGTTTGTCTTGAGCAAAAATAACGTAGTACATTTTGAGTCCTCTTGTTAGTTTATGGCGTTTTAATGTGTGCCAAAGCGGCATCTAATTCGTGATTATTTTCGCGTGGAATGGCGCGAGGTTTGCCTTGTGGATCAACGGCAACAAACGTAAATTGCGCTTCTGTCACGCAATAGCGTTCACCGATAGGTTCGCTGGCAACTTTTTTAACCCACACTTCCACTTTGATTTTAATTGAGCTACGTCCAACGTGTAAACATTGTCCATAGCAACAAACTACATCTCCAACAGAAACCGGTTGAATGAAATTCATGCTTTCGACGGCAACAGTCACAACGCGTCCGTGAGCGATTTCTTTTGCTAAGATTGCGCCACCAATGTCCATTTGAGACATAATCCAACCACCAAAAATGTCACCGTTAGCGTTGGTATTAGAAGGCATCGCTAACGTTCTGAGCAGAAGGGTTCCGTGAGATTGTTGTCCGGTTTTGCTATCAATTAATTGAGGTGACATTGATTATTCCTTGTTTTTTTCTTGTTGTGTTTGAGGTAAATAGCGATAAATATAAATCCCGGTAATGAGAGTGGCGGCAAAGGTCATGCCGATGATGCCGAAGGATTTAAAATCGACCCAAATATCATCGGATAAATATTGGCTGATATAAATGTTGATTAACATACATAAAATAAAAAAGCCGCTCCAACCTAGATTCAAGTTTTTCCAAACATGTTCCGGCAATTGGATTTCTTTTCCAAGGAGTTGTTTAATTAACAGTTTTTTGAAACCAAATTGAGCAATAAGCAAAACCAATGCAAAGAGCGCATAAATAATCGTCACTTTCCATTTTAAAAACTCAAGATCGTTAAAATAGGCGGTTAACGAGCCAAAGAAAATGACTGCACCTGCAACAACTTTTTGTTGCGTTTCAATTTTGCCGTATTTCACTTTTAAAATAATAAATTGAACGATAGTCGCGATCACTAAGGTGATTGCGGCTTCACGAATACCAACTAATTTATAAACGGCAAAAAAGAGAATTAAGGGAATAAATTCAAGTAATTGTTTCATATTGATGTTATGCCTTTGCAATGAATAACGTATAAAAACGGTAAGTGACAATCAATGCAAACACGTTGATTAATGCCGCAATGATACCGGTAATGACAGCCATGATGGCATTGCTTGACAAGCTGATTAGAAAACTTTCAGCCAAAGGCACAATAACATAAATCAGTAAACAGAAGATAAATAACACAGTCGCTCGACCCATCGCGGCGCGCCATGTGATTTTTGCGGAGGCACTGATGCCGGCATCAGTTAATAAATAATGCACCGGTGCCAAACAAAGACGAACATACAAGCCGATACCGATAATAATCGCAAATAACGAAATAATGGAAGGCTGTACTTTTTGTTGGATGGCGATCATCGCTTCTGTGAGTCCCACAAGAATTGGGATAAAAATCAAGAGGCTCAGTAACATAGCGCCCCAAATACGTTTCAGTGTCGAGGAAAAACTCTGCAAAACGGTACTGAATTGTCGCAAGCTAATTTGATGAATGGTGACTAAACACCATGCACTGATAAAAATATAAATAAACTGTTTAAGAAAAAAGAAAGTCACCAAATTGATGCCTTGTTCTTCCGAGATCGCAGAAGAAATTTGGTTGTTTGACAGAGAAACAAGGATTTCATTTGGCAACATCGCTGATTGCAATAACACCATGATGATGTCAGCAAAAAAGTAGAGGGCGCACAAGACGATGATGTTTCGCTTTTCATTTTGCATGAAATGAAAGCTATCTTTAATAATTTGGGTAAAGTTTATCGGCATTTCATTTACTTAATTAAGAGTGAAAGAAAAGAGCCTAATTATACTGACCTTTCAGGATAAAAACATAAAAAAACGGAAATTTGTATTAAAACAATTTTATTGTTTTTTCCATATAAAAATTGGGCGTTATTTGTCCAATTTTTTGTCTTCGTTACCTATGCTGCAGCATCTAGCATTTCTTGTGCATTGGCTAATACGGCATCCGTAATTTTGCTTCCGCCTAATAATTTGGCTAATGCCTTGACGCGTTGCTGAGGGGTAAGTGCGGTCATTTTTGTTTCCGTTTTTTGATCGACGGTCGATTTTTCAACGGAGAAATGATGTATTCCATGGCAGGCGACTTGCGGCAAGTGGGTAACACAAATGACTTGGCATTTTTCGCTGAGTTTTCTTAATAATTTGCCGACCACATTTGCTGTGGCACCACTGATACCGACATCAATTTCATCAAAAATTAATGTTGGGATGGCGGTTTGGTTAGATGCTTGCACCTGAACGGCTAAGGCAATGCGAGAAAGTTCACCGCCGGAAGCAATTTTGGCGAGCGGTTGAGCGCTTTGACCTAAGTTACTTTGTAGGGTAAAAATCGCATTATCTGCGCCATTTGCACTTATCTTGTCATAGTCACTATGCAATTCAATAAAGAATTCTGCGTGTTCCATCGCTAATTGTTTGATGGATTTAGTCACTTGCTGTGCCAGCTTTTGTGCGCCTAATTGACGGCTTTGATGAAGTGCGGTCGCTGTAGCAAGCATTTTTTCGTGAGCCGCTTGTTCTTGTTGAATGAGCATTTCTTCACTGCCGGAAAAATCTTCCAATTCATTCAATTCCGCTTTGAGACGACGGTGTAATACCACTAAATCTTGTGGTTTTACATTGTGCTTGCGCGCTAATTGCACGGTTTGTCCTAGGCGTTGTTCAATGTCTGCCAATAACGTTGGATCTTGCTCAATATTGCTGCTTAACGACTGAATTTCATTGGTGGCTTCTTGCACTTGAATCAATGCTTCATTTAATAGAATTTGCACATCGGTATAACGATTATCCAGCTCGCAGAGTTCACTTAAGTGTTGCATAGCACGATAAAGTAGCGAATCTGCGCTGACCGTTTCATTTTCACTTAATAATTGCAAAACTGATTGGGAAAGCTGCGTTAATTCTTCACTATTGGAGAGACGAAGATGATCCGCTTCTAATTCCTCGTATTCATTTTCTTTTAAATTAAACTCATCCAGTTCACTTACTTGATACTGTAAAAGCTGTTTTCTCGCTTCGTTTTCCGCGCATTTTTGTTGGAAGGTTTTGACTTGATATTGCAAATTGCGCCATGTTTGATAATCAAGGCTCATTTGTTGTAAAAGTGCGGTGTGTTGACAGAAATTATCGACTAACTGTAGTTGGTAGTCGTTTTTCAGTAAACGTTGTGATGCGTGTTGTCCATTAATTTGAATGAGACGTTGGCCAATCTCTTTTAATTGGGCGGCCGACACCGGAATGCCATTAATGAAGGCTTTAGAGCGTCCGTCATGATTAATAATGCGGCGTAAAATGCAGTCTTCAGGATTGTCAGGATCCTGCAATTCGTTTTCTTGTAGAAATTGGAAAGCCGGGTTGTTACTGTTTAGATGAAACGTCGCGCAAATATCAGCGCGTTCTTGACCTTCCCGTAACATGGAGGCTTCTGTTCGTTGTCCGAGACAAACACCTAGTGCATCAATGGCAATCGATTTTCCCGCGCCGGTTTCCCCGGTGATGACGGACATTCCTTGCAATAATTCAATATTTAACTGACGAACGATAGCAAAATTATTAATGGTGAGTTGGGTCAACATAAGCAAATCCTCTTTACTGTACGTTTGTCAGTATATTACTGTTTTAATATACAGTAAAGAGGGTTTGTTAATCTTTAAGAAAAGTTACGTAACCAACCTAATTTGGAACTTAATACTTTGTAATAATTGTAGCTTTTGAGGTGCAGTAAACGGAGAGGATAGTCACATTTTTGAATGTGGATAATATCATCAGGTCCGAATTGGAGGGCAACTTGACTGTCGCAACCTAACTCTAATTGAGAGGTGTTGTATTCTGCAAATCGAATAGAAATTTTGCTGTTCCCATCCACTACGAGAGGGCGTGAAGACAGGGTGTGCGGAAACATTGGCACCAGTGCAATGGCGTTGAGTTGTGGAGTTAAAATCGGGCCACCGGCGGAAAGAGAATAAGCGGTTGAACCGGTAGGCGTTGAAATGATTAAACCATCGGAACGTTGTGAAAACGCAAATTGGTCATTAATATGCACATGAAAATCAATCATATGCGCAATTTTTGCCGGGTGAATCACCGCCTCGTTGACGGCAATACTGCTGGCAATGATTTCATTGTCGCGTTCCACACAGGCTTTTAAGAGGAAGCGTTCTTCTACAAAAAACTCGCCGTTTTCCAAGCAGGCTTGTAATTGGGAATAGGCGTTTTTTGGGTCGATGTCCGTTAAAAAACCTAAATTGCCACGGTTGATGCCAATAAGCGGAATATGATATTCGGCTAAAATGCGGGCACGACCCAACATATTGCCATCTCCGCCAATCACAATGGCAAGCTGGGCGGATTGGCCGATTTCTTCTAAGCTGGCTAAATGTTTTGGCGGAAGCTCAATTTTTTTACCGATGTCTTGCTCAACCAACACGTGATAACCGCGTTCAATTAACCAAAAAAACAGGTTTTTATGCATTTGTAGGTTGATATCATTTCTCGGTTTACCGACCAATGCAATGGTTTGAAATGAGGTATGCAACGTTTGCGGTTTTGCCGAATTTAACGTGTTCATATTGTTTTTACACTAACTTGAATTCAATGAATTGGGCACTATATTACAACAGAAAGCCTTTTACTCAAGTGGTAAATGCGGCATTTTTTGTTATAATCGCCCAACTTTTATTAATCGGAGAATGACAATGGCAGACGAGCAAAAACAAGAACAAAACGAAGAATTAGAACAAGATCTTCAATCGCAAGAAGTCGATGTTGAAGAGCAAAAACAAGTGGAAGATCCTTTGGAAGAAGCCATCGCCCGCGTACAAGAATTAGAAGCACAATTAGCGGAAACTGCAAAAAATGAACAAGATTTATTGTTGCGTACTCGTGCTGAAATCGACAATATTCGTCGTCGTACAGAACAAGATGTTGAAAAAGCGCATAAATTTGCGTTAGAAAAATTTGCCAAAGACATTTTAAACACAATTGATAACTTAGAACGCGCTTTAGCCACGCCGGCAAACATGGAAGACGAATCCATTAAAGCTTTATTTAACGGCGTAGAGTTAACCTTAAAAGAGCTATTGGCAACGGTTGCCCGTTTTGGCGTTGAGCCTGTAGGCGTTGTCGGTGAGGTTTTCAATCCGGATCTACACCAAGCTATTTCTATGCAACCGATGGAAGGCTTTGAAACTAACCAAATCACCACCGTATTGCAAAAAGGCTACTTGCTTAACGGTCGCGTGATTCGCCCGGCAATGGTGATGGTGGCGGCGTAAGTTAATTACAGATAAAAGAGCGGTCAGTTTTTAAAACGTTTTGAAATCCGACCGCACTTTAGAAGAAAGAAAAAGGAGAAGTTTGAAACTTCTCCTTTTTTTGTTGGGTTAGAAGGTGAGTTCTGCATTTAAGCGGAAGTTTCTGCCAGGAGCGTAGAAGCGCTTGATTCCGGCTCCGGTATTTTGATCGATCAAGTTAAGTGTTCCGATTGCGCGAATAGAACGTGCAGAATCCCAAGTGATGTATTTGCGGTCAGTGATGTTATATACACCCGCTGTTAAGGTGAGATTCTTAATTGGTCTAGCGTAAACGATGGCATCTAAAATAGTGTAGTGTCCACTTCGCCAAGCTAATGTACTGTCAGTAACCCGTTTACCTTGAACAAGTCTATTTGGGTCTTCACTTTGTGTTTTCCAATACATATTGTAGGTATCGCTGCGTTTTTTCGGTGCAACATCCGTGATAAATAAATCGATCCCATATTTATCACCTTCAGTAGAGTAGCCGAGATTATATACAGATGTGGTTGGCTGAATGGCATTCATTGGGATATTGCCGTTAACTTTACCTTTTTGGTGTGTCAACTTATAGCCTATTCTAAATCCTTGTAAAATTGGTGTTAGATCGCCTAGTTCAACATGTGAATTTACTTCAACACCGGTTACTTTTGCGCCGTCGCGGTTCTGGTTTTGATAGAACGGATAAGTTAATGCGCTGCCTTGCTCAATGGCTCTTTCTCCCATAAAGACTAAATCAATAAAGTGATCATAATCGGTTCTAAATGCACTGAGCGTGAAATAACTACGATCTTTATAAAATGTAAGCGCGACTTCCTTAGTTTTAGCAATTTCTGCTTTCAACTTGGTGTTTGGGGTAATTGAAAAGCTTGGGTGCTTAAAGGTCATATACACTTCATCTGAGGTTGGCGCCCGGAACCCGTTGGAATACTTGAATTGTACCCGCATCCAATCACGTGGATCTAAGTTGAGTCCAATGTTATAAGAATGGTGTTTATAGGATGTCGTACGCAAGAGTTGCTCTAGATTTTGAGCAAAATTTTTGTTCATACAGTCTGTGTTATAACCGCAGTTTGCACCAGGGCCGTAAGGAACCGCACCGTCAGGGAAAGGAACAAAAATCCCAGCAATAAGACCTTTCGGTACAGGAACATTTGGATTATAGCTTGGAAGATGTTTGATCTGGTCATAGCGATAATTTAAATCAAGCCCTACCCAATCAGTAAATTTAATATTATCACCTAAATAGAACGCATGGTTTTTTGTGGTGACCGGGATTAAGTAACTAGATAAGTTTCCTGTTTTGGCTCGGTAATTACCTGTGCATGAACCGGAAGGCCATTTATCGGGCGCAGGTTTGCGTTCAACCGGATAAGTATTATCAATTGCTTCATTACAGAAGAAATTATCTGCCCACCATTGAACGTTTCCGCCTTGATAGCCGTCTTTGTTAACCATGCTTTTTTCGGTTTTTGAATATAACCCGCCATATTTCAAGCTATGACTAGTTTTTCCAAGATCAAATTCTTTATCAAAATCAAAATTAATTTGGTTGGTATCCGTATTTAAATCACGATCGTTATAGTCATTACGGCTATAGCCGGCAGAGTTTGGGAATAAATAAGACAGTTCTTCCTCTTGTAATCCTCCCCAAGAATTTGGGATAGATTTTAATGGAATATAGCCATATTTTTTTCCATTGGGTAATGTTTTGGTTTCGATTTGACGATCTTCAAAATGGTATTTACTTTCGTACTTCTCATTGTTTTTAACAAATACTCTGTATTTTTTAGAGCAATCTAATTTTTCACAGTCAATTAATGTGGATTCCACAGGTAGCTCTTTGTAATCAAACCCGGAGAGTTTTTCACCTTTGGCGTTTCGGTATTCGGTTTCTGTGCCCCAACCGCTTTCGCTTTCAATACCTTTTCCTGTGATTTCTCCGCCTGTCTTATCAACAACTTTGTAAACACCATTGCTATCGTCTAAATGCAATCCTTGTTTATTTGCGACTTGAATACATTTTGAGGTATAACAATACTCATCTGTTCTGGCATTATTCGTAATTTTTTGCGAGGAATAGGAAACTTTAAAATGATCCCAAAGTGGGGTTTGGGTAAAGTTTTCATAGGTAAATTGGGTATTTTTACGTTGGGATTTATCGTTAGTTAAACGTTCTCCATAGCGTTCAGTATCTGTTCTGGAGTGTGCTCTTAAGCTATAAGACAGATCGGCGCCTTTGGATTTTAATTTGGAATCATCTAATGCCACACTGAAGCGATGTTCATCGTTTGGTTGAAAGCCAATTTTGATCAAATTGCTATTACGGGTAATACGATAGGGATCAGCTTTTTCACGAGTACGCCCAACCGCCGCATGATCGGCTTCCTCATTTGGATAAATATCGTAATAATAGTTTTCTATTTCATGACCTTTTCGTTCGGTATTAATAAAAAGCACGTCAAACCATTTATATTTTCCGGCGAGTGTGACGGAAGTTAGGTTTTGATTATTCATGGTTTGATAACCGCGTTTAATACCAATGTGATAATTTTTATTCAGCAAAAAATCACGCGCATCTTTTGTTTCAAAGGCTACAGAACCACCTAACGCCCCGCTACCAGATTTCATGGAATCAGCACCTTTAGTGATGGTTGCCATTTTAACGTTTTCTATTTCAACATCATTTCTGGTGTTATTAAAGTTACCATAACCTTCAAAGAGTTCTTTAAATCCTTGAGAGCTTAATGTTTCAGCTTGGCGAAGGCCATCAACCATAATGCCCACACGGTTTTCATCAACACCTCGTACGGCATAGCCACTTGATCCGGTTCTTCCTGTTTCAACAACAGTAATGCCTGTTTCGTAACGAACTAAATCTCGGCTATCCGCAGCTTGTCGTTTACTTAGTTTATGAGAAGTAATTTGTGTTTCACCCACTTTTTTCTCTTGTACATTGGGCTCGGAAGCATTGCCTGAAACGACAATTTCATTGAGCTGATCTTGGGTCGTACTGTTTTCAGCATAGGCAGTAGACATAGTGAGAGTAGCGAGAATGGAATAGGTGAGATAGTTTGGTTTAAATTTATGCATAAATTTATGGCTCCTGGTAAATAAAAATATAATTTATACAAATAAAAATAATTCCTATTATTATATTAAAAAAGAGATGAACGTAAAATAGGTGTATGAGAATTTTGTGATTTATTTGATGTATATCACCAAATTTTTTCTGTTTGTAACCTTATGTAAAATAGGTCGCTAAGAAAGAATTTAGCTCATAGGAAACATGGATAAAATTTGTGATAAAAAGCGACCGCACTTTAGAAGAAAGAAAAAGGAGAAGTTTGAAACTTCTCCTTTTTTGTTGGTTAGAATTCTAATTGCATAGAGAGTCGATAGTTTCTACCCGGTGCATAGAAGCGGTTAATACCTAATCCAGTATTTTGATTGATCATATTACTTGTTCCAAACGGACGTATTGATCTCGCCGAATCCCAAGTGATGTATTTACGGTTGGTTAGGTTATAGACACCAGCTCTTAATGTGAGATTTTTAATTGGTTTAATATAGCCCAATAAATCAAGGGTTGTATAAGAATCACTTCTCCATTTAAGCGTTGTTTCTTTCTTACCTTCTTCTTTGTGATACATATTATAAGTATCTTCCGCATTTTTGGCAGATACGTGAGAAACATATAAATCTAATCCAAATTTTTCATCAGGATGAGCATAACTAATTCCATAGACTGCTGTTTTCGGTTGAATTGGATTCATTGGAATATTGCCATCCATTCTTCCTTTTTGCTGACTATATTTATAACTTAGGCTAAATCCATTGAGGAATTTAGCAAGATAGCTTAATTCCAGATGAGATGAGATTTCAAAACCGGTTACTTTCGCATTTGGGCGATTTATATTTTGATAAACGCTAAATGGCAATAATTTAGAATGCCCTTTAAAGTTGTAATTTCCTTTATAGGATAAATCAATAAAGTTATGGTATCTGGTATCAAAAACAGACCCTGTGATATACCCCATGTCATTATGGAAAGTTAAAGAGAGTTCTTTTGTTTTTGCTGTTTCCGGTTGAAGATTTTTATTCGGTAAAATAGAAAAATCCGGATGTTTAAAGGTGAAATAAATTTCATCACTTGTCGGTGCACGGAATGCCTTACTGTATTTAACTTGTAGGCGTAACCAGTCTAACGGATCAATTGTTGTGCCAAAGGAATAAGAACTTGCTGAGAATTTTTTAGGTTGCGCAATTTCTTTAATATTGGCAAGTGCGTTGGCTTCTTTCTTAGCTAATTCCGTCATATCCGTATCGGCGCGATCAGGATCAAACTTAGGCTCTGTGATATAGAGGTTTGTTACCATATCGTCAGGGATCTTCGGTGTGACACCCGGAATGTATTCAGGTTGGTATTTTACACGGTCATAACGATAGCCCATATTAAAGGCAAAATGATCATTCACACGGAAGTCATCAATAAAATACAATGCGCCGCTTTTTGTTTTAACCGGAATTAAGAAAGAAAATACATTTTGTTTGTTACAGAGAGTATGTGATCTGTCCGGATTTAATTCTGTCGGACTTAAGAATGTATCACAGTTTGCAGGATATTCTGCCCACCATTTCAGGTTACGCGGGCTGACCCCTGACGTATTTACCATGGATTTTTCAATCTCTGCCCACAATGCCCCATAGGATAGCTCGTGTTGAGTATTACCTAATTCGATATGTTTGGTCAGATCGAGATTAACTTGTTTGGTTTTGCTGATAAGATCGCGTTGTGACCATAAATTGTCTTGATAGCCTTTTTTATTTGGCATGAAAAATATAGGTCCGCTCAATTGGCTATTACTCATGATAGCTGTTTTGGCATATTTTTTGCCATCTTTTTCGAACACTTCAATAGGAATATCGACTGGTGTTCCGTCTTTTTGAAAGCCGGTAATACTTGGTTTATTACAATTAAATGCTTCACAGCTAAAGATGTGAGAAACATTGGTTGGTACCGTTTGTTCACTATCGATAACTTTACTGCCGTCTGCTAATAAATCATATTTACGTCCGTCAATTTCGAAGGATTTTTCTTTTTTGGAAATAGTGATTTCATAAGTACAAACATTGCTAGGATCGTCGTCATCTTCTAAGCAAGATGGGTAAATTTTTACATTTGGATATTTTTTTTTGAGAACATCCCAATCCACTTTTTGGTATCGCCATTTTCCTTGTTTAGTTAAAGGAAGTTTTTCTTGAATAGTTTCTTTATTGTCAAGGTTTTTATAAACAACAGGCTTACCATCTTTGCCTACAAGTTTGTTTTCGTCGTTATATTTCATTCCTAGTGGGTTACCGGCCAAGGGACATTTGTCATTCCCATCACAATAGTCATCGGTTCTCGCACGAGTGGTGATTTTTTGTTGGGAGTAGGTAATTTTTAATGTGTCCCAAAGCGGTGTTGAGGAAAAGTTTTCATACGTAAAGGCAATATTTTTACGTTCGACTTTATCGTCTGTATGACGTAACTCGACTTCATCATAACTTTGATACTGCGTATTCGCTTTCAACGTGTAAGAGAAGTCATGGCCTTTAGAGGTTTGTTTATATAAATCGACCATTACCGAGAAACGATGATTGTCCGTCGGTTGGAAAGCGAATTTCATTAATGTACTGTCTAGCATACGACGATAAGGGTCTGCTTTTTCTCTTTCTTTACCTTGAATATTGTCTTTAAAATCTTTGTAGCCAAAATTTTCGAGTTCATTTCCTTTACGCGATGTAGCCACAACAATGGCATCAAACCATTTATAGCGTCCTGCCAATGTTAATGTGTTTAGATTTTGATTATCCGCTGTGTTGTAACCGCGCTTGTAAGAGGCATAGTAATTTTTCTCGATTAAATAATCGCGTGCGTCTTTGGTTTCAAAATTTACTGAGCCGCCGAGTGCACCGCTACCAGATTTCAATGAATCCGCACCTTTACGAATCGTTGCTTGTTTAAGTGTTTCTATTTCTGCACTATTACGTGTGTTATTAAAATTGCCATAGCCTTCAAACAGTTCTTTGAAGCCCTGTGATGAAATTGTTTGTGCTTGGGCTAATCCATCAATTTGAATAGCAACCCGGTTTTCTTCTACACCACGAACGGCAAAGCCACTGTTCCCAAATCGACCAGCTTCAACAACGGTGATACCCGTGTCATAACGCACAAGATCTTTTACATCTTGTGCTTGTTCTTTTTCTAATTTTTTTGCCGTTTTAACGGTTTCTGCAATTTTAGGTGGGGTTTTATCTGCGGTATTTCCGTTACCATTTGAATCGCCCGAAACCACGATTTCATTTAATTGTTCTGTCGGTTGATTGCTTGTTTCTGCAGAAGTAATAGAAGACACACTTAATGCAGTGAGAATAGAAAGGGAAAGATAGCTTGGTTTAAATTTACGCATAAATTTATGGCTCCAGGTAAATTAAAAATAGGATTTAAGTAAATAGTAATAATTTGCGTTATTATATTCTGGCATTTATTTTGCGCAAAGTATCAAAAACAAATTGTTTTTAATTTTTTTGATATACATCACATTTCATTTTTCGGATTGATGAAAAAAAGACCTATTTTTTTCAAATAGGTCTTGGGAGGTGGGCTTAAAGATCTGCGACAGAAGTGCCTTTCAACAATTTTCTTATCCAACTTCGGTTTGCAGATAGGTGATGAATAAGGTCTTCGCTGAGCGGAAGTGGTTCGTTGTAGATTAACGAAGCTAGTGTTTCGCCCAGTATCGGGGCGGAGGTTAAGCCACGTGAGCCGAGTGCGCCGATGAGATATAGATTTGGAAACACAGCGGCGGAGGGAATTAGTTGTTTGCGACGGCGTAAGTTGAACAGATTTTTATAATCCACGCATTGCTGTTCAAAATTCGGCACATTGCCGACCATTGGAATTCGATCCCGCACGGCGCAACGCACGCCGATTCGCGCCAGATTGGCAGAAGTATCCACCTCTTTCACCCAAGGCATACCCTCTAGGTTCTTTTGGATTTTTTCCTGATTTTCCCGCTGTTCCTGCTCGCTAAAAGTGCGGTCAGCGCAATCACGCACATGGCTAGCGCCAATGCAATGGCTGGTTTTAGCCTGATCGGCAGGTGTGAGGTAGCCGTCGTAACAGAGCACGGATTTCAGTTTCAGCAGATGTTCTGACGTGGGAATCTGGCTGACTTGCCCGCGCACGGCATAAAGCGGTAGTGACTGTGTTTGCGGAAATTCATGTAGTTGATGCCCGTTGGCGAGAACGACAATTTTATGATGGAACCTGTCGTTTTCAGCATTTGCCACCAACCAGCCGTTTTTTTGAGGGGAAAGTGCGGTCACTTTTTGCGATGTTTTTATAACGAGCCCGCGCAATTGCAAATAGGTGAACAGATTCTGCACAAATTGTTGTGGCGCAAGCCATCCGCCTTGTGGAATAAATCCACCACCACAAGGCAACGGGAGGCCGATTTTATCGCTTAATTCTGTTTGGCTTAGGCTTTGATAAAGGCTTTCAGGCAACTGAAGTTGCGAAACTTTCTGTAATTTGACCGCACTTTTTTCGTTATATCCGCACAGTGCCACACCACAAAATTCATGTTCAAATTCAATGAGGTTTTCGGCGTTACGTAATTGTTGTAAGCCGTAAGCGAAAGCGTGTATGTAAAAGCGAATGTTGCGTTCGTCATCATCGCTCAGTTGCGGATAAAACGCACCTTGTTTGTTACCGGAGGCGTTCATCGCCGGCTGTGGCTCTTCACAATAAAGGGTGACTTTGGCGCCACGTTGCATTAAGGCAAATGCGGTAAATAAGGAGGCGATGCCGCCCCCTACAATGGCAACATCTGCCACACCTGCAAACTGGGCGGGTTGTGGTAAATACCATGGGATGAAAAGTGCGGTTGGTTTTTCAAGTGTTTTTTCACCAGCCAAGCATTCACGTTTTTTACCGTAACCTTTGCGCTTTTGCACGCTGAAACCGACATTTTCCAAGCCTTTGCGCACCGCGCTTGCGGCAGTGAAAGTGGCAAATGTGCCTTGCGGTTTGGTGTAACGGTACATTTGCGTATAAAGCGCGTCATTCCACATATCGGGATTTTTACTTGGGGCAAATCCATCTAAAAACCACGCATCGATTTTGTCACGCATATAGTCGCCGAGCTGTGGCAAATTGTCGTGAATATCACCAAACCACAGATCAAGGGTGGTTTCCTCAAAATGAAAACGATAGCAACCTTCAATCGGGTCTAGCCAATGTGCCTGTAATTGTGCCGTGAGGGCGCTAAATTGCGGGTAATGTTGATGGGCAAGCGTTAATGCTTCCCGTGTTAATGGATACTTTTCGAAGGAAATAAAAAACAGGCGTTGTAGCGTTGCTTGTGGAAATTGTTGGCGGAACTCACGAAACAGCGTGGTGACGGCGAAAAAATTCAATCCGGTACCAAAACCGGTTTCTGCAATGACGAAGTGCTTTTGTTGATGTTGCTGCCAGCGTTGCCACAGTTGATTGCCTTGTTGAAAAACGTGGCGGCTTTCTTCCAAACCGTCTTGGTTAGAAAAATAAACATCGTCAAATTGATTGGAAACAGGCGTGTTTTCTTGGTTAAAACAGATGTCCGCATGGCTAATAACGCGCATTGATTTCATTCCTTAGCTAATTTTGTTTGGGCTATATCATACGCTGATTTGGCCTAACTGGTCGAACGTTATAATTAATGCTTGCAATATTTTGGTTTCATAGTAAATTGCGCTCAGCTAACAAATGTAAGTCGAAATGATTTTCCCAACTCATAAGGAAGAACGAATGAAAAGAGCAGTAATCACCGGATTTGGTATTATTTCCAGTATTGGTAACAACAAAGAAGAAGTATTGGCTTCATTAAAAGCCGGTAAATCCGGTATTGAAATCGTACCTGAATTTATTGAAATGAAAATGCGCAGTCATGTTGCCGGTACCATTAAATTAAACCCGAGCGAGTTAATTGATCGTAAAGTGTATCGTTTCATGGGCGATGCGGCAGCCTATGCTTATCTTTCCATGAAAGAGGCTATTGAAGATGCGGGTTTAACTGAAGAGCAAGTGTCTAACGAACGTACCGGTTTGGTGATTGGCGCGGGCACAGGTTCTGCTCACAACCAGTTAGTGGCTTGTGATGCTGTGCGTGGTCCACGTGGCGTGAAAGCAGTTGGCCCTTATGCGGTAACCAAAACAATGGCATCTAGCGTATCTGCGTGTTTAGCGACACCATATAAAATCAAGGGTGTAAGTTACAGTATCAGTTCCGCTTGTGCCACTTCAGCACACTGTATTGGTAACGCATTAGAACTCATTCAATTAGGTAAACAAGATATCGTTTTCGCCGGTGGCGCAGAAGAGTTGTCTTGGGAATGTGCGACTGAATTTGACGCGATGGGCGCAGTGTCCACCAAATATAATGAAACCCCAACCAAAGCCTCCCGTGCGTATGATGCAAACCGTGATGGTTTCGTGATTGCCGGTGGTGGTGCCGTGGTGGTTGTGGAAGAATTGGAACACGCGCTTGCCCGTGGTGCGAAAATTTACGCAGAAATCGTGGGCTATGGTGCAACCTCTGACGGTTATGACATGGTGGCGCCAAGCGGTGAAGGTGCAGAACGTTGCATGAAACAAGCCATGGCAAACATTGACACACCAATCGACTACATCAACGTGCACGGTACATCAACGCCAGTCGGTGATGTGAAAGAATTGGGTGCGATTAAAAACGTATTCGGCGATAAAATTCCGGCGATTTCTTCCACCAAATCTATGACAGGTCACTCTTTAGGGGCTGCCGGTGCGCACGAAGCCATTTATACCTTGTTAATGTTAGATAACGATTTCATCGCACCAAGCATTAACATCGAAACCTTAGATGAACAAGCGGTAGGTTGCAACATCGTAACAGAAATCAAAGAAAACGCCGGTTTACAAACCGTGATGTCCAATAGCTTCGGTTTTGGCGGTACTAACGCGACTTTAGTCTTTAAACGTTACAACGGTTAATCCTTCGGGTTAATTTCTCTTAAAAGTGCGGTCGAAATTCAATGTGTTTTTCGACCGCACTTTTTTGTCTTTAAAACGCCTCAACATCCTTTGTACAGTTAAGGTACAATATTTATCATTTCTCTCTTTCCATGGAATCCTATGAAGAATATCAAACAGTTCGGTAGTTTTGCGCGTCGTTATGTGGATTGGGTTGTCCGCCTGGGGAAAATCCGTTTTTCTATTTTAGGTGTGTTAATTCTGGCCATTTTGGCGTTATGTACACAAATGGTATTAAGCCTGATTTTTGTCGGCACAATCTATTGGCAAGATCTTTTACGCTCCATTGTATTCGGGATGATTTCTGCGCCTTTTGTGATTTATTTCTTTACCTTATTGGTGGAAAAATTAGAACGTTCTCGCCAAGCATTGTCTCATTCGGTGGTGAAACTACAAAATGAAGTGCAAGAGCGACTTTTAGCGGAAAAACGCTTATCGGCGGCATTGGATAAAGTGGAAAAGATCAGCCGAGATAAAACCACATTAATGACCACAATTAGCCATGAATTACGCACACCGTTAAACGGCATTATCGGGTTGAGCCGCATATTATTAGAAGAGCAGCCGACAGCACGCCAGAGTAGTTATTTACGAACCATCAACAGCAGTGCAATTTCCCTTTCTCATATCTTCAGCGACATTATCGATTTAGAAAAAATTGATGCGCGTCGTATTGAGTTAAACCGTAAAGAAACGGATCTATATGCGTTGCTGAATGATATCAGTAATTTTGCGGTGCTCATTGCGGGAGAAAAACACTTAGAATTTCGCTTAATTTGTCCGCCGACATTACCGAATTGGTTGATGTTGGATGGCGTGAGATTAAGCCAGATTTTATGGAATTTGATTACGAATGCGGTGAAATTTACTCCGCAGGGAAGTGTGACCTTATCTATTGAGCAAACGGCAGAAGATGAATTTGCCATTCGTGTGACGGATACCGGCATCGGTATTGCGGAAGCGGATTTAGAAAAAGTCTTTGAACTGTATTATCAAGTGGATTCTCATCACTACAAATCTTTGGGCAGTGGGATTGGTTTATCAATTTCCAAAACCATTGCACAGCTAATGGACGGCGATTTGACGGTAAGTAGTGAATTAGGAAAAGGCTCAACCTTCTTACTGACCTTTAAAGCTAAAGAGGCTCAACAACCGGTAGAAAGTGGTAATAAAGTGCCGTTAAAACTGCGAATTTTGTTGGTGGAAGACATTGAAGTGAATATCGTTGTCGCAAAATCTATGCTGCAAAAACTCGGTTATCAAATTGATGTAGCTATGACTGGGGCAGAAGCCATTCAAAAATTTGAGGAGAATTATTACGACCTCGTCTTCTTGGATATTCAGTTACCGGATATGTCAGGTTTTGATATTGCTCATCATCTGCGTGAAAATTATGAAAATGGCATTTATGATTTTCTTCCGCCATTGATTGCATTGACAGCGAATGTGGTGCAAAAGAAAGAGGCATATTTGGAACAAGGCATGGACGATGTCATTCATAAGCCGTTATCGCTCGATGAATTAAACCAATGTTTGTTGGATTATTTTGGCGAAGAGATCAAACATTTTGATGTGGTGGAAAAGAAACCATTGCAGGAATCTACAGACTTTGACACGAAAATGCTGAGCGAGTTAATTGAAATGCTGGGTGTGAAGTTTGTGCAGGATAATCTCGCTTTATTTGAACAGGCAATGAGCGGTTATGTGATTGAATTGCAACAGGCCTACCAAGCGTATGAGAAGGCGCCGGAACAGCAAGCTGAGCTGCTTTCAACCGCGCATAAAATAAAAGGCGCTTTAGCATCAGTGGGGTTAAAGCGCTTACAACAAATTGCTGCGTTGGCACAGAACGGTGACGCGGAAAATTGGCAGGAGAATATTGCGCATTGGGTGGATATTTTGGTGCAAGAGTGGCAGTTAGATGTTAATAAATTACGTCACTGGCTCAGTGATATGTAGTTAAACTACAAAAAATAACGACCGCACTTTGGTAAGTGCGGTCGTTTTTTATGGCGTTTTTCAATGTTTCATGAATCGGAAGATTATTTTTTCTTCGCGTATTTCAAGGAGTCGATAGCTACCGCGAGGATGATGATGCTACCTTTAATGATGTATTGCCAGTAAGGGTTTACACCGATATACGTTAAACCATAGTTAATGACGGTAAAGATGATTACCCCGGTAATAACACCGATAACCGTACCTACACCACCGGCGAAAGACACACCACCTACCACACAGGCTGCGATAGCATCCAATTCATACATGAAACCGAGGTTATTGGTTGCAGAACCGATACGACCGGCCTCTAACATACCACCGAACGCGTAGAACATACCGGCAATCATATAGATCACAACAAGGTTACGAGCAACGTTTACACCGGAAACTTTTGCCGCTTCAGGGTTACCACCGATAGCAAAAATGTTTTTACCAAAGCGTGTTTTATTCCACATCACCCACACACAGAAAGCACAGATGGCGGCATAAATGGTGATATAGGAAAGTTTAAATGAACCTAGACGGATGAAGCCTTGAGCAAAAACAGAGAAGTTTTCGCTGAAACCGGCGATAGGGGAGCCGCCTACAGCATCGTAATAAAGGGAGTTGAAACCGTAAACGATAATCATAGTACCCATGGTGGCGATAAACGGCGTCACGTTTAAGTAAGCGATAACCAAACCATTGACTAAACCGATGACTGCACCCACAGCACAAACAGCAAGGATAACTACCGGAATTGGAATTTCACCGAGGTCAGGGAAAACACGGTTCATGTTTTCCATGGATTGCAACATGGTCGCGGAGATTACCGCGGCGAGACCAACCTGACGACCGGCAGACAAGTCGGTACCTTGTGTGACCAATAAGCCGGCAACCCCAAGAGCGATGATTAAACGCACGGAGGATTGGGTCAGAATGTTACTGAAGTTAACCAAGTTAAGAAATGTCGGATCTTGTGCGATGATGATGCCAAGTAAAATC
>ERZ791785.103-NODE-103-length-98067-cov-41.576266_pt1 | contig 98067 bp, 88 predicted proteins | sample MGYA00509947_ERZ791785 | MGnify/ENA primary metagenome ERZ791785 (study PRJEB30046, sample SAMN00791982) | human gut metagenome | study: EMG produced TPA metagenomics assembly of the A metagenome-wide association study of gut microbiota in type 2... | reverse complement strand
TGTCCAGCAATTCAAAGTTCTGGAATAGATAACCAACTTTTTTGCCACGGTACTCTGCAAGAGCCTTTCCCTTGAGGGATTGCAGAGTATCGCCTTCCACCTGAATGCTTCCACCTGTGGGTTGAATCACAGTCGCAATACAATTGAGCAGTGTGGATTTACCGGAACCGCTGCTTCCCATAATGCCGAGAAACTCTCCCGGCATCACCTGGAAGGTGATCCCATTCAGTGCCTTTGTTTGACTTGGCACATTGCCATAGATTTTTGTTAAATTTTCAATATTCAAAATGGGTTTCATGTGAATACCTCCTATCATTTGTAATAAAATGATAGCATGGGAACACAGCAAATACCACTTACAGTGGTTGTAAGGATTCAAGATATAAGTGGCGGCTCAAGGGGGACGAGCATATATTTTGTAAGAGCATCAGGCGACAATGATAAAATATACCGGATCGCCTCCTTGGCAAACCAGTTCGTTTTAATTGTATCCCAATCAGCAAGTCGGATAATCTCTGCTGTGCCGTTCTCAAAATCAACTGAAATTTCGCCCCATTCGCCGTCGCAGTCTGCTTGATATTCGTAGATTGCGGCGGCGATTTTCTTTTTGCGCTTGGTTTTGGTTTTCTGTTTCAGCCGGACAGCATGGAGCGCACCTTCGGCAACCAGCAGTTCTGTCAGTTTGTCCACCGCTTTCCGGTAGGCTCGCTCTGCACCGCTGGCTGTGCTGCCCTCAAACATAATCGCCAATTCTTCAAAAGTGGGGCGGTTCTTCCATGAGCCAACTCGCCCGCAGGTCATACAGATTGCTAACCGTTTTTCGAGCAAGGTCTGTTCCCGGTAATTCAGCTTCTCAAATGCCCGCTGTACCTTTTCTGCTTGTATGCCGTTCCAGAGGATGTCGGTATAGTTCCAGCTATCGTCAAGGGCTATATCCTCGCCTGTTTCCTCGCCGTCCTCGTCCGTTATATAGAACGGCTGCTGGTTGCGGATTCCACGGACAACTTTCAGATATTCTTCCGCAAGAGCAAGGTCGCAGTTATACTTCTTGGAAAACTGGTTGACCGCATCTTTGGTGTTATGGTACAGCCACGCCATTGATCGCACCATTTTGTAATTGGTCAGAGAGGATACCGACCATTTTTCTTCGCCCATGCGGAAACGGAGCATAGAATCCCAGATGAACGGATAGATGTATGTAGCATACTCCGCACCCTTGGCAGGATCATAGTCCATCAGCTTTTGGAGCATTTGCTCCCGGCAGGAGATCTTTATATCGATAAATCGGTCTGTGTCGTACAGATTGCCGCCGTCCACACTGAGAAAGCCTTTGATGCGCTTGTTGAGCTGCGTTTCGTAGTGGTGCAGAAAGAACGAAAAATATAGCAAATTCTTTTCCCGCAAAGCAGACAGGATATATTCATTCAGACTGTCCACCGCTGGCGGTTCCGGTTCCAGTTGGAAGATGCGCTCTGCCACATAGGGGATGATGCCGTCACCGTGTGGATTAACTTGGTGCTTCGGTATGTATCCGGTCATGTTCCACGAAAAATCATTTAGCATAGCGCACCTCCCTTCTAAGTAATCAGCGGGAATAATTAACCATAATTCCAAGTTTGTCTTGCAGCATTTATATTATCCAGAAGAACAGATGCAGGATTTGCCTCGTAATAGTACGTGCTCATATCCAAAATGCCTTCTTCCATTTCACCCCACTCTGCTGTGCGAGAAACAAAGATTCTATTATATACACACCAATCGCATGTGGTGGTGAAAGCAGCAATATCTGCAAAGTCTTTTGGAAATACAATTCTTCTTCCATTTGATGTTGGCTTAAGATAGTTCTCCATTATTTCTTTGAAATTCTTCAGATCATAATCCGTAGCGTTTTCCAAAGCTTTACAGACAATCAATTCTTCGTGCGTGAATTCTGTAAGTGTTTCTAAATGGTTTGCAAGAATTAGACCATAAATAACGCAAACCTTTGGGCATTCTGCATTTACGGTTTGTTTGAACAGATTGGCTACGATAATAGCCTTTTCCGGGCTGGAGTTTACATAGTTGTAAAGCTCGTTCAATCTTCTTTCGAGATTAAAGCCAGATGCAAGACCGTTCAGTAGATGGCCGAGTTTGAAGGTATTGTATTCAGATAGAAGATCATTTCCTATTCCGCCTACAATTCCCGCAACTGGGTTTACTACGCCCAACACACCAATAGAGCCAGAACGGATTATTTTGGTCATAGGATTGTCCATAACCCGGCTAAGCGCATTCCCAATATCAGTTAAATCATATTTCTGTGCCATTACATATTCCTCATTTCGTCCGTAATTTTGCTTCTTTCTTCAAAGCAGCCTGTCCCATCTCTTTTTCGTAATCACCTTTGGCATAGGCGACATTGCTCAGCGCTCGAAGCATTTTATCCTTTGCCAGCTTTTTCATAACCTCTGCAAGATCAGCGTCCAGAGTACCACGCTTCACATAGCGGTTTATGGTGTTCAGCCGTTTCTCATAAATCTGTTTCACCGGATGATCGTCCGCAAGCTCCCGTTGTTCTCTGCCTTTCAGGTTGCCGATCTGTCGGCAAGTGCGGTGCAGCTTGTCCCCCGGTGCATAGCCGCCGCAGTATTTGGTGTGCCTTGCGTTGGTGGTGAGGAACCACTTGCCGCAGATTTTGCATTTTTTCGGGGCATGACCAACACATAAGCCCTCAAAAAGATCAGACCGGAACATCCCTACAAAGGATACATAGTGCATCCGCTTGACCAGCTTCGCAACTTTTTCGCCGGGACGGATGACCGATATATACTGAACGGAATTATTCAAAGTAGACATCCAGGCATTGCCCTCCGTGATAGAGAACTCCGGCGGAAAATAGTCGCCGAACATTTTTGCAAAACCCTCTGCGGTGCGTTCTGCTTCATTGCCGTCTGATTTTTCTGCAAAATCAAGCATGGCCGTTTGGTATTCCCCAAGGGAGTATGCCAGATGCCCGAAAACTGCGGTATAGCGTTGGAGCATCATCGCATCGGCAAAGTTCTGGATTTCTTCAAATTGCAAAGAATTGGTTGCGGCTTTTATGGCAAACTCCACATATTTCAGCGCATTGTCCACAGTAAAGACTTTTTCAATCCGTTCTCTGTGCTTTGAGATATTCATATAGGAGAACGGCGGTGTTTGACTGAGAATATCAAGCATCGTCAGAGCAGCTTCCGTTGCAATAGGACAGAGTGCAGAAGCATCCTGTCCGGCGTTTAATATTCCAAGCAGCAGATTGATTTTCTCGCATTGCTCGTTCATCTTTGCGATGGTATCCGCAGGGACATTCAGCGCATCACAGGCAAGAGCGCCGACAGGAAGTGTTTTTCCCTCATATATGACCGTATCCTGCCAAAAATCCAATGTCATCAGTTCTTGGTTCATGCTTGCCCCTCCTGTCCTGTTTTTTCATTTTCTTAATTCTATCATGCTAATGTAAAGAAATCTACATCTATCCATAAGTTGTCCTGTTTTTTGAAACGGGGTTGTCCTCCGATTAGCCTGTTTTTTGAAAAATCCGGCATAACCATAGTAGAAGGAGCCAAACCCCTGCCAATCACGGCGGGTGTTTCGTGCTTTCTAAATACTATGAACGGAGGTTTTTCTATGACAATCTATGAAATCATCAAGGCGGCAATCAGCGTAAAGCAAGCCGCAAAACACTACGGGCTGAATGTCAACCGCAATGGTATGGCTTACTGCCCGTTCCACAACGACAGGCATCCGAGCTTGAAGCTGAACGAGGATTATTTCTTCTGCTTCGGCTGCGGAGCCAAGGGGGATGTAATCGACCTTGTGGCAAGACTGTTCGATCTGAGCAGTTATGAAGCAGCGCAAAAGCTGGCTGCGGACTTCGGGCTTGACCCGAAACCGCCCACTGCCGCAGCTATGGTCAAGCCAAAGCGTCCCTATATCCGTCAGTTCCGGGAGGATGAAATGCTGTGTTTCCGGGTGCTGACGGATTATCTGCATCTGCTGGAAGATTGGAAAGTACGATACGCACCCAAGACACCGGAAGATGCTCTGGATGACCGTTTTGTGGAAGCCTGCCAGATGCACTGCCATATCGAATATATGGCAGATGTGCTGACGGTGGGTGATCTGGAAGAACGGGTGGCATTGGTGGACAAGCTGATGCAGGACGGCAAAATTGCTTTTCTGCAAGAGTATACCGCACGAAAGAAAAAGGAGGTGGCACACCATGGCGAAGAACCGGAAAACGCCTGATATGAATTTGCCTGTCTGGTTTGACGGGCAGAACATCAACGAAGCTCTGTTTTGTGAAGAATTTCTGCATGAGCGCAGAATCATCTTCGCAAACGGAGCTTTTTTCACGCCCGATGGTCGAGTGACGGATGACCTTCCTCTGCGTGGGGAGATTTACGACAAGCTGAAATTTTGTGCCGTGAACAACATCCCACGGAAGATCACCAACATTCTGGAAGTGCTGAAACTGGAAGCGCAGGTGTCTGACTTCCCTCCGGAGCAGGATCGCATCCATGTTGCCAACGGTACGCTGCTCTTGAACGGCACTTTCACCGAAGGCAGACCGGCTATCGTGCGAAGCCGTCTGCCTGTCGGCTATAATCCCGATGCTCCTGCACCGGTGATCTGGCTGAACTTTCTGGATGGGTTGCTTTACGCCGAGGACATTCCAACTTTGCAGGAGTTTATCGGCTATTGCCTGATTCCCTCCAACAAGGGGCAGCGCATGATGGTGATTAAAGGCAACGGTGGCGAGGGTAAATCTCAAATCGGTGCGGTGCTGTCCACCATCTTCGGCACGAATATGAAAGACGGCAGCATCGGGAAGATTTCTGAAAACCGTTTTGCCCGTGCCGATCTGGAACACATCCTGCTGTGCGTGGATGATGATATGCGGATGGAAGCTCTGCGTCAGACCAACTATGTAAAATCCATCGTGACTGCACAGGGCAAAATGGACTTGGAACGCAAGGGCAAGCAGAGTTATCAGGGCTGGATGTTTGCCCGGTTGCTGGCATTCAGCAATGGTGATCTGCAAGCCCTATATGATCGCAGCGATGGTTTTTACCGCAGACAGCTTGTGCTGACCACCAAAGAAAAGCCCATGGACAGAGCCGATGATCCTGACCTTGCAGAGAAGATGAAAGCTGAAGCCGAGGGTATCTTCCTGTGGGCATTTGAAGGCTTACAGCGGCTTGTTGCCAACAACTTTAAGTTTACGGAGAGTGACCGTATCCGGGAAAACCGGGAAGCGGTCAAGCGTGACAACAACAATATCTTTGATTTCATGGAGTCGGAGGGATACATCCGATTGAAAGCGGATGCTTCCATCAGCTCTAAGGATTTCTATGAAATCTACCGGATGTGGTGTGAGGAAAACTCCCTTGCACCGCTGAAAGCCCGTAGCTTCAGCGATGCCATGATTGCCAATGCCGGGAGATTCAATCTGGAGCATTGCAACAACATCACCAACTCTGCCGGACGGCGGGTGTGGGGCTTTATGGGCGTGGAAGCTGTGGCAAGACCTCATATAAATGGATTTTACGATGTTTCGCCGTGTACGTACGTACCGGAGGACTGGCGGGATTGATTTTGCCAGTCATGCTCTGTACGTATGTACGCAGCATTTACCCCTGTTTTCTTCCGTTATAGGAAACAGCAGCTTTCAAAGCTGACCTGTTTTCGGGCATTAAAAATCAATGGTAATGGAAACAGCAAAGTTTTTGACCGCAGGACGAAACTATTTCACGAAATCGTGCTTCTCTGAACCGTGTACCCTGTTCACGGAACAATGGGTGTTTTCACTGTTCCAGACCAAACCACACAAAACGGCAAAGTGGGATATGGTCATATATGGACAGGACATCACAAGCGAAATTCTGAACGGATTTCGGAGATTGCAGATTTTTCACTGTTCGGTGCATCCACTCCACCTTGGAGCGCAGAGGTTGCACCGACACATGAACTGAATTATGGAGGATTTTATCAATATGAATATACGCAACGAAATAAAGGCACAGATCATCCGTGCCGGGATGACCATGCAGGAAGTTGTTGACCTGCTCTCGGACGAGTACGGATGGAGCGACAGCGTTTCCAACCTGTCCGCAAAATTACAGCGGGAAAGTATACGATACAAGGAAGTATTGGAGCTTGCCGCTGTGCTTGGTTACGACATCGTATGGCAGAAAAGACGGGAGAAGTGATACCCCGGCAACAGCCCTCCGCATCTCCCGTCCCCATAGGCGCACCGCAGTGCTGCCCATGGACAGGCAGTGAAAGATACGGTTTTCGCTGCCATCGTCTGCAAGAAATGTTCCGCAGAACAGCTTCATGCAGACGGGCTGACCAAGGTAAAAGGCGCAGACATTTTGCCTTGGTCAGCAGAGGTCACCGCAGTGACCGCATTCCCCCTCGGGAGAGCCCACGGCACTTTGTAGCCAGCATGGATGAAAGTGTAATAGTGGGTTATTACACTTTGAAAAAGTGCCGTTCCTCAGCCCTCCGCTGTCTGCAAATCTTAAAGAAAGGACAAAAATCTATGGCAAGAAATGATGGAATTGATCGTACCTTAGCCAGAAATCAGGACTTGGAAACTCCGGATGATGTGACAAAAGTACAGGAACACAATGAGCGTGAAAAAGACCGTTATTCCAATGTGGACATCGTGCCGGAACGTACTGCGCTGAATGTTCACTTCAAGTCTCCCACTGACGATTATGTAAAAATGTTTGAGCAGATGGAGCAGGACAAGATCATCTCCACCAGAGGGCTGAAACCGGATGCCGTCAAATATGGCGAGTTGGTTTTCGATGTGAACTCCGCTTATTTCTACAACCACGGCGGCTATGAGTTTGCAAAACAGTTTTATGCCGATGCCTATAAAGCCGCCGTGGAGATCGTGGGCGGTGAGCAGTATATCCTCTCCGCTGTAATGCATGCCGACGAGCGCAACCGGGCAATGTCGGAAGCTCTGGGTGAGGATGTGTACCACTATCACCTTCATGTGGTTTATATCCCGGTGGTGGAGAAACAAATCCTGTGGTCGAAGCGATGCAAGGATGAATCCCTCCGGGGAACGGTAAAGGAAACGATCACACAGGTCAGCCGCAGTAAGAAGTGGGAATCCAAACCCGTTCTTGATGAAAACGGAAATCCTATGTTGAACGCAAAAGGGAAAAAGATTTTGAAGTCGTCCTACAGTGTGCTGCAGGATGACTTTTTCAATTTCATGCGAAACGCTGGTTATACCGATGTAGAGCGTGGAGAATGTGGCAGCACCGAAGAACATCTGACGGTGACACAGTTCAAGGTACAGGCCGAACAGCAGCGTTTGGAAGCTGTGACCGGACAGGTGGCACAGGCCGAGCAGAGCTTAGCGGATGCCAAAGCTGCCACGGAGAAGCAGAAAAAGAAACTGGAAGCTCTGAAAAAGGAAACTCAGGCTGCTAAGTCTGTTGCTATGACTGCACATGAGATTGAGTCGATGGGCAAGAAAAATCCCATTACGGGAAATGTTACCATGACGGCGGATGAGTGCCGCACGCTAAAGGATTATGCGGTCAGCAGCTTTGCGGAAAAGTCTGAGAAGCTGAAATACAAGCAGAAATTCGAGCAGGCAGATAAAAACGCAAAGATATGGAAAGACCGTTTTGAAAAACTGAACAAAGACTATGAGGAGCTGAAACAAAAAGCCCAGCCTTTCCTGGATGCGATTGAGATTGCATCTGAAAAGGTCTGGGCTTTTATCAATGCCATCCTCGCCAGGGGAAAGGAACTGTATGAACACAAACACCCTGCCCGCAATCGTGGACAGGACATGGAAATTTAAGAAAGGAACTATTTGCCTATGAAGAAAACCGTAGATGAAATTAACAAGATGATTATGGAAGATGCCCCGATGGAAGAAATCAACGATGCCATCGGCTATATTGATATTTGCTCCTGCTTCGATCCGATTTTTGAGCCGCCTATTGATTTTCTGGAAGAATGCCGCAAGCGTTGGGAAGCGGCACAGTCCTCTTTCTGCAAAACCATTGAGTGCAAGATCGGAAACACATGGTATGTGATTGAAACGGAGTGTGATGGAAATGAGCCACTTACCGACAAGGTAAAACGGCTCATTTTTTCTGACAAGGGGGTGATTTGTTAATGACTGCGACACAAAAGCATGATATAATTCCAATATGCACAACGGTACTGTCGGCTGACCAACCACCGAAGGAGGATATTATGTTGGATCAGCAGAAAATTACCATTCTCTATTGCCGTCTGAGCAACGAGGATGCCCAGGAAGGCGAGAGTAACAGTATCGCAAATCAGAGAGAGTATTTAACCCGATATGCCCGTGACCACGGGTATACAAACCTGAAAATTCTGGTGGATGACGGTTATACGGGGACGAACTTCAATCGTCCCGGTGTGCAGGAAGGCTTTGAGCTTGTCAAGCAGGGGCTTGTGGGCTGCTGGCTGGTCAAAGACCTCAGCCGCTTTGGTCGTGACTATCTGACTGTTGGACAATATACGGATATTATCTTTCCGAGTTATGATGTCCGCTTTATCGCTATAAATGATGGCGTAGACAGCAACCGGGGAGACAGCGAGGGCTTCGCCGCAATCCGTAATCTGTTCAACGAGTGGTATCCCCGTGATACCAGCAAGAAAGTCCGTGTCAGTTTGCGGCAGAGAGGAACCAGTGGGAAGCACATGGGCAAACCGCCCTACGGATACCGCTGTGACCCGGAGGACAAGGATCACTGGATTCTGGATGAAGAAGCGGCTCCGGTAGTCAAGCTCATCTTCGACCTTTGCATTGACGGCAAAGGCCCGGAGCAGATTGCAAGGATTCTGGAAGAAAAGCAGATTATGACCGCAAAGGCACTCTATGCCAAGCGAAAGAAAAAGCCGATGCCGGAAAGACCGTACCACTGGGGCAACCAGTCCATTGCAGGGATTTTGGAACGGCAGGAGTACACAGGCTGTACCTGCAACTTCAAGACTTATTCCAAGTCCTACAAGCTGAAAAAGCGGATTCCCAATGAGCCGGAGAATATGTTTTATCTGCCGGACACACAGGAAGCGATTGTATCTCAGGCACAGTTTGACAGGGTGCAGGAACTGAGGAAAAACAAACGCCGCCCCGCAAAAGCGGAACGGCAGGGATTGTTCTCCGGGCTTCTGTTTTGTGCCGATTGCGGCGGCAAGCTCCACTTTGCCACAAGCAAAAGCTTTGAGGGCAAGCAGGATCACTACGTCTGCAACAACTACAAGAGCAACCGTGGTACTTGTACTGCCCACTATATCCGGGAAGATGTGCTTCGTGAAATCGTTCTGGAACGCATCCGGGCAGTCAATGAGTATATCCGAAGCGATGTGGACGGTTTTCAGGAGGAATGGCTGCAATGCCGCAGGACTGACCAGGAGCGCAGCATCCGGGATGACAAAAAGAAGCTGGAACAGGCAAAGAAACGCCTTGCCGATCTGGATGTCATCATCGCCCGGCTGTACGAGGACTATGTTCTTGGAAATCTCAATCAGGACAGATACAGAAAGATGTCTGCGGACTATGAAGCGGAGCAGGAACGGTTAAAGCTCGAAATTGAAGTTATCGAAGAATGGGTGGAACAGCGGGAAGAAATGAACGACGGTCTGGATGCCTTTATCGCCCTGACACAGAAATATGTGGATGTGGAGGAGCTGACACAGACCATCGTGAACGAGTATATCAAGAAAATCATCGTCTATGCCCCGGACAAATCCAGCGGCAAGCGCAAGCAGAAAGTGAAGATTTTCTTCAACTTCGTGGACGATGTAGATATTCCCGTTATTTCCGAGCCTATCATCACGCAAACAACCTATGAACACAGAAAAACGGCGTGACCTTCGGGTCACACCGTTCTCTGCGACAAAATAGTTACTTGTCACTATTAAGCCTTGCCTTAATGGGATTTATAGTTACAAGTTTAATTGAAATATTACAGATTTTTACTTTTAGAACCAGTGATATAAACGATATTATTACAAATACTGTTGGTACTATAATTGGATATTTTATTGTACATAGGATAACTGATAATTTTACGAAGCGAATCTTTTCAAATTCAAAAATGAGTGACTTTTACATAATATGTGTATCTGTAGCACTTATTATGTTCTTCCTTCAACCATTTATTTCATCATTGTTATGGAAAATGGTGCTGTAAATTCAAGTTTGTTTGTGCATTGATGGTTATCTTGAGCTTAGGAGGCGTTTAATGAAAACTGTTTTTTTACATGGGTTGGGACAAACTGCACAGGACTGGAAAGAAGTAGTCCAACAACTATCAATTTCTGATGTCGATTGCCCAGAACTTTTTTCTTCAACAGAAGATGAAATATCCTATTCGCAGATTTTGGGTGATTTAGAACAGCGGTATTCAGAAGTAAAAGAGCCGCTTCGTATCTGCGGTCTTTCGTTAGGTGCGCTTCTTGCGATTGATTTTGCTATTCGACATGAGGAAAAAGTGGATTCGCTGGTTTTGATTGGCGCACAATATAAAGTTCCAAGTTTACTGATAGATTTTCAAAATCTTATCTTCCGTTGTATGCCAAACAAGGTTTTTGAAAGTATGGGACTATCAAAAAGCAGCACCATAAAATTGGCTCACTCTATGCGGTCATTGGATTTTACTTTGCAATTAAATAATATTCGTTGTCCAGTAACAATTTTGTGTGGAAAAAAGGATACTGCCAATCTAAAGGCTTCTAAAAGGCTAAAAGAATTGCTACCCCAAGCTACTTTGCACATCGTTCCAAATGCAGGACATGAACTCAATAAATATGCACCAAACACAATTGCAGAGATATTAAATCAGTAAATTTATCGTGCAAAAAATATAGTAAGATAAATTGTCTGACAGGTAAGCGATCTCTCTCACTTTCATCACAACATCCCACTGTCCTTAGAGAGATGGACGAAGTATAATGTAAGCAACAATCGGAGTTTCAGGAGGAAAATCATGAGCAGTAGGGGAATTTTTATTTTAGCGATTACATGGATTGTTATGTCACCGTTTTGGTTCTGGGCAGAAAATATTGCGTTAGGTATCATATGGCTATGTGGCGGAGTCATTGAACTATTTATCGCATTAGTGAGACGCAGCAAAGAGAAGAAAAGCAAGTAAATTCAAGTTTGCCAAAATGACTACAGACAGGAAACTTGATCTTTTTACAAGAAAGATATCAATATATATTCCATAATTCCCATAAATTTATGGAATTAAAATTTTATGATACTTATAAGACAGTTCCGATTTTCTTTCGGATTTCTCCTATTAGTGAGACAATAATTATTTTTACACAAACCAGCTTATTCGTGGTAGAATAAAACCACAGATAAGCTGGTTGTTTGTTTTGAATGAAGCAGAGTTTATCGAAAAGGTTCGCAGTGCTACGGAACTTCAACAGGAAAGTGAAACATGGGGAAAGCGTGTGGCAGAAATTGTTGGAATGATAAAGTGAAACATGAAATGTGAAAAATTAAAGAAAAAATCCTCATAAAATGTGAGAAAATATAAAAATAAAGCTCATAAAATGTGAAATAAATAATATTTATGGCTCATAAAATGTGTTATAATGAGCAGCGAAACGTGGGAATATCGTATGAAGAAAAAACTTTAAAATGAGGATTTGTATGTATTAAAAAAATAGATCAGTATTTAATTGAATGGAAAAGTGATCCGGATCATTTACCGTTGATTATCAAAGGGGCAAGGCAGATTGGAAAAACAGAATCGATCATCTATTTTGCCGAAAGCAATTATAAAAGGAGTATCCCGATATGGCGACAGCGTTGAAAGCGTTTAAGCTGGATGGAAAATATGACGGAATGCAGACCTTTTTCTGATACAGAAATGAAAGTTTACAAAGACAGATAAATATTGATTATGAAGAGGATCTTCGGGCAAATAAAAATCTTGGAATTTATAAAGGTGCATTATTTGAAAATTTTATAGCAGAAGCATTTGTAAAACAGGGGGTTGGTCTGTATTATTATAAAAAGTCATTTTGGTGTGCTAAGATAGAAAAAATAAAAAAGAAAGTGAATGGGAAATGGAATTAGACATTATTGGTTTGCTTGGTGCATGCTCTTATGCACTTGACTGTGTCGAAGCGGAACTTACCCATGTTGCGACGAAGCATGGAAAAAGAGTTGCATATATGAGCGTATGTACCGCACAAAAAATGGGAATTACAGGAGATGCCCTGCAGGATCTTGCGGCATGTTCGCTGTTGCATGACAATGCCCTGACGCAGTATATTCATGAAGAATTTCACAATGACCTTACAAAAAATAATACGGAAAATATAACGTCAAAGCAGCTTGGCATCCACTGCATTTACGGGGAAGAAAACTTAAAAATGTACCCGTTTCTGACGGATGTGAAAAATGTGATTTTATATCACCATGAAAATGCCGATGGAAGCGGACCATTTGGAAAAACGTGGGAAGAGATCCCTCTTTTTGCAAGGATCATTCATCTGTGTGATATTTTAGATGCGTTCTGCCGGACGCCGGTATTTGATGATGTCGTGTGGCAGCGCGCAAAAGATTATCTTTTGAAAAATAAAGGGACAAAATTTGATGATGCATGTGTGGATGCTTTTTTGGACGTTTTTGGGAAAGAACATTTTTTAAGCCTTGGAGGTGCAGATTTAGAAGAGCGGCTGTGGAATATTGTTCCGAGAAAAAAGCGGGATTTCAGCGATGAAATGTGCAAAAATTTTGCCAATCTATTTGCAAAGATCATCGACTATAAATCCGAATTTACAAGCCGTCATTCACTTGGTGTTGCAGAAAATGCAGCCAGATTGTCAGCATATCTTGGGGATGATGCTGAGACAGTGTTAAAAATGTACATGGCAGGTGCCCTGCACGATATTGGGAAGGTTGCGATCGGGAATGACATCTTAGAAAAGCCGGGACGCCTTACGGATGAGGAATTTTCCAAAATGAAAAATCATGCGGGATACACTTATCTGATCTTATCACAGGCAAAAGGAATGGAAGATATCCGTGACTGGGCGGCGCTCCACCATGAAAAATTGGATGGTACCGGGTATCCGTTCGGAAAAACAGGTGCTGAGTTAAACCGGCAGGAACGCATCATGGCGTGCATTGATATCTATCAGGCACTGACAGAGAGCAGACCATATAAAGCCGGAATGACGCATGATGAGGCATGTGCGATACTGGAAAATATGGTACAGAAAGGATGGATTGACGGCGGGATCACGGAACAGATTAGAAAATGTTTTGCGTAAGAGGAAGCGGCATTGAGCCTGCTCCACTCGTTTTACTGCTGGGGCTGCACGGGTGTAGTCCTGCTTTAGTTATAAAAACCGTGCGGTTTAAAATTACCGCACGGTTTTTTTGACCAAATATTAATTTGTATATAGTTCATATGATTTACAGCTTAAACTGTTTCATATCTGCAGAAAGTTTTTCAATATCATCCGCTAAAGCAGATACCAGATCCGAAGATTTCCGGACAACGGTATCGAGCTCAGTTGCCATTGCGGAAGTTTCTTCTGTGGAGGATGCATTATCGGTTGCAAGCTGTGTCAGGGTATCGATACTCTCTGTGACAAGCTCACGCTGAGAATTGACATTCTGGATCTTTCCGGTAATGGTCTGGATGGACGCCATACAGGAATCAAGAGCACCTTTTAAGTCTTCAAACATCTGCTGTGTACTTTCAAGAGCTGCAACCTGTTCGTCGGAAGCCTCACTCATTTTCTTCATCAGTTCCATAGATTTTTCGGAATTCTGGCTCAGTTCACTGATGATATTGTTGATCTCACTGACTGTCTGCGCAGACTGGGTTGCAAGTCCGCCGATTTCTTCTGCGACAACTGCGAATCCACGTCCGGCTTCACCGGCTCTTGCTGCCTCAATGGAAGCGTTTAAAGAAAGCAGGTTGGTCTGGGATGCGATTTCGCTGATTAAGGTAGCTGCCTGACTGATCTTGTTGACAGAATCATTTGTCTGAGCGGTCTGGTTATACATGGAATCAATATCAGTCTTGGTTATAGAATTGACATCAATCAGTCTGTGTAAAGTTTCCATGGACTTATTGGAACGATCCTGCATCAGCTGTGCATTCTGATCAAGAGATTCCATTTCTGAGGAAGTATCTGCGATGCCATCGGCAATTTCAGCAATATTTTCAGAGGCACTTGAAGTTGATGCTGCCTGAGAGTTACTGTTTTGGGCAATTTCATTGATTGCAGCGGAAACGCTCTGGATAGAGCCGTTCATGCTGTCGAAATTCTTTTTAAAATCTACAACGGCGGACTGTAAATGAGAGGAAACCTTGTCAATGTTGGAGATAAGTCCGACAACTTCCTGCTGTGCAAGATCAAGTGCACCGGCTGTTTTTCCAAGTTCATTGTTACTTGAAACACTGACTCCGGTAGTCAGATCCCCGGTCGACATCCTGTTTGCAAAATTCTGGATCTCGATCAAAGGTCTGCAGATTGCATTGCCGAAAATACGGGAAGCAATGAATACGACAACTATAAAAATCAGATCAATTATGATTATGACTGTGATCATAGTATGATATTTCGCCTGAACTTCGTTTTTGGAACTATTCATTTCCGCTTTCATATCATCTACATAGTTACCAGTGGAAACAACCCAGTTCCATGGGGTAAAGATTTGAGAGTACGCGATTTTTGGTGCTACGGTAACACCATCGGCTTTCGTAAAATCAAATTCATTGAAGCCGCCGCCGTCAGAACCGGTAGAAACTTTCATGATCTCCTGAATGATCTTGACACCATTCTGGTCAGTCAGATCATAACGGTTATTTCCCTCCTGATCGGTTAAAATCGGATGCATAACGAGGTTGTAGTCGGTGTCATCAATCCAGAAATATCCGCTTCCGTCATCTCTGTAACGCATGTTGCGGACGATTTCTACTGCTTCTTTTTTTGCTTCATCTTCGGTCAGAATACCATTTTGGGATTTGTCATATTCTGCCTGTAAAATGGCGATGACAGACTGTACCTGACTTTTGATCTCAGTATCGTACCCGTCTAACCTGGCATTTTCATAATTCTTGTTTGCCGTGGAAGTCATAGTGCTGATATTTGAAATTGAAATACCGCCAATGACCATGACAGTTACAAGAACAATCATAAGACACATTAGTGTCAGTGAATTTTTTACGCTTTTGCTTTTCATGGATATCAAGCTCCCTTTCCTAAGATTAATTACACTTATTTTACTATTTTTTGACAAAAAATGGTAGACATAAATTGCAAAAAATATGGTACTTTAGAAGCAAAATTATGAGAAATGGCGAAAAAGTGTAAAAAAAAGAAACACGAATATAAAATAAATCGTGTTTCCGGTTCCAATGAGCGGAGACGGAGGGATTCGAACCCTCGTGCCCCGGAGGGCTAACGCATTTCGAGTGCGCCCCGTTATGACCACTTCGATACGTCTCCAGATATGTTATTGCAAATACTTGATTAGTATATCATATTTTGCATGATTTGCAAGAGAAAAGTGGTTGTTGTAAATATGGGGCGTATATGCTAGTATGTTAAGAGTTTCATAGAGAAGATAATTGGTGCCGGTCGTTTTTGAAATAGAATGTGTGCAGAGTGGGCAGTTTATTGCCAAAAGCATGTGGCTGTATGCAAAAGATGCCGTATTTTTAAATCAGGAACAGGCCGGTTAAAAGGGAAACAGGTGTGATTCCTGTACGATCTCGTCACTGTGATTAGGGAGTGCAGATTCTAAAGATAAGTCACTGATGTTTTTTGCATTTTTGTGCAATGCGTTGGGAAGGCGGAATCTGTGTGATGATCTTTCAGCCAGGAAACCTGCCAGTTGTCTGGTACAGGGAAATGATTTTCCCGGATCACGAGTAATTGGTCGTACCGTATAAACAGAGTGTTCGCAGAGCGTACATTCTATTATTCATGACAACAGAATGTCCGCAAAAGCGTACATTTTATTGTATGTGCAGACTTATTACTCCGCCGTATCATAAGGCGGAGTGTTTCTTTGTATGGGAAAATACTGTGAGCTATGAACAATACATTATATAAGATTAGTGTGAAAAACACATTTTCACACAGGAATGGAGAGTATTATGAAGAAAAGAACCATTGCGTTACTTACTACATTAGCACTTGCCACAGGCATGGTCGCAGGATGCGGAAGTAACAACACAGCAACAGACACAGTTAAGACTTCTGAGGCAGCTTCAGAGAAAACAGAAGCAACAGAAACAGTAGAGAGCACAGAAGTTGACGATCAGGCAGCCGCTGATCATGTCGCAGAACTGATCGATGCGATCTATGTCCAGACAAGAAATGACAATACAGATGCACAGTGTGCAGAAGCAAAAGAGGCATGGGATGCCCTGACAGATGCACAGAAAGAGTTAGTTTCCGGTGAAAATGCAGATCCTGATTATTTCGGAAGAGATACAGGAGATGCCACAAAGGATGATCCTTTAAATGAGGATAATATCGGAGAGAACGAACTTTTAGTAGTAAGTTTTGGTACATCTTTCAATGACAGCCGTGCAGAAGATATCGGCGGAATTGAAAAAGCACTCGAAGCAGCATATCCGGACTGGTCTGTAAGAAGAGCCTTTACAGCACAGATCATCATCAACCATGTTCAGGCAAGAGATGATGAGAAGATTGACAATGTGGATCAGGCATTAGAGAGAGCAGTTGATAACGGAGTAAAAAATCTTGTTGTCCAGCCGACACATCTGATGCATGGTGCAGAGTATGACGAGCTTGTAGAAGCACTTGATAATTATAAAGACAAATTTGAGACAGTAACCGTTGCAGAGCCATTACTTGGCGAAGTTGGATCAGATGCCACCGTGATCAATGAGGACAAGGCAAAAGTTGCAGAGGCGATCACAGCAGAGGCTGTAAAGACAGCAGGTTATGATTCCCTGGATGCTGCAAAAGAGGATGGTACAGCATTCGTATTTATGGGACATGGTACTTCCCATTCTGCAAAAGTAAGCTACAGCCAGATGGCAGCCCAGATGGAAGCGCTTTCCTATGATAATGTATTTATCGGAACTGTTGAGGGTGAGCCGGAAGAGACAGCATGCGAAAATGTGATCGAGGCGGTAAAAGAAGCCGGTTATACAAAAGTTGTTTTAAGACCTCTTATGGTTGTTGCAGGAGATCATGCAAACAACGATATGGCTGGTGACGACGAAGATTCCTGGAAGAGCCAGTTCACAGCAAGTGGATATTTTGACAGCGTTGATACACAGATTTCAGGACTTGGAAGAATCGACGCGATCGAGCAGATTTATGTAGATCATACAAAAGACGCAATCGATTCTTTAGGAGCACTTGAGTCAACATCCACCACAGAGAGTACCGTTGGTACTCTCGAGGATGGAACTTACACAGCAAAGTTTGATACCGACAGCAGTATGTTCCATGTAAATGAAGCAGACGAGGGCCGTGGAATACTTACTGTACAGGATGGAAAAATGACGATCCATATCAGCCTTGTATCCAAGAAGATCGTAAACCTTTTCGTTGGAACAGCAGACGATGCACAGAAAGATGGCGCTGCTATTTTAGAACCTACAACTGACACTGTGAAATACAGTGATGGAACCAGTGAAGAAGTATATGGTTTTGATGTTCCGGTGGAAGCATTAGATGAAGAGTTTGATCTTGCAATCCTCGGCACAAAAGGCGAGTGGTACGATCATAAGGTAAGTGTTTCTGATCCACAGAAAGCAGATTAACTGATCCGGGCTGGTCGGTCAGATACAGACTTGGATATAGATGGAGAGATATATGAAGAAAAGAAAAGTGACTGCAGTGCTTTTAGCTGCAATGATGTGCATGCAGATCATTGCAGGATGCGGAACAAAAAATGATGCTGCCCAGACAGAGAGTAGTGTGGCTGCAACGGAAGATGCACAGGGAGCAGCAGGAGAAAATACACAGACAGCAGGACAGAATGCCACAGAGGAAAATGCAGGCGGCATGGCAGAGCAGAATGGAGCAGAAGAAAGCATCGCAGGAAAAGATGCCACAGAACAGGCAGACGGCACAGAAGTCTCAGTTCCTGAGGATGGCGAATATACGGTGGAAGTCACATTAGAGGGCGGCAGCGGAAAAGCAACCGTGGATTCACAGGCGAAAGTTACTGTGAAGGATGGAGTGGCATATGCGACGATCACATGGAGCAGTACGCATTACGATTACATGATCGTGAACGGGGAGAAATATCTCAATGAAAATGAGGGTGGAAACTCTACATTCACATTTCCAATTGATGGAATCCCATGTGAGATGGATGTGATCGGTGATACAACGGCAATGAGTACACCGCATGAGATCGATTATACACTGACTTTCCGATTCCTGGAAACGGCTGATTTTACAGACTTAAACTGCAATGGGCGTATGGAGTTATCCTACGCCGATCAGTTTGAAGTAGAACAATATGGTACTTATAAGCTGATTACGATCGTGGATAACGGTCGTTTTTTGCTTGTACCAAAAGGTGTGTCTGTACCAAAGAATGTGCCGGGGGATGTGACGGTTTTAGAGCAACCGCTTGAAAATGTATATCTGGTGTCGAGTGCGGTGATGGATTTAGTCTGCCAGATCGGTGCGGTCTCTGATTTGAAATATACAGGAGTAAAAGAAAAAGACTGGTATGTAAAGACAGCCGCAGATGCCATGGCAGAGGGAAAGCTGATCTATGCCGGAAAATACAATGCACCGGATTACGAACTTTTACTTTCCGGGGGATGTACGTTTGCGATTGAAAATACGATGATCACACATAATCCGGAAGTGAAAGAGAAGTTAGAAGAACTTGGGATCAAGGTCATGATCGAGCGTTCCAGCTATGAAAAACATCCGCTGGGAAGACTCGAATGGATAAAACTTTTTGGCGTTTTGTTCGGAAGAGAACAGCAGGCCAAAGAGTTTTTTGATGCGCAGGTGGCGCATATAGAACCAATTTTAGAGAAAGAAAAAACAGGACTTTCCGTGGCATTTTTTGCAGTCGCATCCGATGGAACCGTCACCGTGCGCAAACCAAACGATTATGTGTCATCAATGATAGAACTTGCGGGCGGCACTTATTCCCTAAACGGCTATGTGGAGGAGGAAGAAAATGCGCTCTCCACATTGAAAATGCAGATGGAAGATTTTTATGCGGCCGAAAAAGATGCTGACATTCTTATTTATAATGGTACAATAGAAGGAGAATTGACATCGATTGCTGAACTGGTGCAGAAAAACAGCCTGTTTGCAGATTTTAAAGCCGTAAAATCAGGTCAGGTTTATACGACCGGCAGTAACTTTTATCAGCAGACGAGTGGAACCTGTGATTTTATCGAGGATCTGAATAAAGTTCTGACTGGAGATACCGATGCAGAGTATCGGTTTTTAAAGAAACTGGATTGATATTATGCCGCAAAGGAAATGGTGTCATAAAAGATAATGACTGGCAGATTGTACCAGGCTGAAGGTAGTTTTGTGGCTTTGGGAGAAAATTAGATCATGAAGAGAAGATATATTATTTCGTTTGTTATTGCATTTATCCTGTTGATGGCACTTTTTTTATGGAATGTTGCAGCAGGAAGTGTTGACATATCCACATCAGACCTGTTTGCAATCTTTGCAGGAAGTGGAAAAGATGAGACATTTTCGCAGATCGTGTGGAAAATCAGGCTGCCACGTATACTTGCTGCGATCCTGCTTGGAGGTGCTTTGTCGGTATCGGGATTTTTACTTCAGAGTTTTTTCCAGAATCCGATCGCAGGACCGTATGTGCTTGGAATTTCATCCGGTGCAAAGCTTGTAGTGGCACTTACCATGATTTTTCTGCTGGAAAAAGGGATCATGATCAGCTCCTTTGGCATGGTGGCGGCTGCATTTGTGGGTTCCATGCTCGCAATGGGATTTGTGCTGCTTATTTCGTTTCGTGTATCAAAAATGTCTCTGCTTGTAGTCTGCGGAATCATGATCGGTTATATCTGTTCTGCCATCACGGATTTCTGTGTTACGTTTGCGAGTGATTCGAATATCGTTAACCTTCACAACTGGTCAATGGGTAGTTTCTCCGGCATGACATGGGAAAATATAAAGATGATCGTCGTGATCGTTGGTGCAGCGGTTCTTGTGACATTTTGTCTGGCAAAACCGATCGGGGCATACCAGATGGGGGAGGCTTATGCCAGAAATATAGGTGTCAATGTAAAGGCGCTCCGGGTTACGATGATCCTTTTGTCGAGCCTGCTGTCTGCCTGTGTGACTGCGTTTGCAGGGCCGATCTCCTTTGTCGGGATCGCGGTGCCGCATCTGGTAAGGATGGCTACAAAGACAGCAAGACCGATTATTTTAATACCGGGGTGCTTTCTGTGCGGCGCAGTCGTGACACTTTTCTGTGATGGAATCGCAAGGACTGTGTTTGCACCGACAGAGATCAGCATCAGTTCTGTCACAGCGCTGTTTTTAGTTCCGGTTGTAATTGCGGCAATGTTGAGAAAACAGGAGGGGAGGTAGCGCATATGCAGGAAATCCGTACAGAGCATCTTACCGTCGGCTATGAGAAAAAGCCGCTGATCGGGGATGTGAATCTTTCTGTCCGGCCGGGAGAGATACTGACGTTGATCGGTCCGAATGGCTCTGGAAAATCCACAATTTTAAAAACGATCACCAAACAGCTAAAGAAACTGGACGGAACGGTGTTTTTGGGTGAAAACTCCATGGATGAGTTAAAAGACAGCCAGATTTCAAAACGGCTGTCCATGGTAATGACGGAACGGCTTCGCACGGAACTGATGAGTGGCAGGGAAGTAGTGGCTTCCGGGCGTTATCCCTACACGGGGCGATTTGGTATCCTCTCAAAAGAAGACTGGGTAAAAGTGGATGAGGCGATCGCACTCGTCCATGCGAAAGAGGTGCAGGATCAGGATTTTATGAAGATCAGTGACGGACAGCGCCAGCGTCTGATGCTTGCGCGTGCGATCTGCCAGGATACGAAGATACTGATCTTAGACGAGCCGACTTCTTATCTGGATATGGGGTTTAAGATGGATATTCTTACAAATATCCGTATGCTTGCAAGAGATAAAAAGATGGCAGTCATCATGTCGCTGCATGAACTTGATCTTGCGCAGAAGGTTTCCGATACGATCGCCTGTGTCAGAGGTGACCGCATCGACCGTGTCGGCACGCCGGAAGAAATTTTTGCCGGGACTTATGTGCAGGAGTTGTACGGAGTATCAGACAGAAGTTTTGATCCGGTAACAGGGCAGATCTTTTTGTGTGCGGGATATGAAAATGCAGAAGGTTTCCGGGAGCATAGTGCCGATAGCTGCCAGAACAAAGATTTTTGCAGTGACGATAAGATTTTAAATCCGGTCAGCCCGCAGGTGTTTGTGATCGGAGGTGCAGGCAGCGGAATCCCGGTATACAACAGACTGTGGCGCGAAGCTGTTCCGTTTGCGGCAGGAATCCTGCAGGAAAATGATGTAGAGTACAATGCAGCAGTGGCTTTAGCATCGGAAGTCGTGTCGGAAAAGGCATTTTTCCCGATTGGAATGGAAAAAGTGCAGGCAGCAAAACAGCTGATCGATCATTGCAAGACCTGCATCTGCACAGTGGAAGAGTTTGGACCGTTCAATGAGGCAAACAGGGAGCTGGCAGAGTATGCAAGGGGGATGGGGAAAATACATAACATGTGAGAACATGAGCCAAAAATCAGCCAATAAGAAAGAACATCGCAAAAAAGTTTGAATTATGTGTAATATAGATGCATATCCAAAACGTGCATTGTTTGAAGGTGTGATCAATGCGGTTGCACAACGTGATTACTTTTTAGACGGAACACAGATTCAGATGGATATGTTTAAGGACAGATTGGAAATTTCTTCCCCAGGAGGTTTTTACATAGGTGAAAAAATTGGGAAAACGTATGATTTATCCGGAATCATTTCGAAAAGGAGAAATGAATTAATAACGTCTGTATTGGTAAACTGCAATGTTATGGAGGCAGCAGGGACAGGATTTGAGAAAATTATGGAAGAATATCAGAATGTCGATGAAACACATCGGCCATATATATATTCTTCATCAGATCATTTTACACTGGTGCTTCCGGATCTGACATATTCAGATGGAGTGGAAGACAGTGGTGTACCGAATATACTTTTTGCACCAGTACCAAATGGAACGGTCTATGATGAAAAGGTGTTATCATTTTGTTATTATCAGGCACACAAGGTTTCCGAGATTGTATCGTATCTGGGAGTAAGTGATTCTACTTATTTCAGAAAACAGGTGTTGGAAAATCTGGTAGAAAATCAGTATCTGGAAAAAAATAAAGTTTCAAGGGCATCTTATTTTAAGACTAATCCGGAAATGGTAAGAATTCAATAAAAGTGTAGATTATATGAACAGTATATGCAGGGATATCTTCAAAGCCATTCATGAAGGAAAATGGCTGAAAATTGAATATCTGAACAAAGAAGGCAAACATACAAACTACTGGATCGGAATCCGGGATTTAGATCCACGTAACCGGACACTGAAAGTAGAAGGACTTCATCTGAACAGGTGCACGATTGAAGAATACGATAAAATTTATATTGATGCTATCCTGTCTACCGAGGTTATAGAAGGTTCTTATTGTCCGGAAAACAAACAGCTGACCGAAGACATTGCATTGCATCCGGAGCGTTATCAGAACCTTTTTGCAAACACGGCTAATTTAAAAATACTAAGTTATCTGGAAATGTGCAGCAAACTGGATGCCACGCCGTATACCACAGATTATGAGCTGGTGCATTATATAGATGGCGACCGGGTGCGTGACGGAGAGTACCAGTTGTCGGAGGAGCAGTTTAAGGAAATTGTGACGAACTTTCAGTGGAGGATGAGCCGGGAGGATAAACAGGGAAAGACACTCCATATAAAGAAGCTGGCGCTTAATATTTTAAGTATCCATACGAAAAAGGGTTTGTATGTACTTGCATACCGGAATCTGAATCTTGATGTGAAAAATAAAGCGTTTAAACCGGATGAGGATATCACGGTCTGCACGCAGTTTACCATAGGAGGAACACAGGAAAGTATCCGGAGATATTTAGATGCGGATGAATATGAACTGCTGTCCGATTTTGAAACAAATCTTGAAAAAATAAAAGATGCTATCGCAGAAAAAAGCAGATCAAAATCGGTTGTGGATGATATGCCCTATGTCATTGGACTTGGTATGGACTGTGTACTGAACCTGCATGAGGAATATAAGGCAATCCTTGATATGTACGAAAAAGAACAGATTACTTTTCCAATCCGTGCTTTTTTCGGAGATCTTTTAGAGCGGCCGCGAAGAACGAAAGCGTATCCGATCGCTCTGTTAAATCGCAATATCAATCTTGACCAGCTTCTTGCCATCAATAATGCCATGAAATATCCGCTTGCCTATATTCAGGGACCGCCGGGAACCGGCAAGACAAATACAATCTTAAATACGATCGTAACGGCGTTTTTTAATAATATGACGGTGTTGTTTGCATCCTACAATAATGTTCCCATAGACAACGTATTTGAAAAATTAAGTTCCCTGACCTATAAAGGAAAACGAATCGCATTTCCGGTATTACGCCTTGGAAACCAGGATAAGGTAAAAGAATGCATCCGCTATATTAATCAGCTTCGGAGAGAAGTGCAGGGAATTAAAGTGTTTTCGTCTACGTTAGACCGGCGGAAGGGTGACAGGATCGACCGTGCAAAACAGCTTTCCGGCAGATTAAAGGAGTATGAGGAAATCTTAGATCTGACAGAACGTAAAGAGACGCTGACACAGGTAATGGAATATCAGGAGCGGATGAAAAATGTCGCAACACTCTTTCATTTTCATGCAGATCTTCAGGGACGCCAGCTTCGGAATCTGGATGAAAAAATCAAAAAGATCGGTGAGATATCCGAGCAGGATGCGATGGTGCTCCTAGACCGTAATGAGGAAGAGTTTTATCAGTATCTATTTTATATGTCAGCAAAATACATCAAGGAGCTGGAAAGTAACAGATTTGGGGATCTGCGGGAAATTCTGGATGATGGTGACGATCCGAATGAGCAGGCGGTGGCATTTAACAAGTATCTGCAGAAATCAGAGAACGTGAAAAAATTGCAGAAGGTATTTCCGATCATGATAACAACCTGCATTTCCGCCCATAAATTAGGGGAACCGGAACCACTGTTTGACATGACGATCATGGATGAGGCAAGCCAGTGCAATGTAGCAATTTCGTTAGTGCCCATTATCCGTGGCGAAAAACTGATGCTGGTGGGAGATCCGCAGCAGTTAAAGCCTGTGATCTTATTAGATGAGCTTACTAACCGCAGGCTGCGCAGAAAATACCATGTCGCAGATGAATATGATTACCGCGAAAATTCTATTTATAAGACTTATCTTGCCTGTGATGCGGTCAGTGATGAGATTTTGCTGCGCAATCATTACCGTTGTAATGAAAAAATTATCGACTTTAACAATAAAAAATATTATAACTCAAAGCTGCAGGTGCATTCTGACAGCAGGGAAAAACAGCCGCTTGTCTATGTAAATGTGGCTGGAGGTCAAAGTGACATCAAAAATACCTCACCCGCAGAAGTGGAAGAGATTATGCATTATGCAGCGGAAAATCAGGATAAAAGCATTGCTGTGATTACACCGTTTGTAAATCAGAGGATGTTGATTGAGCAGGGGATCAGAGAAAATGGATTTGAACATGTTGTGTGTGGGACGGTACATGCGTTTCAGGGAGATGAGAAGGACGTAGTGCTGTTTTCTACAGCACTCAGTGACCGGACCGGGAAAGGCACTTATGACTGGCTTAAAAATAATAAAGAGCTGATCAATGTCGCAACTTCGCGGGCGAAAGACAAGCTGATCCTTTTAGCAGACGAAAAGGAATTAGAACGTCTTCATCAGGGAAATGAGGATGATGACCTATACGAGCTGGTGCAGTATGTGAAAACGAACGGTGAATCAAAGATCACGGAAAAACATGTCAGTTCGAGGGCACTTGGAATACAGCCGTTTTCCACAGAGACAGAAACTGCATTTTTAAAGAATCTGACACATGCGCTGGAAAATATCTGGCTCACCAGAAACAGATACACGATTCACAAAGAGGTCGCCATATCACAGGTGTTTAAGGAAAATGTCACTTACGATAACCTGTTTTATATGGGAAGATTTGATTTTGTTGTCTACGAAAAAAGAGGAAAACAGGAGATGCCTGTTTTTGCGATCGAACTTGACGGCAAGGAGCATTTTGAGGATGAGGTGGTGCGGGAGAGGGACAGACAGAAAAATGAAATCTGCAAAGCACACCATATGCAGATCATCCGCGTGGAAAATTCCTATGCGAGACGTTATCACTATATCAAAGAGATATTAAACGAATATTTTGCGAAGGCGAGATAAAAGTTTCCAAACATCCGGAAAAAAGTGGTATGATGTCTTTAGAAATCATCCAGCACAAAGGAGAAAATGAAACAATATGGAGAAAAAGAGCCGGGAATTGTTAGCACCGCATGTAGAAGAAGAATTGATGGACTATATTTTACATACGCCGGTAAAAATAGGTGAGAAGCTGCCAAATGAATTTGAGCTAGCAGAACTGTTTGGTGTTGGGCGGAGTACGGTACGTGAAACTGTAAAAAGCCTGGTTTCCAAAGGAGTGCTTGAAGTCCGCCGGGGGTCCGGAACCTATGTGATCGGGACAAACCGATTAGAGGATGATCCGCTTGGACTTTCAAAGTTTACGGATAAATTTGAACTGGCGCTTGACCTTTGCAATGTGCGTCTGATGTTAGAGCCGGAGATTGCAATGTTAGCAAGCGAAAATGCCACGGACAAGGAAAAAGCAGAGTTAAAACGTCTGTGTGATGAGGTGGAAACACTTTATCTTGCAGGAGAGAACCACCTTCAGAAGGATGTGGAATTTCATACCTGCATTGCGCGCTGCAGCAAAAATAAAGTGATCGAAAAACTTGTGCCGATCATCCAGTCTGCAGTCATTACATTCGTGAATCTGACACACCGCCAGTTAAAAGAGGAGACGATCGATACGCACCGTGCGATCACGGATGCAATTTTAAGAGGGGACAGTGCAGGGGCAAAGTATGCTATGATCATGCACCTTAATTATAATCGTCAGATGATTTTGAAAAAACAGGAAGAGGCGTTGAAAAAAGAGAATTAGATGCAAAGACGTCCTATGATCATCCGCCAGGTGCTGATAATATAAGGCAATATCGGAAAAATACACAAAAAACAAGGCTGTTTTTAAGAGAAAAGCCTTGTTTTTTTGTCTAAAAAAGAGGTTTTAAAGAACTAGACATCAGATGTATTGACAAAAAATGCCCTGTAAAATAGAATAAACACAACAAAACATCAGACGTCATACGAAAGTTGATAAGGAGGTATATCATGGGTAACGTCGCAGAATTAGATACCACAAGACTGGTTATCGCAGCAATTATCGGACTGGCATTGTTGTTAGTTCTGATTATCAAATTTAAGGTTCATGCCATGCTTTCCATTTTAATCGGTGCGATTGCAATCGGACTGATCGCAGGAATGCCATTTGAAGAGATCGTAACAGCGGTCGATGATGGTATAGGAAACACGCTAAAAGGAATCGCTCTTTTGGTAGGACTAGGTTCCATGTTTGGTGCGATATTGGAAGCATCGGGTGGAGCACAGACGCTGGCAGTTACAATGGTAAAGAAATTTGGAGATGAGAAGGCTGCATGGGCGCTTGGAATCACTGGTCTTGTTATTTCCATCCCGGTATTTTTTGATGCAGGACTTATCATTTTAATTCCGCTTGCATTTTCTCTTGCGAAAAGAACAAAGAAATCATCCCTGTTTTATGCAATCCCGCTTTTAGCAGGACTTGCCGTGGGACATGCATTCATTCCGCCGACACCGGGACCGGTTTTAGTTGCTACCATGTTAAACGTGGAACTTGGCTGGGTTATTTTAGTCGGTGTATGCTGTGGATTTTTTGCGATGATCGTTGCAGGTCCGGTCTGGGGAGCAATCTGTGGGAAGAAATTTTATGTTCCGGTTCCGGAGCAGATCGCAAATCAGGAAGATATCGATGAATCCAAACTTCCGAGTTTTGCATCCGTTGTTACCATTATCATGATTCCTCTGGTACTTATCATATTAAAATCCGTTGCAGGAGTGGTACCGGCATTAGCAGGTGTACAGCCGCTGTTTAACTTTTTAGGACAGCCGTTTGCAGCACTCCTGATTGCAACATTAGCAGCAATGTTTATCCTTGGAACCAGACATGGTTATTCTATGGCAGAATTAGAGAAGATCCTCACAAAATCATTAGAGCCGACAGGACTGATCCTTCTTGTGACAGCATGCGGCGGTGTGCTTCGTTACATTTTACAGTATTCCGGTTTAGGTGAGATCATTGGTAATGCAGTCGCATCCGTAAATCTGCCGATCGTTGTTGTAGCATTTTTAGTTGCAGCACTTGTCAGAATCTGTGTAGGTTCTGCAACCGTGGCAATGACCATGGCAGCAGGAATCGTAGCAGCAATGCCAGAGATTGCATCTTTATCACCGATGTATCTTGCATGTGTGGTTGCAGCTGTTGCCGGTGGTGCGACAGTCTGCTCACACTTTAATGATTCCGGATTCTGGCTGGTAAGATCATTGATCGGACTTGATGAGAAAACTACTTTAAAAACATGGACAATCATGGAGACATTAGTTGGTGGAACCGGATTTATCGTAGCACTTATTATTTCTTTCTTTGTATAGAAGAAATGTGAAAAATAAACTTAAGATGCGCGAATGCAGCGCAGGAAATAGGGTTAGTGTGAAAAATACATTTTTCACATGTAGAATTTGTGCTTATGCACAAACCTGAGATGCGATGGACGGCAGCGCAGGAATGGAGATTAATATGGAATTAAGAAGTCAGAAAGTAAGAGAACTTGCACCGGAGATGGATCCGCTCCGCATGGGTATGGGATGGAAAGCGGAGGAGCTTTCCAAACCGCAGATCATCATAGAGAGCACTTATGGAAACAGCCATCCGGGTTCAAGTCATTTAAATATTTTTGTGGAAGAAGCAGTAAAAGGTGTTGATGAAAACGGCGGAAAAGCAGCGCGTTATTATGCGACAGATATGTGTGATGGCATGTCACAGGGACATGATGGAATCAATTATTCCTTAGCACACCGAGATGCGATTACCAACCTTGTGGAAGCACAGGCGAACGCAACAACTTTTGACGGCGGAGTGTTTATCGCAAGCTGTGATAAAGCAATGCCGGCGATGCTTATGAGTATCGGTCGTTTAAAAGAAATGAGTGCGATCGTTGTGACCGGCGGAGTTATGGAAGCAACCGTTGTAAAACCGGAATATGTAGAAAATGATCCGGGCTGCAAGATCAATGAGCTTTTAACTTTAGAGCAGATCGGAAAATTCAGCGCACAGTATGAGCGTGGTGAGATTCCGGAAGAACAGCTTCGTTATTACAAGCACAATGCATGTCCGAGCTGTGGTGCATGTTCCTTTATGGGAACTGCTTCAACGATGCAGGTTATGGCGGAGGCACTCGGACTGATGCTTCCGGGAACAGCGCTGATGCCGGCGACTGCACCGGAGTTAAAGCAGGCTGCTTATGATGCGGGAAAACAGTTGATGAAATTAGTCGAGATGGGCATTGCTACAAAAGATATCGTTACGATGGAAAGCCTTGAGAATGCGATCATGGTACATGCAGCGATTTCAGGTTCTACCAATGCGGTTATGCACATTCCGGCAATCGCTCACGAATTTGGTTTTGAGATTGATGCAGATACATTTGACAGAATGCACCGCGGTGCGCATTATCTGTTGAACATCCGCCCGGCAGGAGACTGGCCGGCACAGTATTTTTACTATGCAGGCGGTGTGCCAAGAGTTATGGAAGAGATCAAGAGCATGCTGCATCTTGATATGATGACAGTGACCGGAAAGACACTTGGCGAAAACTTAGAAGAGTTAAAGAAAAACGGTTTTTACGAACACTGTGATGCAATTTTAAAAGAAAAATCAGCACTGATCGGAAAAGAAATCAAACGTACCGATATCATCGCAGACTTTGACCATGCGATCGGTACGGATGGAAGTATTGCGATTCTGCGTGGCAACCTTGCACCGGAGGGAGCAGTCATCAAACACACTGCCTGTCCGAAAGAAATGTTCCATGCAAGATTAAATGCAAAACCTTATGACAGTGAGGAAGAAGCGATCGATGCGATCTTAAAGGGTAAAGTAGTTCCGGGGGATGCTGTATTTATCCGTTACGAGGGACCGAGAGGCAGCGGTATGCCGGAGATGTTTTATACCGGTGAGGCGATCTGCTCTGATCCGAAACTTGCAGCAAGTGTTGCCCTGATCACAGATGGACGTTTTTCCGGCGCATCCAGAGGACCGGTCGTAGGACATGTATCTCCGGAGGCAGCAGCCGGCGGCCCGATCGCATTTGTGGAAGAGGGAGATCTCATTGAACTTGATGTTGCAAACCGCCGTCTTGCGATCGTAGGTGTGAAAGGTGAGGAAAAGACGGAGGAAGAAATAGCACAGATTTTAGAGGAGCGGAAAAAGAACTGGAAAGGATTTACCAGCAAATATAAACGTGGTCTGTTAAAACTGTATGCACAGCACGCGACCAGTGCGATGAAGGGTGCTTATATGGACTAAAAAGTATAACTTTTACAGAGCGGTATTGTACTTGTACGATATCCGCTCTGTTTTTCTATTTATATATCAACTAATGGTTGATGCACAAAAAGAAATAACAACTAGTACATGCTTGAAATAACAACTATTAGTTTTATAATGAAATTAGAAAAAACGAAATGGGGGATGCGAAATGTTTGATATCATGACAATGGCGGAGAACATTAAAACATACCGGAACAAAAGGGGAATAAACCAGTATGAATTTGCAGAAAAATTAGGGATCAGCCCGCAGGCAGTATCGAAGTGGGAGTGCGGGCAGTCCTGTCCGAGTATCGAGAATCTCTGTGTAATTTCAGAGATTTTAGATGTATCCATTGATACACTGATCGGAGAGAGCAGTGAAGGCGAAAAGATGATGATCGGAATTGACGGGGGAGGAACAAAAACCGAGTTTGTCTTATTTTCTGAGAGTGGACGGCTCTTAAACCGGATCGTATTAGACGGCTGCAATCCGAATACGGTAGGAATGGAGGAGGCAATGAACATCCTGCAGCTTGGCATTGATACGCTCATGAAGATCAAAGGGAAAATCAGCGGAATCTTTGTGGGTGCTGCAGGATTAGATTCCGGAAACAATACATCAAAGATCAAAAAGATGTTAAAAGAAAAATATCCGAAAGTAAAAATCCAGTGCGAAAATGACATCTATAACGTCATTGCCTGTGGAAAAAATCTTGACCGGTGTGTGGCTGCAATCAGCGGAACCGGAATGATCATTTACGCAAACCAGAATGGAAATTTAAAGCATTTTGGCGGGCGCGGCTATCTGCTTGATAAAGGCGGCAGCGGCTACCACATCGGACGGGATGCGATCTGTGCAGCGCAGGATGCAAGGGACGGGATCGGAGAACATACGATACTGACGGATCTTGTTGAGGAAAAATTAGGGAATACGGTATGGGAGAGCATCCAGGACATCTACAGTAAAAACCAGTCCTATATTGCTTCGTTTACGCCGTGCGTATTTCTGGCATATGAAAATGGGGATAAAATCGCCGAGCAGATTTTAAAGAACAATGCAGCATGTTTAGCAGAACTTATTAATTTTGCCGTGGATCATTATGATATCGGAAAATATGTGGTTGCATCCGGCGGAATTTTAAAACAGAAACCGGCATTCCGGGAAATGCTAAAAGAGATGCTGCATCCGGATATTGAATTAGACGTTCCGGACTATCCGCCGGTATATGGCGCATGTATCATGTGCTGCCTGTTATGTGGGGTTGATACAAAGCCGGTAAAAGAACGTTTTATGATGTCATATGATTCATACCAGTAGGGAGAGGGAGGAAAATAACATGAGAATTATTAAAGTGAAAAACTATGATGAGGTTTCTGTAAAGACAGCAAATTTGATTTTAGGACAGGTAAATTTAAAACCGGATGCGGTTTTAGGACTTGCTACCGGTGGTTCACCGGTAGGTGCATATCAAAAAATCGTGGAAGCATACAATAGGGGGGAAGTTGATTTTTCACAGATCACAACGATCAATCTCGATGAGTACAGAGGAATCAAAAGAAGTCATGCGCAGAGCTACTGGAGTTTTATGCACGAAAATCTTTTTCAGTACATCAATGTAAAAGAAGATCATATTTTCATTCCGGATGGAGAAAACCCTGACAGCGAAGAAGTCTGCAAAGCATATGATAAAGTCATTGAAGCAGCCGGCGGCATTGATATGCAGCTTCTTGGAATCGGCTTAGACGGTCATATCGGTTTTAACGAACCGGCAGATCATTTTGAAAAAAATACACATTGTGTAGATCTGACAGAGAGCACGATCGAGGCAAATAAAAGATTCTTTAAGAGTAAAGAGGAAGTGCCGCGTCAGGCATATACGATGGGCATCCTGCCGATCATACAGGCAAAAAAAGTTATTATGATCGCAAATGGAAAGAACAAAGCCGATATCATCAAAAAAGCATTTATGGGACCTGTGACACCGGAAGTTCCTGCATCGATCCTGCAGATGCATCCGGATTTCACACTGATCGCAGATGAAGAAGCGCTTACTGAGATCTAAAAGAAGCGTAGAAATGGAGATTAGTGTGAAAAATACATTTTTCACATGCAAGATTTAACTTGTGATGCGCTTAAAAGCAGCGCAGGAATGGAGATTAATTATGATCATAAAAAATGCAATGGTTTATACATCAGACCACAGGTTTGAAAAGAAGGATATCAGAATTAAAGACGAGCGCATTGCAGAGATTGCAGAGCATGGTGCACTGGAAGCCACAGAGGAGGATGTGGTTGATGGAGCGGAAATGTATGCGATACCGGGGCTTGTGGATATCCATTTCCATGGAGCGGTAGGTTATGATTTTTGTCAGGCATCGAAAGAGGAATTGTTAAAAATAGCGGAGTATGAAGCAAAAAACGGTGTTCTTGCAATCTGTCCGGCAACCATGTCTTATAATGAAGAAATTTTAGGACATATCATGGATAAGGCAGCGGACTATCAGGAAGATACGGGAGCAGATTTAGTCGGCATCAATATGGAAGGACCATTTATCAATATAAAAAAAGCCGGTGCACAGAACCCGGAATACATCATGCCGGCGGATAAAGAAATGTTTCTGCGTCTGCAGGAAAGAAGCGGTGGACTGATCAGGCTGGTAGACATCGCACCGGAGGGAGAGGGCGCCATGGAATTTATTGAGCAGTGCCATGACAAAGTAAAAATCTCCATTGCACATACCTGTTGTGATTATGATACGGCGTGTAAGGCATTAAAAAAAGGTGCAAGCCACATGACACACCTCTATAATGCCATGCCTGGAATCAATCACAGGGAACCGGGGCCAGTCATAGCGGCACTTGAGGCGGGGGCAGAGGTGGAGCTGATCGCAGACGGCATCCATATCCATCCGGCGATGGTGAGAACCACATTCCGCATCTTCGGGGCAGATAAAGTGATACTGATTTCTGACAGCATGGAAGCAACAGGACTTTTAGACGGAGATTACCAGCTTGGTGGACAGGATGTGACAGTAAAAGGGAAAAAAGCAGTCCTGACAAAAGATCCGGGTGTCATTGCGGGCAGTGTCACAAATCTGTTTGACTGCATGAAAAACTGTGTGCAGAACATGGGAATCCCACTTGAAGTGGCAGTGTTAGCGGCAACGGAAAATCCGGCAGGAGCCATTGGTGTGGAGGAAGATTATGGTAAGATCGCAGTTGGCAATTATGGAAATGTGCTGTTGCTGGATCAGAAATTAAACATCAGAAATATCATTCAAAAAGGTAGAATAATGTCAATATAAAGAATATAAATATGGTAAAAAGTGCATGATTTTTACATTTTTTTAGTAATTTTTCGTGATATTCGGGCAGAGTCTTGAACTTGCAGATATTTAATAGTATAATCACTTAAGCTAAAAAAATTTTAAGTGATTAAAAATTTATTTACAGATGAAAATGCGTGTTTTTATGGAAAGCACATTTTCTCTGAAAAACAAGGAGGACATTATGATTACCTGGAACAACTTAGATACCCTTGATTCTTATAAGGAACTTTCAAAGGCTTCCCGTGTAAACCTTGCAGAAGTAATGTCAGGCGAGAACGGTGCAGAGCGTGTAAAAAATTACAGCATTCCTATGGCGGAGGGCTTTTCTTACAATTATGCAGCAAAAGCTGTTGATGATGACGTGCTTGATGCACTCGTAAAACTTGCAAAAGAGGCACAGCTTGCAGAGAAGTTTAAGGCTCTCTACAATGGAGAAGTTGTAAATACCGGTGAAAAACGTCTGGTACTTCATCATATGACACGTGGACAGCTCGGTGATGCTGTAAACGCTGATGGCGTGGACAAACGTGCTTTTTATGTAGAGCAGCAGAACAGAATCGCTGATTTTGCAAACAAAGTACATGCAGGTGAGATCACCAATGCAGCAGGTGAGAAGTTTACGACAGTTGTTCAGATCGGTATCGGTGGCAGTGACCTCGGTCCTCGCGCAATGTATCTTGCATTAGAAAACTGGGCAAAGAAAAATAATACTTTTAAAATGGAAGCAAAATTCATCAGCAATGTTGATCCGGATGATGCAGCAGCAGTTTTAAATTCCATCGATGTGGCTCATTCTATCTTCGTACTGGTTTCTAAATCAGGTACCACACTTGAAACACTGACAAATGAATCTTTTGTAAAAGACGCATTAAAGAAAGCAGGACTTGATGCTTCGAAACACATGATCGCAGTTACCAGTGAGACATCTCCACTGGCAAAGAGCGATGATTATCTGGCAGCTTTCTTTATGGATGATTATATCGGCGGACGTTTCTCTTCCACATCTGCAGTCGGCGGTGCTGTTTTATCACTTGCATTCGGACCGGAAGTATTTGCACAGTTCTTAGAGGGTGCAGCCGCTGAGGATAAACTTTCTGCAAATGAAGACGTATTAAAGAACCCGGAGATGCTCGATGCTTTGATCGGTGTATATGAGCGTAACGTATTAGGTTATCCTTGCACCGCAGTATTGCCATATTCCCAGGCATTAAACCGTTTCCCGGCACATTTACAGCAGCTTGACATGGAGTCAAACGGTAAATCTGTAAACCGTTTCGGTGAACCTGTAAACTATCCGACAGGTCCGGTAATCTTTGGTGAGCCGGGAACCAACGGACAGCATTCTTTCTATCAGTTATTACATCAGGGAACAGATATTGTTCCGTTACAGTTTGTTGGATTTAAAAATAACCAGATCGGAACTGATGTTGTGATCCAGGACAGCACAAGCCAGCAGAAACTGTGTGCAAACGTTGCAGCACAGATCGTTGCATTTGCATGTGGTAAATCTGATGAAAACCGCAACAAGAATTTTGAGGGCGGACGTCCATCCAGTATCATCATTGGTGATCAGGTAAATCCTGGTTCCCTCGGTGCATTATTGGCTCATTTTGAGAACAAGATCATGTTCCAGGGATTCTTATGGAATGTAAACAGCTTCGACCAGGAAGGTGTTCAGCTTGGTAAAGTCCTTGCAAAACGTGTTCTTGCACATGAGACAGACGGAGCACTGAAAGTATTCAGTGATCTGCTGAATATCTAGTAGATACGGATGATGGTGTAAACTTGGGATTCTATGTAATTTAGGATTACATGTAATTTAGGCTTACATATAATTTGGGATTACATGTAATTTGAGATTACATGTAATTTGAGATTACATGCAGTTTGTCAGTGAATACAATTTCAGATGAAGTAAAAATGCTCTTTTCTAAGCAGGCGGGTAAATGTCTCTCAGAAGAGGGCATTTTTTGTGTTGTGGGATTTTTTATAATGCGCAAAGCAATCAGGCATTGAATTGTTCCAATCCAGCAATTATAATGAAAGACATTAGTTGCTGATGGAAAAGGATGGTTTTGAGATCATCATAAGAAATATTTTTTTGAAACCATGATTTGGAAACAGAAAGGACAGACATATGGAACAGGAACAGCAGACACCGCACAAGAGGCGTGTACGTTACAAGGGAAAATACCCCAAGAAGTTTGAAGAGAAATATAAAGAACTTCAGCCGGAAAAATATCAGGATACGATCGAACATGTCATCAAAAAGGGAAATACGCCGGCAGGAATGCATATTTCCATTATGGTGCAGGAAATCCTTGATACCTTAAAGATCCAGCCGGGCGAGACCGGTTTTGATGCTACGTTAGGATATGGAGGGCATACAAAAGCAATGCTTGCCTGTCTGAACGGACAGGGGCATATCTATGCAACCGATGTTGACCCGGAGGAGTCCGCCAAGACGAAAAAGAGACTGGAAGAACTCGGGTACGGAGAGGATATCCTGACGATCCGGCTGCAGAATTTCTGTACGATCGATGAGATCGCAAAAGAAGTCGGCGGTTTTGATTTCATTTTAGCGGATCTGGGTGTATCTTCCATGCAGATCGACAATCCAAAGCGTGGATTTTCATTTAAGGTGGATGGCCCACTTGACCTGCGCTTAAATCAGGAAGCAGGAATCAGCGCGGCAGAACGTCTTGATACCATCACAAGGGAGGAACTTGCCGGAATGCTCTATGAAAATTCCGATGAACCTTACTGTGAGGAGCTTGCGAAGGCGATCACCGACGAGATACGAAAAGGCAACCGGATCGACACGACGACAAAATTGCGCGAAGTGATTGAAAAAACACTGGATTTTCTGCCGGAAAAAGAAAAAAAAGACACGATCAAAAAGACCTGTCAGCGTACATTTCAGGCACTCCGCATCGATGTGAACCGTGAGTTTGAGGTCTTATATGAATTCATGGAAAAACTGCCAGACGCCTTAAAACCAGGTGGACGTGTGGCGATCCTCACGTTTCATTCCGGGGAGGATAAACTGGTCAAAAAAGCATTAAAAGAAGGCTATCGGGCAGGAATTTATGCAGATTATTCAAAAGATGTTGTAAGACCGAGTGCACAGGAATGTGCACAGAATGGAAGAGCGCGGTCTACGAAGATGCGCTGGGCAGTCCGGGCATAGAAGATTTATTGGTGCTGATATGGTATCATGGATTGAAATAAAAAATGAATGCTCAGATCATGTCAATTACAAACTGGCATGGTTGAAAAAGAAAAAACTGGATGTTTTCGTGCATCCAGTTTTTTCTTATACTTCATAATATCAGGATCCGGAAAGAAATTGATACAGAGTAACTGTTTGAAAAACTGCGCAGAAATCAAACTGGTTGTCTGAAAAAGGAGAAAGTTAGTTATGAGTAATATAAATAATACAAAAGAGCAGTATGAATTAAATCGTGAACTGGCACAGATGTTAAAGGGTGGTGTCATCATGGATGTCACAAATGCCGGGCAGGCAAAGATCGCAGAGGCGGCAGGAGCATGTGCGGTTATGGCATTAGAGCGGATCCCGGCGGATATCAGAGCAGCGGGCGGCGTGGCAAGAATGAGTGATCCGAAGCTGATCAAAGAGATCCAGGGTGCAGTTTCCATTCCGGTTATGGCAAAATGCCGAATCGGTCATTTTGCGGAGGCACAGATCTTACAGGCATTAGAAATCGACTACATCGACGAGAGTGAAGTGCTTTCTCCGGCAGATGATGTTTACCACATTGACAAGACAAAATTTCAGGTGCCGTTTGTCTGCGGAGCAAAAAATTTAGGCGAGGCACTCAGAAGAATCGCTGAGGGCGCAGCGATGATCCGTACCAAAGGGGAGCCGGGAACCGGTGATGTGGTTCAGGCGGTACATCATATGAGACTGATCAACTCCGAGATCGCGGCAGTTGCGGCAAAGCGTGAGGATGAACTTTTTGAGGCGGCAAAACAGCTTCAGGTTCCATATGATCTTGTAAAATATGTGCATGACCACAAAAAACTTCCGGTTGTAAACTTTGCGGCAGGCGGTGTGGCAACTCCGGCAGATGCAGCATTGATGATGCAGCTTGGTGCCGAGGGCGTATTTGTAGGTTCGGGTATTTTTAAATCCGGCAATCCGGCAAAACGTGCAGCAGCAATCGTACAGGCAGTGACCAATTACAATGATGCAAAACTGATTGCAGAGTTATCTGAAGATTTAGGAGAAGCGATGGTTGGCATCAACGAGGATGAGATACAGCTGCTTATGGCAGAGCGTGGGAAATAAATTGCTCAGAAATGGAGATAAGTGTGAAAAATAAGATTTTTCACACGCAGGATTTGTGCTTACGCACAAACTTGAGATGCGCAAAAAACAGCGCAAGAATGGAGAATATCATGTCAGAAAAAGTATCAATCGGAATCCTTGCGGTGCAGGGCGCATTTGCGGAGCATCGGGCGATGCTTGACGGGCTTGGCGCGGATACATTCCTGATCCGTCAGAAAAAGGATTTGGAAGAGTCTGTGCAGAATGGCGGACTGCAGGGGATCGTGCTTCCCGGAGGTGAAAGCACGGTACAGGGAAAACTGCTTAGAGATCTTGGCATGTTTGACCAGTTAAAAGAACTGATCGAAGCGGGTACACCGGTGCTTGCGACCTGTGCAGGGCTGATCCTTTTAGCAGAGCGTGTTTCCAACGATGACAGAGCGTATTTAAAAACCCTGCCGGTAAGCGTGAAGCGCAACGCCTATGGCAGACAGCTCGGAAGCTTTGTCACGGACGCAGAGATTGCACACATTGGAACTTACCGGATGAATTTTATCCGTGCACCATATATTGATGAAATTTTAAATCCGCAGGTGGAGACATTGGCGATAGTGGATGGCAATACGGTAGCAGTCCGCTACAAAAACCAGCTTGCGCTCAGTTTTCATCCGGAAGTGAGTGAAGATGCAAGGGTGCACGCGTATTTCTTAAATGAAATCGTGCAGGGTGTATAAGAAAGAAAAAATTGGCGAAGTGAACGGAAAATGAAAGAGATTCATCCATTTTTACCGAAGTCTAATGGAGATTTAGAAGAGAATGGGCGAAAGCGTTATAAGGATGAAGCCAATAGCCCACGAAAATGAAAAAATCAGGGCGAAAACAGGAGAACAGAAGATGGTTTCGCCCGAAAAGACTGTGAAAATGTTAAAAAGAAAGAAGAAATGGGCGAAAGGGACTTGAACAAAGGAACTTTCGCCCATTATATATTGAGGATAATATCGGTGTAGAAATGGTAATTAGTGTGAAAGCGTTTTTTCATGAAAAACCACCGAAAGAAAGGAGAAAAAATAAACGAAAATGAACTGATGAGCAGCCTTCCCGTCCCGAAGGCGGTTGCAAAGATGGCGATCCCGAGTGTGATCAGCAGTCTGGTAACAGTTGTATACAACATGGCAGATACTTTTTTTGTCGGACAGACCGGCGATCCGCTGCAGGTGGCTGCAGTCAGCCTGACAAACCCGATCTTTATACTGTTTATGGCATTTGCCAACATGTTTGGAATGGGCGGCAGTGCGGCTGCATCCATGGCGATGGGCGGGAAAAATGAAAAAAGAATGAAACAGGTATCCGCGTTTGTGACATATGCATCCCTGGTCGTCGGTGTAGCACTTGCAGTCATTTTAATGGTATTTATGACGCCAGTTTTAAATATGTTCGGAGCAAACGAGCAGACGTTTCTCTATGCAAAAGGATACACTTTTCACATTGCATACGGGGCGCCGTTTATCATCTGGTCTGCAGCGGCAAGTTTTGTTGTGCGCGCGGAGGGTGCAAGCAAGGAGGCAATGATCGGCAGTATGATCGGCACCGTCGCCAATATCGTGTCAGATCCGGTGTTGATCAGCGGTATGGGAATGGGAGCTGCGGGAGCCGCAGTTGCGACGACAATCGGAAATATTTTGGCAAGCATCTATTACCTGTGGTATTTTTTAAAGAAAAGTAAATATTTTTCCATTTCCATCCAATATTTTACCTGCAAAGACGGCATTTTGAGCGGAGTGTGTGACCAGCAACATATTGTCGGCTGTTTTATGGATGAGAATCAGAAGACGGATTGAAAGACGGTAAGATCGGGCGTATAATAAAGGTGAACGAGCAATTTTGAAACCGGCAGTTATGAAAATTAGCAGGATGAATTTCATATATGCCGCATATTATCGTAACTGTAAAAATTGGCATATTGAATTGCAGATTTGCCGTATGATGAATCCTGGGTATAAAAGACCTGTGGGGATGGAGGTGCGTTATGATCGGTGGAGTGGATGGATACAAATGGAATATCAAAGATTCCTATGATAATAATATAAATCAGCGGAATAATGTTAATAATAAAGATGAGCTGGGACAAAAAGGCGTGCTCGACGCGGATGTCAATAATAAAGATGAGCTGGGGAAAAAAGGTGCGGTCGATAAATCTAAGACCACAGAGTGCCAGACCTGTAAAAACCGCAAATATGTTGATGGCTCTAACGAAGCGAATGTTTCCTTTAAAAATGCTGCGCATATTTCACCGGAAGCGGCATCTTCTGCTGTCCGGGCACATGAGGGGCAGCATGTTTCCAATGCGTATCACAAAGCTGCCACGCAAAACGGCGAAGTGGTATCTGCATCCGTCAGAGTCCAGACATCGGTCTGCCCGGAATGTGGCCGTTCTTATATTTCCGGTGGTGTGACGGACACACAGATCAGATATTATAATGAGTCGAATCCATACCAGCAGGATTTAAAACAGACAGACGGAATTAAACTGCGTGGGGCAAACGTGGACGAGATTGGCTAGATTTTTCGTACGAAAGCCCCGGCTTGAAAACAATATAAGAATGGAGAATTTTATGTGTACAGCAGCAACTTACCTGACGAAAGACTTTTATTTTGGAAGAACATTAGATTATGAATTTTCTTATGGCGAGGAAATCGCGGTGACACCGCGGAATTATCCATTTCATTTCCGTCACACGGAAAATCTGGAAAAACATTATGCGATCATTGGCATGGCGCACATGGCAGGAGATTATCCGCTTTATTATGATGCGGTGAACGAAAAAGGCGTCGGCATGGCGGGACTTAATTTTGTCGGCAATGCATATTATCATAAGGAAGAAAGCGGTAAAAAAAATGTGGCATCCTTTGAATTTATTCCATGGGTGCTTGCGCAGTGCGCAACGTTAGATGAGGTGCGGGAGCTGATTGCAGATTTAAATATTGTGGATACGCCGTTCAGTGAAAATCTGCCGTCCGGCATGCTACACTGGATCATCTCAGATAAGAGTGGATCGATTACAGTAGAATCCATGAAAGACGGACTGCATATCCATGAAAATCCGGTTGGTGTCCTGACAAACAATCCGCCATTTGAGCAGCAGATGTTTATGCTGAATAATTACATGGGACTGTCACCAAAACAGCCGGAAAATCATTTTACGGATAAACTGGATCTGAATATGTACAGTCGTGGCATGGGAGCATTAGGACTGCCGGGTGATCTTTCATCAGCTTCCCGTTTTGCGAGAGTCGCGTTTACAAAAATGAACGCAGTTTCTGACGATTCCGAGGAGGAGAGTGTGGCACAGTTTTTCCATATCTTAGGATCTGTCGACCAGCAGAGAGGCTGCTGCGAGGTATCCGATGGAAAATATGAGATCACGATCTACACCTCCTGCTGTAATGCAAGCCGTGGAATTTATTACTACACCACATATTCCAACAGCCAGATCACGGCGGTGGACATGCACAGAGAAGATCTTGACGGAAGTGTTCCGGTGCATTATCCAATGCTCACAAAACAACAGATCCTGTGGCAGAATTAATCTGGTATCATAGGATACTTACATTCTTTTAAAACAAATTCACAAAAATTTCTTACGGCAGGCGGCATAAACGCCTGCCGGTCATGAATCATATACAGATTACGCTCCCATACAGGCGCACTGATCTGCAGAATCTTCACATCCAGCTTTAATAAAAGATCCATATAAGGAACGACGGCAATGCCAAAACCCTGTGCAGTGAGTCCCGCAATCACCTCGGCTTCCTCTGTCTCATAGGCAATCTGCGGTACTGCATTGATCTGTGAAAACAGATGGTCCACAACGGCACGCATACCGGAACCGTGGGAAAAATAAATCTGTGGATAGATGAGCGTTTCCGTCAATGCAACGGACTGTTTTGCTGCCAGTGGGTGATGGTCTGGAACGATAAGTACCAGATCCTCGTGGGTGATCGGCACAGTGTCTAACGATTCTGTCTCCGGCGGCATGGAACAGAAAATCAGATCATAATCCCTTGCCGAGAGACCGTTGACAAGATCGCCGGTCGAGCCGGTATGAAATGTAAAACGCACATCATGCTCAGGATGGGATGCCAGATAACGCGCGGCAAGCTGCGGAATGAAACTGACACCGAGGGAACGCAGCATGCCAAGCCGGATCAATCCGTCACCGCGTGCGCTCCGCTGCAGGGATGAAACTCCGGAATCCAATGTGGCAAGCGTGCGGTTTGCGCAGATTAAAAACTCTTCCCCAAAACTTGTGAGTGTAGTATTGCGTCCGCTTTTTTCAAAAAGTGCCACGCCAAGTTCTGCCTCCAACTGCGAGATCGCATGGCTTAAACTCGGCTGTGTGATACAAAGTTCATGTGCAGCCTTTGTGTAGTGCTGCATTTTTGCTAAAGTTACAAAATAACGAAGCTGGAATAAGTTCATGGCAATCCTCCTTGTTTTGCGAAGCAAAATCCGAGCCCAATGGCGAGGAGAGGATTTTCCTTCCTGTTTTGCTCATTTTATCACGATTAATAGATACTGTCTATCGAACTATAAAAACTATTGATTTGTTAAATGAATTAGAAAGGTGTAAAGTGTTTCTGAAATTTGGGGATGGCCATAAATGCAGAAGCAGGACTTCTGTAAAAACATCCCCGGGAGGAAATATTTAAAATGAAAGAAACAGAAATACAGAAAGAAAAATCCCGCCGCACGGTCCGCGGGGAACTTGCACTCATGGTCGCAGTTGCCATCAACAGTCTTGGTGTTGTACTGATGCTGCATTCCGGTGCAGGCATCTCGGCAATATCAAGCGTGCCGTATGCATTTTCCGAAGTTTTCACACGCGTATCGCTTGGAACCTGGACTTATATATTTCAGGGACTTCTGGTGCTAAGTCTCATGATCCTGCGGAAAAAATTTGTGCCGCAGTATCTGTTCAGTTTTGTAGTGGGATTTGCATTCAGCGAATTATTGGATGTGCATGAGAGCTGGATCAATGTTTTGCCGCTGACGCCGGGATATCGTGTAATCTATTTTCTGATCAGTTATATTTTGCTCTGTATTGGAATTGCTTTGTCGAACCGATGCAAACTGCCGATCATACCGACGGATTTATTCCCGAGAGAATTGTCGGATATCACATCCGTTACCTATTCTAAGATCAAAGTTGGATTTGATGTTACCTGCCTTGCCGTGACAGCCGGACTGACCTTTGCATTTTTAGGACATCTTGACGGCCTTGGGATCGGAACCATTTTAGCCGCATTTACTATGGGAAAAGTGATCGGACTGATCGGAAAATGGATGGACAGACATGCCTGCTTTGTATCGTTCATGACACAAAGACAGACAGCCTGAACTAGTGTAATGTATCATTCACATTTCGTATAATTACTTGCCTGAATTTTCATCTGCTGTGGCAAATGAAAATTACAAATTTTTCTCAAATGCTTCCACTGCTTTTGCATCTAAGATAGAGGTGCAATGTGGGCAGCGGCAGGCATCGATCGCAATCTCACTTTTACACATCGGACAGATCTTAGTTGGCTTTTTCTCTTCCGGCGCATCTTCTTTGACCGCTAATTTCGAAGCAGCGGTATTTAACGCTTTCACCAGTATAAATACAACAAAAGCCATGATCAGGAAATTCATCACAGCAGTCAGAAACTTTCCGTAATTCAATGTGACATCCCCAACAATATTCCAGTGCAGCTTGTCAAAATTCATGCCACCGAAAATTCCAAGAAACGGGTTGATAATATCCTCGACCAGTGACGACACAATACTTGTAAAAGCACCGCCGATAATAATACCGACAGCCATGTCCATCCGAATCGAACCCATCCACATAATTATATCGGCTCAAAATCCCCCCACAAGACTGTTCATAACAAAAAAGTGTGTTATAATCAAAAACAGGAAATAATTTGAATACAAAAAGAAATAGATAACACAAAAAACAGCAAAAATAGAAGCAAAAAAGAAGGTGTGACACACATGACAATGCAGGAAGCGGTCATAAAAAATATTGATACGGATTACTCGTACCAGCTTGCAAAACGGATGGAGCAGTTTCGCTCAAACGAGAAACTCGGTTACCGTCCTGCGGGTTCGAAGGCAGAATTCCTGACAGGGGAAATGTTAAAGGATGAGATGCAAAAACTTGGACTGTCGGATGTATGTAAAAATGCGGTTACCGTGGATGGCTGGGAGTTTAAAAATGCGGAGCTTACGTTTGAAACGAAAGAGGGAAAAAGGCATACCGCATTGCTCGGGGCATATCAGACAGATTTTGTAACGGACGGTGAGCAGGCATTTTCCCTGATGTATCTTGGAAAGGGAACAGAAGCGGATTATGAAGGGAAAGATGTAACCGGAAAACTGGTGTTAGTGGATATCAACCAGAGAGATGAGTGGTGGATCAATTATCCGGTTTATCAGGCACATTTAAAAGGTGCGGCGGCAGTGATCGCTGTGCAGTGTGGCGGTTATGGAGAAGTCGATGCGAAGGCACTCAACGCACAGGATATCGCCGGACCGGAGGATGCACCGGCATTTTCCATCTCAAGGGAAGATGCTGCATTATTGCGGGAACTGCTGGATGGAGAGAAAGAAGCAACCGTATGGTTGAAAGCCGACAGCCGGGTAAAACGTGACTGCACGACTTATAACATTTCAGGCTGTATTCCGGGAAAACACCCGGAGCGCATGGTATTGTTATCTGCACACTATGACTCCTATTTCAGTGGATTTCAAGATGATAATACGGCAGTCGCCATGATGTTTGGCATTGCAAAAACGCTGATTGAAAGCGGATTCAAGCCGAACAACACGATCGTGTTCTGTGCGATGGCGGCAGAGGAATGGGGCGTTGTTGATTCCAACTTTGACTGGTCGACTGGAGCTTACGAGCAGATTTTTACCGCACATCCGGAATGGGTCGGAAAAGTGATCGCAGATCTGAATTTTGAGCTGCCGGCGCTGGCACACGGCACGCGTGCAAGAATCCGCTGCTGTTATGAATATGTACATTATATAAAAGAATATTTAGACGGACTTCCGGAACTGACAAAGGCTTATCCTGAGATGACAAGCGTGACGGCACCGATCGAAACCTGGTCAGATGATTTTTCGATGGCAATCGCAGGAATCCCTTCCATGGTCAATGATTTTACCGGCGGAAGTTTCATGGAAACACATTACCATTCCCAGTTTGATAATGATGATTTTTATGATGAGGCGGTTTACCGGCTGCACCATGAGCTGTTCACACTGCTGATCTTAGCACTGGATGAAACGGCAGTTGTGCCGCTTGATTTTACACCGGTGTTAGAGCGCATACTTGCCGGAGGCAGTGAAATCACAGCGAAAGTGGAAGAAACACAGGAACAGATCGCTGCAATCACAAAAAAATTAATTCAGGTAACAGAAGAGGCACAGGAAAAAGCAAAACAGTCTTACGAAGAGACTGCCGCTATCAATACCCGCTACCACGCACTTCTTGCAGAAGGTAACATGCAGGAGGCAGAACAGCTCTTTGCGGAAAACAGGGAAAGAGAAAAACAACTGCTTGTAAAATTCAAACAGGAGCAGGATCATTTTGTCCGCATTGACTGGTATGGAGAGGTATTTTTCCCACATGAGATATTGTGGAAAAATATTGGCTTATTGCAGGACTCTGTAAACGCTCTGGAACAATCTGATGTGGATAAAGCACTGGAAAAAATATATCAGGTGGATAACAATGCGTATGCATTTATGTTTGATGAATATGTTTACCGCCATTTTACGGACTATGTGTTCAATCAGCCCAAAGATCGTCTGAAATGGGGTTACGGCAGGCTGTTAGGGCATGAAGATCTCTACCATGTGGTGAAATGCCTGCTGAAAAAGAGAAAAGAAGCAGACACAGATTACCGGGAAGAACTGCATTATTTAAAAGAATGTCATAAAAAACAGACCGGACGTCTGATTGACACCTTAAAAGAAACCGGTCAGACGATACAGGAAATGTTTTGACAGAATAAAAGAAACCAGTCAGACAATTCAGGAAATGTTTTGATAGAATAAAAGGGGATAAGAGAATATGAAATCGGACAAATTATACCGGGTACAGCGCGAGGATCTGCCAAAATTAGAGCAGCTTTTATACCGCTGTTTTGCGCATGATCCACTCTATGAAACGCTGATCCCGGATGCCGAAATAAGAAAACGGCTGATGCCGGAATTATTTCAATGTGATATGGATGAATTTTATGAGACATGTGAGATTTTTGCGGACAGCGAAGAATTAAACAGCATTCTTGTCGTGTCGGATGAGGCGGAACACATTAATATGTTCCACTTTTTTCTGACGGAGTCATGGGCGACGATCCATACGGACGCTTTCCTGATCAAGGAAGATCCGACACTTGCGACGTTCCACAATTTTATCAAGGGTGGGGATTACCTGAACTCAAGCTGGACCGATCAGCTGCACCAGACACAGAGACTTCATATTATTTATCTTGCAGTCGATCCGGAAATGCAGCACCATGGGATCGCTGCGAAACTGTTAGATGAAACGATCGCATATGCGCAGGAACACCACATGATGATATCATTGGAAACACACAATGAAAAAAATGTAGATTTTTATAAAAACTTTGGATTTCAGGTGTATGGAATTGTGGAGAAGAACTTCCCACTGAAACAATACTGCCTGATCCGTGAATACCAGTAGAAAAATGACAGGATACTGCGAAAAGTGGTGACCTGTCATTTTCTTTTTTCATATTTGCGCTAATGAAAAAAATGATTCGTCCGATATAAACACTAGAAAGCGAATTTCAAGGAAGAAAGGAGATGCCATTATGCGAGTAGAAGCTTATAATCAGGTGGCACAACTTTACAATAGAGAGAAAACGCAGAAAGTGCAGAACACAAAGCAGATGAGCACCGGACGCGATGAAGTGCAGATCTCTTCTATGGGACGTGATTACCAGATCGCAAAGCAGGCAGTGGCAGATGCTTCGGATATCAGGGAAGATAGAGTCGCACAGCTAAAGGAAAGGTTGGACTCTGGTAATTATAACGTGGATATGAATGATTTCGCGAATAAGTTATTAGAAAAGTACAATGCTTTAGTAAAGTAAAAGTGAGGATGAATCTGTGGCTAGTTTAATGGAAGAGCTTTTGGATGTGCTGGGTAAAGAGGAGAAGCAGTATCAGGAACTGATCACACTTGCGACTGAAAAAACAGACGCAGTGGTGCAGGGCAATATCGAACATCTTACGGATGTTACGACGAGAGAGCAGGATGCTGCGAGCGTGCTTCTTAATCTTTCCAATAAAAGAAACCGTGTCCTGACGGATATGGCGACTGTCTTAGGTCAGAGCCCGGAAGAGATGACGATCACAAAGATGATCGGATATCTTAACAAGCAGCCAAAAGAACAGGAAGCACTTACCAGACAGCGTGACAGGCTGCTTGAGGCCGGTGCTAAGATGCAGCAGCTAAACAGACAGAATGAAGCACTTTTAAAACAGGCATTGGAGATGGTGGAATTTGACCTTACCTTGCTGAGAAGTACGCGACAGGCACCTGAGACTGCCAACTATGATAAGAATGCCTATAATACAGGCGATATCTTAGGCAGCAGTGGATTCGACGCGAAGCAATAGTAAAAGCAGGGAGGAACTACCATGGCAAATGGTTTTGGAAGTATGTTTATCGGCGTAGCCGGTTTACAGAGCAGTCAGAATGCACTTAACGTAACATCAAACAACCTGGCGAACTTAGACACAACAGGATATGTGCGTCAGAGCGTTTTGTTTGCAGACCGTGACTATGTCACATTTAATACAACAGCAGCAATCAGCAATCAGCAATCCGGTCTTGGTGTAACGATCGGAGATGTTGTCCATTCAAGAGATGTATTCTTAGATCGGTTATACCGTACAGAATCAAGCCGTCAGTCTTTTTATGCATCGACCAGTGAGGCACTGACAGAGGTGCAGAACTATTATCAGGAATTAGAGGGACAGGCTTTTCAGGATGCATTAACCGATTTCTGGGGCTCATTTCAGGAGCTATATAAATACCCGGAGGATAGCGTATATCAGAATCTTGTTGTTCAGAAGGCACAGCTTTTTACCAGCAGATCAAGTGCTGTTTATTCTGGACTGAAGAGTTATCAGTATAATATCAATTCACAGATTTCCGACGACATTGATCAGGTCAATGAACTTGGAAAGACGATCAGTGAACTAAATCTGCAGATCCAGAAGATCGAGGCAGGAAATATTGAAACTGCAATGACACTGCGTGATGCAAGAGATTTAGCACTGGATGAGTTAGCAAGTCTCGTTGATATCTCCTATAAAGAAGAAGTAAACGGTGTTGTGCGCGTCAGCGTGGAGGGCAACGAGTTTGTCAATGAGAACGGCTACTATAAAGTAGAAAAACAGACGGACAAAGCGACAGGATTTGTGACACCATACTGGTCACATCTCTCTGACCCGGACAAGGGTGAGTATACCTATCTGTTTAATTTTAACCGTGATATTTCCACGGAAAATAAAAACGATATGGGAGAGATCAAAGCTCTTGTGCTTGCGAGAGGAGATAAAGTTGCCAATTACAAGGATATTCTTGGAGTGGACGGCAAGACTTATGATGATACGACAGGCATGTCGGTTATGCTCCGTGCAGAAGCACAGATGGATCAGCTGTTCCATGGAATTGCAACAGCGATCAACGATATTTTATGCCCGAATACAGAAGCATCAAATTATATTACAGGCCTGACAGGAAATAATTCCGTTACCATGACGGATGCAGATGGCAATACTTATACGGTAACAGCAAATACAAAGATCTTAGATGCAGATAAATGCGCAGTGGGATCAGATGGCAAACTTCCGCCACAGGAGTTATTTACAAGACTTGGAACAGAACGTTACACAGAGGTTACATATACAGATACAAGTGTTAATCCACCGACAACGAAGACGTATTATTTATATAACGAAGAAGATCCGACAGACACGACAAAGCAGTACACTATGGCGAGCACCAGTGTAAACAGTGCACTGATCACAGATGAGACATTACTTCCACATTTACGGCAGAATGGAGATGTAGACCAGTCACTGATGGCGACACTTGCAGCAGTGTGGGATAAAGAAAGCCTTACAGTCAATCCGAATGACACAAAGGCATACAGCTTTAAGGACTATTATGCAGCTATGATCGGAGAGGTTGCTACCTACGGAAATGTATACAATTCTACTGCAACAAACCTGTCCCAGACGGTACAGTCAGTTGATAACCAGAGACAGCAGGTAATCGGAGTTTCTTCGGATGAAGAATTGACTTATATGATCAAATACCAGAACGCATACAATGCATCCAGCCGTTTTATTAATGTTATTAATGAGATGATCGAGCATCTGATCACACAGCTTGGATAGCAGCATAGGAGGTTAACATGCCATCAACATTTTTTGGATTAACGATTGCATCTTCAGGATTAAGTGCATATCAGGTTGCCTTAAATACGAGTGCAAATAATATATCGAATGTACAGACAAAAGGATACAGCAAACAGCAGGCAAACCGTGTTGCTTCCGAGTCTATTCGTGCCTATGCAAAATACGGCAGTATGGGAACCGGTGTTACAACCGAGTCCGTAAAACAGCTTCGCAACCAGTATTATGACAACAAATACTGGTACAATCAGTCTTCCGTCGGATTATATGAGACAAAGCTCAATTATCTGAAACAGATTGAAAACTATTTTATTGATGATGATTCTTCCAAAGGTTTTTCAACGATCTTAAACACGATGTTTAATGACTTAGATACCTTAAAGAACAATGCCGGAGATGTGAATACACGTCAGCAGTTTATCGGAAGTGCCCAGAATTTCGCAACATTCTTTAACAGCGTTGCATCCGGACTGGGAGATATTCAGAATAATGCCAACGAGGAAATCAAATCTACGGTACAGAATATCAATTCCATTGCAGAGAAGATCGCAAGTTTAAACCACCAGATCAACGTTATTGAAATTCAGGGTGGTTATGCGAACGAACTGCGTGACCAGAGAGCCTTACTGATCGATGAGCTATCCAAGATTGTTCCGACAGAGGCAGAGGAACTTCCGGTACAGAACTCAAACGATCCGGAACTGCCGACAGGAGCTAATTACTTTACAGTTAAGATCGGTGGTCAGGTACTGGTAGATACCTACGATTATGAAACATTAAAATGTGTTGCAAGGGAAAATAAAGTAAACCAGTCCGATATGGACGGTTTATATGATGTTAAATGGGAGAAAACCGGCAACAGCTTCAAAGCTGGCGCAAGTTCCATGTCAGGTACCTTAAAGGCATTGTTTGATATCCGTGATGGCAACAACGGAGAGAACTTTACCGGTGAGGCAAGAGTGATCGACAGCAAACATGTGAAAGTAGTCAGTCCTTCCATCACAGATATTGAGGCAATGACAGTGCCGGAGAGCGGTACACTCACCATTTACGGAAAAGATTACAATTATACGAATTTTACATTTGAGACGGATGCCAATGGCAAGATCACATCCTATACTTTCGAACTTGAGGACGCATTAAGCCAGCAGCAGTCCAATAAGGTAGACGGTATGCAGGCATCCATCGGAAGCTCTGTTGATACCATGGGTGTTCCGTATTACATGTCACAGATGAATCAGTTTTTACGTTCTTTCTGTTCTTTATTTAATGATATTATGTTAAAAGGACAGGATTTAGACGGAAATGCAACCGATTATTATTCATTCTTTACCGGGGCAGATCAGGTAACCGGCGAGGAATATGCATTAGGAAAGAGCGATAAGAATCATGGAAACACAACAGACTGTGGTGCCAGCTCATATTACAAACTGACAGCATCCAATATCTGCGTTTCTTCCATTTGTGTAAAAGATTCATCTAAACTTGCTGCACAGTATAAGACCGATACAGAAGATGGTGTAGATAAGTATAAACTGGTGGAAGATCTGGCAAAATTAAAGAGTGATACGGTTTTATTCCGTGCAGGAAATGCATCAGGATTTTTAAAATGTATGATTTCTGATATCTCCATTGATACACAGCAGTCTACGATCTTCAGCAACAATTATACAAATATACAGGCGGCGCTTGAGACACAGAGAATGTCTGTTTCCGGTGTGGATGAGGATGAGGAAGCACTTGATCTGATCAAGTTCCAGAATGCCTACAATTTATCATCCAAGATGATCTCAGTTATGGCAGAAGTATATGACAAACTGATCGAGGAAACCGGAGTATAAACGGATTTATAACAGGAGGAAATGGCAATGCGTATTACAAATAATATCATATTGCATAATACATCCATTAATATCAATGGAAATAAAGGAAATGTGGACACACTGAACAATCAGATGACCAGCCAGAAAAAAATACAGCGTCCTTCTGATGACCCGGTAACAGCGATCCGTGCACTCCGTCTGCGCAGTACCTTAAGTGAGATCGACCAGTACTACGAGAAGAACATTCCGGATGCAGAGTCATGGTTAGATGTAACAGAGACTGCGATCACCAGTATGCAGGAAGTGATCAAGACGATCCGTACCCAGTGTGAATACGGTGCCCAGGATTCCCTGACGACAGACAACCGGAAAACAATCCTGACACAGCTGGAAAAACTTCGTGACAAAGTATATGCAGAGGGAAATGCAGACTATGCCGGCAGAACAGTATTTACCGGATACCGCACAAATAAAAAGCTGACATTCACGGAAGACGAACAAAAGACTTCATACGAGATCGACCAGAAGATGTCGTATGCTGATCTGCAGGAACACCGGTATTATGGAAATGATGTTACAGTTCCGGGAAATAAGGCAGATGTGTTAGATGGCACAAAGATCGCTTCTCCAACCCAGGCTGCTTATAATAGAATCCGTCTTGGCTATGACAGCATTGACAGCCTGGATGTGACAGATGCAGCAGGAACTACCACAAAAACCTCTGCAAATGGCAGCACGGTAACGATCAGTTACAATTATACAGATACAACAGGGACAACGCCTGTCAATAAGACGGGAAATATGAATGTTACCGTATATGATTCTTATGATAAATGGTTAGAAGCATCCACGAAAACACCAAAATCATATGACATTGCAGATGGAGAGGCAGTGCTGATCCGTAATACCGGAGAAATGGTATTCAGCAAAACAGCAGCAGATACACTTTCCACTAATAAAGCATCTTTGGATATTTCCTATACAAAGACCGGATTTACAAATGGTGAACTTCGTCCGGAATATTATTACAACTGCACGAATATTACAGATACGAACAATAAGTTAAAGTATGAGAAATATGATAAAGATGGCAATCAGATCTATCAGGATATCGATTATGTAGTGGCTGCAAACCAGACACTTACTGTCAATACAGAGGCATCAAATGTATTTGATCACGGACTCAGCAGGGATGTGGATGAGCTGATCGATGCTGTACAGCGTTCGCTTGACGCAGAACAGAAAGTGACAGATTTAAATGCCATGAAGAAAATGCAGGAATATTCTTCGGATGACTGTCAGGCAAAATTAGAAGAGTGGATCGCAGCAGCGAAAAAAGAGCGCGATTATGCCAATGATAATATGCAAAAGCTCTATAACAGCTACATTGGAAACTGCGATACCTATCTGCAGAAGGTCAATCTTGCATTAACAGATGTCGGAAGTAAAGGACAGAGCCTTGCGTTGACGAAAAACCGTATGTCAAATGAGCAGGAAACGATGGAAGAGTTAAAGTCCAAGAATGAAGACCGAGAACTTTCAGATATCATTCTGGAGTATACAGCGGCATACACTGCTTATCAGTCATCACTGCAGGCAGCTTCCAAGGTAAATCAGGTGACACTGCTCAGCTATCTGTAAATTATATTAACAGCAGAAATAACGGCAATATTCTTAGAATACATGTCGTGACCATACAGATTGCATCAGGAGGAAAAGGGAATGAAAGCGAACACAAGGCTTTTTGGGGAGATAGATATTGACGAGGAGAAGATCATTACTTTAGAGAATGGAATGATCGGATTCCCGGATTTAAGAAAGTTTACCCTGATTTTTGATAAGGAAAAAGAGAGAACACCATCCTCGATCATGTGGTTTCAGTCCATGGATGAACCGGAAGTTGCATTTCCGGTCATGCATCCAAATGAACTGAAACCGGATTATGCACCGTCAGTCAGTGATGAGATGCTGATCCCGCTTGGAGATCTTACAGAGGATAACACCTACATACTTGTAACGCTGACAGCAGCGGCGGATAAAAAAGATACGACTGTCAATTTAAAGGCACCTTTGGTGATCAATACAGACACCAGAAAAGGCTGTCAGGTGATTGTGGAAGATGATTATCCAATCAAGTTTAATGTATATGAAGCCGTAAAAGGCAGAAAGAAAGCAGAGGAATAAAAATGCTGGCATTGACACGAAAAAAAGGTGAGTCTCTGGTGGTAAATAACAATATCGAGATCACAGTGCTTGAGATCCGCGGAGATCAGGTAAAAATCGGTATATCTGCGCCGAAAGAAGTGCCGATATACCGCAAAGAAGTATATCTTCAGATTCAGAATGAAAATAAGGCAGCTCTCAATATTGATGCGATCGCATCCTTAAAAGATCTGCTCTAAAAAATACCGGAGCACATAATTCACAATAATAGAATGACCTCGGAGCGTGCATTCTATTATATAGGCAGAAAAATGCGGCTCCGGTATTAATTTTATGCGCAAAGAAACCGATATAAAACACAGATTAAGTAAGTTAGCATACGGGTTGTAATATAGCCTGCATGCACAGATGGACACAGGGAAGTGTGAAACACAGCAGAAAGAAGTTGTGGATACCATGGAAACGGAGGTCAGGATCATGGGAGTTCAACGGATACAGGAAACATCGACAGCATCTTACGGCAAATCCGTAGAGGCAGCTGCAGCAGGAAATAGCAGTGCTGCAGGCAGCGGAAGTGCTACAGGCGGCACAACGCAAACAGTGGAGAACATCACGACTCCATGGAAGGCAGAAAACAAAAACAGTACGGATACCAAAAACAGTCTGAGTGCCAGAAACGACAAGGATGAGGAGCAGGAAACACTCGTAGGAGCAGGAAATAACACCCAGATCCGGAAAGCTGTAGAAGAGATCAATAAGAGAGCACACAATTCGGAAGCAGTCTTTGGCATCCACGATGCCACGAACCGCGTTATGATCAAGATTGTGGACAAGGACACAAAAGAAGTCTTGAAGGAATATCCGCCGGAGAAAACGCTTGACATGATCGCAAAGGTCTGGGAAGTCGCAGGACTTTTGGTGGACGAGAAAATGTAAACAAAGACAGTACAGTCTGTCTGCAGAGTATATAATAACAGATGAAAAGTTTCATCAGATAGGAGTGATAATATGCCAATCAGAATTACCGGTTTGACATCAGGTCTTGATACAGAAGCTATCATTTCAGCTCTGGTATCTTCATACAACTATAAGACGAATAAATACAAAAAGGCACAGACAAAATTATCCTGGAAGCAGGATGCGTGGAAAACACTGAATACGAAGATTTACAGTCTTTACAGCAGCGTCGGCAGCATGAAATTATCTACCGCATATAATTTAAAATCAACAACTGTTTCCGATTCTACCAAAGCAACGGTAAAGGCAGGAAATAATGCACCGACCGGAACACAACAGCTAAATATTCTTAAAGTTGCGCAGGCGGGTTATCTGACCGGAGCACAGCTTTCAAGCAAGACGACGACATCCACAACACTTGCTGAACTAGGTTATACAGGTGGAGATGCAAAGATCAATCTGACAAAGGGTGATGGTACAACAAAAGAGATTACAGTGACACAGGGATCGACTGTTGGTGATGTGATCGCTTCATTAAAAGATGCCGGTGTCAGTGCAAACTTTGATGAGACAAATCATCGTATCTTCATTAGTTCTAAAGATACCGGAAAAGATAATGATTTCACTCTGACCGGTGGAAATACAGAAGGTGCAAGAGCACTGTATCAGATGGGACTGGCTGTTGGCTCAGATGCGACGAATGCAACATACAAGTCTTATACACAGTACTATGATGCAAATGACACTAAGTTGGAGCAGAATGTAGTGAAGGCCATTCAGAAATATCAGGATGCGCAGAAAGCATATAAGACAGCATCAGGGCAGAATGCGAATCTTTCATCTGCATATGGATATGCAACGGCATATACAGAGATGATGGATGCGTTAAAAAACAGTGGTTTATCTGATGATGATCAGAAGAAACTTAAAACTTTACTTGGCATGAGTGCAACGCAGAGAGTGAATTCTGTGATAGATTCATCTGGTAATGTATACGAAAAGTCAACTACCTTAGATGATGGAAGCATTATCTATGAATATAGCAGTGGAAAAGATAAGAAATACATTCAGGCAATCACGACTGCAACGGATGATGGCGGTAATACATACACAAAAAATGCAGATGGTAATTATGTAGATTCAGGAGCAGGTCTGGTTTATAAGCCGACTGGCGAAAAAGACAGTGATGGCAATGAGTATTATGCATGTACGATGCCGGATGGACAGGTAGCGAAGCTTGCCATGAAGGAGACTACAAACTATTATCAGGCAGATGTAACACAAAAGGGTTATACGCAGTACACAGATGATGATGGTATTGTCTATACGTCTAATGATGCTGGAAAATATACTGGATCTGATGGAAAAACTTATAAGCTGGATAATAACACATTTACAGAAATTGGCATCGATGGCAATGCGGTTAGCAATGGAAGAACAGCGACAGTTACAGAAGATCAGAAAAAAGAAGTTAAGACAACTTACAGTCATGGAAATACAGCATTGTCTGATACAACCCGTGCAGCAGATCTGCTCAGCAAGTTCAGAGAGGATCATAAGGATACACTTACCGATGACGTTATTTCCAAATTGACCTCTGATATTGAGAAAGTCAATGTGTATGAAAGCGCAGAGGATACACTAGACGATAGCGATGAATATTCCAGAAAAAAAATTATTGAGTCCATTCAGACGGAATATAATAAAGGCGGCGCAAGTGCAGTTACAAATATAACTAATACATATGCAAAGCACATTAATGAGAATCAGGAAAAAATGTCCACAGCTCAGAAAACTCTGGATGATAATTCTGTACTTGCAGATCTGGCGGCTATTGATACTTCAACAGTTGATGGACAAAATAAATATAGTGATGCATTAGCTGCATTTGTAAAGAAAGTACAGGATTCAAAAGAAATTATGGATCAGAGCTCTCAATATACCAATTCAGGTGCTAAGAAGATTGATGGCTGTGATTCTGAAATTAAATTAAACGGTATTACATACACCAGTTCACTGAATACCTACTCTATCAACGGACTTTCCATTACTGCAATGCAGGCAACCGGAGATGGGGATACCAATGCGATTACCGTCACAACTGCGACCGATACACAGGCAATTTACGATAAGATCAAGAGTTTCCTGACACAGTACAATTCTCTGATCAACGAAATGACATCACTTTACAACGCAGATACGGCAAAGGGATATGAGCCTTTGACAGATGATGAAAAGAGTGCAATGTCTGATTCAGAAGTTGAGAAGTGGGAAGAGAAAATTAAATCTTCATTGCTCCGTCGTGATGACAGTCTGGAAAGTGTCATGAATCTGATGACGAATGCCATGAGTCAGCCGGTTACGATTGATGGCAAGAAATATTATCTGTCAAGTTTTGGAATCAAGACACTGGGTTTCTTGAATGCACCGGAGAATCAGCAGAATGCATATCATATTGACGGTGATGAGGACGATACAGCAACTTCCGGAAACGAAGATAAGCTGATGGCAATGATCAACTCTGATCCGGATACGGTCGTTTCCTTTATGCAGCAGCTTACAACCAATTTATACGATGCAATTGGAACGAAGATGAAATCTTCAACTTTAAGCAGTATTTATAAAGTATACAATGATAAAGAGATGGCTTCTGAATACAGTGATTACACCACTACGATCAAAAAGTGGGAGCAGAAACTGCAGGATCAGGAGGACGCATATTACAAGAAGTTCTCTGCAATGGAGACAGCATTGTCTAAATTACAGAGCCAGACATCTTCATTATCCAACCTGTTCGGAGGTTGATAAAAAGAAATATTGGCAAAGATTAAGGGTATCTGTTCTGCCTGAATGCGGGACAGATATTTCTGACATGAATTATAGCTAAAATACAGAATTACATATGGAGGAAATGATTTATGCTGGCTAACAAGGGATACGCAGCGTATGCAAACAACAAAGTTATGACTGCATCACCGGCAGAATTGACATTGATGCTTTATGAAGGTGCGATAAAATTTTCGAATATTGCGGTTGAGGCAATTGAGGCGAAAGATATACAGAAAGCCCATGATAATATTATAAAAGTAGAGCACATTATTGAGGAGTTTCAGAGTACGTTGAATCATAAATATCCGGTGGCAAAAGATTTTGATGAGGTATATAATTATCTGATGATGCGCTTACAGGAAGCAAACATGAAAAAAGATAAGGAAATCATGGAAGAAGTATTGAAACATCTTCGTACCATGCGTGATACCTGGAAACAGGTTATGAAGCTGGCACATACACAGCAGTAAGGATATGGAAAAGATGGAGAAAAACCAATATATTCCGGTTATGATACAGAGCCTGAAAAAAAAGAGTGAGATATTAGATACCATTATGGAATTAAATATCAGGCAGAGTGAAGAATTGGAAAATCCTGCATTAGATCCGGATGATTTTGATAAGACAGTAGAGGAAAAGTCAAAGCAGATCGAAAAGCTGGATCTATTGGATGATGGTTTTCAGGAACTGTTTGACCGGGTAAAAGATGACTTGAAGAATCATCAGGATCTTTATCGTGATGAAATAGCGCAGATGCAGGATTATATCCGTAAATTAACCAGTAAAAGTGCAACCATACAGGTACAGGAAGCACGCAATAAAGATTTAATGACAAAAAAATTTGCATCTGTACATAAACAGGTCAGAGAAGTCCGCAAGAGCCAGCGTGTTGTAAATCAGTATTATAAAAATATGATGAAGACAAACTATGGCGAGTCGGTGTTTACGGACAAGAAGAAATAGAGATAGAAAAAAGAAAAAAATTTCTTTTTTACTATAAAGTATCGGGATGAACATCCGATATATAATACAAGTAAACAAAGTGATGATGAACATTACTTGAAAAAGTTACTTGGCAGTGGAACAGAATGGAGCGTACGGCCGGGAAGGAAAACTGCAAAATTAAGACGATGCGGCATGGAAGCCGCAGTAAATTCAAGGAGGAAATGAATTATGGTAGTACAGCACAATCTTACAGCTATGAACGCTAACAGACAGTTAGGTATCACAACAGGAGCTCAGGCAAAATCTTCTGAGAAATTATCTTCTGGTTACAGAATCAACCGTGCAGGTGATGACGCTGCTGGTTTAACAATTTCTGAGAAAATGAGAAGCCAGATCCGTGGATTAAACAAAGCTTCTGACAACGCTCAGGACGGTGTTTCTTTAATCCAGGTTGCTGAGGGTGCATTAAACGAGACTCACTCTATCTTACAGCGTATGAATGAGTTATCTACTCAGGCAGCAAACGATACTAACACAACTGCTGATAGAACAGCTATCCAGAAAGAGATTGACCAGTTACAGTCTGAGATCACAAGAATCTCTTCTACAACTCAGTTCAACACAATGAACTTAATCGATGGAAAATTCAAAAAGAAAAACCTTCAGGTAGGTTCTCTTTGCGGACAGACCATCACAATCTCTATCGATGCTATGTCTGCTTCAGCATTAAAAGTAAACTCTCTTAAAGTTTCTTCTTTCAAATCAGCAGGTGCAGCTATGTGCTCCGTTCAGAAAGCTATCAGCAAGGTATCTGAGCAGAGATCTAAACTTGGTGCTATCCAGAACCGTTTAGAGCACACAATCGCTAACCTTGATAACATCGCTGAGAATACTCAGTCAGCAGAGTCTCGTATCCGTGATACAGATATGGCTGAAGAGATGGTTGAGTACAGCAAGAACAACATCCTTGCTCAGGCAGGACAGTCTATGCTTGCTCAGGCTAACCAGTCTACTCAGGGTGTACTTTCTCTGTTACAGTAATTGTAAGAGACAATCGTACGAACATAATAAAACCGGCAGTTTACTGCCGGTTTTATTTTTTGTATGCAGATAACCGATGAACTGCGGTTTCATAGGAGAATGGATATGGAAGAACAGAAATTGACAGAGCAGTTGAAAACATGTGCAGATCTGTTTTATCAGAACAGTGAAAAAGAAGCATATCAGATGCTGGCGGGTCTGCTGATGGAAGTAAGCGGAAGAATGCAGACGTTGACAGAATTATTGGCGCAATTACCGGAGAATACCGGAATGACAATGCAGCAGAAGGTAAGAGATGATCTGCAGGAACTTGTAACATCGTATCAGCATAAAGATGCTCTCGCATTGGCAGATTTATTATATTATGATATCCCGGAAGAATTAGAACTCTTGGAAGAATAAAAACAGGGGGATGGACAGTGGAGATACTAGAACGCAATGAACAGGCACTGGAATGTTTGGAGAAAAAGTTTATTTTAAAGTATCAGTCCGTGAAAGACTGTGATCTTGAACATTGTTTTGTAACAGAAACAATCAATCATCAGAAAATAATATGCCAGGAAAGAGATGGATATAATTGGCGTTTGAATAGTATATATGAGCCGGAACTGGCAGCAGAGAAATATGCAAAAGGGCATAGTGAATTCAAGGATTATGCTGTGATCTGTATGTTTGGTCTGTCGGATGGCAGAGTGGTGCGTGAACTTTGTAAGATGTGTAATGGCACACAGAAGATGATCGTTTACGAGCCGGATCATGAAAATTTTATTTTGGCAATGAGGGAGTTCCCCTTGGATGACATTATAGAGAAAGAATGGGTCTATCTTGTGGCAGAGGGCATCAATGAGGAACGGCTGCACGGCAAACTGGATGAATGGATCGGTTATGAGAACCGAAATCTGGTAACACAATATATTCTGCCAAATTATGATGTTTTATATCTTAAGCAGGGAGAAGAATATATTGAGAAAATGCTTTATTGCATAAAGAAGCATGTGTTTAATATGAATACAGAAGTTGCGTTTGGAAAGCAGTTGGCGAATAACTTGTTATATAATCTGCCGTATGTATTGAAGGAGAGTTCCATCAATAATTTAAAACAGGCGATAAACCAGTATGATATATCAGAAATCCCTGCTATTATCGTCTCGGCGGGGCCATCACTGGATAAAAATATCAGACAGTTAAAGGAAGTGGGAAACCGTGCCTTTATTATTGCAGTGGATTCGGCATTGAAGGCACTGACAAGAAAGGACATTGATTTTCATATTGGAATCAGTGTAGATCCGCGAAAGAATCCGGAATTATTTAAGGAGGAACGGATCCGTCAATACCCGATCGTTCTGACTGCAAATTCGATCCCGACGATAGCAAAAGAAAATAAAAGCCGTCTTTTTTATGAATCTCCGGCAGGATTTGAAGGATTTGAGGAAGTGATAGAAAAACGCTGCGGGGAGAAATTAGGAGAGCTGCATACTGGTGGCTCTGTAGCGACGGATGCGTTTTCCTTGGCAGAGTTTCTGGGCTTTCAAAAAATCATCCTGATCGGTCAGGATCTGGCATATACCGGGGGAAAAACTCATGTCAGTGGATTTGCTGAGAGTGAAGCAAATAAGCGTGATGAGGATCTGCTTATGGAAGTAGAGGGTATGGATGGAAGTATGTTAATGACAGACATACAGATGGATTCTTACCGTAAATGGTTTGAACTGGCAATCAAACGGAATGCAGGAAAGATAACCGTATACAATGCAACCGAGGGCGGAGCCAGAATACATGGAGCGATCGAACTGACACTGAAAGAGGCGATCGACCAGCTGTGTCAAAAAGAGCAGGATTTTCCTTCGATCATTAAAAGTGCACCACGGATGCTGACAGAAGAAGAAAGAAAGGACTTAGAGCAGGAATTTTACCACTTAGATGACTATCTGGATGGATTGAAACAGCAGATCGTGGCAGGAAGAGAAGCATACCAGACCCTGATCCGTCTGGAAGAGAGCAATGGACAGAATACGGCTGAATATCAGGAGATGGTCCGCCGGATTGGCAGGGTCAACGATATTGATGAGCAGGAACAGTTCATGAATTTCATTAAATTTTATGCAAAGCAGACAGAGTATGCCGTTGCTGAGGATATCTATACGGCAGAGGAGCTGTCTGTAAAGGAGATTGCAGAGCGTGGGATCAGGCTGTTGAATGGATATGAAGAGGGAATAAATATTGCGATGGTGCAGGTAGATGCCATATTAAAGCCCGTATTAAAAAAAGAGTGTTCCGATTGATCGGAACACTCTTTTTAGTTCCACATACTGCAAGGCGCGTAACGGGATGCTGTGACCTGTTTGGTAAGAAATTCAGGAGAAGGATCTGTTATGGTTCCCTGTGTGAAATATTCGATCGCATCGATAATTTCACGGCAGCTGTTTCCAACATTACTGAAGGTATCCCAGCCCTTTTTCACATAATCTTCGTAAGGGATGGTGTGTGCCATAACAGCTTCAGCGGTCTGACGCAGTTCGGCTTTATGGCATTTGATCACGAAGTCAACTGGAACGCTGGCAGGACGGCTTGGCGTTTCGTCCGGGATCAACCAGTCTGTGACAGCGATGCTTGGCTTATTCAGTAGGATGGCATCGATCATAACGTTTGATTCGTCTGATACGAGCAGATCACAGAGCGCGATCGCAGTCATAATACTCTCAGCAGGTGCAATATAGTGAACATTGTTGTATTTATGTTCATGTAATTTACGCATTTGATCAATATTAGATTGAATGTCAGGATACAGTTCCCAATTTCCCTGTTTAATAATTAAATTGACAGGTAGAGATGCCAGAGCCTGTATAAAATCATCTTCTTTGCCATCATTTTCCCATGCTGGAGCATAGAGAATGGTATAGTCATATTTTAGATGAAGGTCCTTGTACACCGTTTCGACACGTTTGCGTAGTGCTTCGCTGTTTATCTCATCACTCTTAGGGTAACCAAGTGTGTAGACTCCATGACGGGGATGAGCATAAGGGAAGCAGTTACAATGCTCCCATCGTTCCGCCCACGTTTTGCCAGGCAGGATACCAATATCGAATTTATTCCAACGTTCCACTTCCCAGAAATTTGGCCAGTAGAGACTACCTTGTGTCATATCGTGAAGTAAAATGACTGAAAACCGGGCGTTTTCAGGATGGCAGATATGTTGTGAATAAACACAAATATCTGATTTAACTGTTCGATCATCGGTAAGATTTACATTAAATCCGCGTCGTTTGGCTTCCTCAATAACTGGTAACAGATTATAATAACCTCCGTCAGCCTGATTTGTAATAAACGTAATTTCACGCGGAAAATGCGCTTCTTTGCTGGGAAGGGGAGCCGGTTTTTCCGGTATCTGGCAGGAGAGTTTTCCAATATCTGTCAGAAAATGGATGTATGCTTCATAATGTGCTCTTGTTGCAGAGGCATCTTTGTATGCTTTGGGGATTGTCGAAACATAAGGGTTATACAGATATCCGATATGTGCCGGCAATAACAGCTGATATAACAATGCCATGGAGCAGATATCCGGTGTGACCTGTTCGGTGGAAAAGGATAATGTTTTGGCGTAAGCGGTAGAGGCCAGCAGTGTGGATAAATTGCCATACAGATTGATATTTCCACTGATGGAATATTCTAAAAGGAGCTGACCGGTTAAAATTTTGTTGCCGAGTGTCTCTTCGTAGGCATAATCCGGATGAAAGATGATGGTTCCATCATCATCGATATGGTTCCGTGCGCAGACAATACCATCAAGCTGTGCAGACTGTTTCAGATGATAGAGCATGGATGCAATCCGGTTTGCGTCATAACGCTGATGCTCTTCCAGAAAACAGAAATATTCACTGTCACAGGTTGGGAGGATCGATGCAAGGTCATTGATGTAGTCATAACCGGAAAACTGGATCAGTTCCAGGTTCTGATAGGTTTCGGTGGAAAGATAGGCTTCCAGAGCGGCATCACTGACATCCAGACTGATCAGAGTTACTTTTGGTCCGTTGCAGTTTAAGAGTGAAATAGAACAGGCTTCATAAAAGTCATCACAGCCAAAGGAGTTTTTATAAATATTCAGACATTTGTAAACGGTTACATAATCCTGGCTTTCAAAACAGGTCTGGATGAGTGTTTGCATTTCTTCTTGTGGTGTTTGCATGATGGTTCTCCTGATAATAAACAGTTTAAAGATGGAAAGCGGTTTCTAACATTTGTGTAATACGGGTCAGGTAAGTGTGGTGCGCCGTAACCTTTTCATAGGCATTGTGTGCGATCTCTTTCCGTTTGGCGGGATGGGAAAGGTAGTATGCGGTCAGATCCAGAAGTTCCTCTTTGGAGGAATAAAGGACGATGTCTTCCCCAGGAACAAAATAATCCGGGATCTCTGCCTGATAGTTCGAAATTAAAAAGCCCTGACAACCCAGCACATCCCAGATGCGCAGTGGGATACCGGAACGGATGGACTTTGCGGTCATATTCAGGTTGATGCAGCTTTCATGGAAAACAAGCGGCATTTCGGTATGTGTTTTGACACGTCCTCGAAAATGCACCGGAAGGCTGGAAGCATTGCTATTGGAATAAAGATCCACAGAGAAATGAGAGCCAAGTGCGGTAAGCATTTCAACGCGTTCCAATTCGGTGATCCTCGGACCAAGATAAAACTGCGCTAATGCGGCGCGGTAGTCTTTACGCGAGCGTTCCGGAAACTGATAAAAGGTCGGTGTATGAGACACGATATCGTTTACCAGAGCCGGATCCAGTGCTTCTTCCAGAAAGAAATAGCCATATACTTTTTTCTGCGCCTGTAAAAGTCCCTCAATATAACCTTTGCTGTAAGTGGAAGGAAACTTTAACTCATAATAAGGGCACTTCTCGGAATAGAGAGAACCGATAAAAGAAACGTCGGAAGAAAAAGACAATTTCTGCTGCATTGATGCCTGTGACAGGACACGATCCCAGCGATTGACGTTCGTTGCGAGTGGAATATGGAAAATGCAGTCTGGATTTGACGGTGCAAATTCTTCATAGAGTGCCCGGTCAAACAGAAAAATTCGGTTGCACGGATTTTTGATCGCATCCGAATAGAGCTCTAATATAGGGCTGTCCACGATCAGGCATAAGTAAGGAATGTGATAGATGTTACAACATTCGGATATGGCAGGATAAAAATTGATGGTAAAGACAAACTGATAGTCCCTTTTGGAAAGAGCCTGATCGATCAGCTGTATCTGCTCTTTGCCAGTCAGGGACTTGTTTTTAATCTCTTCTGAAATGGAGTCCACATGAAAGCCTAATTCCTCAAATCCTTCCATGATATCCGGTTCACAAATGCTGCCATATTGATAAAATAGTATATTCATGTGCTGCTCCTGTTTAGTGTTTGCGGTATTTCAGTTTCTCACGCTGTACCTGTTCGATCGGAAGGATTTCTTCGGACTTGTAGGTTAAAGAGTCATAGACAGCGTTTAAGTTTCGGACAAGCTTACGCACGCCATCCGGCTCTAACGATGCGGCATGGTCGGTGCCTTTCCAGGTACGGTCTAACGTATAATGACGTTCAATCACGCTTGCGCCTAGGGTGTAAGCGGCAACATCAACGGCAATACCGAGATGATGACCGGAGAAGCCGATCTTCTTTACGCGGGAGCCGTAGCTTTTTTTCATGCGCTCGATCTCTAACAGACAGATATCAGAGAATGGTACCGGATAACCGGAGGTGCAGTTGAAAAGCACAAGATCTTTTGCACGTCCGTTTTTTTCAAACAGTGTCACAATCTGTTCCTCTTCCGCATGTGTTGTCATTCCGAAAGATAACTGGATCTCGCCCTGATAGTTGTCACAGAGCCACTGCAGCATCTCAAAATGTGTATTGCATGCAGATGGGATCTTGATGAATTTTGGTTTCAAAGAGGCGATCTCCTTTGCGGAAGTCATATCCCAGACGGATGTGGAATAGGTTATGCCGGCTTCTTCACACCATTCTTTTAACTGGGCGTGCTGGTCAACAGTGAACTCTAAAAACTCCCGATGGGCACCATAGGTGTCACCGTAGGCATTACAAGGGTTTGGATGCGGTGCGTTGTACTGCTCTGGGGTCAAAAGCTCTTTCGGACAGCGTTTCTGAAATTTAATCGCATCCGCATGGCAGAACATGGCTGCAACATTGATCAGTTCTTTGGCAATCTCCATGTCACCTTTGTGGTTGCATCCTGCTTCTGCGATAATATATGGTTTTTCATAATGTGTCATGATTAAAAATCCTCCGGTATAAAGATTATTATAAAAATAGTTATTACTGATTTAAAATAAATGTGTCATTTAAAAGAGCGGATAATCGTATAGCCCCTTGTTGGCTCAGATGATCTGCATCAAAAAAGTCAAGGGATGACCAGATCTTATAGTGGTTAAAATCAATATAGTGAATATCGTAGGGCATTTTCTCAAGTACATTTAAAATCTGTTCATGGTAAGCAGGGAGTATGAAATGGTTATATTCATCTGAAAATGGAGGGATCACAATAATAGGTTGAATTTCTTGTGAAGATAAATATAACATAAGCTTATCCAGAAGCTGTTTATTTTCACAAATGGATGTTTCATAATGTATTAGTTTATTATGAGAATCCGCACGTTCTTGAGCAAGCTGGGTTCGTAAAGAGGGTTGGCATTTGTCCCAGAGGATACCATTTAATTTTTCTGACATAGAGGTGCCCCGCTCACAATGGGAATTAAAATAAGAACCCTGTTGCCAGATAAAATAATCTATGGTTTCTTTGAGCTCTAATATAGCATTATCTGGACAATCAAATGTCTGGTAAATATCAGCCCATTTCCAAATATCGAAGTATTCAGAAAGATCCAAGTTGTGTGAGTCACGATATAGTGGATAATAGATTTGTTTTATTAAAGTATGACCGAGACGCGATTGAGAAGACAAATCTTGTCCCAGAGCATAGTAACCGAGCAGAATAAAACAGCGTTTTGGTTTGGTATAAGCATTTTTTACGGCCTGTTTGACAGCAAGAAAATCATAATAAATATCCTGATTATGCATAGATAAATTCAGCGCACCATTTTGAAATAAAGACTCTATAATGCCATATAATCCGTAAGAAGAACCAACAATCAGGTTCTCAACGGAAATGTGTTGAATTTTTTCCAGCATTGCATGTAAATAGCAAAAATTGTAATGGTTTTTTATAATTTTTATTGCTGTACTGTCAATCGGTGATGTGTTTACTGTATTTTTTTCCATCTAAGCCACCATATGTATTTTATCTAATTATATATCGGAAAATTGCCGATAAAAATTAATATAAGAGAGAGGAATAATAGCAGCGGTATATGAAAGAATATCTGTGGTTGTGCCGGGGAAAAGAAGTTCCTGTGACACAACAGACGATTAAACTGGCATTGGAGAAAAAAGGTATACGGGCGGCATGTCTGTGGGAGCAGGACGAGAGCAGGGAGCTTGGCATGGAAGAGCTGCTGTTAGATGAGCGTATCGTAGCAAATGGTATTTTGCTTGAAAAAGAACTTTTGTCTGAGGCAGGTGGGAAAAATACAAGACTTCCGGCCAAAAGAGAATATGAGCTGGCTCTTCGCGTGGCAGAGCGTGAAACGGTGTATTTGCTGCCGGCTTCATTTCTGGCAGGAGAGACAGAAAAAGCGGGGGCAGGAGACTTAGAAAATGGAGTGCAGGAGATCTGGTGCGAGTTTTGTACCGATGCCTACATTGCCGGAAGATACCGTGAATTTTTGCAGGAGAGATGGCTGTTTGAGGCAGTTGTAGAGGCGGTTTTGACCGAGGGGCTTGCAGTCGAGAGTGCGCCGAAAGTAGAGGCTTTTTTACAGCAGATGATCGCGCGGACGGAAGCGTATTTTTATTACTATGATGCAACACAGCCGATTCTGATTTACCTCGGGGACAGTTGCTGCTATAACATATTAAATGTTCTGGCAAACGAACTGGCAAAGGCGTTGCATGCGAAGGGAAATGCTATCCGGTTTTATGATGTTGCAGCAGAGGATGTGCAGGGACTTTCGAGGCTGCTTGGTGAGAGATATAAGGCATCCATCGGATTTCAGGCGTGGATTTTTTCGGTACAGCGAAAAAATGGGGAAAGCTATTTTCAGGATCTGATCGGGGGGCCGAAATATAATTTTGTACTGGATCATCCCATCTGGATGCAAAAACAGCTGCAGTGTGCGCCGAAACGCTATTATATTCTCACGCATGACAGAAATTATCAGGCATTTATCCGAAAATATGACAAAGGCGTTGCAGATGCGTATTTACTGCCACCGGGGGGCAGGCGGATGGCAGAGGGCTGTGACGATGGCGAACGGATCTATGATGTGGCATTCCTGGGAACTTATACAGATTATCGGAATAAACTTGCCGCAATAATGAGTAGTGCGTGGGAAATAAAGTTTATGGCGGCACGGTTTTTATTTGTTATGAGAAAAAATCCGGACATCACAGCGGAACTGGCATTTCAAAAAACACTGGATCATTATAAGATAACGCTGGATCAGGAGACGTTTCTGGAACGGTTTGGTGAGTTCAAAGAAGTGATCCAGTGTATCATGTTTTATTACCGCGAAAAGGTGGTAGAAACGATCCTGCAGGCAGGGATAACACTGCATGTATTTGGAGATACATGGAAGAACAGTCCGTTTGCACAAAATCCGCTGCTCTGTATGCACGAAGCGGTCTTTGGCGACGAGGCGGCAGCGGTGCTGCAAAAGACAAAGCTGTCTTTAAATGTGATGGCATGGCATAAGGATGGGTTTACGGAGCGGATCGCAGACAGTATGCTTGCCGGAGCCGTAGTTGTCAGTGATAACAGCAGTCATCTGGAAGAATTTTACAGAGACGAAACGGTAAGGTTTGAGTTACGGGAGTTAGAAAAATTGCCCGGGCTGTTAAATGGACTGCTTGCGGACGAAAAGAAACGCTTAGAGATTGCAAAAGCGGCAAAAAATAAGGCAAGTGCGATGGCAAGCTGGGAAGTACGTGCAGAGCAGTTATTGCAAATAATTGAGGAAGAGAGCACAAATCGATGAAAATATTGTTCTATCAGTGGCATTCCTTTATGAATGAAGGAGTGGAACGTGCATGGAAACAGTTAGGAATAGAATATGATACCCTATTTTACCAACAGAGTGACTGGGAAGTGGATGATGGGATCGTGGATCTTCTGGAAAAGAAGTTAAAACAGAAAAAATATGATATGGTGTTTTCCATTAACTATGCACCATTGGTGTCTATGGTGTGTGAGAGGGAACAGGTTCGTTATGTATCTTGGGTGTATGATGCGCCGATCCATATCCGCAATATCAAAACGATGAAAAACTCCTGTAACCGGATCTTCTTTTTTGACCGGATCCAGGCGGAGGAATATAAAAAACAGGGGATCGCAGCTTATCATATGCCGCTTGCAGCAGATGTGGAGACATTTTCGCGTTATACGGCAAAGTGTGATGATCAGACGGATATATCTCTGGTCGGAAAACTCTATCAGACCGAGTACCAGTATTATATGGGACCGCTAAATACTTATCAGAGAGGATATCTCGATGGCATCCTCCAGGCACAGATGAAGGTGTATGGCGGATATTTTCTGGGAGACCTGCTGGATGATGCGCTTTTGCAGGAATTAAATGCGTGCTATCAGAAAGCATCCAATGGAGAGGTGTCTGTTACAAAAGCGGAACTGGAATATATGATGGCGTGTGAGATCACTGGCAGGGAACGGTATCTGGCACTGGCAGTATTGTCCAGTCATCATGCAGTCAGGCTGTATTCCACCGATAAGGATGCCCGTCTCGATAAAGTGGAATATATGGGATATGCAGATTATTATAAGCAGATGCCGGAAATTTTTAAATCCAGCAGGATAAATCTGAATATTTCACTGAAGATCATCCAAAGTGGGATTCCGTTAAGGGTTTTTGATGTATTAGGATGTGGCGGTTTCCTGCTGACAAATTTTCAGGCAGAGATGCCGGAGTATTTTACGATCGGGGATGATTTCGTCGTTTATGAAAGCATCGAAGATCTGTATGCAAAAGCAGATTTTTATCTGCGAAATGAAAGCGAGCGGAACCGTATTGCACGTCATGGGTTTGAAACAGTTCAGAAATACTATACGTTCCGCCAGCAGATTGAAAAAATCATCCGGGCAGCGGAGTAAAAGAAAAATGAGGGATTTACCCCTCATTTTTTTGTGCACTGGATTTCTCTAAAATATGTATAAATTCTTTTGCCCGGCTGTCCCAGGTATGGTCTGTAAGGGCATTTTGATAGCCGTTTTGTGCGATCCGGGAAAGCTGTGCCGGGTCAGAGAGCGCAGAACGCACAAGTTCTGGCAGGGCAGAAAGCTGATCTAAGTCATAGAGCAGCACATCCTTTCCGTCGGAAAAATGTTCTTCCATATAAGGATTGCGCTCTGTGAGGACTGCCGCTTTTTGAAGCATGGCATTTAAAATACGTTCGGTAATGGCATCTTTGTGCCAGGTCATCGTGTTTAGCGCGATCTTAGACTGTTGCCAGATAGAAAGACATTCGCTCGTGGAGAGGTCTTTGTTATGCCAGAGAAAATTTGGATTTTCACGGAGCGGGCAGGTGCTCCAGCTTGTACCAAATACATGCACCGGAATACCGGCATCCAGAAGAGTTTTCAACACCTTCATGCGGTAATAGGTGGACAGATAGACCGGAAGATCCCGGAACTTGTGGAAAAGTTCTGCAAATTCATTCCAGGAAAGCTGCATGTGATAGTGGTCCAGTGCCAGAGACAGCGCATGTTCTGCCGGCAGGGATGGATTTTTTTTCATGATGAGCCAGAAACGGTTGGCGAGGAAACGTTCTTTCCGGTCAAATTCAGAAAAAAGCTCCAGCACAAAAGAAAAATTATCAAAGTAGCTTCCGATAAAGGTCACATCATAAATACGTTCCTGTGGCTCAAACGAGGTGCGTATGCCTCCCGGTGGAAAAAAGATGGCATCGACCGGGTAAGTCTTTCTGGCGTAGGCAGCGTAATTGCGGTCTACGGTCAGGAGCGTAAGCTGGCTTGGAACATCTTTCAGATGATTTTCGAATCTGGACGGGTGGTCAAAAAGGAAATTATATTTTGACCCCCCAATTTTGTCATGTAAAAATCCCATGCCGTTATTCAGTTTCACGGAAAACATATAGCTCTGGACACCGATGATCGCCTGATAATGCCTGCCGATGAGGCGGTAGGATTCGGTAAAATCTTCGGAAGACAGATCAAAATATTCTACGAGATAGCCAAGCCTGTGAAGTGCCGCGCCAAACTGTCTGGCAAATACGGTCAGGATCTGGTAGCAGACACTGTCTCCGGTGTAGATTAAAAACGGCTGGCTTCCGGCATAGAGGTACTGGTAGGCGGGTGCTTCAGACAGCATATCCGAAAGATACGAGACCAGTTCTTCCTGCTTTCTAATGGATCGGGCGAGCTCTAACAGGCTGCTGACAGCCGCATCAAAATAGTCCTGTTGCTGCAGGAGCTGTTTGTAGCGGGAGACGATATAACAATCCGCTTTTAAGGAATCAAACGTGACTGGTTCGGGTGCGGAAGAAAGTACACTGTATTGCTCCAGGTCAGCCGGTGCATCCGCAGTAAGAATGACCGGATACTCTGTGGCAAGGCGCAGCAGCAATTCATAGACCTGCTTGCACGGCAGGCGGTGATTTCGGGTGCTTACTGTTTCAAAACATGCCGTTGGGACATAGATCGTGCTGTCATAAAGCAGCGTTTCGTCCAGAAGGATGTCTAAAAATTGCAAAGACACGGACTCGTTATAAGTTGGATTGCAAATGGTAATGTGCAGGTCATGCTCAGTCATAAAATCTATCCTTTATCAAAAATATCGGTGTTTTAAAGTCCTGCGGTTTCGAGCATGGTGCGTACCCGGTGCAGGTAAGTGTGTTGTTTGGCGACTTTGCAAAAGCCATTTTCGGCAATGTCTTTCCGTTCCTTTTCATGTGACAGGTAATATTCGATCTTGGTTAAAAGGTCTTCTGTTCCGTCGAAGAAATCAAAGTCCTCACCCGGCACAAAGAAATCAAAGAAATCTTCCTGATAATTGCTCAGCAAAAATCCTCCGGCTCCGAGGATGTCCCATGCGCGCAGCGGCATACCGGAACGGATGCTGCGAAGCGTAATGTTGAGGTTGATCTTGCTATTTTTGAATACATGCGGCATCACCTCATAATAATCGACAGCTCCCATATTCTGGATGGAAGGAAGTGTCGGGGTTGGATTATGTGTGTATAATTTGGTGTCAAAACGCTCGGACACAGCTTTTAACAGGTTCTGCCGCTCGATCGACGTGATCTTTCGCGCAAGAAAATAATTGGCATAGACATAGGCATCCGATTCGGTGCCACCCGGCTGCGTATGGTATTCCAGAGATTTTTTCATGGAGGCGATAATGTCAGGGGTTAAAAGCTCTTCGATAAAGAAATAGCCATTTACCTTCATCTGGGCATCCATAATGGCATTAATGTACCCTTTGGTATAGTCATCCAGATCTGTCATACGGTCTAAAAAATTATGGGACTCGTTATAGAGTGCGCCGACAAAAGAGACATCGCTGGACAAAATAGAACGTTTGTCATAAGGAAGCTGCATGGCACCCAAGCGCGCGGTATTTGCGCACAGAGGCAGATAATATACGGTCGTGATCCCCTCTCTGGCAAAATCAAGGTAAAGGGCTTTGTCAAAAAGAAAGATATAGTTACACGGATTGATCAGGGTATAAGAATACAGGGAAATCAACGGACTGTCATACACAAAGGACAGATATTTTAAGTGATTGCGGTTGCAGCCGTTTGAGATGGATGGATAGTAGTTGAGCGAGAAAACAAAGGAAATCTGTTTGTCGCCAGCCAGTTCGTCAAAATAAGTATCAAATTCTTTGCTGTTGTAATCCTGTAACTGTTTATGATCAAATAATTGTACTTCATATCCCACCTGTTTTAGGGCATCGATCAGATCCAGCTTGCCGAAGGAGGGACTGTCTAAAAAAAGCACTTTCATAAGTATGTGAGACTCCTTTTTTTCTGATTGTAACATTTTAACAGAAATGGTACAATCAATAATATAAATTATACTGGATGAAAGTACGAGGGGAAAGATATGTTAGAATTTCCGGAAAATTATTTCAGGGGTGAAGAGTTGGAAGGCTTTTATGTAGAAGAGATGATGAAACGTGCCTGGGCTGCACAGATAAAAGTACTGAAAGAAATAGAACGTATCTGTAAAAAATATGGTCTTACCTATTTTGCTGATTCTGGCACACTTCTTGGCGCAGTGCGCCATAAGGGATTTATACCATGGGATGATGATATTGATATTGCGATGAAACCAGCTGATTATAAACGATTTTTGCAGGTGGCAGAGCAGGAAATGCCGTCGGGATGGAAACTATTATCGTTGTATACTCATGATGAGTATACAGAAATTTTTGCGAGAGTGGTTAATTCTAACCAGATAAATGGTACACAGGAGTGGTTAGAGGAGTGGTATGGATGTCCGTTTGTAGTGGGAGTGGATATTTTTCCTTTGAATTATATGCCTGTTGCTGAGGACGAAATACAGTTACAGAAGGAGCTGTATATTATTGTAAAAAATGCCAAAGCAGTATGTCTGGAACGTACCGAAGAGTCTGAAAAGTTATTGAGTATGGTGGAGGAAGTGTGTGGGACAACTTTAGATCGATCGGGAGATTTGTCAAAGCAACTGGCAATGTTAATGGAAAGGATACGCATAATGTATGATGCAGATAAAGCCGGAGATTTTACACAGCTGGATATTTTTTCGCGGAAGAGTTTTTGCCGGATTCCACAGGAAGCATATGAACAGGCAATACCGATGATGTTTGAAGGAACGAGTATGCCGGTGCCGATCGGTTGGGATGCAGTTTTGCGGGCAGAGTATGGGCAAGATTATATGACACCGATACGGGGTAATATGAGTCATGATTATCCTTTTTATAAAAAACAAATAAAAAAAGTAGAAGAACGAGGTAATTCATAAAACGAATTACCTCGTTCTTCATTAGTCGAGGGGATAGATTAAAAGATGAGAAATTTCTTTTTTTATAATGGCTTCATATTTTTTCATGAGAGCTTCATCCTGAATGGGATGTCCCTTAGCATCGGTAAGAAGACATTTCCGGTTTGCAAGATCAATGCGAAGACAAGGGGAAACGGGTACAACGGATTCCATATAAAAGTGAAATTCTTTTCCATGTAAAGATGCACGATAAGGGTCACCCGGGAAAAGACTCTGTGAGAACGCATAATCACGTTCACTATTACCACCAAACGTAAGAGGCAGATTAGCATCGGTTCCCTCAAAGCGATAATGAACACCGGCAAGCTTGCACAGGATAGCGGCATAATCTGCAGACTCTATTATTTCGTTCGAAGATTGAGAAGGAACGTTACTTCCTCGAACCATAAATGGTACATTTAGTCGTTGTTCTGACAGGAAAGGTTTCTCGTCCTCTACCATAAAGGAAGTCCCATGGTCGGAAAAAAGGGAAATAACGATTTCGTCATCTTTGTAATTGCGTTCCAGATAGCGATACAGGTTGCCAAGACAGAAGTCTAGTTCACGAAGTTCTTCGATATAGATTTCCTTGCGGTTGGAGCTGTATGTCTGTTTTACAGAAGTTTTAATATCGTTGTCAATGGCACGTTTTGCCAGAGAAACTTTTGATTGTACCTGGATAGAACGCATAAAGCCGCCGGCAATGTGGTGTAAATCAACTAAATCAAGCCATACGAACTGGCTGGTGTTTTTGAAGGTTTCCAGTTGCTGTATGACATCATCGATGACTTCTCTTTTACGGAAGGTTTGTGTTGATTGGTATATAAAGCGGTCGATTCCGCGAATATATCCCTGCCATGGGGTAATGGCATCGTTTCCTCCAATTTTGGCGGTAACATAACCGGCATCGTGAAAATATTCTGCCAGTACTTTGGAGTCTTTCATAAAGTCAAAGCGATAATCCTCCATGAGGTTCATGTGGTGTCCGGAATGTTTTCCAGTCCAGTAGGTTGCAATAGAGGGAAGGGTCCATTCGGAACCGGCATAATAATTATCGCAGATGATTCCCTTGGAAAAATAGCGGTAAGTTTCCGGCATTAAAGTTTTAAGCCCAAGTTCCTTGAGCAGGTAATAATTAAAGCTATCGATAAAAATGCTTAACACCAGTTTTTTACGATCTTTTGTATCGGGCTGTTCCAATGGGATTGGGGCACCAAAAACGGCGGGATAAGCTGTTCGTAATGTACCACCATTTTCAATGGGAATATAACTGTATTTTTCGCGTCCGGATTCCAGATAAAATGTTTTGAGATCTTTGGTAGCATCAATCATGTAGTTGGGATCCTTTTGTGCCGTGTCGTAATTTAAACAAACTGGAACCAGTACCTTGCCACAGGTAGCTGGAATATCATATTTGGTGTCGATGTCTGCAATGCGAAATAGCTCGCATTTGGCATGGATAGGATCGGAAACAAAAGAAAAATTGAAGTAGGAATCATAGCAATTATCTGCCAGACCAATATAATAAAAATCGCCATGATAACCTTGCAGAATTTTTCCACACAGACTTTCCTGATAATTTTTAAATGGATCCAGTATAGCATAACGATGGTTACGTTCTATACGGGAAAATTTGTTTCCTATGTCAGTGTTTCCTGCAGCAAGTATCTGAAAATCCTGTTCCCATGCATCCAGTACTTCATCACTGACAACCTGTACCTGATATCGTATCTGTAGAAATTGAACCATCAGGAAAGACTGATAGGCGACAGTGTATTTTTCTAATGATCTGGCACAGATCATGAGGTTGTAATTGGCTTCCGCATCAAAAGGATTGAGATCAACTGCTGTTTTGGCAATCATATAAGCGGTTTGGAAGTCTTCTTTTAACAGTGCCAGAGAGACCTTATAAGAATAGATATCAAAGTCAGCAGGATTATAAGTTTCATAACGTGCCAGACACATTTCAATTTCAGGAATGTTCTGACGAAGAATAGCCGATTCAAGTGATTGTTTCATGGATTGTCCTCTTTTCAAAATTAGTCGGTATAATGTGTTTTTATAAAATCATTAATGCTGCCGGTGTAGCCATGTGCATCCAGATAGCTTCGCAGTGCCTGCGCCTCGGAAGCGTAAAATGGATAATTATGAAATGACGGAGCAGTAGACGGATTCATGTAGTCTCCGTATTCAATAGATAGGATCTCGTGATAGCCTTTTGGAACGTCAATCATAATTGCTTCAAAAGGAACGGATAATGTTTCAGCAAACCATTCTTTGTTCATGGGTGCGTTGTCCTGTAGACACCAAAGGCTGTAATTCGTCAGATTATGACATTCGGATTCAGTGTATAAGGTGCGCAGGGAATCCTGTAGACGTAACAGGTTTTGCAATATATGGGAATCGCATGCAAGCGAGACATTACACAGAGTTTCAATTTCCTGAAGGTATGCCTCCTGTTCGGTAGTGTCCAGGTGTTCCCAGTCACGGGTGCATACGATGATTTTGTGGATCAGGTATTTCTGCAGCTGTGCAAACTCTGGATCAGGTGGAATGTAGTCAAGCGGAAAAATATCAATTCCCATATTACGATAAGGAAAACCATGAAAATACTGCATATAATCGTGTAAAGTCCATTCACTGGAGACAGTTACAACCAGAGACTGACAAGTCGGAAGAAACAGGGAATCACGTTCAGCATAGAGCCCTGCAAGGGCAATCCCATCTGGAAGTTCATCAGGTAAAATATGAATGAGTTTTGCGTAATCCTCTCTTTTCAGGGAAATATCAATATCATCGTCCCACGGAATAAATCCATGATGACGGATTGCACCTAATAGTGTGCCATAGTCGGCAAAGTAGGTAAGATGATGTTTGTGACAGATGTCAATAACGATTTGCAGCAATTCTAATTTTGCAGCCCAGGCGCGTTTCATCATTTGGGGAACAAGAAAATCACAACGGTATTCATCTTGGAAAAAGTCACGGGTAAAATTTATCATAACAGCTCCTTTATTTTATGTTGGAATCAATAATATGAAAGGAATCAATGTTCCGGACAAAATCACAGATACTGCCATGGAAACCCTGCTGTGCAAGAATATCAGTTAGTTCCTGTTCGCCTCTTTGATAAAAAGGATAGTCATGTGCCTGTGTAAATTTAACCGGTGTTTTGTAATCCTCATAGTAGGCTGTTAATATTTCATGATAATGTTTGGGCGCGGAAATTTGAAAACCTTCAAAAGGTAGGCGAATGGTTTCATCATACCATTCTTTTTTTAGGGGCTTTTTGTCTTCATAGGGAATTCGAAAACAGAAGTCCAGTTCATCACATTCACCCTTGTCAAACATGGAAGAAAATGCTTCCAAAAGGCAAAATAAAGACCATTTGGTTGTTTCGTTTCGCGGTAGTTTTACTGCAGTAAGCGACTCAAGCTTGATAAGGTGTGCTTCTCGGGTGTCTTCTGACAGTGTGTCAAAATCACGGAGAAGTAGAAAAATATACGTTAGCACATTTTTTTCCAGAGAAAATGTATTTGGGTCCCGTGGAATATAGTCCAAAGGGAAAATATCAATGAATGTCCCACGAAAAGGAAAACCATGGAAACGACTTATGTGATCTGGAAGAGACCAGTAGGATGGATCTGTTTTCACAGAGGTGTGAGCGATATTTGTATGCAGTCTGAGTGTGGTATCAGGGGCATGCAGACCGTCTATAACAAAGCCCTTCGGTAATTCTTTTGGAAGAACTGAGATCAAGATATTATAATCGTTTCGTTTTAATGTGATATCAATATCATCGTCCCATGGAATAAAACCCTGATGGCGGACGGCACCAAGCAGTGTGCCGTAATCTGCAAAATATTGTAAGTTGTATTTTTGGCAGATGTAATCCACAATTTCCAGAATTTCCATTTCAGCAGCCCAGGCGCGTTTCATCAGCTCTGGCACGAGAAAGTCGCAACGATATTCATCTTGAAAAAATTCGTCTGGAAAATTCATAAGTATTGCTCCTTAAAATGTGTTATTATAAATATATACTAAATATATCGGCAAAAATGGACGAAATATATATATAATTTTTAGGGAGAAACAGAAATGGAATTTTCAAAAGAATTTTTGAAGCGTGAAGTACGTGAAGGATTTGAAATTGATGAAATGATGAAGCGGGCATGGGCGGCGCAGATGGAAGTTCTTTTGGTGATTGATGAAGTGTGCCGAAAGCATGACTTACAGTATTTTGCGTATGCGGGAACTTTGCTTGGAGCAGTCAGACATCAGGGGTTTATCCCCTGGGATGATGATATTGACATATGCCTGAAACGGGATGATTATGATGCACTGATTCGTATTCTTCCAGAGGAATTGCCATATGGATTTGTTGTTGCCGGTATGTATGGAGCAAATGAACGATTGCAGAATGCAGCATATGTACCGCAACTTCGCGTCATCGCAGATGAAAAACTGTGGAATTTTAATGATTATATGAAACGGTTTCATGGGTTTCCATATCAGCGTGTAGGATTGGATATATTTCAGCTGGATTCAGTGCCAGAGGACGGGCAGCAGGCAGAACTTCAGAAAGCTATCGTACGGTATGGAATACCACTTCTGAGGGATTTTGAACAGCTGAAACGAGAAAACAGGCTGGATGGTGCATTGCAGAGACTGGAGCAGTTATCAGGCATGCAGATACCACGAGGTGATGGCATGCAAAACTGGATCTGGCGTATGCTGGATGCTGTCAGTTCTTTAAGTCCAGTAGAAGGTGCAGAAGAATTGACAAGGTATGATGTCTGGATAGACCGGGAGGATTTTCTTTTAAAAAGAGAGTGGTTTGATGAGACAGTGTATCTTCCTTTTGAGAATATTAAGATACCGGCTCCGGTCGGTTATGATGAATTTTTGAAATGTTTATATGGGGATTATATGATGCCGGTAAGAGGTGCGGCAGAACATGATTATCCGTTTTATGGGCATATGGAAAACGAACTGAAAAAACAGATTGCTGCAGTTGGTTTTACCGGAAGTGTGGAAGAGTTTTGTGAAAAAGTATCAACAGGAGAATTGTACGTTTAGAGGCGAAGGAGGAATAAGATGCAGGCAATTATATTGGCAGCAGGAATGGGAAAACGTTTGGGAAGATTAACAAAAGACAACACAAAGTGCATGGTGGAAGTCGGAGGAGTAAGACTGGTGGAACGTGCCTTACGTATTCTTGACAAAAAGAACTTGTCAAGAATTATTATGGTGGTTGGATATCAGCATGAGAACCTAATGGCATTTGTGAATGAATTGGATATCAATACACCAATCGAATTTATAATCAATGATGTGTACGACAAGACGAATAATATTTTTTCATTGGCTCTGGCAAAGGAGCAGATGGGACAAGAAGATACACTTCTGTTGGAGTCGGATCTGATCTTTGAAGAAAGAGTGATTGATTTAATACTTGACGATAAGAGGGATACATTGGCTCTTGTGGATAAGTTCGAAAACTGGATGGATGGAACCTGCATTATGGTAGATGATGATGACAATATCGTGGATTTCATTCCAGGCAAACTGTTAAAATATTCAGATAAGGCACATTACTACAAAACTGTAAATATTTATAAACTCAGTGCAGACTTTTCCAGAAATGTCTATGTTCCATTTCTGGAGGCATATGCAAAAGTAATGGGAAACAACGAATATTATGAGACAGTGATCAAGCTGATCCTGACTCTGGATAAAAACACCATGAAGGCAAAACGATTACAGGGTGAACAATGGTATGAGATAGATGATATCCAGGATTTGGATATTGCAGAGCTTCTGTTCCTTGAGGATGATATAAAGCGTTATAAGACACTGACATCACGGTATGGTGGATATTGGAGATTCCCTCATTTGAAGGACTACTGTTATCTGGTAAATCCGTATTTCCCAACTGAACGAATGATGAATGAGATTAAATCGAATTTCGATGTATTGGTAAGACAGTATCCATCTGGTATGAGGGTAAACAGCCTTTTGGCGGCAAAGAGTTTTACCGTATCAGAAGAACATGTCGTAATCGGAAATGGAGCGGCGGAGCTGATTAAAGAATTGTTAGCCGAATTAGAGGGAACGGTAGGTGTGATCAGTCCGACGTTTGAGGAATATCCGCACCGTTGCAATGATGGCTATGTGGTATACGATAGCCGTAAGAATGATTTTTCTTATGATGCAGATAGTTTATGTAGCTATTTTACAGAGCATCCAATTCGTACGCTTGTTTTGATCAATCCGGATAATCCTTCTGGACATTATCTGGACAAAAAGGAAATCAGACAGATTCTGGATTGGTGTAAATCGAGTGGAACAGCATTGATTCTGGATGAGAGCTTCCTTGATTTTGCGGATGATACCAGTGCATCCATGCTGTCAGAACATATTATGAAGAAATATCCCAATTTATATCTGGTTAAGAGCATATCAAAATCCTATGGAGTGCCGGGACTTCGACTTGGTATTCTGGCAAGTTATGATGAGAAGATGATCGCGACATTAAAGAAAAAGGTATCAATATGGAATATTAATTCACTTGGAGAATTTTTCATGCAGATACTTGATAAATACAGTAGCGATTATCAACAGGCACTGGTTTGGCTCAGAGAGGAGCGGAGCCGTTTTTATGAGGAACTTTGTAAAATAAAAGGATTTAAGGTATATCCGTCTTCTGCAAACTATTTTATGTGTGAACTGACAAATGGAAAGCGCAGTGAAGCACTGGCAGCAGAGTTGTTAAAGGATAATATTTTAATTAAGGACCTAACCGGAAAAATTGACAATGGAAAGCAATATATTAGAATTGCAATCAGAGATCGAGAGGATAACGAAAAGTTGCGGGGAGCAATAGAAAAAAGATTGTAATACCAGTTATGGGTTGAGAACAGAAGAGATAAAGGGGGCAACAGAGCAGACTATGAAGAACACCGTAATCGGGGGCGGAAATATTGGTACATTAATGGCAGCGGAGATGGCAGCAAAAGGTCATGAAGTAACCGTGTATACATCAAAACCGGAGCGATGGAACAAAGAGATTGATGTATATGATCCACAGGATCACAAGCTTCTTACAGGAAGTATCAGTAAGATTACATCTGATATGCAGGAGGCACTGAGTGAGGCAGAAATCATATGGATAACAATGCCATCACAGGTGTTTGCGGAATTGGGAAAAAAGATGTTACCTTATGTTAGAAGTGGACAATACATAGGTGTGGTGCCGGGAAGCGGTGGTGCAGAATTTGCATTTCGACATTTGATAGATAAAGGATGTGTGTTGTTCGGGTTACAGAGAGTGCACAGTATAGCACGGCTGAAAGAGTATGGAAAATCAGTGTATATGCTGGGAAGAAAAAGTAAGCTTGAAATCGGAGCAATCCCAGCGGATGCAAGTGTGAAGGTAAAGCCGGTTTTAGAGAGCATGTTTGATATGCCGTGTACATCACTACCGAATTATCTCTCGGTTACATTAACGCCATCAAATCCGATATTGCATACGACAAGACTATATTCGATGTTTCAGGATTATAAAGAGGGGGTTGTCTATCCGAGAAATTTTCTGTTCTATGAAGAATGGGATATGGATTCTGCCGAATGGCTGATTGCGTGTGATGCAGAGTTGCAGGCATTGTGTGATGTAATACCGATGGAGTTAAAAGCGGTAAAATCATTACGGAAATATTATGAGAGTTATAATGCCGAAGCAATGATGCAAAAATTAAAGAGTATTGATGCATTTAAAGGTCTGACCTCTCCTATGAAGCAGGTGGAAGGAGGATGGATTCCGGATCTTGATTCCAGATATTTTGTAGCGGATTTTCCGTACGGATTGAAGATTATAAAGGATATAGCAAAGTTGTTTGAGGTACCGACACCGCATATTGATATTGTATGGGCATGGTTTGAGCGAATTGTGGACAAAAATGGTGTAGGCATCTTTGAACTGAACATGCCAAAAGAGGAATTTGTTCGATTATATTCCGCGGAGTAAATTTTCAGGGAATAATAAAAATATATTACGGTTGAAGGTAATATAGAATGGAGATAAGAGATGAACGTAGCATTTATTCCGGTGAGGGGAGGAAGCAAATCGATCCCGCTTAAAAATATCAAACCAATGTGTGGAAAACCACTGGTATACTGGACGGTAGCGGCAGCCTGCGGCTGTGCAAAGATCGACAAAGTATATGTGGCAACAGACAGTGAAAAGATCCGGGAGACACTGCTTGAGGTAAAGCAGCAGGAGAAAAACGAGGCATTTCAGAAACTGGAAGTGATCGGACGAAGCGCGGAGTCTGCTTCGGACACAGCATCGACAGAATTTGCAATGCTGGAGTTTGCCAATGAGCATGCGTTTGACCATATTGTGCTGATCCAGGCAACATCGCCGCTTCTGACGGCAGAGGACTTGGACCGGGGATTTGCGTTATATGAGGAAGCGGATACCGACAGTGTGCTCTCTGTAGTAAGGCAGAAGCGGTTTAACTGGGATGTGGAAGAAGATGGAACAGCACAGGCGTTAAATTATGATTATTTCCATCGCCCGAGACGGCAGGAATTTGACGGATACTGCGTTGAAAACGGAGCTTTTTATATCACATCCAAAGAGTGTCTGTGTGAGACCGGAAACCGTATTTCCGGCAAGGTTAAGGCAGTGGAGATGAGTGAGGACACCTTTTTTGAGATCGATGAACCATCTGACTGGCAGATCATTGAAAAAATGCTGGAACGACGTTTACGTGTGGCACAGGAAAAAACAGGTCAGGAAGCGAAAAAAACAATTAAGATGTTTCTGACAGACTGTGATGGCTGTCTGACAGACGGAGGAATGTATTATTCGGAAAACGGGGACGAGTTAAAGAAATTTTCGACGCTGGACGGTCTTGGGATGCGTCTGATGCGTGAAAAAGGCATCCTTTGCGGGATCGTGACTGGAGAGAGCACGAAACTGGTCGCACGGCGTGCGGAAAAACTGCATCTGGATATCCTTAAAATGGGAATAAAAGACAAGTTATCCGTAGTAAAGGAACTGTGTGAACAGTATGGGATCTCGTTACAGGAAGTGGCATATGTGGGCGATGATATCAATGACAAAGAGCTTTTAGAGGCGGTAGGATTTTCTGCCAGTGTGCCGGGCGCGATGGACGAGGTAAAAGCAATCGTTGATTATGTAACGAAACGTCAGGGAGGAAGCGGCGCAGTCCGCGAAGTGATCGAATGTATTCTGGTGGGACGCGAATAAAGTTGTATTAAGATATTTGGAGAAAAAGCCGATAAATAAATATAGATTTATAAATACTTTACGAAAGGAATGACCGCGAGGTCAGGTAGCAATCATGGAAGATAGCAGAACAGAAAAGCTGGAGGCGTTAGAGACACTTGTTTCCTATAATGACAAAGTTATTAAAAATGTAGGAATTTTGATTAAAGAATTATCCGGACAGAGACTGGATGATACGGATAAGTTCCTGGATAGTATTCTCAATGCGATAAACTGGGAAATCCAGGTATTAAACGCAACGATGGATGTGATCAACGAAGGAAAAGAGAGAATCGTCAAAGAGGCTTTCAATGAGAAAGTGATCGCATTGGGTGAGGCAGTAAAAGGAAAAGATGACGCAAAAATGGCAGATGCGTTCCGTGCGTTAGAGCCGGAGCTGGAGAAGCTCGGAGCAGCAGCCAAAGAGGTTCTTGCTTAATTTTATATAAGATTAGAATAAAGCCATTACAGAACGAGGTGGATGATGCTCTATAATGGCTTTTTACTGATTTATTAAAAGGGTAGAACAGGGAACCGTTGGAGGTAGATGTGAGTCATAGATTAAAAAAGAAAGTAGAGCTGTTATTTGGAACGTTGGCAGAAGGAATAGAATATCTTAGGATTTCGGAAATAGAAGTAATGATGGATATTCTTCAGTCAATGCAGGAGGCAGTAATTTCAGTCGGGGAATTTGTAGAGCACAGCGAAACTGATCATGATCATGTGATTGCATCATTGACGGATCTGGCAGAGCGGATATATGAACTAAGCTTGGATGAGAATTATCGAAAAATTCAGAAATTGAATGAAGTGGCTAAGTATAGTGAAAGTGTAAAACAGGAGGTATATGAAGTTTTGCCATCTGCGTATGAAATCCTTTTTGTTCCATATAAAGTAGCAATGTGGGATGCTTTGGAATCTATTTATTTGGCTGCAGCAGGGGATAAAGACTGTGAGATACATGTTATGCCGGTACCATATTATCATGTGAAGGAAGATAGAACGGCATTGGAAATGGAGTATGAGGGAAATCTCTTTCCAGAGGATATTCCTATTGTGGATTATAGAAAATACAGGATAGAGGATATGCAGCCTGATGCGATATTTATTCATAATCCTTATGATGATAAAAATTTCGTTACTTCTTTGCCAGAACGTTATTTCAGTTCGGAGTTAAAGAAATATACCGATCATTTGGTCTATGTACCGTATTATGTTAGCGGCTATACGGAAAAAGATTTTTTTTGTCTAATGCCTGGGGTACATAATGCCTGGAGGGTATTTGTACAGTCTGAGCGGATCAGAGAAGTATATATCAGGTACCATTCTCCCGAAAAAATTGTAGCGAGTGGCTTGCCTCAAATCGATAAAGTGATAAACAGTGAACAGAAAAAGCTGGAAGTGCCGGATGAATGGAAACAGGCATTGAGTGGACGGAAGGTGTTTTTGCTTAACACGCATTTGGATAACATTATCAATAATGCGGAAGATATGGTTCACGGGATGGAGCAGCTAATAGAGTTGTTTGAAGAAAGAAAAAATGCAGCTGTAATATGGCGTCCACACCCACTTAGTTTAGAGACTGCAAAAGCGATGAGTCCGAGTATACTAAAAAGATACAATCACCTTGTGGAACGTTTTAAAATGCTTGATAATGGTGTATATGATGAGACATCAGATCCCCATCTTGCAATAGCATTGGCAGATGCTTATGTCGGTGATTGGAGCTCGCTTGTTGTTATGTTTGGAGTAACAGGTAAACCAATTTTTATCCGAGAAATTGTCGTGTTTGGAAAGCAGGAGCGGGATGCCAGTCAAATGATGTTGCAACAAAGAGAAAAGGAGATCTCCGAAGGAAGGAGATTCGAAACGGTGTATTATGAAGATTCTGTCTGCCTTGAAGATTATGTTACTATGATTTTGCAAGGAAGAGATACGCTGATGGAAAGTCGGAAAAATGAATTTGCAAATTTGGTATCTAATACACAGGGAACAGTAGGAAAGCAGATCTGGCAGTATGTAAAAAGAAAAATTTCCAAGGAAGATTAAGAAAAAGAGGGTAAATGCCGATACACTATATAGCTAATTATCAAGGAAGATGATTACAGAGATACAGGCAGCAGCGTATCTTTGGAAAAAAAGGACACGGAGGGAAATATGGGCAGAATAGTTGTAAACCATAATATGCAGTCGATGTATCAACATCGGCAGTTGAAGATTAATACAGAAAATGTAGACAAATCTTCAGAAAAACTTGCATCTGGTTACAAGATCAATCATGCAAATGATGAGGCGACAGAGCTTACAGTATCTGAAGCGATGAGAAACCAGATCAGAGGTTTGAACAAGGCATCCAATAATATTCAGGATGGAATTGGTTTGGTTCAGACAGCAGATGCGGCATTGGAAGAGACCCAGACGATCTTGGATCGTATGGTAGAACTGACAACACAGGCTGCAAATGATGTGAACACCGAGGAAGATCGTAAGGCAATCCAGGACGAGATCGATCAGTTGAACAAAGAGATCGACCATATTGCTTATGACACCAATTTTAACCAGAATTACATGCTTGCAGAGGGAACGCCAAAAGCGAAACCAGGATATTTTCATGTTCAGACAGGTTCTCTGGCAGAACAGAGTATTATCATCAATTTTGTAAATGCGAGCAAGGAAAGTCTTGGTGTAGATAAGGTTGATGTATCGAATCATGAAAAGGCATCAGAATCGATCACCATGGTGCAGGATGCGATCGAGAAAGCAGCAGGATGGAGAGACGATTTTGGAGCAGTCTGGGAGCAGTTAGCGCGTGCGGTAAAGAATGCAGATTACACATCCCAGAATACACAGCAGTCTGAGAGCAATATTCGTGACACGGATATCGGTGATGAAGTACTGGGATATACCACAAACCAGATCCTGGTAAATGCGTCACAGAGTCTGTTGGCACAGTATAATCAGAGACCAGAAGCCATCATGGCATTGTTACGATAAGAAGATTAAGAAAAGATACCGGTTGATTACAGGATATGTTTTTTGGACAATCATGTGATTACCGGTTTTTCTTTATAATATTAATGTTTTGGCAATTTTCCGATCAATATCGACCATGCCTGTATGCCATATGGATTGCAACAGGGGATTATTGAGAAAATCGTCCCGATAGGGAATCAGCTTGTTTTTAACGTCAAGTAGTATGGTATCCTCTATTTTTCCATAACGGATCAGGTAGGTTTTTACAAGACCGATTGCTTCTAACAAAAGCATTTCGTTATAGGAATTTTTATAAAGATCATAGAAACCTCGTTTTTTTAATTCATCCAACAACATTAACTGAACATCGAGGTAGCCTGGCATCTCATTTTTTGCTTTATGTCTATGGACGCAGAACTTTGGCGAAAAATGTGGTGATAGTAGACGCATTTGCGTTTATAGATCCGTTTAACGTAGAGCTTTACCAGTTCATAGAAATAGATATCATCATAGATGTATCCCTCCGGAAAATAGATGTTGTTTGTGGTAAGTATGCTTTTTCGATAAATTTTATTCCAGATACATCGGACTGGATCCATTGTAATAAAGGCAATACGTTCCTCGGGTGTGGCAATTTCATAGAGTTCGTCTGTTTCAGATGAGTCGTTGGCAGGGATTTCTGTCTGCGACTGTTGGAGAGAATCAGAGCCGGTTATGGTATCAGAATCACACATGACCATATCGCAGTCGTAGGAGATAGCTTTTTCGTATAGATCTTCGTACATCTCTGGTTCGAAAGCGTCATCGTCATCTGCAAATCCTATGTATTCGGAGGTGGCGTAACTTAAGCCAATATTTCTGGCAGCACCCTGTCTTCCATTTTTTTCACAATTCACGACGAGCACATTTTCTGGATGTTTTTGCTCAAAATCCATCAGGTGTTTCAGGGTATTGTCTGTAGAAGCATCATTTACGAAGATAATCTCCAGGTTTTTGATACCAATGGTCTGGTTTTCAAGTGATTGAAAACAATTATCAATATATTTTGCTGCATTATAGCAGGGAATGATGATACTTAGTAGTGGCATTTTTTACCTCATAAGTTAAACGGAGATTTTTATTTATGAATATTATACCATAGATAGGTCTTTTGGAACAAGTTTGAAAATCTACACTCTTTTCGTTAAAAATTCATGTTACGCGGCAAAATTTAAGCAATAAAATAAGTCGCGACAAATTTCTATTATTGAACTTGTGAAAATTGCGGATGGTCTGGAAATGCAATTAATGTTAAAAGACAGAGAAAATGGAAAATCAAAGCGGAATATGACAGAGGAAGAGAAAAAAGTTGCACAGGAGAAGTCTATGCGTGCAAAGGCAAGAAATGCCAGGGAAAGTGAAACTTCTGACAATAAATAACTGTGTCTGCGAAATACCGATTTCATGGAGCAAAAAGGGCACCTGATTTCTCAAATGCCCTAGTGTCTAATCTGCTTAGAAAGTGAAACGGATCTGACTCCGATTTGCTCTCAGTAAATAAAGATTTTAGAAATGGCACGGATTAGGATTAACTGATGAGGATTTAAGGGGTCTTGAAAATGTACTGTTAAAAATTCCAAAGAGGGTGATATTATTCAAGGTACGGGAGAATTAGGAAAAATTCATATCCCAATGGAAAATAAAGGAAAAGGCAAGCGTAGTGGAGCGCGTGTTATATGTAGATATTGAAGTTAAAGAAATAATATATTTTATAAATGTATATAAAAATGAGAAAGATGATTTGACTGGAGATGAAAAGAAAGCATTTAAAGCAATGATCAAAATTTTGAAAGAGCATTCATGTTAAGTAACAAATAACCGGTTTGCAAAAAATGAGTGCCACCCATAGAATAATGATTGTTAACTTGGCACTTATCTTGAGGATGAGGGCATCCTCCTGGTTAGGGTTAACCCTTATGCGGTAAAGCAGACCAAGGAACTGGATGACAACAGTCAAAGCAAGAATGACAGGAAGGATCCGAAGGTAATCGCAAAGCTGGTTATTGAAGGTCGGTATTCTGCTTGTCATCAAAGGTATAGGAGTGATCACGGTAGCCGGATTTCTGGCTGAAGTGGGTGATGTGAGGCGTTTCGAATCACCCAGACAGATACAAAAGCTGGCAGGAATTTCTTTGTGGGAGAACGGCTCCGGAAAGCACAAAGGACAGATGACAATAAGTAAAAGAGGTCGAAGTAAGCTACGAGCAGTACTGTTCAATGCAGCGATTCCGTTAATAGCAAAAATCCAGAGTTTAAGTCATTGCACGAGTATTACACGACAAGAGCGAACAATCTGCTCAAGAAGAAACAATCCGTGATTGCCATCAGCTGTAAGCTGATACGAGTCTTTTATGCCATCCTGGCAAATGGAGGGATCTATGATCCACAGAAGATGCTTTCTGACATTCACAGGCAACAACAGGTAGCATAGGAATACCAACTGCGAATTTCAGGAGACATCGGCCGTAAGGCGCTGAGAGGAACAGAACGATTTCAAAACAAACATAGAGAGCCAAGTCAGATTTTTTACCATCAGAGCACGACTCAGCGAAGGAGCATCATGACGCCCCTTTATGGATAAGCAGAACGAAGGAATTAAGGACCCTGCAGTATAGGAGATCCTGTATGACATGGGAGGTTATGCTGCCGTAAGGAGTATGGGAAACAGAAAGGAGAAAGGACAATCATAGCAGAATAAGACGACGTCTTGTTTTGTGTACCCTAAACATCCGTATTATGTAACGAAGCGTTAGGGAGGAAGTGGCGCAGTACGCGAAGGGATCGAATAAAGTTGTATTAAGATATTTGAAGAAAAACCGATAAACAAATATAGACTTATAAATACTTTACGAAAGAAATGAACGTAAGGTTAGGTAGCAATCATGGAAGATAGCAGAACAGAAAAGCTGGAGGTGTTAGAGACACCTGTTTCTTATAATGACAAGGTAATCCCAAATATAGGAAGAATTATCCGGACAGCGACTGGATGATACCGATAAGTTCCTGGATGGTATTCTTAACGCGATAAACTGGGAAATCTAGGTATTGAACGCAACAATAGATGTGATCAATGAAGAAAAAGAGAAAATTGTCAAAGAGAAAGTAATCGCATTGGCCAAGGCAGTAAAAGGAAAAGATAATGCAGAAATGGCGGATGTGTTCCGTGCGTTGAAACCGGAGCTGGAGAAGCTCGGAGTAGCAGCCAAAGAAGTAATCGGTTAAAGGGAAAGAGTTCATGGTAAATGTTAAATCTTGTCGTGAAATTTTTCTAGTAGATAAGTAAGAATAATGTTAATTAAATATCACAAATAAGACGATATAATATTTGGAATATAATTTCAGGGAAGAGGTAAAAAAGAACATGGTAGTTAGACATAATATGGCTGCTATTGGAAAGCAGACAGCTTCGTTACAACGTCAATAAGATGGAAAATCATTAAAAAACTTGCAAGTGGTTATAAGATCACTACTGCAAATGATGGTGCAGTTGGAATGCAGATGTAGCATTACAAGAAACGCAGGATGTGTTGGATTAAATGGTAGAGTTAACCACTCAGGCTGCAAATGATACGCATACAGAGGCTGATCGAGATGCAATACAGAATGAGTTAGGTCAGCTGAATGAAGAAATTGATCGTATAGCATATATAACGAACTTTAATCGGCAGTATATGTTAGCGGCAGGAACACCATTGACAGATCCGGATTATTATAAGATCCAGACGGGATCTCTGGCGGGTCAGAGTGTAATAATCCGCTTTGTAAATGCAAGCAAAGAGAGCTTAGGAGTGGACAGGGTAGGTGTATCTTCTCATGAAAAGGCGTCGGAAGCCATTAAAGCAATACAGGAAGCGATTGAAAAAGCAGCACTGTGGAGAGATTTTTGTGGATAATTAGAACAGCTTGAATATGCAGCATGTAACACAGACAACACGTCTGAGAAAACATAGAGTTCAGAGTCGAAACGCCGAGATATTAATATGAACATGGAAATGGTACGACGGTTCGCTAATCATATTTAGGTAAATGCATCCCAGAGTATTCTGGTACAGCATAAATGATGCGAAAACTATTATTGAGGTTCTGAAGTAGAACTAAAATACGATAAAACTGTCTGAAGAAGAGTGTTTGGATAAACGGTAGAAAACAGGGCTTTTCTATCGTTTATTTTTAAAGTAAAAATAGCAATGCAGGTAAAAGAGAAAACAGGAAAGTGATGTGGAGATAGATGAATCAACACAAAATAGCATTTATTATTTGTGCAAATAATGCCTTATATTATGATGAGTGTGTAAGATATATTAATGACTTAAATATACCGGAGGGGCTTTGTACTGACATTATATGTATTCAGGAAGCAGATTCTATGACACAGGGATATAATGCGGGAATGCAGGCAAGTGATGCTAAATATAAGGTATATTTACACCAGGACACTTTTATTTTAAATCGTAATTTTATAAAGGATATGTTGCAAGTATTTAGTAGTGATATATCAATAGGTCTGCTGGGCGTTTTGGGAATACCCCAATTACCATCAGATGTTAATTGCCATCTGTGTAAAAAAGTGGGGAATATTATAAAATATGATGGACATACTATAATGGATACTGACTTTTTATTGCAAAGGCAAGATCAGAACTGGCAGGAGGTCGAAGCAATAGATGGATTGCTGATGGCAACACAGTATGATATACCATGGAGAGAAGATTTTTTGGATGGCTGGGATTTTTATGATATATCGCAGTCGCTGGAAATGAAGCGCCATGGATATAAAGTGGTTGTGCCATATCAGAAAGAGACATGGTGTTATCATAATTGTGGATGTCCAAATTTACAAAAATATGATTATTATAGAAAAAAAATGCTGTTGGAATATCCAGAAGTCTTTAATGGTACTGTAGATTGGGAGATAGTAAGGCACGAAGTAGAAAATGCTCAAAAAATTGAAGATTTAAAAAATGAAATGCTCAAGTTGCTTACACAGCATCAGTACAAAACACTAATTGAGAGTGCGGAGAAAGCACGCGAAAAAAATTTTTTAAATACAGAATTACGAGAAATCAGTAATTTGATGGAGATATATGGTCTGGAGAAAACCAATATCAGACCAATACATAGTGAGTGGTTTGAATATACAGATTGGCTGCAAATAAAAGAGTATTATAACTGGGTGCGCTTTGTAGTATTACGGATAGAATATGGTTATGAAGATGAACGTATTGCAGAAATAAAAGAATTAATAAAAAATGGACGGGTGTCAAGGGATGCAATTCGAAAAATATCGGCGGTAAGTTTAAAGGATACATATAAAGTATATGAACAGTTATTGAAAGAGGAATGGGAGGAACCTCTGGTTAGTGTAATAATCCCGGTACACAATGCGGAAGATGTGATAGAAAATACGCTGGATAGTGTGTTAAATCAATCATATCAGAATATGGAAGTAATTATTGTAGATGATGCATCTACAGATTCCAGCCGGGAAAAGATAGAAGCGTATGAGGATTCTAGGCTAAAGAAAATTTTTCTTGAAACGAATCACCATGTGTGCTATTCCGGAAATATAGGATTTGAGAATGCTACAGGAAAATATATAGCATTGATAGGACATGATGATTGTTGGCGAGCTGATAAACTCGAAAAACAAATTTCATTTTTAGAAGAACATCCATCGTATGGTCTAACTTTTACATGGGTTAATATAATAGATGAAAATGGTGAAAATAAAAATGTAGAAAATGATATTTTTTATAAAACGTTTCGCAATGATAATTTTAAAAAGGAATATTGGAACAGACGATTAATTGTTAAAGGAAATTCGTTTTGTGCCCCTAGTGCCTGTATACGTTCCGATATTCTAAAAAGGACAGGAATATATCGCTATGCGCTTGTTCAACTTCAGGATTATGATCTATGGCTGCGTATATTAAGAGAAACGGAAGTATATACGATACAGGAAAAACTAACATATTATAGACGATTTACGCAGGCAGGGAAGAATGTTAGTGATATGAATGAAAAAGCAAAGGCAAGAGATTATCACGAAAAACAGTGGATACAGGAGACGTATGTTAAAAACCTGTCTTCAGAAGAGTTTACACAGATTTTTAACGATGACATGAAAAATAAAAATGTATGTGATGAAAAAGAAATTTTATGCGAGAAAGCGTTTTTCTTGTGGAATATGGGAAATTGCTTTGCGGAGAAATGGTTTATTGAATTACTGGAAGACATGGAGTGTCAAAAAATATTGGAGGAAAAATATAATTTTAAATTGACAGATTTTTATGAAATGAATACAGAACCTATGCTTTTTGATCAGACAATAGTAGGCATTGTAAAACAACAACAGCTAATTATAAGAAATTATGCAAATGAAGAATAATATTTGGCTGTAATGAAAAGGGAAAATAGGATGCAAGTAATAAAATATGCGTTTCAGCAGCATGGTGATGACAGAGGAATGCTGGTTGCTTTGGAGGAATATAAGGATATTCCGTTTGAAATAAAGCGTGTCTATTATATGTATGATACAGGAGAAAATGTGCATCGAGGATTTCATGCACATAAATCTTTAGAACAAATTTTAATATGTATCCATGGTTCTTGCAAGGTATTGTTGGATAATGGAACAGAGAAGAAAATTGTATCTCTTGAAAAGCCGTATGAAGGGCTTTATATTGCGAATAATATGTGGCGGGAAATGTATGATTTCTCTCAGGATGCTGTATTAATGGTACTTGCATCTGAGTATTACAAAGAAGAAGATTATATTCGGGAATATGATGCATTTTTAAAAATGGTGAAAGAGGGATGAAACACATGCAGGAAGTACCATATCTTGATTTGGGAACAATACATAGAGAAATTGAAAATGAGTTAGAGACAGCTTTTCATCAGGTGATGGATAGGCAATGGTTTATTGGAGGAAGTGCAGATAAAAGATTTGAAACACAATTTGCGAAATACTGTGGTGCAAAAGCATGTGTAGGAACGGGAAATGGTTTAGATGCAATCCGATTGATTTTGCTTGCGTATGGAATTGGCGAAGGAGACGAAGTTATTGTTCCCGCAAATACATTTATAGCAACAGTACTGGCAATTACATACGTTGGAGCTACACCGGTATTCGTTGATGCAAATATTGAGACTTATACAATAGATCCTACGTTAATTGAAGCAAAAATTACAGATAAAACAAAAGCAATTATTGTGGTTCATTTATATGGACGTGCAGTAGATGTAACTCCAATAAGACTTCTTTCAGAAAAATATAACTTAAAAATAATAGAGGATGCTGCACAGGCACATGGTGCAGAAGTGAGGGGAGTAAAAGTTGGAAAGTTAGGAGATGCTGCAGCATTTAGTTTTTATCCGGGGAAAAATCTGGGCGCTTTGGGAGATGCTGGTGCGGTTGTAACGGATGATGAAGAACTGGCAGAACGGGTACGAGCTTATGGGAATTATGGATCATATCAAAAATACTGTCATGTATATAAAGGTTGTAATTCAAGACTAGATGAGCTGCAAGCAGCATTTTTGACGGCAAAATTACCTCACCTAGACGAATGGAATAAAGAACGCCGCAGAATAGCACAGATTTATGGGCAAAAAATAAAAAATGAAAAAGTTGTGCTGCCGAAAATGCCAGAGGATAATTTTGAGCATGTGTTTCATATCTATCCGGTGTTAGTGAAAGAAAGGGAGAAGTTTGCAGAGCACTTAAAACAATGTGAGATATTAACTAATATTCATTATCCGACGCCAATTATGGAGCAAGATGCATATCAGGAATTTAGAGGTCAGATAGAATGTTATCCTGTAACAAAACGGATTTGTGCAGAAGAGGTTAGTATTCCGTTGTATCCGGGAATGACGGATGAACAGATAAAGTGGGTAATAGAGTCTATCAATAATTATTAGAATGAAAGGCGGGTTAAGGAGTTACATGGCAAAAATACTGATAGCATTTTATGAAGCATTTGTGCAAGGGTTAGATTGTGCAGGAAATGAAATAGCATTGCTTTCGCATAGTTTATTTGATATGGACTTTTCGGATATTGATGATATGACGGGAAAAGTGATACATGATTTTAGACCAGACATTTGTTTTATATTCAATAATAGCTTTTATGACCTTTCGCAAGTTGTAGATTGTCCGATTATTATTTATGAAGTAGACAGTCCGCGTTATTTTGCAAACAAAGATAATATTCGTAAGCATCCGGATCGTTATCTTTATTTTATTATTCAGGAAGATAGTAGAAAAACATTAAAAGAAGATTATGGTGTTAGTGAAAATCAAATTTTTTATGTTCCATTTTTTTCAGAAATATATGCGGATGAAACGGAGAAGCCGACAACAAATATTTCATTTATAGGAAGTCTGTTCACCTCAAGGGATACAGAGATGTTTCAATCATTTATACAGGAATCTCCATCAAGGGAAGAGTGGAAAATGATGAAAAAATGTTTTGATGAATTAAAAAAAATCCACAGATAACGCCGACAGAGATGGTTTATAAATGCAATGTAACATCAGAGTTAGTAGCGAGACATCTGAACCTACCACACCTACTGATGATGCTAAGTGGGGAGAAGAGACTCAGAGTATTATCAACAGTTGCGGATTTGGGTCTTGAATTATATGGAACAGAAAATTGGCAGGATACATATTATTATGATTCGAAAATCAATATGTCATATATTCGGAAAAGAGTGTATTCAATAGAACATAATCAGGATATTTATAATAGATAAAAAATAGGTATTAATGTATCTCATCTACAGGCAACAAGTGGATTTCCATGGAGGGTAATGGACATTATGGCCAGTAACGCTTGCCTTGTTACAGATTATCATACAGATTTTGATAGATTGTTTGGGAATATACCAATTCCTACATATAATTCATCCGGTGAAGCTTATGAAGTATGTAGAAAACTTCTTAATGATGAGAATAAAAGAAAGGATATTGTAATGCAATGTCAGCAAGTGGTTGACAGCAGATATCGTTTTAAGCATTTATTGGTAAAGTTAGAAGAATACAGTGGTGTAAGAATGCACATATAGAAGTGGGGAAGCAAGATGGATAAAATCAAAATAAAAAAAGTTATTACAGTGTATGTGCCAGGGAACATCTGTAATCTAAGATGTAGTTATTGTTATGTTACAGAATGTTTGCAGTATTCACATGAAGTAAAAGCACAATTTAATTATTCAGTAGAGCACATGATTGCAGCATTTGAACCGGAACGGATAGGAGGTATAGCGTATATTACGGTGATTGGTGGAGGGGAGACATTGATCCCACAGGAAGTAGTACCCTTTGTGAAGGGGCTGTTGCATCAGGGACATGTGGTTGAAGTAGTAACAAATAATACGCTTGATAATAAGATTATGGAGCTTTTAGATTCTCCGAAGGAGGACTTAAAACGGTTAATTGTTAAATGTTCTCTTCATTGGGTTGAATTGAAACGATTGAACAAGGTTGACAGTTATTTTGAAAATATCAGGAAAATTGTTGCTGCAGGTGCATCGGCATATCCTTTTTTGGTTATTTGAGAAGAATATCTTCCAATGTTGGATGAAATTTGTGAGACGTGTGAGAGAGAATTAGGGGAATTGCCGCCTTGTACGCCGTGTACTACAGCGGAGACACCTGAAGAATTTTTGCAATCTGGTGGGGCAGGGACAAATCCGGCATGTACACCTGAATTTGTAAATAAAATTAATAAAAAATTACATTCAAACTTGTTTCAGGAAGCAGTTAGATTTCTTAGCTTTGATGTAAGAAAGCTTTTTTGCTATGCAGGTGCATGAAGTTTTGTTGTGGAAATGCAGACGGGAATGATGTCTAAATGCCATAATGTACAGACAGAAATAAATTTTTTTGAACATATAGATGCACCGATAAAATGCGATCCGGTAGGATGCGAGTGTGGTATAGCATCGTGCTCTTTGCAGTATTGTTTTTATGGAACAGGGCTAATCCCTGAGATTCCAAACGTTCCGACTTATACAGGTTTGGTGGCATCAAATTCGAGGTTATTTAATGAGGAAGTAAAACAACTGATGGATTCAAAAATCTCAGATATAGAAAAAGTGCTGTCAAAAGAGGAACAGTTACAATTTTATGCACAGCAAATTCATAAAAAAAATAAAGTGATTGAGGTATTAGAACAGAAGGAACGAAATCGTGAAAAATGTATGGCAGAAGAGAAACAGCAAAAGCAGCGAAAGGATGTGGAAATTCTGCTGGCAATGGTGGATGAGCAGAAAATTACCTATGATAATCTGAAAAAATTTCATTATGATAGTATGATATATATCAAATCAATATGTGATAGCATGCAGGGGGGCAGGAAATGTATCGCCATGTGTGGGAAAAAATAGTACAAGGGTTATTTACAACTTATACGTATAAGGAACCCAATTATATTTATCATATGGAAGAAGATATTGAACTAGATCAGATTTCTAAGTTACCAATTGTTATGTTTGTTTCGGAAGCTAATAACGTAGAAAGAATGATCCGATGTATGCAGAGTAATGACTATGTTGGGTGTGCAAAAATTATTTGTGAGCAGATGCAGATAGTATGCAGATAGTCAGGCATATGGAGGAAAGGTCTAAGATTATATAATAGAGTTGACAAGGATATATAATGGGATGAACTTAAATAGTAAAATAAGTATACGGAAGTTAAAATTAGAGGATGCAGCCCAAATGCTAGCATGGATGAAAAATCCTGATATATACAAAAATATGCAGTATAATCCACAAGAGCAAACATTGGAACGTTGTGAGTTGTTTATCAAAAATAGTTGGATAGATAAAGACAATTTTCATTTTGCAATTACGGATTCAGTGGAACAGTATTTAGGAACCGTTAGTTTGAAGAATATTGACAGAAAAAATAGTAATGCAGAGTTTGCAATTGCGTTGTGTCCAGAGTATATGGGGAAGGGTATTGCGCCTGCAGCAATGATTGAAATAATGACATATGCTTTTGAAGAGTTAGGGTTACAAAAAGTATATCTTTATGTTAGACGGGATAATGCAAGAGCAGTTGCGTTTTACCAGAAGATGCATTTGAGCTATGAGGGGTGCTTTAAACAACATTTGCGTATTAAAGGAGAGTTTAAGGATATTCTCTGGTATGCATTGAATAGAGACGAGTATTTGACATGGGATGTCAGAGTAGATAAAAATTAAATTAATTATAGAAGGAAATTATTTCTGTGCATCGAGTGTATTACTGCGTATGTATACAGTAACAATGTTTGTACATATCGTTATGGTCTTGCTCAATTACAGGATTATAATTTATGGTTTCGTATACTAACATTTACCGAGTTTCATATTATAAGCGAGCATACGTTTGAATTATTTAAAAAGATATTTATAAACCAAGCAGTAAAGAGACAGATAAGTGATCAGAAAGAACTGATTGAAAATATTGACGATTGACGAACGAGAAGGTAAGGCGTATACAATCCTATTGTTAAATTAAAGAGGAAATGATATTGGTCATATAGCGAGCACCAGTTCGATTTAAATGAGATAAATCCTGATAGTAATCCTGGCGCTGAGAAAGTTCGGTTAGCTCTTTGAAATCATAAAAAACAAAATTGGTGTATTTTTGTTGGAAAGAGAAAATAATATTTTCAAAATAGGGCTTCCAAATTTTATTTACAATCTTTTCATTTTCTTCCACGATAAATATTTAGGTAAGAGGACACCAATTACTTTAATATCTGGATTAATGCGAGATAGTAATTGAAAGAATCGTTCCAAATTTGATATTTGAAACTGAATGGTTGGCTCAAATATGTGTCGTTGGATAGATGAGAAAATGGAGGCCTTTGGAGATGAATATGCCTGAATATTCTCGTTGTTTAAAACAGTTTTTTTGCAAAATCTATTTTTATATTCGAGTTGATATTTGGCAATGTCAGGGCAATGGATCGATGGAAAGATAGATTGAAATTTAGCTAATGCGGAGGTATCGGTGCGAGAGTTAAATAGTGTCTGCTGATTAAAAGAAAATTAGATTAAAACCATTGATTTTACTGTGTTTTCTGCTCAAAGATGGTATAATAAAGTGCACGGTTTTAACAGATCTTAAATCTTTTTTCGTGCAGTTTTCAATAGAAAAATACCATTTACGGAGCGGAAAATAATGTACAAATATACTGATAATGCACAAAGCAACTTCTTGGATTTCAATCAGCCAATAGGACTTCACATGAACCCTGAAAACAGATGGGTAAAAATGGCAGATGCTATTCCATGGGAAGTCTTTGAAAAGAAATATTCCCGCCTGTTCAAAGGAAAGAATGGCCGGGTAGCCAAGCCATTACGTCTTGCTCTTGGCTCATTGATCATCCAAATGAAATATCAGTATTCTGACAGAGAACTCGTTGAACAACTGACAGAAAATCCGTATTACCAGTATTTCATTGGGCTTCCAGGTTATCAGGAAGAACCACCAATTGATGCAAGTACCTTAGTCCTGTTCCGTAAACGTCTGAAAATGGATGTTATCATGGAAGCGAATGAATATATGCTGGATGCAGTCAAAGAAAAGGAATCCAGTGAAAAAAAGGATGATGATCATAACAATCCACCTTCAAGGGGAGAAGATAATGGGCAGGATACAAAGAAGGAACAGTTCCCTGAAAATAAAGGAACCCTGATGCTTGATGCCACCTGTGCTCCATCTAATATCCGATATCCACAGGATTTTTCCCTGCTGAATGAAGCAAGGGAAAAACTGGAAACGATTATCATTCGCTTCTGCAAAACATATGGGTTTTCCAGCCCCGCATGTACCGCAGGATAGCAAGAAAAAATTATCTTGCACTTGCAAAAGCAAAAAAACGCAGCACTAAGAAGATCAGAGCAACGATTCGTAAA
>ERZ791785.99-NODE-99-length-100285-cov-16.710057_pt1 | contig 100285 bp, 68 predicted proteins | sample MGYA00509947_ERZ791785 | MGnify/ENA primary metagenome ERZ791785 (study PRJEB30046, sample SAMN00791982) | human gut metagenome | study: EMG produced TPA metagenomics assembly of the A metagenome-wide association study of gut microbiota in type 2... | reverse complement strand
AGTTCACTTATGAACTTGTGATAAAATAAGCTATCAAGCTTATTTTTCACACTATATTAATCTCCATTTTTCATACTATGCATTATTTTTTCACACTATTCCATCGGGAATCTGTTGTGTTATACAGTGGATATTTCCACCTCCCACGATAATATCTCTTGCATATATTGGAATGATTTTTCTGTCGGGAAATGCTTCTGACAAAATGTCAATTGCGGATTTATCGTTGATGTCATCAAATTGTGGCACAATTACAGATTCATTTGCAATATAAAAATTCACATAAGAAGCGGCGAGACGTTCTCCGGCAACACGAATATCCTCGCCATCTTCAAATTCAAAGCCATTAAGTTCATATTCTGTTATGCATACAGGATTAGCCGGAATTGGAAGCTTGCGGACAATTATGTTTCTTCCACAGGCATCTGTTGTATTATTCAATACTTCCAGGCAGGCATTGCTCATCTCGTATTGTGGGTCATTTTTATCATCAGTCCATGCAAGGACTACCTCTCCCGGAGCTGTAAACGCACATACGTTGTCAACGTGTTCATTAGTTTCATCATTATAGATTCCGGCAGGAAGCCATATTATCTTAGATACGTTAAGATAAGCCTTTAACCTGTCTTCTATCTGCGATTTTGTAAGTTTTGGATTACGTCCTTCACTTAAAAGACAGCTTTCTGTAACAAGTAATGTACCCTGTCCGTCACTGTGGATTGAGCCTCCCTCCAGTACAAATGGAGCTGCATCATAACAGTCAAATCCAGTAATCTCAAGAAAATTCCCAGCTATCTGATTATCCTTTGACCAGTCTGTATACAGTCCGTCAAAGGAACCGCCCCATGCGTTAAATTCCCAGTTAATTCCACGTACTATACGTTTATCATAGGGCTCATTATAATCACCGCTTACAACGAAGGTCGGGCATGTATCTCTTGCCCATGCATCATCTGAATCCATCTCAATTATATGTATGGATTCAGGAAGAAGAGATCTTGCATTATCAAGCTGCTCTTTTGATACGAGCATGTATAGCTGTTCGCTTTCATTTATTGCAGCAGCAATCTGTGCAAATACTTCACGGGCTTTCTTTGCCCCATATATCCATGAACCGGGGCGTTTGGGCCATATCATAATACAGCCATGGTGTCTTTCATATTCTGCCGGCATTCTGAAATTATCAAAAGACGGTGTAGTTGTTAAAATATTCATATCAATCCTCATTTCTGAGCAACTTTGTTGCGAAGAGGCGAAGAAAAATCCGTATAGGAGACTTTTCTTCTGCCCAATAAACTATAATCTGCTCTTAAAATCTTCATATCCAAAGTGTCTTATTACCTTACAGTTTCCATCAGGCTTCATTACGGCTATATCAGGCAGAGGTATTCCATTAAATGTATTATTCTTTACCATGGAATAGATTGCCATGTCTTCAAATACGAGCCTGTCACCGATATTTATCTCGTGGTCAAATTCATAGTCACCTATGATATCTCCGGCAAGGCAGGTATATGAAGACAGGCGGCAGCAGTGAGCAGATGATGATTCAGTATCAGCTGTCAGTGCGAATCTTTTAAGAGCCTTTGCACCCCGCAGGGGTGGCGTATATGGCATCTCAAGCACATCCGGCATATGGCAGGCGGCAGAGGTATCAAGAATCAGGGTAGTAATGCCATTGTCTACTTTATCAAGCACCGTGCTTATAAGATAACCGGCGTTGAGTGCAACAGCTTCTCCGGGTTCAAGATACACCTTGACATTATATGTATCCTGTACATGTTGTATACAATGTATGAGAGTGTCAATATCATAGTCATCTCTTGTTATATGATGACCTCCTCCGAAATTAATCCACTGCATATCCTTCATTATAAAGCCGAATTTCTCTTCGACGACATTAAGCGTTGTTAACAGGTCATCAGAATTCTGCTCACAGAGTGTATGAAAATGTATACCAGACAGTCCGTCAATGACATCAGGTTCATTATCTATTGCTTCTTTGAGTTTATCAATAGTCACTCCAAAACGGCTTCCTACCGAGCAGGGGTCATATATTGCATGTTCACCCTGTGTGGATATTTCAGGATTAATTCTAAGACCTATGCTTACACCGGCATTAAGGCATATAGATTTATGAAGTTTAAGCTGGCTTATCGAGTTGAATACAATGTGGTCGCATATTTTTACAAGCTCTGTCATATCGGATTTAGTAAAAGCAGGAGCAAAGACGTGGTTTTCCTTTCCCATACATTCAAAACCAAGCTTTGCCTCAAACAGACCGCTTGCAGTGGTTCCACTTATATATTTACCTATAAGCGGATATTCTGAGTAAGCTGAAAATGCTTTCTGTGCCAGAAGAATATGACACCCTGTACGTTCTTCAACATCCTTTAAGATAGTAAGGTTGTGAATAAGCTTTTTTTCATCAATTACATATACAGGAGTTTTAAGTTTATCAAATTGCAGGTTGTTCATGTATTTTTCCATTCCGCAGGCATAATTATATTATATATGGAGCATTTTTTTACATTTTACATATAAAAGCAGTTATGCATATGCCTGCAGGCGCATAGCTGCTTTTTGTGTGTTAAAAATATAACAAAATCAAAATAAACTTATATGCTTGTATAATTAAGCATTGATTTAATTTGATAAAGGATGTATTAATCCACAAGTACAGGATTTTCCTCTACTATCCAAGGAAGACCATATTTGTTGAGTGCTTCCATATATGGGTCCGGGTCAAATTCATCCGTTGTAAATACGCCCGGCTTATTCCAAAGACCTTTAACAACCATCATAGTTCCAATCATAGCAGGGACACCGGTTGTATATGAGATTGCCTGTGAGCCGACTTCGCGGTAACATTCCTGATGGTCGCAGATATTATAGATGTAGATTTTTCTTTCTTTTCCATCCTTAATTCCTGTAAATATACATCCGATATTAGTCTTTCCTACGGTGCGTGGACCTAATGAGGCAGGGTCAGGAAGCAGTGCCTTTAAAAATTGTATAGGAACAATCTGCTGACCGTTAAATTCGACAGGGTCAGTTCTTAACATGCCGACATTTTCAAGGCATTTCATATGTGTAAGATAGCTCTGGCCAAATGTCATAAAGAAACGTATTCTTTTAACATGAGGGATGTTAGCTGCAAGAGCTTCAATCTCCTCATGGTGTAAAAGGTACATATCCTTCATGCCTACACCGTCAAAGTTATATTCTCTTTTAATTGACATTGGTGGAATCTCAACCCAGTGACCATCTTCCCAGTATGAGCCAGGAGCTGATACCTCACGAAGATTAATCTCAGGATTAAAATTAGTGGCAAAAGGATAGCCGTGGTCGCCGCCATTACAGTCGAGAATGTCTATAGTGTGGATTTCATCAAAGTAGTGCTTCTGTGCATATGCTGTAAATACGCTTGTAACGCCCGGATCAAAGCCAGTTCCTAACAGAGCTGTAATTCCTGCCTCTTTATATTTTTCTCTGTAAGCCCACTGCCATGAATAGTCAAAATATGCCGTAAATCCGAGACGTTTACAACGTTCTTCGTAAATCTTCTTCCATTCTGGATCGTCAGTATTTTCACATTCATAATTAGCTGTATCTATATATGGAACCTTGCAGTAAAGGCAGGCATCCATAATCGTGAGATCCTGGTAAGGGAGTGCGACATTAAGTACGGCATCAGGATTAAATTCTTTAATAAGTGCGATTACCTCATCTGTATTGTCCGCATCTACATGTGCTGTTGTGATATTGGTTGATGTCTTATCTTCAAGCTCCTTTGCAAGAGCATCACATTTACTCTTAGTTCTGCTTGCGATACATATGTCTGTAAATACCTCGCTTACCTGACATATCTTGTGAATTGCTACAGAGGCTACGCCTCCACATCCGATTACTAATACTCTGCTCATTACTTTTCCTCCTGTTCTAAAAGCTCTTCAACGTATTTTGGAAGCATAAATGCTCCGGTATGAAGATTAGTTGTGTAATATTCTGTATGTATATTTTTTTGTTTCCACTCTGCCGGTTTAAAATCGGTCAGAGGATGGTACTTTTTTGAAGCAAATCCAAACAGCCAGTAGCCGGATGGACTTGTAGGTATATGTGCCTGATAGACACGGCTTATAGGAAATGTATGAAATACTTTTTTGTGCATACTCCGGCAGGCCTGTTCATCTTCATCGTAAAATGGACTTCCATGCTGGTATACAAGTATTCCATCGTCTTTTAATGCCTTATAGCAGTTTCCATAAAATTCCTTTGTAAATAATCCTTCTGATGCACCAAATGGGTCAGTGGCATCGTTAATTATAAGGTCGTATTTATCCTGTTGTGACCTTAGATATCTTAGTGCATCAGAATTATAAAGATGTACACGTTCATCATAAAGGCCGGCGGCAGTTTCAGGAAAATATTCTTTACAGACTTCAACAAACATGTTGTCCTGCTCAACGAGGTCGATGTGTTTAACAGAGTCATAGCAAAGCAATTCTTTTGCGACTCCGCCATCGCCTCCACCTATTATTAAGACATTTTTAACATCGGGATGTACTGACATTGGCACATGTACAACCATTTCGTTATATATAAAACAGTCCTGTTCCGAAAATATTACACTGCCGTCAAGTGTAATAAACTTACCAAATTCCGGTGACTCAAATACATCAATACGCTGATAGTCACTCATGGCTGAAAATAATTGTTTTTCAACCCTTATATCAAATTTTACATGTGGAGAGTGAAGCTCCGAAAACCAAAATTCCATATTATTTTTTACATTATCTCCATTCCGCAGGCATTTTCTAATGCCGGAGGAATCGCGAGCCAAATGTCAGATCTGGCTCTGCGATAAAGGCTGATTTATGACGCCTGCGGCACAAATCAGCCATGTGATAAAATAAGATATTAAGCTTATTTTTCACATTATCTCCATTCTAAATTTTTAAAATATTGAGATATTCGAGGTTGGAATCTTCCATACCCTGCATTGAACATCCCTTTTCTACTGAATATAAGATGTAATCTATAATCTCATCAGTAATTTCCTCACCCGGTGCAAGAATTGGTATTCCCGGAGGGTAAGCCATAACAAATTCACCTGATATATGTCCTGATGCCTCTCTTATAGGCACTTTTATTTTATCTGCATAGAATGCTTCCTGAGGGGAAGCGAGTACATTGGGAAGAAGCATCTGTCTGTCTATCTCAAAGCGTTTTTCTTCTTTTGAATAAATACGGCTTATCTCAGATAATGCGCCGACAAGACGTTCAATGTCCTGTATTCTGTCGCCTATTGAAATATAAGCCATAATATTTCCGATGTCACCAAATTCAATCTGTATATCATATTCATCACGGAGTATGTCATATACTTCAATTCCGTCAAGTCCGATATCTCTTGTATACACGCACAGTTTGGTAACATCGTAGTCGTAAACACTGCCGCCGTTAATAAGTTCCCTGCCATAGGCATAATAGCCGCCGATGGAATTAATCTCTTCTCTTGCATACTGTGCCCATTCTGTAACCTTTGCAAATGACTGACGGCCACGCAGAGCGAGATTTCTGCGGGAAATATCAAGGCTGGTCATAAGAAGATAAGAAGCACTGGTAGTCTGTGTAATATTAATAATCGTCTGTACATAATCAGCATTTATTCCGTTATTAGTAAGCAGGATAGAACTCTGCGTAAGAGAACCACCCGACTTGTGCATGGAAATAGCGGCAATGTCGGCACCGGCTTTCATGGAGTTAATTGGGAGGTTATCTCCAAAATACAGGTGAGTTCCATGGGCTTCGTCGGCCAGCACCTTAAGACCATAGGAATGAGCCATATCGCATATTCCCTTGATATCTGAACATATTCCGTAGTATGTAGGATTATTGACAAGTACAGCCACAGCCTTAGGATGTGCTATAATTGCCTGTTCAACCTGTTTAACCGTAACACCAAGGACAATTCCAAGCTTGGAATCAGTCTCTGTATTAAGATATACAGGAGTTGCACCACATAGAATAAGTGCATTAATTACACTTTTATGGACATTACGTGGAACGATAATCTCATCACCTGCCCGGCATACAGAAAGCACCATATTCTGTACAGCCTGTGTCGTACCGCCTACCATAAAAAATGCATGTTCTGCGCCAAATGCATCGGCGGTAAGTTCTTCTGCCTCCTTGATGACAGAAACCGGATGACATAGGTTATCAAGCGGCTTCATGGAATTAACATCAATGCTTACACAACGCTCACCTAACAGGTCAAGAAGCTCAGGGTTGCCCCTGCCACGCTTGTGTCCCGGAACATCAAATGGAACTATTCTTTTTTTTCTGAAATTTTCAATTGCCTCATATAATGGGGCAGATGCCTGTCTTTTTAAATCCATAATTATCCTCATTTCTAAAGTAATTATTTGATGTTGGGGGCAAAAGTCCCCAACCATGATATCATTATATAAAAGCGCACAAAAAAGCGTGATTAAAAATTAATCACGCTTAAAAATTCAAATATCTTATCTTAATTACCTTCTGTTATAAATAAAAACAAAAGTTATACCCCGTCAGAGTTTATCCAGGTAAGCCATTGGCAGCCATCGGTTCTGGTAGTGCTCTTATTGACCGTTTCACAAGATGATATGCGTTTGCATGATAATTTTTAAAATCAACTTATAAAATTTGAGCTTCTAACTCAATCAATAATGTGTGCCCAAGTCACACTCGGCAACCGACCCGCCCGTCCGCAAGGCTTAACATATATTATGTGGTCTGATTAGGAGTTATATAAATTCATATATTCCAAAAATACATAAACTCAATTCCAAATATGTTTAAACTATAATATAACTGATAATAATTGTCAATGATTTATTATATAAATTTTTGTTGTTTTATGCATATTTCACATATGTTTTACATGATGACAAAATTTTGAACAGGCTTAGTACTTGGAGCTGATGCTGCCTGGAAGATAAGTGACAGAGTGCTTAAGGCTGTGCTTATAGTGATGCTTCCTGTAGGGCGTTGTGTAAATGTAATAATATAATTAAATTTTTTTAGAATATATTATAGTTGTTTAGTCTGAATATAATATGCTATAATAAAAAAAGGTTTAAAAATAAGCCGTGTAATTTTTAACAGATACATATAGATTTATATATTAAAGTATCGGACATACTGTTATACAGAGAAGGAGTAGACATGAGATTTATAGCAATCGGAGAACTTATGTTAAGATTATCTCCACCTAACTATGAAAAGATTGTTACTACACATGATTTTATAGTTAATTATGGTGGTGCAGAGGCCAACGTAGCGGTATCATTAGCTAATCTTGGCGTAGATAGTACATTTTTTACAGTACTTCCTAACAGTGATTTAGGAAAGTCAACAATCAACTACCTTAAGTCTAACGATGTACATACTAAGCACATTATTAAGGCTGATGGAAGAATGGGTCTGTATTATCTTGAAGAAGGAATTGCAGTTCGTGCTTCTCAGGTAATATATGACAGAGAAAGCTCAGCATTTGCAGAGTATGATTATTCAGATGTTGATTTTGAAGATATACTTAAAGATTATGACTGGTTACATTTGAGTGGTATTACACCGGCATTATCATATAACTGTCGTAAGCTCATTGATAAGGCTGTCAAAGCTGCGAAAAAGCTAGGACTTACAGTAAGCTTTGATCCTAATTTCAGAAGTACATTATGGTCATTTGAGACAGCAAGAGATGTACTTAGCAAGTATCTTCCATATGTGGATGTACTTATCGGTATTGAACCAATTCATGTATATAATGAAGATGGAACAGATGTTAAGGATGGTCTTACAATGGATCCATCATTTAAGGATATGGACAGAGTATTTAAGGCAATTGACAAGCAGTATCATATGAAGGCAATTGCAAGAACAGTACGTTATGTCCATTCAGGCAGCAATAATTCACTTAAAGCATTCTTCTATACTAATGGTGAGACTTACGAGAGTAAGACAATCAACTTTGATATAGTAGACCGTGTAGGTGGTGGAGATGCATTTTCATCAGGTCTTATCTATGCTCTTATGGAGAATATGGAACCTGACGATGTTGTCAATTTCGCCGTTGCATCATCAGTAATGAAGCACTCTATCCGTGGTGATACTAATATCACAAGTGTTGACCAGATTAAGAGACTTATGAACAATGCTTCTTTTGATGTTCAGAGATAATAGCCACTAATGTTTATACAGCATTTAGATACTTAGCTGTCTGGGAGCGTAAGAACATGATTTGGTAGTGGGCAGTTTTTTGAAAAGCAAGGTTTTAAATGGAACTGCGGATATATAATAAATATCATACTTATATTATGGGCTCTGTCGTTGGTGGCAGAGCCTTTATTAGAATAAGGAGCGTGTGTTAAATGAAAAAGAAGATAGTATTTCTGATGGTGGGTATTATTGCAATATTTATAATATTATTAGTTGCTAATTCTATAAATAACAAAGATAAAGTTGCAGAAAATATATCACAGACAACAAAAGGTATAAATGTATCTGAAGATGAATCTAAGAGTAAGGCTGTTGATGAGATTATTTATTCACCATTGGTAGATAAATATACAGTAAAATCGGAGTATGATAATGATGATGTATATCTTGTCAATGATGAGGGACAGAAGCTGGCAGGTCCGTATGCATATATTTATATTGATGATGTAACATATAAGGATGATTTATGCAGGATTATTTCTAAAGATAGCCACAAAATTGGTTTTATAAATATGACAGGAGAGATGGTTGCTGAGCCTGAATACATTGAAGCTGATAAGATGACAAATGGCTGTGCAGCAGTAAGAGACAACGTGGATGGAATGTATTATTATATTAATTCAAAAGGAATTCGTATAAATAACGAAGAATATATGGAGGCATATCCATTTGTTAATAATATGGCAAAGGTAAAATTTAAAGATGGCACATGGGGGATAATTAACAAATCCGGAAGTAAAGTTATAGATGGACTGGATTATATTAATAATCTTCCTTCAACCACAACGATGGTATCCGGTTTAAAAGATGGGAAAGCAATTATTTTAAAACTGGATGAATACGATAGTAAATTTTATGAAATCAGGAGTTTTGATTATACAGACATATCTGAGGTGTATTATGAAAATTTTGTAATAGTAAAGAATGAGAATCAAGAATATGGAGTGTTGGATGTCAATAGTGGAAAGTCTTTAATTGATAATAAATATAAAAAGATAGAGTTTACAGTTATGCCTGATGAACATATTATGGGAGAAAAGATAAGTTTCAGATGTCAGAACGTGGATGGAACTTATGATATAGAAGTGAAGTCATTTGGAAATGAAGTCGAGGATTATATATGGGATAGATAATGGATTAAATATTTTAAACAGGACTATTGCATCGTGAAGTTTTGAAATTATTACATAATAACTCAAACTTCGCACATAAATTTTAGCTATGCACTTTGAAAATTCAATATCTGGCAGTTATTCAGTTGTCAATGTTCAGACTTTATGCAGCTGTGTTTTCAATATGGTCGGAAGTGTATTCATAAATGTATCCACCAATTCGTTGATTTTTTCGTCTGAAAGTTCGGTGTTATCTGAAAGCATTGTTCTGAACATTTGAAGCAGCATTTGAAAAGCCTGTATCCATGTGATATCAGACATTTCATCGGAAAAGTATAAAAAGAGTTCGCCAAGAGAGCTGTTATCATTGGATTCCCGGCTTTCTAGTGACAGCATCATGTATCGTGTAAAAACAACTGCAGTATGTGCAGTCATTGCATCATAGGAAAGGGAGTTACATTCTTTGCTCAGGTTAAGGTAGCTTTTGCACACCTTGAAGAACACTTCTATGTCCCAACGCTTTCCATAGATCCTGATGATTTCATTCTCATCCAGATTTACATCAGTGGAAATAAGACAAAGATATTCCTTGCGTTTGTTGCGGTTGCGAACATGAACTACATTGGCAGGAATAATTTCACCATCTTTTACAACATCAACCATAACAGAGAGCAGATATCTTGATCTTCCGCGTATTTTTTTGTTCTTGTTGTAAATGGAAGTTAGAGACATATCTTCACCGTTATAGCGAAAGAACATCTTTGGAGTTTTCTTGACCATACCGATTACATCGAAACCTATATTTTTTACTGCATGAAGAGTACTCGGTTATGAAAACCAGCTGTCAAAAAGAACATATTTTGCAGGAATTACAGCTTTCCTGGCTGCATCTAAAAGCGTAAGCATGGCTTGAATTCCTTTTTCCATGGAAAGCTTTCTGCGTCTGTAACCAACAGTTCTTTTATCAACTTCCATAGCCTCGTTGATACGGTTTTGCCTGTTTTCTGTAGAAAGAAGAATACTGTTTACCGGCAGAAATGTACTTCCATCTGACCATCCAAGATTAAGCATTCGAAACCCAAAACGATATGCATGCTTTGCGTGATCATAGACTTTTGCAAGGAGTTCCACCTTTTTGGAACGGTTGCGTTCAAACATGGAATCTCGTAAAAAATCTTTTAATAGAATTTGAAATTTGCTTATCATTTTAAGTTACTTGTGTTATACTTTTATTCATAGCATGAGCCTCCGGAAGTATGATTGTTTCTGAACAACTCAATTATACCAAAACCTGATGGTTTCATGTTATTTTTTGCCAGTTATTATTGAATTTTCAAGGTGCGTAGGCACTTATTCAAGTGCGAAGTTTGAGTTATTAAATGGAAATATAAACGAAAACTTGAATAACATAAAAAATTTAACGGATAGCTTGATGAAAACTAGAGAAAAACTTAATTCAATCATATCTGAACATACAAATCATTCTATAAAGGAAATAGAACAGGCTATTAGTTACGATCATTTCCATATTGTGAAACTGATAGGTATAACATTTTAGAAGATGAAAGATATAAGCAGCTTATTACCAAATATATTTCAATCGATGATGTTGTAATAATGGAAATAAAATAAATAAAGATTTGTTATCCTCATTCTCATTCCCATTCCACAAAATACAATTTAATTATTGTTTTATTTAAGATACTACTTTATAATAAATATCAATAGGAATTGTCGAAATATGTAGAAAATATATTGCAAATTTATGTTAATGTTCACAGGTATCCTGTAAACATCAACTGATTATTCAATATATTTTATCAGACATACGATATCAAATTATAGAAGGAGATAGTATATATGGTAAAGAATAATATTATTAATGGCTGTAAAAAACTTATGGCTGGTATATGTGCAACAGCAGCTATAGCGGCTATGGGCATATTGATGGATAATAATTCAATTATTGCAAAAGCGCAGATTAACAGAAACTCTGATATTCAGGCAAAAACATCAAGACACACTTATAGCAGGTGGACAAACACTACAAAGTCATATCTTGCAGATATTGGTAATGGCAATATGATGAGAGTGCAGGCTGATGGAAGTGATATATATGTTGAATATTATGATTCACAGTATAATATTACAGGTTCAAGACAGATTAATCCAGAGCTTCCTATTTTTGGAGGATTCTACAATGGCAGAGATGCATATTATATTGTAACAGGTCAGGAAAATTCTGATGAATCAGATGATGTGGAATGTTACAGAATTACAAAGTATGACAAGTCATGGAACAGGATAGGTTCAGTCGGATTAGATAACTGTAATACTTATGTTCCATTTGATGCAGGAAGTCTGCGAATGACAGAATCTGACGGATATCTTCTGATAAGAACATGTCATACGATGTATCAGTCATCAGATGGTTATCATCATCAGGCTAATGTAACTATTCAGGTTGATGTAAATAAGATGCAGATAACGGACTCATTTACAGATATAATGAATGTTGGATATGGCTATGTAAGTCATTCCTTCAACCAGTTTATCAGGACAGATGGCAATAAAATAGTAGCAGTAGACCACGGGGATGCATATCCAAGAAGTGTTGTACTTGTAGAATACCCGACTGATTTTACAACAGGACAGTTTATATCTAATATGGGATGGCGGAATCATTGTAATGCAACAGACCTTCTTAAGATAGCAGGAAGAATTGGAGATAATACAACTTACGTTAATGTAGGTGGATTTGAAGTAACAGACAGTGCATATCTTGTTGCAGCCACTTCAATAGACCAGGAAAATGATGGTGACTATTATAATGCATGTATTCTTGGAAAGTCTAAGAAAGACGGACATACATTTATTAACTGGCTTACAGATATAAAGGAAGGTTATTCAGCTACTAATCCATACATGGTAAAGATTAATGATAATAAGTATTTTGTAATGTGGTCTTATGGAAATGATACAACCGGAACTATAGATTATACATATATAGATGCAGATGGCAATCAGATAAGTCCGATTTATTCAATGAATGGCGAAATTTCAGATTGTGAACCAATATATATTAATGGTTCAGTTGTGTGGTATACATCAGATAATAAAGGAAATGTAACATTTTACGGAGTTGACGATAATGGCAACGTATTAGGAAGCCGCAATGGTCTTATATTTGATGGCGATGACTGGGTATATTATCATAATGATAATCCGGATTACAGCTATACAGGACTTGCTTTAAATGAATATGGCTGGTGGTATGTAAGCAATGGACATATTGACTGGGACTATACCGGAATGGCAGCAAATGAATATGGCTGGTGGTATGTAAGTAATGGAACTATAGACTTAAGTTATACCGGAATGGCAGCAAATGATTTCGGCTGGTGGTATATAAGAAATGGAGCATTAGACTTAAGTTATACCGGAATGGCTTCTAATGACTACGGCTGGTGGTATATGACAAATGGAGCATTAGACTTAAGTTATACCGGAATGGCTTCTAATGACTACGGCTGGTGGTACATGACGAATGGAGTGTTAGACTTAAGCTATACCGGGATGGCTCTTAATGACTACGGCTGGTGGTACATGACTAACGGAGTGTTAGACTTAAGTTATACCGGAATGGCTCTTAATGACTACGGCTGGTGGTACATGACTAACGGAGTGTTAGACTTAAGTTATACCGGAATGGCTCTTAATGACTACGGCTGGTGGTATATGACAAATGGAGTTATAGACTGGAATTATACCGGACTTGCAAGGAATGATTACGGCTGGTGGTACATAACTAATGGAGCACTTGACTTAAGCTACACCGGAACAGCTTCTAATATGTACGGAACATGGAACGTGGTAAATGGATATGTAGCAGCTTAATTATTTTATTATAATAATTATGTATAATAGGGGGGAATACATGAGTATTGTGATACATTTATTAAATAGGTGGAAATGTTAATTTTGCAGCTACAGGAAATGGCGGTGCAGGTGGATATACATATAAGTTTATTGTATACAACAAGACAACTAAGCAGTGGGCTAAGTTAAAGGATTTCTGTGCTGTAAATAAGCTTACATGGAAAGCCGGAAGTGCAGGAGAAAGACAGTTCTATGTAGATGTAAAGGATAGTAATGGAACAGTAGTAAGAAGTCAGGTATTAAATGTTAAGACAACAAAATAGCTTTTATCGCAGAGCTAAATCTGACATCTGGATTGTAATTTATCCGGTATTAAAAGTGCCTTTGTAATGGAGTTTAGTGTGAAAAATAATATCTGAGGAATGAGATTAGTATAAAATTAATTTATGGGCTGCTAAACCAATGAATATTTATATTGGATATAAAATTTTTAATGAAAGTTATATTCAATATGAACATTTTGGTGAGGCAGCCCTTTAATTACATAAATATACTGTTTTTCAATGCAGCTAAATGCTATCGGATAATCATGTTTTAATAAACATCAGCTAAATAATGAGAATATACAATGTTTGATAATAAATTTTCAGAAAATTCTTGCAATATCTCTTACAAATAATGTATAATTAGTACTATAAAAATAAAGGCAGTGTCACATTAATAATATTATATAAAACGATATAATGGTTAGTTATATATCTGTGTAAAATGTATTTAATAAAGCGTATTACGAACCGGAAAAAGTTTTAATATATACAAGACGAAATATAATTTCTTATTGTGTTATGATACTGCTGTAGATAACGTGCAAATTTAAAATATTGATGGTAAGGAGGAAAACGTATGAATCTAAAAAGCATATCAAAGACGTTGTGTAATAAGGTAACATACAAGTTGGGAATATACAAGAATAATGTAGTAGAAATGGCGGTAACTGGAAGACCGGTTATTAGAAAAACTGTGCTTGCATTATCAATAACAGCGGCAACAGGAATATTCTTTATCGGTAACCCTATACCCGCAATGGCAGAGGATGCCGATTCTGCAATGAATGTAGAATACCGTTCAAAGCAGGATATAGTTAATTATTATAATGAGCATCCATTTGTCCGTGATATGGAGACAACATATTCAGAAGAACCTGATGTATTTGCACCATATAATCTTGGAGCAGTATCACAGGAATGTATTGATAATGTAACCAACGTAGTTAATCTTGCAAGATATGCAGCAGGACTTTCGGGAATGGTAGAGTCAGATTCTGAACTGAATAAGAAAGCACAGGCAGGAGCACTTTGTGATGCAGCCATTGGCGATCTGACACATACACCTTACAGACCGAGAGATATGAGTGATGAGTTATATAATCTTGGAAAAGAAGGCGCTTCTTCTTCTAATATTGCCCATGCTTCATATAATCTGACACTTCCGGCTACAATAAGAATGTACCTTAGCGATTCAGATTCGGGAAATAGAAAAAAGGTTGGACATAGAAGATGGATATTATATCCGGCACTTTATAAGACAGGCTTTGGGCAGGTGGAGAATTATAGTGCAACTCATGTAATTGGCGGTCAGAGAAATTATTCAGCACACGAATATGGTGTTGCATGGCCGGCACAGAATACGCCGGTGGAACTGCTTTCATATTCAGGTGATGGACGTGGTGTAAGTGGGTATCCGTGGTCAGTTTCATTTGGTGAGAAGCCGGGGGATAATATTAATGTAACACTTATTGATCTTAAGACTGGTAATTCGTGGCATTTTAGTAATACATATGGAGATGACGGTGAATTTTATGTTAATAACAGTGGTTATGGACAGAGGGGCTGTGTAATATTCTTCCCTGAGAATCTGTCACTGGACAGAGGAGATCAATTTGAAGTCAGAATAAATAATATAGGAATAGCTGGATATCAGGATTCTCTTACATATCGCGTTAATATATTCTCATTAAAGGATGAGGATTTATCAGATGATATACATGGTAGCAGCGGTAATACAGGTAATAATGGCAATGCACCGGCTGATACGAATGGTTTGTATCTTGCAGATGATGGAATCTGGCATTATTATGTGAATGGAAATATAGATTATAGTTATACAGGACTTGCGCTTAATGAATACGGCTGGTGGTATGTAAGAGGTGGAAGCATAGACTGGAGTTATACAGGAATGGCAGCTAATGAATATGGCTGGTGGTATGTAAGTAATGGAAGTATAGATTGGAGTTATACGGGACTTGCATGTAATGATTTTGGCTGGTGGTATATGACAAATGGAGCATTAGACTGGAACTATACAGGACTTGCGCTTAATGAATATGGCTGGTGGTATGTTAATCATGGTGGAATTGACTGGTTTTACGAAGGACTTGCATTGAATGAATATGGCTGGTGGTATGTAAGTGAGGGCTGTATTGACTGGTATTATGAAGGTCTTGCAAGCAATGAATATGGCTGGTGGTATGTAAAAAATGGCTGTATAGACTGGAGCCATACAGGAATTGAAGGTAATGAATATGGCTGCTGGTATGTGGTTAATGGCTGCATAGCATGGGATTATACAGGTTATATAACTGATGAAGATGGTGTATGGACTGTAATTAATGGATATGCATTTATGTGATATATTTTAATATGTGAATAAGTCTAATGTACACATATAATTAATTTTAAATTATATATAAGCAGGCAGAAGGGTGTTTTAATAATAAGGAATATTTTGTAATTCATTTATTCTATATTATCACAATCCTTTCTAGCCTGCTTTTATATTGCAGTCTGAGCTGACCCTTTCCTTTATAAAGATGGAAACAATATTGTCTTAGATGGAGATCAATCTATGTGGTAATATTTTTATCAAAATACAATTTAGTGATTGTTTTATTTTATATACTATTTTATAATAAATTCCAGTGGGAATTGTCGAAAAATGTCTGATATTTTTGTCAAAAATGTTATATGATGATGGGATTAAAAGCAATTAACTGTGATATCTATGGGCTGTTATGTGCTATGTACTTCCACAATCTTACTCAATATTTGCATATTGTGGGATTATCATTCTGCTTTTATGCTTATATTGATGTAGGTTACAAGGATGTTTTACCACCTATGAGCAAGGTCGTGTGGATTTAGACCGTTTGCCCTTGATATAATTATATAGTGGAGTTGGTATCACATCATATATACCGCCGGAAAGTGGAATCCGGTATAATATTAAGGTGCCATAAGGCACAAGAATGGAGATTAGATATGGATATTCTTGCATTAAAGCCGGGTTCGGAAATAACTATCAGTGCAATGGCTAATGGAGAGCGGATTGACTTTAAATCAAGGGTTGTTGAACCATATGGAGAAACAATACTTATAGAAGAGATAACCAATGATAATAATGAGGCAATAAGCTTTGTATCAGATAATGTATATCTTGAGATGAGCAGTATTAACAGTAAGAATCTTCCTGTTATATGGAAAAATGTGGCTGTACATCATGTAAGAATGGGGAAGAATTTTTATCATCGTGTAATTGCCGGAGAAGATGGTAAGCTGTATAACAGACGTAATGCATTCAGACTGCCTATAGACAAAGGGGCTGTTATACAGATAGGAACCAATACAGGTACGCTCGATGTTTTAATGCATGATGTAAGTACTAATGGATTTTCATTTATAACAGAAAAAGAAGTTGAGAATATAGATGGTCAGCAGATACACATTATGTGTACATATAATGATTTCAGAATGGATATACAGGGAATTCTAGCAAGAAAACAGGAGCTTGCACCTAACCGTTTTTTATATGGAGTAAGGGTGGATAAGATTAATCCTAAGCTTGATAAATTCATTATGGACAGGCAGAGGATTAAGGCAAGCCATGTTAAGAAACCATTAACGGCAGCGGCCAATGAAAAATATGAAAAGCTTGCTAATATGAAAGCTGCTGTAGATAAGCAGTCCAATTAAATAAATATCAAAACTGCCACTTTGCCGGCTGGGGTGCAGCCTTATCCGGCAGGGTGGTTTTTTAGCTTAAAGCAATAAAACACATTGACATACAGCAATAAAACTATTAAAATAAGACTACATGCGATGACGAAGACAGTAAGGTATCAGACAAAAGCAGATTAGCAGAATAATATGGTATATTAAAGAGCTGCAGACAAGCGAGCCGGGATGGTGGAAGCCGGTGCGAGTAGATGATATCTGAATATCACTTCCAAGCATCCAAACAGAAAGCTATATATTAAGATATATAATGCCTGAGATATTTAATATCGAAGAATTTAATATCCGGAGTAGTGAGTAGATGAGGACGGTAATCCCACCGTTATTGGGGACGCATATGCTGGTATGTCGTAAATGGTATGATAAGTGATTATTCGGTCTCTTCGCCTGTTACGGCGGAGAGATTTTTTTATGTGTGCAACAGGCTGTATACCGTGTCAGTACGGAATTATGGCGGCTGCCGTGATAATCTGGAATTATAAATAAGATATAGGAATTGTGTAACAAATATTCTTTTACGAAATCAGCGCACAGGGTTTTCCCTGATTTTAAATTAAAGCTGCTGCATACATTTGGAATGGCAGTAATAAAGGTGTCAGCTACACTGGCAGGAAAGGAAGCATCTATGGTATACGAAAAGGTACCTACAGACTTAAAGTTTGTTGAAAGAGAAAGAGAAGTTGAAAAGTTCTGGAAAGACAATGACATTTTTCAGAAGAGTATTGACAGCCGTAAGGAAGGTGAGACATATACATTCTATGACGGACCACCAACAGCCAATGGTAAGCCACATATCGGTCATGTATTAACAAGAGTTATCAAAGATATGATTCCACGTTACCGTACTATGAAGGGCTATATGGTTCCACGTAAGGCAGGCTGGGATACTCACGGTCTTCCGGTAGAGCTTGAAGTTGAGAAGAAGTTAGGGCTTGATGGCAAGGAACAGATTGAAGAATATGGTCTTGAGCCATTTATCAGGCATTGTAAGGAAAGTGTATGGAAATATAAGGGAATGTGGGAGGATTTCTCTTCTACAGTTGGTTTCTGGGCTGATATGGACAATCCTTATGTAACATATGATAATAACTTTATCGAGTCAGAATGGTGGGCATTAAAGCAGATCTGGGATAAGAAGTTATTATATAAGGGCTTTAAGATTGTTCCTTATTGTCCTCGTTGTGGAACACCTCTTTCATCACATGAGGTGGCACAGGGATATAAGAGTGTTAAGGAGCGTTCAGCGGTAGTACGTTTCAAGGTTACAGGCGAAGATGCATATTTTCTGGCATGGACAACAACACCTTGGACACTTCCATCTAACGTTGCACTTTGTGTAAACCCTGATGAGACATATGTTAAGGTTAAGGCAGCAGACGGCTATACTTATTATATGGCAGAAGCACTTCTTGATAAGGTGCTTGCAGGACTTGCAGTTAAGACAGGTCAGACAGTTGACGGAAAAGAACTTGCGACAGATGAAGATGGCAAGGTGGCAGAAAATATCAGTGGCGAGGGCGTTGATTATACTGTACTTGAAAAGTTTGCAGGTAAGGCTCTTGAATATAAGGAATATGAACCACTTTTTGCATGTGCAGGAGAAGCCGCAGCAAAGCAGCATAAGAAAGGACATTTTGTTACATGTGATACATATGTAACAATGTCAGATGGTACAGGTATCGTTCATATTGCACCAGCATTTGGTGAAGATGATGCTAAGGTAGGACGCAAGTATGATTTACCATTTGTACAGTTTGTAGATGGAAAAGGAGAGCTTACAGAAGAGACTCCTTATGCGGGTCTTTTTGTAAAGAAAGCTGATCCTGAGGTATTAAAGGATCTTGATAAGGAAGGTAAGTTGTTTGATGCACCTAAGTTTGAACATGATTATCCATTCTGCTGGAGATGTGATACACCGCTTATCTACTATGCAAGAGAATCATGGTTTATTAAGATGACAGACCCTGAAGTTAAAGCTAACTTAATAGCTAATAACAAGAAAATCAACTGGATTCCTGAAACAATCGGTACAGGACGTTTCGGCGCATGGCTTGAAAATGTACAGGACTGGGGTATCAGCCGTAACAGATACTGGGGTACACCTCTTAATATCTGGCAGTGTGAGGACTGTGGCGAGATGATGTCAATTGGAAGTATTGCAGAACTTAAGGAAAAGTCTGATAACTGCCCTGATAATATTGAGCTCCACAGACCATATATTGATGCGGTAACATGTAAGTGTGGCAAGTGCGGCGGCACAATGAAGAGAGTACCGGAAGTTATCGACTGCTGGTTTGACTCAGGTTCAATGCCATTTGCGCAGCACCACTATCCATTTGAAAATAAAGACCTTTTTGAACAACAGTTCCCGGCTAAGTTTATTTCAGAAGCTGTTGACCAGACAAGAGGATGGTTCTATTCACTTCTTGCAATATCAACACTTTTATTTAATAAGGCACCATATGAGAATGTTATTGTATTGGGACATGTCCAGGATGCAGATGGTCAGAAGATGAGTAAGTCTAAGGGTAATGCAGTTGATCCTATGGAAGCATTGAATAAACATGGTGCGGATGCCATCCGCTGGTATTTCTATGAGAATTCAGCACCTTGGCTTCCTAACAGATTCCACGATAAGGCTGTTACAGAAGGACAGAGAAAGTTCATGGGTACAATCTGGAACACATATGCATTCTTCGTGCTTTATGCTAATATTGATGATTTTGATGCAACAAAGTATACGCTTGAATATGATAAGCTTCCTGTAATGGATAAATGGATTCTTTCTAAGTTAAATACCGTTGTAAAGACTGTAGATGATAACCTTAATAATTACAAGATTACAGAAACAGCAAGAACATTAGAGGATTTTGTCGATGAACTTTCTAACTGGTATGTAAGACGATGCAGAGAACGTTTCTGGGCTAAGGGAATGGAGCAGGATAAGATTAATGCTTATATGACTCTGTATACAACACTTGTTACACTTTGTAAGACGGCAGCTCCTATGATTCCATTTATGACAGAGAGCATTTACAGAAACCTTGTATGCAGCATTGACAAGTCAGCTCCAATCAGTGTACACCTTTGTGACTTCCCTAAGGTACAGGAAGATTGGATTGATAAGGAACTTGAAGATAACATGGAAGATGTATTAAATGCCGTAGTTATCGGTCGTGCATGTAGAAATGCTACTAATATCAAGAACAGACAGCCGATTGGCAGAATGTTTATCAAGGCACCTTGGAAGTTAAATGAATTCTTTACAGATATTATTGCTGATGAGTTAAATGTAAAGAGCGTTGAATACAAGGATGATGTAAGAGATTTCACATCTTATACATTCAAGCCACAGCTTAAGACATTAGGACCTAAGTATGGCAAGTTCTTAGGTGAGATAAGGAAGCAGCTTACAGAGCTTGATGGCAATAAGGCTATGGATGAGCTTAATAATGCAGGCTTTATTACATTACAGGTAAATGGTCAGGATATCCGCCTTGAAAAGGCAGACCTTCTCATTGAGATGACACAGATGGAGGGCTATGTTGCTAATTCTGATAAGGGTATTACCGTTGTTATGGATACTAACCTTACACCAGAACTTATTGAGGAAGGCTTTGTAAGAGAAATCGTAAGCAAGATTCAGACAATGCGTAAGGATGCAGGCTTTGAGGTTATGGACAGAATCAAGGTATATGTATCAGGTAATGACAGGATTGCGGATCTTATGCAAAGAAATGCAGAGCAGGTTAAGTCGGTAGTCCTTGCAGATGATATTATCGCTTCTGAAGCAGAGGGATTTGTTAAGGAATGGAATATCAATGGTGAGAATGTAACACTTGGCGTTGAAAAGAACTAATATAATTAAGAGTAGTTATATTAATCATAAGTAAAAGTATTACAATATAATAATATATCGTGGATAATAACCATATAGACTTATAATGTTATGGAATATATATTGAAGATGTATTTTGTCTGGTTATCCACATAAAAGCAGGATATAATTGCATAATGTAGTTATATCCTGCTTTTTAATATTAATATAAAATGTATATATTTCACAAAAAATACATATAATATGAGTGAAAATGTCGAAATCGTCTAAAATATGTAAAAAAATCTGTAATATTTTGTTCACATTTAAAAATGACAAAAATATAAGTTGTATCATTTTGACTATTTATAGTATTGTAGACCTATATTATTGACTTATAAAATTAAAGGGAGTAAAGAAGATGGGCAGAAAGGTTAAAAAACAGGGAGGCTTACGAAGGGTAGCAGCAGTATTGATGGCTGTTGCAATGGTTCTTTCAGTAATGCCAGTTGAACCGGGGTTGTTCAGCATAACAGTGAATGCGGCTGAGAAATTGTCAGCAGTGTGGACAACAGCAGATTCGGTATTAAAAGATACTAATAATACGGAGGCGGATTCTGTAAAAGGAGGAACGCTGACTAATAATAATGGTAATGTTATAGATATATCAGATGCCAATACATTTACAAAGAGAACCTCTAATGGTGATTTTCTTGTAAACGGTGGAGTGGAGCTTTCACTTCCTGTAGTATCTAAGGCAAAGACATGTACAATAACACTTGTATCTTATAATGATATAACAAGTGATTCTAATTCTATTACAGTGAATGGAATGAAAGATACAAGAATAACTAAAAGTGGTACAAGTGGATGGTTAACATATACGATTACAGGAACACCAGATGGAAGTGGCAACACTGTAACAATCAAGACAAATAATCAGGAATATTTTAGGAGAATTGAAGTGAATTCATCTTCAAGTCTTGCTGTAACAGATGCGGCTTTTGCAGATGGTCATATGTCAGCGGAGTGGAGACCGGGAAGCGGAAGTTATTTATCATCAACAGGAAGTACAACAGCTATAAATGCCGAACAGACAGGCACTTATACTAATACTGAGAATGATGTGTTATATGTAAATGCAGATAAAGGTAAATTATCACCTAATGGAAATTATTTTCAGGTTAATAATACAACAAAATTAACCATTCCTGTTGTTGGAGATAAGGCAGTATTAACAGCCATAGTTTATAAAGGAGGTGTAGGAACTACTACAGATACAGTACTGGATGATTCACACCTCGCTTTAACAGGAACGGGTTTAAAGTCAGCTGAATGTACATATAATGAGGTATCAGAAGAGGATGCCAATTCAAGAAAGGTAGAGATAATCTGTTATCTTGACGGAGAAGAGGGAGAGCTTACATTAGAGGTATTATCTAATACATATTTTAGAAGTATAGGTATAGCTTGTGAAAAAGTAAGCACTACAACAATAAGCGGTTCTGTAACAAGTAAGTCTGATATTCCAGAGGGAACTCAGGTAGTTGCAACTAATAAGACAACAGGGCTTACATATAAGTCAGATATAAATGATGGAAAGTATTCTATAGAGGTACCGGCAGAAGATACACAGATGGAATATGAGTTGACATTAAGTAATCCGGAATATCAGATTACATCGGATATAACAACATGTACAGTAAGTACTGCTGATACAGAAGGTAAGACGATTGATTTAACAGTTATTAAACTCAGTACATGCATAGTAACAGGAAGCATAAAAGGTATTGCAGATAATTATGATATAAGCAATATGAGGCTTGTATTTGATACGGATGAAGCTACAGATTATGAACCTGAAATAACAGTGGATAAGGATAATAAGACATATTCCGCCAAGCTTGAAAAGGGAGTGGCTTATAAATTATCAGTACAGGGCATTAACGATTATGAGATAACATCAGATGTTACAGGACTTGTGTATACACAGGATAGTACATTAGATATCAATTTAGGATTAAAGAGTGTATATACTGTTACGGTTAAACTTCCTGATGAACCGGATTTAACTAATGCAGAACTTACATATATATATACCAATAATGAGGATGGATATGTATATCGATTTAATTCAGCAGAAGATATTAGATTAAGAAACGGCTCATATACATTAAAGCTTGCAGGAGATTTTCTTGCACAGCCATATAGTATAAAGAGTGGTGCTGATGTAACAGTTAATGGTAATGAGGTCAGTCAGACACTTGGATTTGAACTTGTTACAGAATGGAGCTTTGTATATTCTGATGACGGCAATTATTACAAAGATACAATCAATGGAACGACAGGCTATTACAATGGATTATATATTGATGCAACAAGCGGAAAGCTTACACCAAACGGAAGTACACCAAATTCAGCACAGTTTAATACTGGAGCTAAGATATCTGTTCCTGTAACAGGTAAGTGCACAATATCTGTTGAGGCATATGATAAAACTTATGCATTGTATACAATAGGCGGAACAGCAGCGGATACTACACAGGCTGTATCAACATATCAGTATATAGATAAGAATGCTGGAACAGTTGATATAGTATCTACAGGTAATGCTTATATCAAGTCAATTAAGGTCGTATATGCTGCAAAAGATGTTGAATATAAAGAACAGGCCGAGATGCCACAGGTGTATACACATGGTAATGCAGATTCATTAGTAGTACAGCCGGAAGGTCAGAGACTTGTCTTAACACAGACAGGTGGAAGCTTAGGAACAACAATTAATGCAGACAAAACAACTAATATTAATACAAGTGTAAGCTTTTATGGTTTTAATGAAACAAGTGATATAAATAAGCTTACAGCAGATATAATTATTGAGGACTGTGGAAACAGCAGTTCTAATGGTATATTCTTTGGTGCATTTAACAAGGATTATATAGTAACTACAGGTATTCGTAAGGGCAGCGAGTTAAAGATGATATATTCAAAGTCTGAATCGGACCTTACGGGAGCTTCAGGCGGTGTAACAGGCAATTATCCTGTAGGAACAGTAGTAACATTTACAGTAGAAAAGTCTGATACAGAGCTTATAATTACAGCAACACCTAAGGGTGGACAGACACAGACTGCAAAGTTTGATTATTCTAAGAATCTTTTATTTAAGAAGAATGGTAAGAATACAGCAGTTTCGTATGGTTTTGTACTTGCAGGAGTTAAGGCAGTTGTTAAGAATATGACATATACATCAGCCGATGGAAAAGTACTTTATGACCAGAATGATTGCTATCAGGCCGCTGGTGTGGCACCTGTAGTAAAGAGCGTTAAAGCAAAGACAGCAGCTACAAGGGATTATATTGATGTTAGCTGGGAGAATGAGACAGAAGCACAATTAGATGGAATGTATGCGCTTCAGGTATCGACAGATAAGGGAAATACATGGACAGATGTTGATACTGCTATTACAGAAAAATCATATAGATACAATATATCTGAGGCTGGAGATTATCAGTTCAGGGTATGTGGTAAATTAGGTGTCAACGGAGATAGAAATACATATGCAGTATCTAATAACATTAATGTTATTGCAGCACTAGATTCAGTTGTATTACATATTTCGTCAACAGCTGATAAAGTTAATCTTATATGGGATGCAGTTAATAAGGCTACAGAATATGATATTTACAGATATTCCTATGATGATACACAGGATAATGCTAGAAAGATAGCAACAGTTAATAAATGTGAATATGAGGATAGCGATGTAGCTGCGGAGATGCCATATTATTATTATGCAGTTGCCAATTCATATGTAAATGGAGTTCTTGATAATTGGAGTAATCCTTCAGAAACAGTATGGACAGTACCAAGTGCCGGCCATACATCTGATTATGTATATGAAGATGAGGCGGTTGGATTTACAATTACTAAGAGATCCTATAATACAGTATATGATGGAAAACTTACTATTGAAGGTGTTGTAGAAAAGCAGGCAAATGTAACTTTAAAGATTAATGGCACTGAAGCAGGAAACACAGATGCAGCTGCAAAGGGAACATTTTCATTTGAAGATAAACAATTATCAGCAGGCAGAAATAATGTTGAATTATTATTTACAGATAAGAATGGAAAGGTTACAAGGGAAACTTTCAATTATGTATATTTAACAGATTATCAGAAGGTAGTAGATGCTAAGTTTACAGGCAATGATGGTGATAAGGTAAATGGAATTGAAACATATAAGACTGTACAGGCAGCCGTGGATTCAGTATCATCAGCTAACAGTGAAAGAGTCATTATCCTTGTCAAAGAAGGAGATTATGAAGAGCATCTTATAGTATCATCACCTTATATCACACTTATTGGTGAGGATAGTGAAAAGACAAGGATATTCTATGATACCAAGGAATGGGTTGGAGGCGATATGGGCCTTAGATGTGCTGTAAAGATTAATGCGACAGCTATAGGCTTTTCAGCAGAAAACCTTACTATTGAGAATACATATAAGTATCTTGGTAATGGTACAATTTCAAATGAATCTTGTGATGCATTAAGAAATGATGCCGATAATGCTTCTTATATTAATGTAAGAATATTAGGTTATCAGGATACACTTTGTGCTAATGGCGGTACACAATATTATTATAAGTGTTATATTGCAGGTAATGTAGACTTTATTTATGGTAATGAGCCTAGAGCATTATTCAATGAATGTAAGCTTGCATTCCGTTATAATGCTAATAAAAATTCAGGATATGTGTGTGCACCTAAGACAGGAGCTTCAGCAGCATATGGCCTTACATTTAATAATTGTAAGGTTATTTCAGAGGAAGGCTGTTCAGGAAGCAAGTATTATCTTGCAAGACCTTGGGGACAGGATGCTTATATAACATGGATTAACTGTTATATGGGTAAGATGATTCGTGCCAATTCGGCTAATCCATATTCAGATATGAGTGGAGCACTTGCATCTAAAGCAAGATTTTATGAATTTGGAAGCTTTGGACCGGGTTATGCAATTAATATAAATAGAAGACAGATATCAAAGAGTAAAGCGGATTCTATGATTACGGCTTCATACTTAGGCTGGGATCCGTATAGTGCAGTTACAGATATAGGAACAGAGTATATTGGAAATATAAGTACACAAACAGATAATAAGTACGTTGAAAAAGAATATGTTTCTGATACTTATTCTGAAAATGAAGGTAATGATAAGGGACTTGATGCATATACACAGGAGGGTTATGCACAGAGTGCTAATACAACAGGTGGAGGATTGTTAAAAGAATCATCTAAAAATTACTATACTGTGGATAATGCAGAAGATTTCTTAAAGGCAATCCAGAGCATTAAGAAGAGCGGAATGGCATCAGTTATTGAACTTACAGCAGATATTGCTCTTGGTGATAAAGAAGTTAACAATTTCCAGGATTATAGTGCATTTATAACAGCACATAAGCAGGCACCACTTACTCATCCAACATTGTTAAAAACAGGTGTATCAATGTTAAAGCTTGAAAATATGAGTAATTTAACAATTTATTCTAAGAATGGAGCTAAGATTACACATACATGTGTTGATATTACCGGATCTAATAATATTATTATCAGAAATATAGAATTTGATGAAATCTGGGAATGGGATGATGAAACACAAGGCGGATACGACCGTAATGACTGGGATTACATGACTATTGAAAAAGGAAGTTTTGATATATGGATTGACCATTGTACTTTCTATAAGGCATATGATGGTGTAATTGACATCAAGACTCCAACGGATTCAAGTAATGTAACAATCTCATGGTGTGAATTTTTACCGGCAAGTGAGGATAATGTATTCTTTGATGCCATGATGAATATAATGAAGGATAATCCGGATAATTATCCATATTATAAGCATCTGCTTGAAGAGGGAATGACAGACAGACAGATATATAATTATGCTTACGGTCAGAAAAAGACACACCTTTTAGGACAGTCAGATAAAGATACATCAGCTAAGAATATTACAGCAACATTTGCAAATAATTATTACAAAAACTCAATGGACCGAATGCCAAGACTTCGTTATGGTACGGCTCATGTATATAATTGTATTATGGATGCACAGGATCTAAGAGATATGCGTCTTGATATAGAAAATACAGCAGGTTCAACACTTGCACAGAAGATTGTAAGTAATGGTGCTTCATCTAATTGTGGTGCGCATATGCTTCTTGAAAATTGTTATATGTCAGGTATGACAAATGTGCTTATAAGTGGTAATGGTGAGAGTTCTGCAGGATATATCAATGCTGTAAATACTATTTATAAGCTTGATAATAAGGCTGCTGACTTAAAGGTTATGTTAAATACTTCCAAAGAAGGAGAGGTTGCATTAGTTCAGGATAAGGATGAATTCAAGGCGTCTCTTCCATATAGTGATTACAGATTATATTCAGCCTCAGAATTGTCAACAGTGGTACAGCCTTATACAGGAGCAGGAAAGCTTACACTTACAACATTACAGTGGGAAAAGACAAAGTATAATGATGAACACACAGTACATACAGAACATAAGTGGGATGAAGGAGTAGTAACAAAGGAAGCCACATGTACAGAAGCCGGAGAAAAGACGTACACATGTACAGTATGTAATGCGACAAAGACAGAAAAGATAGAGGCAACAGGCCATAAATACAGTACAGAATGGACAATAGATAAAGAAGCGACATGTACAGAGCCAGGAAGCAAGTCACATCATTGTACAGTATGCGATGCCAAAACAGAAGAAACAGAAATCAAGGCAACAGGACATAAGTGGGATGAAGGAGTAGTGACAAAGGAAGCCACATGTACAGAAGCCGGAGAAAAGACATACACATGTACAGTATGTAAGGAGACAAAGACAGAAAAGATAGATGCAGCAGGCCATAAATACAGTACAGAATGGACAATAGATAAAGAAGCGACATGTACAGAGCCAGGAAGCAAGTCACATCATTGTACAGTATGCGATGCCAAAACAGAAGAAACAGAAATCAAGGCAACAGGACATAAGTGGGATGAAGGAGTAGTAACAAAGGAAGCCACATGTACAGAAGCCGGAGAAAAGACGTACACATGTACAGTATGTAATGCGACAAAGACAGAAAAGATAGAGGCAACAGGCCATAAATACAGTACAGAATGGACAATAGATAAAGAAGCGACATGTACAGAGCCAGGAAGCAAGTCACATCATTGTACAGTATGCGATGCCAAAACAGAAGAAACAGAAATCAAGGCAACAGGACATAAGTGGGATGAAGGAGTAGTGACAAAGGAAGCCACATGTACAGAAGCCGGAGAAAAGACATACACATGTACAGTATGTAAGGAGACAAAGACAGAAAAGATAGATGCAGCAGGCCATAAATACAGTACAGAATGGACAATAGATAAAGAAGCAACATATACAGAGCCGGGAAGCAAGTCACATCATTGTACAGTGTGCGGAGCCAGAACAGATATTACAGAGATTCCTGTAATTAAGGAGAATAAGGATGATAATGCCAAGACAGATGTTACAGTCAGTCAGGGTAAAGATGCTCCTGATACAACATTTGATGAGTCAGATGAGGAATTAACTGATAAAATACTTACAGAGGACGAAAAGGCTCAGGCAGCCGGCAAAGATATTAAAATTAAGCTTTCAATAGATAATATCAGTGATAATGCATCAGATGAAGATAATAAGCTTATTAAAAACAGACTTACAGTATCGCAGAAAGTAGGAATGATTCTTGATATTAAGTTAAATATGACTATTGGTGCAGATAGCAAGCAGGTATATGAAACAGCTCAAGAGATTACACTTAGTGCAGAAATACCGGAAGAGCTTCTTAATAATAATTCTGATATTATAAGAAAATATTCAGTTATCAGGATACATGATAGTAAAGCTGAGATTCTTAAATCAGAATATAATGCTCAGACTAAGAAGATAACATTTAAGACAGACAGATTTTCAACTTACGCTATTATCTATGAAGATACTAAGAAAGATAATACACAAGAGACAACAAAGCCAGCCGGAGGTAATACACAGGAGACAACAAAGCCGACTGGAGGTAATACACAGGAGACAACAAAGCCTACTGGAAGTAATACACAGGAGATAACAAAGCCTACCGGAGGTAATACACAGGAGACAACAAAGCCAGCCGGAGGTAATACACAGGAGACAACAAAACCGACCGGAGATAATACGATATTATCAACAGATATAACTAATAGTTCAATACAGCCAACAGTTACAGAAAATATTAACTCTCAGGAGAATCAGACAATAACAGCATCTGACAGTGATGTTAATACGGGAGACAGTATTTCTGCAGGAAAGGCAGCTGCTATTATTATGATGATGATGTCATGTATTTTGGCAATGTGTGTAGTGATATTAAAAAAGAAAAACAGAAATATTTAATTAAAAATAAGTATGATGACTAATTAAATAACAGACTAAGAGGACTGTCGCATTAATGGAAATCATACAATATGTAGATATTAAAGATTAATACGATATAATGGTCAAAATATAATTTGATTAAGATATCTTTATTAACATACATATTGTATGCAATTCTGTGATATGCGGCAGTCTTTTTGTGAGTGCAGATATTATTGTATTAAAAGAGCAGAGTTTTCATTTTTGTAAAAGGTTATAAATCGACAAGGACATTAATATATGGTACAATAATTTTTATGCTTTTTAAGAGAAGGCATATGATATGTGAACAAAAATAATTAAGGATTTATAAAATGGAAGAAAAAAGTTTTTTTAAAGAGCTGATAAGTGAATTTGCGGTTATGGGTATCATACCCTTGCTTTTTGTTACTAATCTTTTGATATTTAACTGGAAAAATACAGTCCTTAACAGTAACAATTATGCGATATTTTTAGGGGTGCTTATTTTTGCAGCTACTGCAGAGATTATATATATATTAACGCATATTTCAGGATTGAATACGCAAAAGATTAAAGCTTTCTGGAAAAAACATAAGATAATGATTATTGGGCTTGTAATTATATGTATTACAAGACTGCCATATATTAATACACTTCCAAGATGGGATTCAGGTGAGTACTATTACAGACTTACGGAAGGGTTGAAAAATTGTACATTTGACAGCTTCATAGATTTTCAGAAGAACTTTGCGTTGTGTGGTCATCCTACACTGATATTCAGTATTATTTATCTGATAGGTGAGATGGTATTTCCAGGAGAAGTAATAGGTGTTAATCTCGTATCACTTGTGCTTACACTTATTGCATTCTGGTGTGTATACAAAATCTTATTAAGAGTATTAAGAAAAACTACATATGGTAATGCGGCGGTATTTACGATAGTTTTGTCATTTGCACCGCTTGTATACAGTTCATTTTCATATTTTACACCAGATTATCCGATGGCAATGTTTATAATATATGTAATTTATGCATGCACATATAACAGACCACTTATTGCAGGCTTCTTTAGTATGGCATGTTTCCAGACGAAAGAAACCGGAATGGTATTAATAGGCGGATACGTTCTTGGGATATTATTTCATTATAAGTTTAAATATGGATATAAGGGTTCCGGTAAAAATTATATCGGTGAGATTTTAAAGGATGCGAGATTGTATTTCATATTCGTTGCGGCTGTGATACAGTTCCTTTATAACAGATTTATCGGTGGGGTGTCACAGTGGACACAGAATTCCAATGAAACGGCTGGACTTAGATGGGATAATAACGGAACTAACTGTTTGGGTTTTAATCCTGATTATATAGCAATCAAGTTAAAACAGCAGTTTTTATTGAATTTTAACTGGGTAATCTTATTAATTATCATTGGAGGTTTTATATTTTTCCTTTTAAAAAATGGAAAGAGGGTACATCTGAACCTTAAATATATTGAACTTGTAGCGGCATTTATATGTTATGTGGCATTTTCATGTATTTATATAACTGCATCACTGGCAAGATATAATGTTGCAGGAGATATATTACTCTATATACTTATGTTTGGTATTCTTAACAGAATAGCAGATAATTATAAGCAGGCATATATATCAATTGTCTGTGGCATTCTGGCATTTATCCAGTGCTTCTTTACATGTGATCCGGTTACAACAGCAGTTTTTTTAAAACTCAATCTTGGCAATTCAGCAATTATATATGTAGGTGATACAACTAAAGATATGATGTATGGTGATTATCTTGTATACAATACACAATATATAATGATTAATAAATCAATAGATGAGGTGCTTAAAAGGACAGGATATAATCCACAGGAGTATGATGCTGTGGTATCAGATAATAATGGAGCATGTATAACAGGTAATTCAGCGGTATTTTTATATAATTGGGATATGAAAAAGCACAAACGTGTATTTTATGAAAATGACAATACTATAGCTATGCCGGAGACGTTACAGGTAAGGAGCCTGCCATTATATGACCTTAAGGAAAAAGCGGTTCTTATATACCTGCCTTATAATGGCAATGTTACTAAAGAAGATATGCTTGAGTCAGCAAATGAGTACTATGAAGTCGGAGAAGAACAGGAAGTGCAGACCGTGCAGGGTTGTATCTATTATTACGACATGACTCTAAGAGAATAATATCTGGCGGTAAATATATACATTGTTAAAAAGTTATCAAAAAATACACATTTTGTTCAAAAGTTAGACTGAATTTGGTCACAAAATTTAGGTACTATAATAAATGTAAAGAGCAGTGAGCTTTTTATAAACACTTTTTTTCATAAAAACCTTGTAGCATTTCCCCAATATAATAACTGACCACTATTATATTTGCTACAACACTTTTTCTCCTTATTTACAGCAGGCGCCCAAATGACCGTAAATGCCTGTTGTAAAAAAGAGGGATGCCACAGAATAATTGCATCAGATATGCAGCTATTCTGTGACATCCCTCTTTTTATTATGTGTCGTGCCCCTGTTGAGCCAGCCGAGTGAAATATAAACCATCCACTATGCGGGAAAATACGATTATACAAAGCGGATACCATTATTTATAAGTTAATAAAAATTATAAATAAATGCACAAATCAAAAATTAACGGTGTAATTTTTAAATTTGTGCATTTATGGTATACAGATTACTGAATATAGATAAAAGAAATATTTAATACTATTTTATAGCCATAACAGTTATATAATAGTACATCATAATATAATGGCATAAGCTTCCGCCCATAACAAACAGATGGAATATCTCATGTGAACCGAAGTTCTTGTGGATTGAGTTAAATATTGGAAGCTTTAAAGCATATATTATACCGCCTATGGTATATATAATTCCACCAACAAGAAGCCATCCGAAAGCTCTGGCGGGAAGTGCGGCGAGTATCTGAGGAAATGCAAGTACACATACCCAGCCCATAGCTATATATAAAACAGATGAAATCCACTTAGGACATGTTACCCAGCAAAGTTTAAAAATAATTCCGCAAATGGCAATTCCCCATACAATTGAAAGAAGCATATATCCTGTAGTTCCATGAAGTACAACAAGGCATATAGGGGTATATGAACCTGCAATAAGAATAAATATCATACAGTGGTCTAATTTTTTTAAAACCCTGTTAAATTCTGGTGAAATATCAAATGTATGATATGCTGTACTTGCACCATACAGTAAAATCATGCTTATGATAAATATACCAAGTGAAGCTGCGTTAAGAAGATGTCCTGTATTAGCCGCCTTAAGTATAAGAGGTGTAGCTCCAGCAATAGACATTATCATTCCGATAAAGTGGGTAATAGAACTTCCCGGGTCTTTAATTGAAAAGTGGTAAGGCTTTTTATATTCTTTGGAATAGCTATTAGTACTTCTATTAATATAAGATGATTTATCTGTATTGTAAGCTGTTGCATGTATATAGTTATCTTTTGTATTGTGATTTAAGATTGTCGTTTTCATACTAACCTCCATTTCTTGGCAGCTTTTGTTGCGAAGAGGCAAAGAAAAATGTGCGCAGGCAATTTTTCTTCTGCTATCAATGGCTATTTGCTGCTGTTTAAAGTTTAATTGTTATTTATTTTATATTCATGTTATTTTGTATTTGTATCAACACTACATAAAGAAAGGGTTGAATGATGATATGTAGTAATTAATACTACATTATGCATATGAGTATACTACACCATGCAGATTAATAATGCAAGTTGTATTTGAAAAAAATTTGAATATAAAACTTTCTTCTAAGTCTTCTGGTACATCGTTTCATAAATAAATATACCAATCGCGTAGGATGTGGAGTCGGGTGTGCAGATATAAAAATGCAGGCGTAGTGGGCTGCGCGGAGGCTTTTATACCTGTACAACCGGATTCGCAGGGCAGGCAAGTAAAAGGTGTAGTTATTTCGAAAACGATGTACTAGTGGTACAGTATATATAAAAATCTGATGATGATACTTATTAAGCATAGGAGCCTGGAGTTATAGAATAGCAGTATATTAAAAATCTGATGATGATACTTATTAAGCATAGGAGTCTGGAGTTATAGAATAGCAGTGTATAAAAAAATCTCATGATAATATTTAGTAAGCATATGGGTCTGGTCTTTAGAATAACAGTATATTTGCAAACAAATGTCGAATAGTGTATAATATGTCTTATACATGTAATAGTTTTTAGATAATTTATTCAACCGTATGGCAGGCGGGGGTAGTCCGGTAATAATATATAAGTAAGCATATATAATTATTTCTCGGAAATTCTATCATCGTGGTATATTGTTTCCAATATATTACACAATATATCTGGTGATGGATTATGCTTTTATAAAAGGCTGTAATATCACCAATATTCATAATAGAATATAATTTCTTATATCTCAGTCTGATATGCCCCTTTCTTATATAGGACCGGAGTAATATTGTCTCAGTCGGGGTTTAATCTCAGACAAAGATTACGCTGTGCGAGGGCTGCTGAGCCACTGATATGAAAAACCGGCATCAGGATTCGCAAGATGGTATGGATTAATATGATATTATTAACTATAAGCAGATATTGGCGGTAAGCAGCAGAATAATTGCTGCATATGTGGCGGAATGGAGAGTTTTATGGCAAATATTAAGACGTTAGAGAAGAACACATTTGACAAGGAAGCATTTAAAAAGAATATTATCAATAACTGTAAGATACTTTATAGGAAAAATCTTGATGAAGCAACACAGCAGCAGAAGTTCCAGTCTGTAGCTTATGCAGTTAAGGATATTATAATTGACAAGTGGATAGCATCACAGAAAGCTTATAAAGAGCAGGATGCTAAGATTGTATATTATATGTCTATGGAATTTCTTATGGGTAGAGCTTTAGGCAATAATATGATTAATATTATGGCATATGATGAGATTAAGGAAGTACTTGAAGAGCTCGGAATGGACATTAACGTAATAGAAGATCAGGAGCCGGATGCAGCACTTGGTAATGGTGGACTTGGACGACTTGCAGCATGCTTTATGGATTCGCTTGCGACACTTGGATATACTGCATGTGGATGTGGTATAAGATATAAATATGGTATGTTTAAGCAGGAGATAAGGGACGGATATCAGGTGGAAGTTCCTGATAACTGGTTAAAGGATGGTAATCCATTTGAAGTAAAGAGACCTGAATATCAGTATGAGGTTAAGTTTGGCGGATATGTACGTTCATATAAGGATGAACAGACAGGAAGAGATATGTTTGTTCAGGAGGGATACCAGTCAGTATATGCTGTGCCGTATGACCTTCCGGTGGTAGGTTATGGTAATAACAATATCAATACATTAAGAATATGGGATGCCGAACCGGTTGATACATTTAATTTAAGCTCGTTTGACAAGGGCGATTATCAGAAGGCGATAGAAGAAGAGAACCTTGCAAAGAATATTGTAGAAGTATTATATCCTAATGATAACCATTATGCCGGTAAGGAATTAAGATTAAAGCAGCAGTACTTCTTCGTATCAGCAAGTGTACAAAGAGCTATTGATAAGTATAAGGAGCAGCATGACGATGTAAGAACGTTATATGAGAAGGCTGTATTCCAGCTTAATGATACACATCCTACCGTTGCCGTTGCAGAGCTTATGAGAATCCTTATGGATGAAGAGGGCTTAGAGTGGGATGAAGCGTGGGATGTAACAACTAAGTCAGTTGCATATACTAACCATACAATCATGGCAGAAGCCCTTGAAAAATGGCCTATTGAGTTATTCTCAAGACTTCTTCCAAGAATATATCAGATTGTTGAAGAGATTAACAGAAGATTTGTTGAAGAGATTAAGGCTAAGTATCCGGGAGACCAGGAAAAGATAAGAAAGATGGCTATTATATATGATGGTCAGGTTAAGATGGCACATCTTGCAATATGTGCAGGATTCTCAGTTAATGGCGTTGCTAAGCTTCATACAGAGATTTTAGAGAAGCAGGAGCTTAGAGATTTCTATGAAATGATGCCTGAAAAGTTTAATAATAAGACCAATGGTATTACACAGAGAAGATTCTTACTTCATGGAAATCCTCTTCTTGCAGACTGGATTACAGATAAGATTGGTGAGGGCTGGATTACAGATCTTTCACTGTTAAAGAAGCTGGAAGTTTATGTTGATGAACCTAGATACCAGCAGGAATTTATGCAGATTAAGCGTAAGAATAAGGTAAGACTTGCTAAGTATATCAAGGAGAATAATGGAATAGATGTTAATCCTGATTCTATATTTGATGTTCAGGTTAAGAGATTACATGAGTATAAGAGACAGCTTCTTAACATTTTACATGTAATGTATCTGTATAATCAGATTAAGAAGAATCCTGATATGGATATTACACCTAGAACATTTATATTTGGTGCGAAGGCAGCCGCAGGATATAGAATTGCAAAGCAGACTATTAAGCTTATTAATAACGTGGCAGATGTGATTAATAATGATGCATCTATTAATGGTAAGATTAAGGTTGTATTTATTGAGAATTACAGAGTGTCTAATGGCGAGATTATATTTGCGGCAGCAGATGTCAGTGAACAGATATCAACAGCTTCTAAGGAGGCTTCGGGTACAGGTAACATGAAGTTTATGCTTAATGGTGCAATGACACTTGGAACTATGGATGGAGCTAATGTTGAGATAGTTCAGGAGGTTGGAATTGACAATGCTGTAATATTCGGTCTTAGTTCAGATGAAGTCATCAGATATGAGAATGAGGGCGGATATGATCCTATGGATATATTTAATAATGATCAGGATGTAAGAGAGGTTCTTATGGAACTTATTAATGGTAAGTATTCACCGGAAGATCCTGAGATGTTCAGGGATATCTATAACTCACTTCTTAATAATCAAGGAGGAAGAAGGGCAGATACTTACTTCATTCTTAAGGATTTCAGAAGCTATGCAGAAGCACAGAAGAGAATTGATAAGAAGTATAAGGATTCAACAGCATGGGCTAAGTCAGTTATGTTAAATACAGCAAATGCCGGCAAGTTCTCATCTGACAGAACTATACAGGAATATGTAGATGACATCTGGAAGCTTGATAAGGTTGATGTTAAGATGTAATTGTTTTAATGTAATTATTAATTAAATTAATGCCATAAGTATAGATGGTGGCATATAGTGAGCCATGTATCAGTTCTTAGACATATATAAGTTATCATATGTCTAAGATAGATACATGGTTTTTTATTTTAATTTGTAAGATTTTAATAAGGGGTTGACATAATAAAAAATTATGATAATATTATATAAAGAACAAATGTTCGACTATATTAAATGTATAGAAAAATTATGTATATTTATTGTGCAAATAGGAAAAGTAGGGAATCTCACAGGTTTATCAAAAGGAAATTAAAAAGTATATTTAACAATAAAATATAAAGATTCATAAGATATAAGAAACATGCATACCATAATATTAACAGGATATATGGCGGAGGGCATGCATGGATAATTATAAAATGGAATTAAGAAAGAATATTTTAATTATAGTTATAGCACTTCTTATATGTATTCTTGTGCCGTCTGTTATTACATTATCTGTGACTGGAATTATTGAAGCAGATATTTCGGATGAGCTTATAGATGGAAGAAGAATTGATGTTAAGTACAGACATGCCGTAAAGTCTGTAGATATTAATAAATTCATAGTGATGGTGCTTGCTGACCGCCTTGATATGTCATCACAGATTGAGGTGCTTAAAGCTGAAAGTATAATGGTACGGACAGATATTTACAGGATAATGGGTAATGATATGAATATAGACAGCTCACAGCTGGGCATGTCTTTTCTTACTGAAAATCAGATGAAAAACAATTGGGGAAGCAAATATAATGATAATTATAATCTGATATCCGACTGTGTTGCTGCGACCGGAGGAATCATTATGATGTATAATGGAAGCCCTATAGATGCAAAATATACTGAGGTCAGCTGTGGTACTACTCTTGCAGGCTCACAGGTTCTTGGAGCCGGATATGATTACCTGACGGAAGTGGATTGTCCGGATGACATGCATAGCCCGGATTATATAAGTGTTGTGTCGTTTTCATATAAAGAGTTTGTTAAAAAAATGTCAGAAAAATATAAGGATATTGGGATTAATGAGACAGCACCATTTAAAAGCATACAGATTGCGGCAAAGTCACAAAGCGGATATGTGACAAAAATTCAGATAGGCAATGTAGTAATGACCGGAGCAGAATTTGCATATATTCTTGGAATTAATTCTGCAAATATGACAATAGAAGATATTAATGGCAGCATTAAGATAACTACAAAGGGAAAGGGCAGCAATATTGGACTTAGCATGTATACAGCAGGGATAATGGCAGAAACGGGCAATACATATGAAACTATTTTAAATAAATTTTATTGTGGCGTGACACTTGTATCATCTTAAAATATATTTTTTGAATTTAAAAAATTAAAGTGATGGCAGAGCAATCTAAGATTAGAATAATATAAGATAGTCAGAATATGATATTGGCATAATTAAAAAATATAATATCAGAATAGGATTTTGAATAAGTTATAACAAAAATGGAAAACATACTAACATCACATATAAAAGTTATATATACCGGACTTGGAATGGAGGTTAGTATGGTAAGTAATGGTAAGAGAAGCCGCAGGGAGAAGGTATTTGCAATAATTATGCCACTGGCAATAGTATGTGCATTATCATATGGCATATATTCAGCTGCAGACAGTACTAAAAAAGCACAAAAAAATAACATTGTTAATCTTAATGATACAGATGATGGAAATGTAGCTATAAAGACAGAGGATGTGACGGATTCAGCCGATAATAATGAGGATGTGGTGCATGAACAGGCAGCCGATGTTAAGGCAGATGTGTCAAAGAATAATGAGTCCGGAAGTGTTGATACAGAAGATAAGGCTGATGAGGCAGCCGATGTGGCGGCAGGTAATGAAGCAGTATCCGGAATTAATTATAATTCAGATATAAGTAATGATATTGGACCGCATGATAATACCAGTCTTAATTCTGCTGTATCATCAGATAATTCTGTAAATGATAGTCAGGATATAGCGCAAGGATATACATTTAACGAGGCAGACGGGCTTTTATGGCCGGTATCAGGAGATATTATTTTAAAATACAGTATGGATAGTACAATATATTTTCCAACGCTTGGTGTATATAAGTGCAATCCGGCAATATCGATAAAGGCAGAAAAGGGTACTAATGTAGGTGTTGCTGCAAGCGGAGTTGTTAAAAATGTATCAATAAATGAAGAGACAGGTACTACAGTTGATATAGCAATTGGTGATGGTTATGTGACAACTTATGGACTGCTTGATAATATCGTTGTAAAAGCCGGTGATAAGGTTACAAGGGGGCAGCTTCTGGGAACAGTTTCACAGCCAACAGCATATTATACAACAGAGGGAGCTAATCTGTATTTTAAGGTTACTAAGGATGGAGAAAGTGTTGACCCTGTAGAATTATTTGAAGAATAGGATTCGTAAAAATAAGCATCTGATATTTATTACAGGGGAAGTATATTTATAGTGGGTAATGTGTTTTTAATCAGATGCTTTATATAGATACAGGTCTGTGGGTATCCAAAAGATATCCGCAGATTTTTATTTATAATATAATAGTAACAGCCATGTGAAAAATAATGCTGATGCGATTATTTTTTCACAAGTTCATATATGAACCGGCTATTTGTTTCTAAACAGGACAAATAGCCTTCGATGGAAAATATTTGATATTGTTATTACAATATTGTGCTTTTTAGGTTTATATACTTTTTTCTTCTTCAATAAACATTATTGAAAAACCGATAAATAAAAGTAAAGATGATAACCATATTGTATGCAGGTTAAAATGTACAATCATGGCACTTCCGATGCCTGAGCCTAATGCAAAAAGGAATATTATGCCAAAATAATGCAACGCCTTATATAACATTTGTTTATTGTGATTTTTAAAATAATTACATAAAGCCTCTGTACCACTGCGGATATTACCAATACACATTGTACTTGCAAATGCATAATTATCTACTTTTCTAAATGACTGTACCTGCATTGCACAAGAGAATGAAACAAGTGCATTTGCAATAAGATTAAAATTACCGGGAATGAAACCTACTATAAATAACAGAACAATCTCAATGACAAGAACAATCTGTCTCCAGTGAAAACGCTGGAGATTCTGGAAAGACTGCCTTATTATTGTTGCAGCGGCAACACCCAGTGCAAAGAATATAAGTGGAATAAAATAATGCAGGGCAGTATTCCAGTTATGTTCAAATATATTCTGGCTTAAAAGGACTATATTTCCTGTCTGTGCATTTGCAAAGACATGTCCTCTTGATACATAGGTATATACATCCTGAAGTCCTCCTGATACCGAAAGCAGTCCGGCAGTCAGGAAAGATTCTGACATCTGTTTATTTGAATAATAATGAAGATTTGAAAATAGCATATAGTTCTCCTGAATAATGATATTGTCATATATTATACTGCGCTTATATTAATATGTTGGGGTAAAAAGCCTCCAGCTATGATATCTGTGGATTGCCATGTGTTGCGCATTCCTACAATCCTACATAATATTTGCATAATATTATGTACAGTACCTAAACGTCTTATCCGTAATAATTCGTGCAAATATAAGTCCTAAAGGGAGGGCAAGTATTATAAGCAGTGCCGATGCAAGCCAGGATGCAGCAGTTGTAAGATTCATAATTCCGAGATTATAAAAGCCCTTATAAAGGTATAGACCAGGAACCATAATAACTATTGAAGGAACTGTAATTGAGATTCTTGGATATCCTGCGACACCTTTTAATGTGGAGGCAAGAATACCTGATATAAACGCTCCGACAAATGCAGCAGCAGCCGGAGGAATTGCACATATATCAATAAGCTCAAGACGTATAGTATTAGATATAGCACCTATTATACCAGCGGCAATAGCAAGTTTTACAGGACTGTTAAACATGATTGAGAAACCGAATACACCACAAAAGCTTGAAATAAGACGTAATATAATCCACTGCCACAGTTTCATATCTATAGGAAGAAATGCAACAGGTGTAAGTCCTAATAACATTGCAAGAATCCAGGCAGACATAGTAGCTACGGTTACAATAATCATAGAATACATGAACCGTTCCATGCCTGAACGCATATCAAGCTTAGCAAGGTCAATCCCGCTTGTAATAAATGGAAATCCCGGTATTACAAAAAGCATAGAACATATATATCCGGCTTCATGCTGTAAATTAATAGAAAATACAAGTTCAAGTACCTTAAGAAGTGATGCGTAAGTAAGACATGCCGCAGAAACAGAAGCTGTGATACATAAGAATAATGTAAAATGGTGTTTTGAAAGCTTACATCTTATATAATTGCCTATTCCTGCACCAACAAATGCACATAACATCTCTATAACACCGCCACCGAGCAGGAATGTGAATGCTCCACATGCAAGTGCAGCAGCAAGGGCAAGCTTTGATGGTGTATACAGACCATGTATTTTCTGTATATCATCAAGGGCGGAATGTATAGCCTCACAGCTATAGAAAAGTTCATTATCTTTAAATTCTGAAACAAATTTTTCAAGACGGTTAAGCTGAGAAGTATTAACACCTGTATTGGTAAGACAAAGAGACTGGCTGAAGCTGTCATTGCCATCAAAGCATGTATAATTAATAGACATAAGTCCGATGTCGACTGTACAGGTAATTTCCATAAGTTCTGACAAATGGTTCATGGAACTTCTGACACGCCATGCTCCTGTACCACAGGAAAGCATCATTATGCCTACACGTCCTATTACAGAAGCTTTTGCAGACAGGCTGTCTTTGGTAATGGGAGTATTTATATCACTGCCGGCATAGTCATGCCAGTGTATATCCATATGATTTTTTTTGATTTGTGTATTTGTAGCTGCCGTAGTCATATCATAATCAACTCCATTTCCACTGATTATATTTATTATAGAATTATTGTAAATCCAGACTGTCTGCACCGGCGGTTTTTATCATTCCTTCACGGCAGGATAATACTATACCATCTATTGCTAAAAGGTGTGATAACATTTTATTTTCAAACTGGTGTATAGGTAATAAAACGCCTAATTCATCAAATGATTTACCTGATTTTGTGCCTGTTTCCTGACCGTAATATACAATAGCCGAGTATGCTTCCTTTTGTATATCATGGAAAGCAGTCCATATAACATCGTATGCCTGAGCTTCAGTAAGACCTAATTTTTTAGTATCAGGAAGTGCATAAAGAATAAGAATACCACGTTCTTTATTCTCCGGCTTTTCACAGATATTCATGTCTGTTGTATAGTATCTTACAAGACTGTAACCATCAGCAAGATACAGTCTGGAACGTGGAGCCGGAGTGTGCGTGTTATATATTTCATGGAATTTTTTATATTCATGATTAGTAACTGACGACTTCTTATCTTCAAGGAGATTGCCGTTGACATCTGTAAGAAGTACAGGGTTTTCACCGGCTTTTCCATGAAAACGCCGTGGTATAAGATAGGCTTCTTTAAGCAGGTCAAACATACTGCGGTTGCATATTTCTAAAAGAAATGCACTTACATCACCATTTTTATAGGCATTAAGCATAACCTCTGCAAAATGATGGGGGTCGGGGTCGATAAATTTATTGTCATCACACAGATGGTCATAAAAGGTTTCTAAAAGCCGTTCACAGGCTTCATCAGATGAAAGTATTCTTGAAAAAATATTTTCAACAGCTTCCTCTCTTGGTAATACTAATGACATAAAAATCATCTTCCTTTCGCATTTATATATTGTCATTTGGGTTCTTTGTTATTATAATCAGTTAATAGGCATGAGTAAAACATATTATTGATATGATGACTATAATAAATTGATATAGCTGATTATATAAAGCTTACATGTGAGCCGGCTGTTTGTTTCTGAGCAGGACAAGCAGCCATTGATGGCAGAAGAAAAATTGCCTGCGCAAATTTTTCTTAACCTCTTCGCAATAAAGTTGCTCAGAAATGAGGATTAGTATAAATAGTTATGAATGTGAATTTTGAATATTATAAAATATTTTATTATGTAGCAAAGTATGGCAATTTTACAAAAGCTGCTAGTGTATTAAATGGAAGCCAGCCCAATGTGACAAGAGCAATAAATTGTCTTGAACAGGAAGTGAACTGTAAATTATTTGTAAGAACTAACCGCGGGGTATTTCTTACACCTGAGGGAGAAAGATTGTATACGAGAGTGGCAGCTTCTATGATTCAGTTACAGCTTGCAGAAGAAGAACTTGCTGACAGTGTCGGACTTGAGCATGGGAGCATATCTATAGGTGCCAGTGAGATAGCACTTAATATATATCTGCTTCAAAGATTGAAAAAATTTCATATGTCATATCCGGGAGTAAGGCTTAAGCTATGTAATCATTCGACACCTCAGGCAGTAAGGTCAGTAAAAAGCGGCGAAATTGATTTTGCAATAGTTACCACGCCACTTGATTATGATATGTCATTAAAGATGGTAAGGCTTAAAGAATTTAAAGATGTACTTGTAGGTGGAAGGTCTTTTTACGGACTTGGAAGTCATAAACTTGGTATTTCTGATATAAAAAAATATCCATTTATATGTCTTGGAAAAGATACGACAACCTATGAATTTTATTATAATCTATTTAATAAACATGGTGTAGAGCTTACGCCAGATACAGAGGCAGCTACGACTGACCAGGTGCTTCCACTGGTAGAAAGTGAGCTGGGGCTTGCATTTCTGCCGGAAGAAATGGTGGAAAAAGCGCTTAAGAATAACGATATTGTAAAATTGGAGCTGGATGAAGATATTCCAAGACGTTATGTATGTATGATATATGATTCAAAGCGTCCAATCAGTGTGGCGGCACAGAAGTTTAAAAAGATATTGCTGGAAGAAAGCAATATGTAAATATTTTGTAATCCATTAACATGACATAGAAGATGATGCCCCTTTCATCTATAGGGAGGGGAAACGATATTGTCATAGCTGTGATTCAATCTCTGACAAATATTACGCTCCGGGAGCAAATCTTATTTATACATCGGGGTTCTGTTTTAGTTCGTCTTTATAAAATACATAAAAAAGGATAGACAGTCTGTAACTATCTATCCTTAAAATCCCTTATATCAGGCAGTTTTTAAGCTTGTTGCTGATTAACCAAAGTATCTCTTTAAAAGACCTTCAAAAGCTTTGCCATGGCGGGCCTCATCCTTAGCCATCTCATGAACTGTATCATGGATTGCATCAAGGTCAGCAGCCTTAGCACGCTTAGCAAGGTCAAACTTACCTGCTGTAGCACCATTTTCAGCATCAACTCTTAACTGAAGATTCTTCTTAGTACTGTCTGTTACAACTTCACCAAGTAATTCAGCAAACTTAGCAGCATGTTCAGCTTCCTCATAAGCAGCTTTTTCATAATACATACCAATCTCAGGATAACCTTCTCTGTGTGCAACTCTTGCCATTGCAAGGTACATACCAACTTCTGTACATTCACCCTGGAAATTAGCTCTTAAGTCAGACATAATATCATCAGAACATCCCTGTGCAATACCTACTACATGTTCAGCCGCCCATACCTTATCACCTGTCTGTGCTTCAAACTTAGAAGCAGGAGCGTGACATACCGGACATTCAGCTGGTGCAGCATCTCCTTCATAAACATATCCACATACCATACATACATACTTCATAATCGTTATCTCCTTTTCAAAATAATATTTTATAAAATAGTAATCATTACTGTTTTGCTTAAATTTAATATAACATAATGATAATATTTTGTCAACAAAAATAATAATAATTCCTATTTTATTCTGCATAAGTATTTTAACTTCAAGATTCGGAAAGTCTTATAGTGCAGGCGGAAAATATTCTTGAAACTTTGAACATTACATCATATTATTATAACAATAATTTTTGTATAAATTCATTGAGTTAAGAAATTGTTTTATTTTTATCACAGCCATTATATAGTATTATTAAGTGAATTTTTATTAAAATATTGACTGTAAATAATAAAATGCACCATCTAAGGCACAGATAATTATATATGTGCGTAAAATGATGCATTGCAAGGTGCTAAAAATTAATTTTTAGAAGCACAGGCAGGACATTTACCATAAAAAAATGTAACATTGCCGTCAATTATTCCATTAAAATTCTTTTCCGCGGCATTATTAAGGGCAAGCTCTTCGCTTCTGCCATCCATATCAAGGTCGAGTACAGCCCCACATTCCATACACTGAAAATGATAATGAGGTGATACATTACCATCAAAATGTATAGAACCATCACTACAGGGAACCTTAACAGCCATACCATTGTCAACCAAAAATGACAGATTACGATATACCGTTCCAAGACTTATATTAGGAAATTCCTTAATTACATTAGCATAAACCGTTTCAGCAGTAGGGTGGTCCTTACGTGACATCAGAAAATTATGAATAGCATCACGTTGTTTACTATGTTTAATAACAGCCATAAATCCATCCTCCTTCAAATAATAGTAATTATTACTATTATCAGTTTAGGCTTTTTCCACAAAAATGTCAAGAGAAGAAGGTGTTAATATTCAACATAATGGGGTTATTTGGAATTCTGTACTATAAGCTCCATTATTTTTCCAATGGAATCACTCTGCTCACTGTTTTCCATATTATGTATATACTGTTCGCGGTTATCAAAAAGTTCATTGACAGCAGCCATAAGAGTCTCAGGTGTCATCTCTTCTTCTGTAAGAACGGCAGAGTAACCATGCTCCTTAAATGAATTGGCATTAAGAATCTGGTCGCCACGGCTTGCATTGGCTGAAAGCGGAATAAGAAGGTTAGGCTTCTTAAGTGCTAAAAGCTCACATATGGCATTAGCGCCGGCTCTTGAGATGACGATATCACTCATTGCAAATAAATCACGCATTTCTTTGCTGATATATTCAAACTGGACATAGCCATTAATATTATTAAGCGATTCGTCAGTTTTGCCTTTACCACAAAGGTGTACAACCTGGAATCTCTTTAATAATTCAGGAAGTATTGCTCTTACGGCATCGTTTACATGAACGGCTCCTGTGCTTCCTCCTACTACCATAAGGACGGGCTTATCAGATGTGAAGCCACACATACGGTAAGCTGCGGATTTATCGCCTGATAAAAGCTCACTTCTTATAGGCGAACCGGTAAGTACAGCCTTATCGGCAGGAAGATATTTGACAGTTTCAGGGAAATTGCAGCATATTCTGGTAGCACCATGCATTGCTATCTTATTGGCAAGTCCCGGGGTCATATCTGATTCGTGTATTATTACTGGGATATGCTTATTGCTTGCAGCCAGTACAACCGGAACTGATACGAAACCGCCCTTTGAAAATACAATATCAGGTTTAATCTTTTTCATAAGGACTTTTGCCTGATGATATCCATTTAATACCCTGAAAGGGTCGGAGAGGTTTTTTAAGCTCTTGTAACGTCTTAATTTGCCGGATGAGATGCCATAGTAAGGAATATCCATATCTTCTATAAGTTTTTTTTCAATTCCATTATATGAGCCTATATAAAATACTTCATATCCGGCTTCTTTAAGGCTTGGAAGAAGCGCAATATTAGGTGTAACATGTCCGGCAGTACCACCGCCGGTAAGAATAATTCTTTTCATTTTCACATTATCTCCATTCCGCAGGCATTGTCAATGCCGCCAATTCTTATTTATTATAATTTGTGAGTAAAGCGTTCCTTAAAACTGCAATGTTTACACAGAGGCTCAACAGCCATTTTGGCATGCCAGCCTTTAATTATAGCCTGACTGCGTTCATTTGAGAGTATATCTTTAAAATGTGATGAAAATATGTTGCCGAGTGCCATTATAGCATTGCCATCAAGACAGCAGGGAACTACGGTTCCATCACTTAGTATGGCAATGTGGGATCTTAATCCCTGACAGAAGCCACGTTCGTTGAAATATCCGCTGTTAAGTTCGGGCCACTCAAAAGGTGACTGTACATTGATATACAAATGTCTTTTTATAGTACAGTTTTTGTTACCAAAAAGTAAAGGGTCTTTTTTGGTATTCCACAATCTTAAATTGACCTCCGTATCTGTTTTATCTACAAGTGTTTCACATGAAGAAAATACATCTTTGATATAAGAGTCCATATCTATACAGTCATTATCATCAGCACTGTGAAGTGAGATGTTAATCTGATGGACAGGATATTTAACCAGTGTGTTAATACGGTCAGCAAGCAGAGTTCCGTTAGTAGTAATATTTACACGGATATTATTATCCTGACACAGCTTTAAAATATCTTCAAGATAAGGCGAAAGCAAAGGCTCTCCCTTTACATGAAGGTATACATAATTAGTATATGGTTTAATCTCGCTTATTATATGTGCAAATTCCTGTGTATTCATAAAATGAGCTGGACGCAGTGTCTTCTGACAAAAGGAACAGGTAAGGTTACAGGAGCTTGTTATTTCTATATATATGCGTTTAAATCGTGCAACACTTCCCATTATCAGGCATTTTCCTTAAACTGTCTTAATGCCTTGGAAAGCTGGTCGGGACATGAAGTCGGACGGAAGCCGCATCTGATTCCTTCGATTCTTTTTATTGCTTCATCTATATCCATGCCTTCAATCAATGCGGCAACACCCTGAGTATTACCTGAACAGCCACCGATAAATTTTACATTAGTCACCTTATTATCAACTACATCAAAATCAATTGCGCTTGAACAGACGCCTGATGTTTTGTATCTCATAAATAAATCCTCCATATATTAATGTTTAATAATAATTATTTCTATATTGTTACATGCCGGAAATTTTATGTAACAGATGTATTATAGCATAATATATATCTGCTGTTGTTATAAAAATATAAAAATATTATGTACATGTGGATTAATTTATAAAGCTTATGGAAAAGTTATTTTTAATAATTAAAGAAGCTCTTGACGTATATATGAGTATTTATATACAATAGCTAATGAAATATAACATTATAGTACGGACTTGTGTATATTGGATATATCTGAAAGATACACAAATAGCATATTACAAGAATGGAGATAAATATGATTGGTATTATTGGAGCAATGGATGAAGAGGTAGCCCAGATTGTAGAAGTTATGACAATTGAAAAAGAAGAAAATAAAGCTCAGATGAATTTTAAGCAGGGTAAGTTAAATGGCAAAGATGTAGTAGTGGTAAGAAGTGGTATTGGCAAGGTCAATGCTGCCGTATGTACACAGGTGCTTGCAGATGATTTTAAGGTTGACTATGTAATTAATACTGGTATAGCTGGTTCTCTTAAGGCACAGATAGATATTGCAGATATCGTAATATCAAGCGATGTGCTTCACCATGATATGGATGCAACAGGCTTTGGTTATGCACTGGGTCAGATTCCAAGAATGGATACACTCTCATTTAAGGCAGATGACAGACTTATAGAGCTTGCTAAAGAAAGTTGTGCAAAGGCTGTGCCTCAGATTGGTGTCCATGTGGGAAGAGTTGTAAGCGGAGACCAGTTTATATCAGATAAAGAAGTAAAGAATAAGATAGCAGACAATTTTGACGGATATTGTACAGAGATGGAAGGGGCAGCGATTGCACAGGCGGCATATCTTAATAATATTCCATTTGTAATATTAAGGGCGATATCAGACAAGGCAGATGATAGTGCAACAATGGACTATCCGGCATTTGAAAAACAAGCAATAAAAAATTCCGTCCTGCTTATCAAAGAACTTGTTGACAGAATATAATTTGTAAAATAAGACGAGTGAATACAGAATTATGACATAAGGATTGTAATATGGCATTGAACAGCCATTTTGCAATCCTTATTTTATGAAAATATATTGGAATGTATGTAAAAAAATAGGGATTTTGGGGGAAATGTGTTGAACGATTTTTTAATTTTACAGCTGATTTAAGCCGTAAGTCTGATATAATAAAGACTGTGGGAAATATTATTTTTTAGAATATTGTATGTATAGAATGTGTGGGGATAGTATGATTATTGTATACATATAATTTGAGAATATACTAATAAATAATATTTTGCAGGATTATATATGATGTCAGGATTATTAGCTTTTATTATGCAGGTATGGATGGCTTTTTACTTCTTACATTATATTAAAAATTTATAGCAGGAGGTATATAGGTAAATAGTGATAACTGTATTTGTTATACTGTGGATTACTGCCATGGTAATATGGTGTACACTGTTTAACTACTATTCACAACTGATAAGGGATGTCAGGTGTGGAGAGTACAAAAAACCCCTGATAAAACAGATTGTCATAAGGTATGACAATTGTAAAAAACTTAACATAAATATTAATAATATTGATGTTTTTGTGGAAAAGATAATTGATAATTATGAGGTATGTGGATTATCTATAATAAACTGGGAGATTGTAGCAGGTATATTAGAATACATAATAGTGATATTGGGAACAGGACATATCGTGGGAATATTTTTTTCTATTCAGGAACGTGGAGAATGGATATATTCAATACATTACAGCCTGTCAGCGGTATCTTTAAAGGACTATACAGTAATTGACATAGCCGGAGTTATATTTGTAATAATAGCAGTCATAGCTGTGTGTATACTTCGTAAAGTATGGGAAAATAAGCGGTTTATACGAACATTGATTGTAGAGATTGCCGACTATCTTGAAAATAGTGGTGGCTTAAGAGTTCCATCGAGGTGTTGTGCTGCAACTAAGCTTAAGGGAAGCTCGGCAAGTGATTTTGAAAGGCTGAGGAAGAGTTATAAACGGATACAGACTGATAAATTGTAATTTTTGAAAATCAGGTCTAATTTTGAAGTGGCATATGGTATTGGAAATAGTCAGAATATAACAACTATTGCTTGAAAAATTATGAAAAAATGACTATAATTAAAGTAATAAATTATCAGTTGCAAAGCTCATTTATAAAGGGGATTTTTCGGCGGATAAACTAAATATAAAAAGGAGATTTTATTATGGGACAGGTTAGTTTTGATTATTCAAAGACAGAGGGGTATGTTCATGCACATGAGGTTGAGTCTATGAAGGCTATTACAGAGAGTGCAAAGGAGCTTCTTCTGTCAAAGAAGGGAGCTGGTAATGATTATCTTGGATGGATTGACCTTCCGGTAGATTACGATAAAGATGAGTTTGAGAGAATTAAAAAAGCAGCTAAAAAGATACAGTCAGATTCAGAGGTGCTTGTAGTTATTGGTATTGGAGGTTCGTATCTTGGAGCGAGAGCTGCAATTGAATTTTTAGGACATAATTTCTTTAACAGCGTATCTAAAGAGATAAGAAAAGCACCGGAGATTTATTTTGTAGGTAACAGCATAAGCTCTACATATTTATCTAATCTTATAGATGTAATAGGAGACAGGGATTTTTCGGTAAATATTATCTCTAAGTCAGGTACAACAACAGAACCTGCTATTGCTTTCAGAGTATTCAAAAAGATGCTTGAAAAGAAGTATGGAAAAGAAGAAGCGGCTAAGAGAATTTATGCCACAACAGACAGAGCTAAGGGAGCTTTAAAGAATCTTGCTGATGCAGAAGGCTATGAGGAATTTGTAGTACCTGATGATGTAGGAGGACGTTTTTCTGTGCTTACAGCAGTAGGACTTCTTGCAATTGCATCAAGTGGAGCTGATATAGACAAGCTCATGGAAGGTGCAGCAAGTGCAAGAAAGCGTTGTATAGAGAATGATTTTGATAATAATGATTCAATGCAATATGCTGCACTTCGTAATATCATGTTAAGAAAAGGCAAGGCGGTTGAGATTCTTTGTGATTATGAACCTAGCCTTCATTATACACTTGAGTGGTGGAAGCAGCTTATGGGTGAGTCAGAAGGTAAGGATAATAAGGGACTTTTCCCTGCCAGTGTTGATTTAACAACAGATCTTCATTCAATGGGACAGTTTATACAGGACGGTTCAAGAATTATGTTCGAGACAGTTCTTAATGTTGAAAAGGCAAGAAAAGAGATTACTATTGAGGCAGAGGATGAAGACCTTGACGGACTTAATTATCTTGCAGGAAAGACAGTTGATTTCGTTAATAAATGTGCTATGAACGGAACGATATTAGCCCATACAGATGGTAATACACCTAATCTTATGGTTAAGATTCCTGAACAGAATGAGTTCTATCTTGGTGAATTATTCTATTTCTTTGAATTTGCATGTGGACTTTCAGGTTATATACTTGGAGTTAATCCATTTAACCAGCCGGGTGTGGAAAGCTATAAGCATAATATGTTTGCTCTTCTTGGCAAGCCTGGTTTTGAGGCAGAAGGTGAAGCTTTAAGAAAGAGATTATAATAAGGATAATTATATAGTCTGCCACTGTGAATATATAATTTTATTTTTACAGCAGATATTTTTAGGTTATATAATAAATTAATGGAGGCATTTATGAAGATACTTATTTTGGATGCAGCTACATTCGGGGAAGATATTGATATCAGCAGGTTTAATAAGCTTGGTGAGGTTACGGTATACGCTGAAAGTACTAAGGAAGAAGCCCTGGAAAGATTAAAGGCAGTTAATCCTGATGCGGTTATTACTAACAAGGTTGTAATTGGAAAAGATGAGATGCAGGCAGCGCCTGAGCTTAAGATAATATTAGAAGCAGCCACAGGATATAATAATATTGATATAGAATGTGCAAGAACATATAATATAAGAGTTGCCAATGTTGCAGGCTATTCTACAATGTCAGTAGTACAGCATACATTTGCATTATTCTTCTATTTATATGAGAAGATGAGATATTATGATGATTATGTCAAGTCAGGAGAATATTCAAAGTCAACGATATTTACTAACTTTTCAAATGTATTTGGCGAGCTTGCAGGAAAGACATGGGGAATAGTAGGTCTTGGACATATAGGAAGCAGGGTTGCCGATGCAGCCAGGGCATTTGGCTGTAAGGTTGTATATTACTCAGCAAGCGGTAATACATATGATACAGAATATGAGAAGGTTGACCTTGATACATTATTGAAAGAGTCGGACATTATTTCAATACATGCACCACTTAACCAGTATACTAAGGCTCTTTTCAATTATGAGAATCTTAAGAAGATGAAGAAGAGTGCCTATCTTATCAATGTAGGAAGGGGTCCTATTGTAAATGATGCTGATCTTGCAAAAGCTCTTAACGAAGGTGAGATTGCAGGTGCAGGACTCGATGTGCTTACAACAGAGCCTATGCCGGCAGATAATCCGCTTCTTGCAATTAAGGACAGTAATAAGCTTGTTATAACACCACATAATGCGTGGGCAACTTATGAAGCCAGAGTAAGACTGTTAGATGAGATATATAATAATCTTAACAGCTTTATTAATGGTGAAGAGAGGAATCTGGTTGTATAATTGTGTTTGTGGTAAAATAAGATTATATTTTTGAAAATTTTTAATGTCGTTAAAGCCTTATATTTTAAGGGTTTAACGGCATTTTGATTTTTGAAAATAAGAGCAATTTGATATAGTTTAAAACTATGGACAACATTATGATTTATGTATTTCCAATTTATATTTATTGTTGTTATTATTATTCTACATTTTACAGATAAAATATTATAAACGGTTGTGAGATATATGGAGTATGCCCGATGTGGTATTTTTGCCGCTTGCAGCCGATATTATTAACATTTGTATTCTGATACCTTAGATAAGTATATTGATTTTAAGTTCTGCAGATGTATTATGACGGTAAGGTAATCAGGAATAATTATTAACAGCTTTAATTGGAGGATATATGAGTAATTTAAAGACACCATTTCGTTATGATTTTGTAGGAAGCTTTTTAAGACCTGAAAAACTAAAGAAAGCAAGAAGACAGTTTGATGAAGGAAGTATTGATTATGCTGCATTAAAAAAGGTTGAAGATGAAGCTGTTACAGAGCTTGTTGCAAAGACTAAGGAGCTTGGATACCATGTGATTACTGATGGAGAGTTCAGAAGAGCAACATGGCATCTTGATTTTATGTGGGGCTTTGAAGGAATCGGACATGCACCTACAAAGACGGGACTACCATTCCATGGTGAAGCAGCTATGATTGATGATACTTATATTGTTGGAAAGATTGGATTATCAAAAGAGCATCCGTTTGTTGACCATTTCAGATTTGTAAAGGCACTTGAGGATGAGAATACAGTTGCAAAGCAGACAATGCCTGCACCTGCACAGTTCTTAGCGCAGTTTACAATGCCATTTAACAGACCGGCAACAGATGAAGTATATTCAAGTGATGAAGAACTTGTTGACGATATTGTTGCAGCTTATGGAAAGGTAATTGATGACTTATACGCAGCAGGCTGTAGAAATATCCAGCTTGATGACTGTACATTGGGAATGTTTGCTGATAAAATCGGACATACTCTCTATGGAACTACAAAGGAAGGAATTATTGATTTCCAGAAGTCACATAAGGATATTAATAACAGGGTAATTGCAAATGCACCGTCAGATATGATAATCAATACACATGTATGCCGTGGTAATTTCCATTCGACATATGCAAGTGAAGGTGCTTATGATTCAGTTGCAGATATCTTATTCGGAGAGGAAAATGTTAATGCATATTTCCTTGAATTTGATGATGAGCGTTCGGGCGGTTTTGCACCATTAGCTAAGGTATCAGGTGATAAGAAAGTTGTATTAGGATTAATAACAACTAAATCACCATTGCTTGAAAATAAGGAGCTTGTAATTAACAGAATTAAGGAGGCTTCTAAATATATTCCATTAGACAGATTATATTTAAGTCCACAGTGCGGTTTTGCATCATGTGAGATCGGCAATAAGCTTACAGAGGAAGAACAGTGGAATAAGCTCAGATTAGTTAAGGAAATAGCTGAGGAAGTATGGGGCTGTTAATACCGGTATTATATTATTTAAGTCGTTCAGAGTCAGTCGGTAAGGCTGGCTCTGAATTTTTACTTAGAAATTAATCTTCCTCTATAACCTGCACTTCCATATATGAAAAGTCTATACTTTCAATAAAATTATCCTGATTAAATCTTACCTTGGAATGTCTTTGAAATTCGGCTACATTGGCATCAAGCCATATTGGTTCACCCAAATCAAATTCATAGCAGGCATCTTTTATTCCGTCAAATATTTTTTTGGTGCGGTTAATGGAATAATCTGCATTTTCAATTACGGTATCTTTGATAAGATGGTTTGATTCATCAAAAAGCTTACACCATAGTCTGAACATAATAATTCGTATTCTCCTGTTTTAAGTTAATTACCACTAAGCTGAAACTTATTGGATTTTCATTAATTTATTTAAAGTCTCTGCTGTCAAGTACGATGGTAAATGGACCATCATTTTCAAGGGCAACCTTCATATCTGCGCCAAATCGTCCTGTTTCTACTTTACTGCATTGCTGTCTGCACAATTCTACAAATTGCTCGTACATCATATTGGCTCTATCCGGTTCACATGCCTTTACAAAGCTTGGACGGTTGCCCTTTCTACAGTCGGCATAAAGTGTAAACTGGCTTACGATAAGCAGCTCGCCGCTAACATCATTTAATGATAAGTTAGTCTTGCCATTTTCATCGGCAAAAATTCGTAATTTTATTATCTTATCAACAAATTTCTGAAGCATATCAGGCGAATCATCCTCACCTGCTCCAAATAATATAAGAAGTCCTTTGTTGATGGCTCCCACAGTCTCTCCATCTATTCTGACACTTGCGTGATTGACACGCTGGATTACAAATCTCATAATTAATCTCCATATGGTAAAAAATTTATTAATATTGTAAACATAAAAATATAATATGTAAAGAAAAATATTTTTATAATATGTGATATAAGAGTTTTGCTGAAACTGTTACAAATATGTCTGCATTACAAAGACATACTTTCATTGATTATTCCGAATGTATTTAGATATAAAATAAGAGGAATTTATTTTTGCATTTTTCTATATCTGCTCATTTATAGTTATGAATATATCAAATAATAAAAAGCTGTCGTACTAATGAAGCTTGTACGAAATACAGATGTTTAATATCCATATTATATAAAGCCTGTTAGCACGACAGCTTTTTTCAGTATTAAATTATATACCTTAAATTACATATTGACATTAAGATGTCTTGGAAGACCATCAACCATAATTGGTGAAAGTTCAGCCTGAATAAGAGGTCTGATATATCTTATAAGATCTTCTGTAACATAGTCATCATCTGTAATCCACTCTAATGGAACTTTCTTTTCAACGTTAGCAATATCATGAACATCATGTGTTTCTGTGATGCACATATATGGGTCGTCAGAAATTCTCTTTAATACTACAACTCGTCCTGATTCGCCTTCAAATGCTGCCTTAACAGCTGCACCACCAACATTAAATGCTTCTGTGATATCTGTACGTGAAGTCATATGAGCTGCACAACGCTGCATTGTTGATAATTCAATGGCACGTGTCTTGATACCGAGTTCTGAACCGAGCTTGTTAGCAAGGAACTTAGCAGAACCTGCAAGCTGCTTATGACCAAATGCATCTACGAATTCAACATGGTCAGAAAGCTCGAATACATATCTGCCATCTTCAACCTTAATACCTTCTGATATGGCAATTACCATTGAGCGACCCTGTTCACTCTTTTCCTTGACTGTCTGCATAAATTTATCAATATCAAATACCTTCTCTGGAAGATAAATCATATCAACACCTTCGCAATCCTCGCCCTTGGCAAGAGCAGCAGCAGCAGTAAGCCATCCGGCATTACGTCCCATTATTTCAACGATAGTGATTGTTGGATAGTCGTATACGAGACCATCACGGATTATTTCTTTCATTGTTGCGGCTATGTACTTAGCGGCACTACCATAACCAGGAGTATGGTCTGTTACAGCAAGGTCATTATCAATAGTCTTAGGTACACCCATAAAACTTATATCGCTGCCAACCATTGCACCATAGTCAGAAAGCTGCTTAATTGTATCCATTGAATCGTTACCACCAATATAGAAGAAATACTTTACGTTCAAGTCATCAAGAGTCTTGAAAATCTTTTCGTATACATCCTCGTTGCCTTTAATCTCAGGTAACTTATAACGACATGAACCTAAAAATGAAGAAGGTGTTCTCTTTAAAAGATCAATGTCTATATCAGTCTTAATCTTCTCTGAAAGATCAACATACTGACCATCTAAAAGGCCTTTAATACCATGAAGCATACCATATACTTTGTCAGCACCTCTGTCTTTCGCTGTCTTAAATACCCCTACAAGACTTGAATTAATTACTGATGTTGGTCCACCTGACTGGCCAACGATTACATTTCCATTCATATATTCCTCCATTCCTCCGCCATAGACGGGAATAATCGTGATTAAACGCAATGATACACATATAAATAAAATCAGTTATTAATATCATATAATTTATCACGAGTACTTATATATGTATATTAACATATTTGTTGTGTTCATACAATACTTTAACTTGTGAATTGTTGAACACGTCTTGTCTACATTTCAAAATCCAATATGATGTGGTGGGAGGACGGTTGTTTGATAGCTGGTATTATACATATTGGAATCGCTGTTTTTAAAATTGCCCTCCGAGGGTCAATGATTTTGACATATATATTTTGAGAGATTTTATTAAGAAATGTATATTAATATCTGTTTTTGTATGATAATATAAAATTTAGGAAATAGGTAATGGGAATTGAATTAATTAAAATTAAAAATGAATAGAAAATTGCATACCGCAACAAATATTATTGATTAACGGTTTTGCTAAAAATAACAGATAAATATTCAGAAAATTCAATTAAAGGAGGAAGTTATGGGAAAGCAAAAAATATTTTTTAATGCAAAAAAGATAGTTGCAGTATCAATGTTGGGCTTAGGATTATCAACATTTGCAGTAAGTATTCCTAGTACATTGCTTACAGTTGATGCTGAGATTGTAAAGACATCAGACATACAAGTAAAAACAGGTAAGGCAGGTTACAGTGTATGGGCAAGCCCGATATATTCATATCTTGCAGAATGTGATAATGGCAAGCTTATGAGAGTACAGTGGAATGGTACTACTACAGTTGTTGAATATTATGACAAGGACTTTAATTTAGTTCAATATAAGGAATTAGAAGCAGAGCTTCCAATATTTGGTGGATTTTATGAAGGAAGTGATGCCTATTATATAGTGACAGGACAGAACAATGCTGAACAATCAGCCGATGTTGAGTGTTTCAGAATTACGAAGTATGATAAGTCATGGAAGCGCATAGCATCAACAGGTTTGGCAAATTGTAATACAACAGTTCCATTTGATGCAGGAAGCTTAAGAATGACAGAAGATAGTGGATATCTTTTTATAAGAACAAGCCATGAGATGTATAAAACAAAAGATGGATATAATCATCAAGCTAATGTAACAATTCAAGTAGATGAAAGTAAGATGGAAATTACTGATAAATTTACAGGAATAATGAATACAGACTATGGATATGTAAGTCATTCTTTTAATCAGTTTATTAAAACAGAAAATAATCATATTATTGCGGTTGACCACGGAGATGCTTATCCAAGAAGTATAGCACTTATAGAATATCCTGGTGATTTTACAGGCGGAAAGTTCGTATCTAATTTGAGTTGGAAAGATAGTTGCAAGGTTACTAATTTATTTACAATGTCAGGTGGTACGGGAAATAATTATACAGGTGTATCAGTTGGTGGCTTTGAAATAACAGATAAAGCATATATTGTTACAGCTAATTCTATCGACCAGGAAAAGTTTAGTAATGATATAAGAAATGTTTATGTATTAGGAAAAAATAAAACAGATGGAAGTACAATAAGCAATAAAATAACTGATTATACAGATGTTTCAGCTTCAACACCATATCTTGTAAAGATAGAAAATAATAAATATATGGTTATATGGGAAGTTGCAAAAGAAGGTAAAGTATATTATACATATATAGATGGTGCAGGAACACAGACAAGTGACATTAAATCAATAAATGGAAAACTTTCAGACTGTCAACCTATTGTATATAATGGAACAGTGGTATGGTATTATTCAGATGGTAATGATAAAAATGTAACATTTTATGGAATTAATAAAGATGATTCTGAGTTAAAACAAGAATTAAGTGTCACACAGACTGTAAAAAATAGTAATAATACTATTACTATAAAAGCAAACGGAACTGGTGGAAGTGGAGAACTTACATATAAGTTTATTATGTATAATGCTGACACAAAGGAGTGGAAGAAGCTTCAGGATTTTAGCAAGAGTAATGAATACACAGGAAATATTAATGATTATGGAGAATTACATTTTTATACAGATGTAAAAGATGCAACAGGTGAAGTTGTAAGGAGTGAAGTATCTAAATTATCAATAAAAGATAATAATCCACTTAAAATAAATGCAACAAAAAAAGATAATGGAAATACAGTAACATTTACAGCAAATGGAAGTGGTGGAAGTGGAAAATATACATATAAGTTTATTGTATATAATAAGACAACTAATTCATGGGCGAAGTTACAAGACTTTTCTGACAAGAATACATTTACATGGACAAAGGGAAATGAAGGGAACAGATACTTTTATGTAGATGTTAAGGATAGCAGCACTGGCAGAGTTGTAAGAAGTGAAGCACTTAATGTGAAGATAAATAAAGAGGATAAGCCAACATCAACACTTACAGCAAGTACAGCTAAGGTTAATGTTGGTAGTAAGGTGACTCTTACAGCTAAGGCGGCAGCAGGAAGTGGAAAGTATACATATAAGTTTTTGATTTATAATCCAACAACAAAACAGTGGGCAAAGTTACAGGATTTTTCTGACAAGAGTACATTTATATGGACAGCAGGAAGTGCGGGAGCCAGACAGTTTTATGTAGACGTAAAAGACAGTAATGGATATGTAACAAGAAGTAAAGTTGTTAATGTTGAAGTAGAAAATATACAGCCGGCAACAAAGCTTTCCGTGAAAGCAACTGCAAGTACAACAGCAAACAAAGTAGGACAGAATGTAACATTTACAGCAACAGGTAATGGTGGTGCTGGTGGATATACATATAAGTTCCTTGTATACAATAAGACAACAAAACAATGGGCAAAGATACAAGACTTTAGTGCTGCAAGTAAGCTTACATGGAAAGCGGGAAGTGTAGGAGAAAGAGAATTCTATATAGATGTAAAAGATAAGAATGGTAATGTAGTAAGAAGTTCAGTTATGAATGTAAAGACAACTAAATAATATTTAACCATGATGTATAAATGATATTTAAAAGGGGATATAGCACTAAAAGTGTTATGTCCCATTTTTTTGAATTTTAAGTGAACAAGAGTAAAATCATTATGATTTATGAAAAAATAAACGCTTTTTTTATATTTGTAAAATTAAAAATATACAAACATTTTGTGAATAAGTTCATAAAAAGAACATGTTTATATACGAAATAGACAAAAAAGCTTTTGATTCACAATGTATATTGACTAAAATTTAGTAAAATGATACATTTGTAATGTACTTAAATAAAACAATCATACAAAACTACACTGATGTTAAAAATGATATCAGCAGGGCATCGAAACAGGGTTTTTACATTTTTTATATATGATTGTTACAATGACAATCTTGAAATACGGGGATTCTACAAAAGAAAAAATGATGTCTTTTAAGTACAAAAATAATGTATTGGGTCTGTCCATATGGTAAGGACAGGGAAAGGAGCTTTATGAGGCGTTTAAGAAAAGCGGTAGCAGTTGGACTTGCAGCTGCTATGACACTCAGTTCTGCCGGATTACAGGGATTGACTGTAATGGCAGGAGGACTTCCAATTACACAGGGGCATGATAAATATGTCGATAGTAATGTGTTTAATGTGATTGCAGATGATTCATTTGGAACTACAGAACTTGAAAGTCCGTTATTTGATAAGACTAAAGGCAGCAGCGATATCAAGAATCTTCAGGTACCGACACTGGCTTATGACGATACAAGTATAGCACTTGTTTGGGACAAGCCTGAAAAGTATGATAATGTTGCAGATTATAATGTATATATTAATGGCAAAAAAGCAGGTACTGCAAGAGAGAATTATGCAGAAAATGCTCAATGGGCCAATACATATATGAAGTCATTTTATGACTATTATAAGGATACCAGTGATGTGGATATGGTCAACGTAGATATCCATTCATACAGAGCTACAGGACTTACACCGGACACAGAGTATATATTTAAGGTAGTAGCAGTTGATGCTTCCGGTAATGAACTTGGAACACCTAAAGAGATTATACAAAAGACAACAGTTAAGCCGGAGGAATTTAATATTCTGGATTATGGAGCTGTTGCAACTAAGGGATATACATCATATGATGATGAGATTAATGAATTTATTGAAAAGAATACAAAGGCTATCCAGTCTGCAATTGATGCATGTACACCGGGTGGCAAGGTTGTAATTCCGAAGATGGAGGATGGAAGTGTATTCGTATCAGGAGCACTTTGGTTAAAGAGTGATATTACTGTGGAACTTGATGGTACACTCTGGGCTTCACCTAACAGTGATCATTTTGAAATAGGATTTTTAATGTATCCATTTTATACAGATACAAGAGGCTGGGGACTTCTTAATGCAACAAGCGCCGATGAGGGTACACCTCTTGAGAACATAAGAGTAACAGGTAATGGTAAATTATATGGTAATGGATGGAAGTATGGAGCCAAAGATAAGATGGCAGGAGATGGATATACTTCTAATGCCGGAGCCAATACACAGGCAGGAGACCCATCAGATACAGATAACTGGGGACTTCCAAGATACATGGGCGGAAGTAATACTAAGGTATACTATTATGGCGTACAGGCAGCCGATTCAGCCAAGAAGTATCTTGCTAACCTGACTAATGAGGATGGATCAAGAAAATATTCTGATGAACTTATCAATTCTTTATCAGGTTATATTGAAAATGACCTTGCGGATAATGGTAAGGTAGATAAGAATGGTAAGGATAAGTTTGTTGACGTAGTAACAGGTGAGGATGCCGGAGTTGATAAGGCGGATATTACCAATGCATATGCAACACGTTCAAGCCTTCTTATTATGAGAAATGTTACGAATGTATATGTTGGTGATATTACAGTTGATAATCCTGCCAACCATTCAGTTAATATCCTTGATTCAAGAAATATTTCAGCAGAAAATGTCAAAGTATTTTCTTATGATGGCAATAATGGTGACGGACTTGGCTTTGGATGTTCACAAAACGTAGTATGCTGGAATAACTTTACAGACACAGGTGATGATAATTTAGGGTTTGGTGCATCTGTAGGTGAAGGTGCAAGGGACTGTGATATCCAGACTAATTCTGAAATATGGATGTTTAATAACTTCCTTCGTGAAGGACATGGTGGTCTTGCTGCCGGTTCACATACAGGTAATGGTATTCAGGATGTTTTATTTGAAGATACAGTAATGAACCATATTGACATGGCATTTCGTTTCAAGAGCGCTCCTACTAATGGAGGATTTATAGCAAATATTACAATGCGTGACTGTGCCGTTGCCGATACACAGCAGGCATGGGTTCTCACAACAAGCTATAGTGATCCTAACAGTGCTTCAACAACTGAATTTGCAGAGATTGGCAAGTTCTATAATTTCGCATCTTACAATGTATCAGTGTATGGTGTACAGTACAATACATTACAGGTTCTTGCAGATGTTGACCCTGTAAAGAATCCTAATAAACCATGGCATACACACAGCCATCTGTATTTTCAGGATATAACATTTGGAAATGTAGGTACTAATGGTGCATTTAAGAATAAAAATGGCTGGGAATCACTTATAGGTTGTGAAAATGCAGTATTCTATAACTTTAAGACTATTTCATATAGTCCAAAGGCAGTCAGCAAAAAGACTGATAAGACATGGAATAATATGCAGTATTGTAAGGATATAGTATTCCAGGGAACAACATGGGATTCAGTTAATAATTCTATAGATAAGATGAAAAATCTCATGTCAGGCATAACAGTTGCAGATAATACAGTTAAGGCAGAAGTTATACCTGTAAGTACAATAGATACAAGTGTGACAGATATACAGGCATCAAAGCCTGAAAGCACAGCTGCACAGCAGACAACAGAAGTACAAAAGACAGTAATTCAGCAGTCAGCAGAAGAATCAGAGACAACAGCTGCAACCGCACAACAGTCAACAAAAGTACAAAAGACAGTAATTCAGCAGTCAGCAGAAGAATTAGAGACAACAGCTGCAGCCGCACAACAGTCAACAAAAGTACAAAAGACAGTAATTCAGCAGTCAGCAGAAGAATCAAAAACAACAGATACAGCTATACAGCAGACAACACAGGGGCAGAAAGCCGTACAGCAGATAGTGGAAGAATCAAAGACAACAGATATAACTGCACAGCAGACAACACAGGCACAGACAGGAGATAAGACAGCGTCAGCTATTATAAATCCTGCTGTAACAGAAGCAGCAGCTGATACAGCAGATGCTTCAACAGAAAGACAGGTTAAGTTATCATGGAATGCAGTTGATAATGGTAATGAGAATGTATTCTATGGAGTAGATACATATATTGATGGCAATAAAGTTGATATTAAAGATGGTATTGAAGCTACAGATGTAACTATAGGAAGATTATCATCAGGTACAGAGTATACATTTAAGGTATATGTAAGTGAAAAAGGTGATAATGCTAATGGAATGAGCGTTACAGGACAGAATAAGACATTACTTGGAGAAGTTACAGTTAAGGTTGATGGAGAAGATACTAAGGAAACAACAGTATCACAGGAATCACAGGTGACTCTTTCAAGTCCTGTATATACACATGCACAGGCATCATGGAATTCAATAAGCGGAGCTGATGCAAGAATCAGAGGATATAAGATATATGCCAATGGAAAGCTTGTGAATACAGTATACAATTATCAGATTCCATCATTTGAGACAGCAGAGACAATTTCTAAGCAGGTTGGAAGACTTACACCGGGCGTGGAAAATAAGGTTCAGATTGTTGCATTTACAGATTCAGGAATAGAATATAAATATCCTGAAAGTACTGTTACAACACTTGCTAATTATGATTATAAGGCACCTGTTTTTGCAGCAGATGCAAAATTAACAGCTAAGATTGATGGTGATGATGTAGTCCTTACATGGGATGCAGCTACAGATGATACAGCAGTAGGTGGTTACAGAGTATATGTTGATGGTACACCGGTTGTATCAGAAGGAGAAGAATTTAATCCGGTAAATGGAGCAGTTACAACAAAGGATACGACTTATACAGTTAAAGGACTTGACCTTACAAAGGAACATACATTTACTGTTCAGGCAGGTGATACATGGTGGAAAGCAGAACAGACAATGGGAACTTATGATAAGATGGCAGGCTTTAACTGGACTGTAAAGGGTCTTAGTGCTACAACTGATGCAAAGGCAGAAGCAGAAGTTGAATTTAGTGCAACAGCAGATAAGACATCAGTTAATAGTGGAGAAGAGGTTACTGTAAATACACAGTTAAAGAATGGTAAGGGTGATTATACATATAAATTTATTGTATATAATACAGAGACTAAGCAGTGGACTAAGTTACAGGATTTCTCAGAAAGCAGCTCATATACATGGAAGGCAACAGGCAAGTGTGAGCAGATTATATATGTAGATGCAAAGGATAGTACAGGCAAGGTAACAAGAAGTAATGCTGTTAAGGTTAATGTAACAGAAGCAGTAAAGAATCTTTCAATTGAAGCAGCTAAGAAGGAAGCTGATAAGACTGTAACGTTTACAGCTAAGGCAGACGGAGGAGCAGGCGGTTATACATATAAATTTATCGTATATAATAAGACAACAGGAAAATGGGCTAAATTACAGGATTTCTCTTCTAAGAATACATATACATGGACAAAGGGAAATGAAGGAGAGAGAGTATTTTATGTAGATGTTAAGGATAGCACAGGCAAGGTAGTAAGAAGTAAGGCTCTTGATGTCAAGATTGGAACATTAACTACAGTTCCATCTGCCTCACTTACAGCAAGTGCAGATAAGACAAATATAGGTGGTAAGGTTACTCTTACAGCTAAAGCTTCACAGGGAAGTGGTAAATATACATATAAGTTTATAATATATAATAAGACTACTAAGCAGTGGGCTAAGTTAAAAGATTTCTCTTCAAATAGTTCAATTACATGGACAGCGGGTGTTGCAGGAGATAGAGAATTTTATGTTGATGTAAAAGACAGCAACGGTAATGTAACAAGAAGCAAGGCAGCAGAGGTGTCAGTATCTAAGCCTGCTGATAAGCTTTCAGTAAAGGCAGCAGCAAGTACAACAGAAAGCAAGGTAGGAGAAAGTGTTACATTTACAGCTTTAGGCAATGGTGGAGTTGGAGGATATACATATAAGTTTATAGTATATAATAAGACGACTAATAAGTGGGCTAAACTCCATGACTTCTCAGCAGTTAATAAGCTTACATGGAAAGCACAGACAGCAGGTGAACGAAGCTTCTATGTTGATGTAAAAGACAATAATGGCAATATTGTAAGAAGTGCTGTTATGAATATTAAAAGTTCAAAGTAATTAAAAAATAAAAATAATTAGATTTTAAGGCTGGTGTCTTGACGGTTCAATTTGTTAAGGCACAGCCTTTTTTTATTACAGATGAAAACGCTATTAAAATGTGATATAATATTACAATAAAATTCTAAGCAGGAAGAAAGGTGTTAGTTATGTCAAACCAATGTGATTCAGGAACTGCGAGCAGAAGAAGAAATTATAAAAAGTACATTAAGAAACCGGAGTATTCATCAAGGGTGGAAAGAGGTATTTCCAGGATAAAGCAAAGACATTATAAAAGAGATGAGTCCGGTAAGGAATATGTTGAATATGTTAAGAATATTGTGAATACACCGGTAGTCCGGCAGATGAAAGAGTATAATCATCATAGTAATACGACATGCTTTGAACATTCAGTGCATGTTTCATATTATAATTATCTTATATGTAAGAAGTTAGGCTGGGATACATATGCGGCCGCTAAGGGAGGACTTCTGCATGACTTATTTTTATATGACTGGCATGGGCATGTACCGGAAGAAGGTGAGAGAAAACACGGCTTTGAACATCCGACCAAGGCACTTAAGAACGCGGGCAGTAATTTTAATATTACAAGAAAAGAGGGAGATATAATAGCCAAGCATATGTTTCCGCTTACAGTAACGCCACCTAAGTATAAGGAGTCATATGTCATTGTGCTTACTGACAAGTTCTGTGGCATGTGTGAGGTTATGGACAGATTTTTTAAACAGAGTAAAAGAGACAGCTTTAAAGATATCAGATAGTTACGGATTGAAGTATTTAGAAATGAAGAAAAATCACCTGCATGAATTTTTCTTTGAATCTTTACGATAAAGCTGCTTTGGAATGGAGATTATTATGTATCTTAATGAAGAAGAGATTGTTCCATTTTTGGGACTTGAAAAATATAACGAACAGGGAAAGGATCTTTTGACATTTTTGGAAGAATATGACCCTAAGAAATATGACAATCCTTGTAATACGGTAGATACCTGTGTATTTACCTACAGTAGAGAGGATATGAAGGTTAAAAAAGTGCTGCTTATAAGAAGAAGAAATCATCCGAGTATAGGCATGTGGGCATTGCCAGGTGGCTTTGTAGAATACAGAGAGGATATTGATAAAGCGGCACTTCGTGAACTTGAGGAGGAAACAGGTGTTTCTGATATTGAGGTTGAACAGTTAAAAAGCTATGGGGAATATAACAGGGACCCAAGGACGAGAATAATTACCACTGCATATGTGGCTCTTATACCGGAGGGAAGTGTGCAGCCGGAAGCAGGAGATGATGCCCGTGATGCCGGCTGGTTTAATATAGAGGATATAAGGGAAGATATATATCTTGATGAGAATGGAATTATGCACGATAAGCATTGTCTTAAACTTACAGGAGATGATGTTGAAAATACAATTACTGAATCTCATATAGAGATAACCTATAAGAAGAATGCTATTTTAAAAAATGTCAATTATAAGGTTACAAAGACAAGTCTGCTTGCGGCTGACCACGGCGCAATAATACTTGAGGGATACCATCATGTGTGTGACAGACTGAGCAGAATGTTATAATACAATATTTATGTTAAAAAAATGATTGCTTTTGAATGGAAGTTAGTTTAATATGGGAGATTTTTTAGCATACGAGTTTATTTAGCATGGGGTACTTAACAGGGTAGTCTGCTTAGAATAAAAATGTGTTTAGCATGGAAGTTAATTTCATATGAAAGAGGCTTTTAGGGTAAAATTCCTTGTGTGTCAGGGTGTGCTGCGCTTACAAATCAGGATCTTTAAAAAGACCGATAGCAGGCGGCGTTATTGTAAATAAGAAGAATAGTAACACAAGTATAAAAAGCAGTGTGATAGAAAGTAACATATAATTATAGCTGTTAAGGATAATTGAGTCTTTACAGTATGTCTGTATATACCAAAATAATGCATAGACACAGGCTGCGGATATAAAATATATGGCGATATTTAACCAGTCGATATTAGTACCGGTAATGCCTGTTAATGTATAAAAAAGCACAATTATTAAGAAAAGTCCTGTGATTATGCTGATAAAGAATCCATTGATATACAGTGGAATACGGTTAAGCTGTGGTTTTATGATAAACAATCCTGTTATCATACACATAAGGGCAGGAAAGAATAATAATTTCAGGTGTTCCCATGTAGATTCATTTACAGGAGTAAAAAGTCCGATAATTATATTTCTTCCTGAAAAGTCATATGCAAAGTGTAATAATACTCCAAGTATGGAAGTTATGATAAATGCAATAATTGTAAATGTTTTAACAATATTATTATTCATAGAAGCTCCTTATTATAATTTTAAAATATTATGATGTAATGGATGTGGGAATTATAAAGCAGTGTGGCAGTTCTGATAAATCATTAAGTGCCATAATTTATTTCTGACACCTGCAGCTTTTTATTAGTAAACAGATAGCGATTGTGTATTTATATATCTAAAATATATTCTTTTTTAAAAAGTATTTCTTTTATTAAAAATATATCCATTATTAAAAGTATTTCTTTTATTAAAAATATATCCATTATTAAAAGTATATTCTTTTATTAAAAATATATTCTTTATTAAAAGCATATTCTTTATAAAAAGCATATTCAAAATGGCTTTTTGTGCTGCAGGTATCACAAAACAGCTGTTATCATGGAGCTGTATCTGATAGTCATACATGACATCCGGTATGTGTTTTCTGATATTAAAAATATTTATAATAATGCCTGTGGAATGGAGATTATATGTCAAGAACAGATTTTAAGCCGGGAAATATGTTATATCCGGTGCCGGCAGTAATGGTAAGCTGCCAAAGAGAAGGTGAAAAGCCTAATATAATAACAGTTGCATGGGCAGGTACAGTGTGTTCTGATCCTGCGATGGTGTCAATATCGGTAAGACCTGAAAGATATTCACATGCAATTATCGAAGAAACGGGTGAATTTGTAATTAATCTTACCACTAAGGATATTGTAAGGGCGACAGATTATTGTGGAGTAAGGTCTGGAAGAGATGTTGATAAATATAAAGAGATGCATCTTACACCATCACAGTCAAAGGTGGTTAAAGCGCCGGGGATACAGGAAAGTCCTGTCAATATAGAATGTAAGGTAAAAGAAGTGTGTCATCTTGGAACCCATGATATGTTTATCGCAGAGGTTGTTGCAGTAACAGTGGATGATAAGTATATGAATGAGTCAGGAAGATTTGAGCTTAATTCATCAGGACTTGTGGCATATTCACATGGAGAATATTTTGAACTTGGCAAAAAACTTGGAACATTTGGATTTTCAGTAAAGAAGCAGACAAATGGCGGGCATGACAAGTCATTAGATAACAAAAGTAACAAAAAACATGAAAAGTCATTAAAAGCTAAAAGTGATGGAAGGTCAGAAAAATCCTTGAAAGCTAAAAGTAATAAAAGACCCGAAAAGTCATCAAAAGCTAAAGGTGATAGAAAGTCAGAAAAATCAATGAAAGCAAAAAGAAATAAAAAGTCTTAAAAGTCATTGAAAGCCAAAAGTAATAGAAAGTCTGAAAAGCCATTAAAAGCTGCAAATGATAAAGCACTAAAAAATAAAAGTAATAAAAAGTTAAATGGAATGAAAAGTCAGATAGAAATTATAATGGGAAATTTTAAAATATGGTTTTTACATAAACTGGGGTGAACTGTAAATTTTCATAAAAACATTTAAATAATATTTAATATTGCATAACGCTTGATAATACATAATATCAATTGACAGAATGGAGTCATTAATGAAAATATCATACCTTCATATTAGGAATTTTAAATCAGTAAAAGACACGGTTATAGATAATATTGATGATGTTTTAATACTTGTCGGACGTAATAATTCCGGTAAGTCTGTAATACTCGATGCAATACGTGCCGTGGCAGGTGATTATCACATAACGGATAGGGATTTTTACTCGTCAGAGGGAAATATTATAATAGAAGTACATCTTATAATTGAAAATGAAGATATGGAATATATGCACAATAATGGTATTGCCGGAAAATACAGGAATTTTCAGTTATGGAAGAAGAATTTTCTATTAAAGTATCCGTCATTTTGTGAAAGAGAAGATGGCAGCGGCGAATTGTCATTTGAATATGTATATAGGCGCGATGGTGTTATTCATTATAGAGATGGTGTAAAGAAGAATAATACTCATATTAAAGAAATATTTCCCAAGATATATTTCGTGGATCATAACAGGGATAAGGTAGACATAAGGGAAGATTTTGTAATGCTGCAGCAGGATGGAGGCCTTAGCAAGCTTCGTGAGGACAAGTGCATATTTGACAGGACTAAAAAATGCAGCCAGTGTTTTGAATGTATAGGTGTTATTAATAAAAAGACGCCGGCGCAGCTTACACTTGTTGAGAGCAGCAGACTGTTACAATACAAGCTTTTTAATCTCAACCTTAATGAATTTGCTGACCGTCTTAATAAATATTTTGCAAAGAACGGGGCTGGTTCAGAAAAGATTCATTATGAAATCAGATTTGATGTGGATGAAGTATTTAAAATCAATACAATTGTTGAAAATACGGACAGAGGACAGACCGGCTCAATAGATTCTTTAGGAGAAGGCTTAAAAAGCATATATATTCTGTCGCTTCTTGAAACTTATGTGGATACCAAAAATACTACGCCTTATATAATTATGATAGAGGACCCGGAGATTTATCTGCATCCGCATCTTAAGAAGACAGCAAGTGAGATTCTGTACAGATTATCCGGGAAAAATCAGGTTATATTTTCAACGCACGAGCCGGAGATGCTGTTTAACTTCACTACAAAACAGATAAGACAGGTGTATACAGATAAAGAGTATGCAACCTCTGTTAATAATAATACAGATATAGATGATATTTTAAATGACCTTGGATATACGGCAAATGATTTTATGAACGTAAGCTTTGTATTTATAGTGGAAGGTAAGCAGGATAAGAGCAGACTGCCTCTGCTTCTTGATAAATATTATTCTGAGATATATGACGATACCGGCCATCTTAACAGAATTGCAATAATAGCAACTAACAGTTGTACTAATATTAAGACATATGCCAACCTTAAATATCTTAATACTGTATATCTTAAAGACCAGTTTATGATGATAAGGGACGGTGATGGCAAAGACAGGAATATGTTAGGAAGACAGCTCTGCAGGTATTATGAAGACCGTCAGCTTCAGGATACAGGCAATATTCCAAGGGTTACTACAAGAAATGTACTTATATTAAAATACTATTCATTTGAAAATTATTTCCTGTTTCCGGAGGTAATGGCACGTATTGGAGTAGTTAATAGCGTTGATGAGTTTTATGATATTTTATGGGAAAAATATCAGGAATATCTGTACCGTCTGACCAGTGTTAAAAATATGATTGAGCAGACAGGGATAAATATTAAAACACGTCAGGATATTATTGATAATATGGAAAATATCAGGATATATGTAAGAGGTCATAACCTGTATGATATTTTCTATGGAAGATATAAGCATGATGAAAATGAAATTCTTACAAGATATATAGATGAGGCACCAAGAGAAATATTTGCCGATATACTTGATAAAATTGACGATTTTGTATATTTTACATCAAGAAAAATATAAAAAATGCATAAAAAATCATTATCAATACTATAAAAATAGTACTTTTTTCATGTGTTAGCCTTTACAAATAACAATTAAAGTGTTATCATTCCTTTGTTACAAAAATGTTACAGAATAATTAAACATGAGGGCGGAAGCAGTAACATTTTATTTTTGTATTGATTTGATTATTTTTTGGAGGAAGTATGGCTCATTTAACGAAGTATGGCAGACGTATGAGATTAACACTTGTAAGTGCAATGTCTGCAGCGTGCATGGCTTGTATTGTGGCTATTCCATTCGTAGAAAAGAAAATACTTAAAAATGATGTTGGATATATAAGCGTCAGCGTTAATGGCAAAGAAGTTGGTGCAGCTAATACGCAGGAGGAAGCTAAAAAAGCAGTGACAGAGGCAAGACTGCGCTTTAGTAATGATTATTCTGATGTAGTATATCTTGACCCTGATATTGAATATAAGAGTGAAGAGAGAGTATCAGCTTCAAGAATGTCAGTGGATGAACTGGCATCAGCCGTATATTCTGATTTATTTACAAGTATGGTTGACATGAACAATCAGGTTGCATATACAGTAAGAATAGATGATTTTACAGTAACTTTATCAAGCAAGGATGAAGTTATTAACTTATTAGACAGGGTTGCAGCAACACAGGATCCTAATAAGCAGTTTCAGGTAAGCTTTCTAAAAGAAGGAACAACTGACGGAACTTATGGTGTTGATGTTGTAAAGTCAGAGATTAAGGATACTAACAGGGATATCGTGGCAGCTGCCATGAATGGTGGAACTATTACAACTGCCAAGGATGGTACTGTAAGTACAGATGGTATATCAGATATTTCTTTTAAGGAAGATATACAGGTTAATGAGGTTCAGAAGGATACAGCTAAGATAATAAGTGTTGATGAAGCATATAATATTATTACAGCTAAGGATATACAGACAGCAGGATATGTAGTACAGCCAGGAGATGATCTTACTAAGATTGCACAGGCTAATGGAACTACAGTTGAAGATATATTATCACTTAATGTTGAACTTACAGAAGATTCAATAATTGTACCGGGTGATGTTATAGCAGTTAATACATCTAAGTCAGTTATTAATGTTGTAACAGTTAAGACAACGACTTATGAAGAAGATTATAAGGCTGACGTACAGTATGTTGATGATAATGAGAATTATAAAGGAATTAATACAGTTATTTCAGAAGGAACAGACGGCAGACGTAAGGTTACAGCTGAGGTAACTTATGTAGATGGTGTACAGACATCAGTAGAATATACTAATGAAGTGATTATTACACCGGCAGAGCCTGAGATTGTTGCAGTAGGAACATTGGTACAGCCTGAATATGTAAGACCTGTTATAGGTGGTACGGTAGTATCTAATTATGGTGACAGGAATGGAGAATTTCATTCAGGTGTTGACTGGTCAGTTAATCAGGGGACTTTAGTTAATGCAGCGGCAGCAGGTACGGTTACAAGAGCCGGCTGGTATGGTGGTTACGGATATTGTGTTGATGTTACACATGATAATGGAACAATGACACGTTATGCACATCTTAGTGATATTAATGTTACTGTAGGACAGAAGGTGGCACAGAACCAGTTATTGGCAAAAAGTGGTAACACAGGTAACAGCACAGATGCACATCTTCATTTTGAAATATGGGTTAATGGTGGTGCAGTTAATCCGTTAGATTATGTTAATAAGAATTAGTATTTTTTGATTTTTATATAGAACAAATAGCCTTTAATGGCAGATAACAAACAACCGGGATTGTTGTATGATAATATTTTGACTGCTCAGTAAAGGTTAGACGAAGAATAACAAGGTAGAGATTATAAGGTTACGGTTTATGCTTATATAAGCCGTAACTTTTTCAATTATACTTTACAAATTGTGGGTGTATGTGTATAATCATACAGAATGTATTGAATTTCAGACAAATTTAATATATTATTAAACAGTATGGTATTTTAAAATACTATGTTTAAATACATAAAAAATAACGAATAATTAATTGGGAATGAAACAATAATTTTAATAGATAAATGTTTTAATAATTACGGTTTATTTTACAAAGCCATCCTGTATGATAAAGAGCGGAATTATTAATAAGATTTTAGCAACTTTGAGATATAAAAGATTATAATATAGAGGTGCATAGATACATGGAACAGTATATTATTAAGGGCGGAAATCCACTTGTGGGTGAGGTTTCAATTGGCGGAGCTAAGAATGCGGCACTGGGTATTCTTGCGGCTGCAATTATGACAGATGAGACTGTAACAATAGAAAACGTACCTAATGTAAGGGACACAAGAGTATTATTGCAGGCAATTGAGGGAATAGGTGCAAAGGTTAAGTATGTATACAATAATTGTGTCCAGATAAATGGCGGAGATATTAACGATATTAATGTTGATTATGAATATATTAAGAAGATAAGAGCTTCATACTATCTTCTTGGAGCATTACTTGGAAAGTATAAGAAGTCACAGGTGGCACTCCCTGGTGGCTGTAATATAGGAAGCAGGCCGATTGACCAGCATATTAAGGGATTTAAGGCACTTGGAGCAGAAGTTGAGATAGCACATGGAAAGATTAATACCAGGGCAGACAGGCTTACCGGTAATCATATTTATTTTGATGTAGTATCTGTTGGAGCTACTATTAATATTATGATGGCGGCATGTATGGCAGAGGGTGATACTATAATGGAAAATGCTGCTAAAGAGCCTCATATAGTTGATGTTGCCAATTTCCTCAATGCGATGGGAGCTAATATTAAGGGTGCCGGAACGGACGTTATAAGGATTAAGGGGGTTAAGCGTCTTCATGGTACAACTTATTCAATAATACCGGATCAGATTGAGGCCGGAACATTTATGTTTGCAGCTGCGGCAACTAAGGGAGATATAACAGTAAGGGACGTAATTCCTAAGCATCTGGAATCTATATCAGCAAAGCTTATGGAGATGGGCTGTACTATAGTTGAGGGTGATGACAGCGTAAGAGTTATAGGATGTGACGAACTTAAATGTACTAATGTCAAGACTCTTCCATATCCGGGATTTCCTACGGATATGCAGCCACAGGTGGCAGTTACACTTGCACTTGCCAAGGGTACAAGTATGGTTACAGAGAGCATATTTGAGAACCGTTTTAAATATGTTGATGAATTAAACCGCATGGGAAGCAATATCAAGGTAGAAGGCAATACTGCATATATAGAAGGTGTTGAAAAGCTTACAGGAACACAGTTATCAGCACCGGATTTAAGAGCAGGAGCGGCATTGGTAATTGCGGCACTTGCAGCAGAAGGAATATCTGAGATTGATGATATCGTATATATACAGCGAGGTTATGAGGATTTTGAAGGGAAGCTGCGTAAGCTTGGAGCGGTTATGGAGCGTGTGGATTCGGAAAGAGAAGCACAGAGATTCAAATTAAAAATAGGTTAAAATATTAATATAAATCCTGGGTTTTTTAATTTTTGCATTTATTCAAATGACGTAGGGATACTATACTTATATAAAACATTAACACACCGGTTAAAGAACAATTGACTATATATGTATGTTTAATGCCGTACATAAAATGTACGCCACCAGCTGCATATATAGTCAGTTATCTGTTAAATGGTATAATTCATTGTTTTATATAAGTATGATATCCTGTGATATAGTTTATTGATATGTAAAATTTAGAAACTCAGGATTTATTAGTGTGCTGCTAAGCAATGGTGATTAATGGAAAGAAATTGAAAATTCATTATAGTATTCATATTATTTTTATAAAATTTATTGAATATTCTTAGAATGAGTTGTTAATTTGTGTTATTATATGGATATGTGGAATAATTAACGTATGTTTATATGAAGTGTATTATTAATAGTATTAAAAGATATACTGGATTAATAATGCTGGTTATCTGCAATAAGTCGTTTAGGAGCAGGGATTGTTATGAAAGTAAGGAGTAAGTTAATAGTATCATTTTGCATTATGGTAATACTTCCGGCTATATTATGTGTTGCCGTAGTAAGTGGGATTTTTCAGGTGCAGACTAAGAGCATTAATCAGGCGTATGATGTTGAATGTGATACTCTGCTTTCAGGATTCTATTCATCAACAGCTATAATGGGACAGATTACCGAAAGAATATATGAAAACGTTGTTAAGGTGGCATACAATAATCCTGAAAAGTTTAATGACAGTGAATATCTTAATGATTTATCAGCGCGACTTGAGAAGAAAATGTCCTCAATAGTTGTAAGAAAGAACGGCGAACTGTTATATACTTCCTCAGAGCTAGGCGAACAGGACATGGAAGACATACTTCCACAGTATGATGGAAGTGATATTGATAATTCCGGTGAGGAACAACAGTATTCGGAAGATGAAAGTAATAATGAGATACACACATTAGCTTCTGATAATAATACACAGCTTGGTATATATACAGGTGGTAAATATCAGCTTCTTATCAAACAGATAGATTTTACGGATAATGGTAATAATGAGTATAGTGTGTATATAATCACATCACTTAATCAGGTTATTCCGCAGGTAAAGCATTTTGTGATACAGGGTGGAGCTGCTATTTTAACTATACTTATAATAACAGGGGTGCTTCTTACATTATGGGTATACAGTTCTATATTAAAACCGGTAGATAAGTTAAAGCTTGCAACTAACAATATTAAAAATGGTAATCTTGATTTTAAGATGCCGAAAGTATCCAATGATGAGATTGGTGATGTATGCCGCGATTTTGAGGAAATGCGTGTTATATTAAAGCAGTCCTCTGAGGACAAGATTAAGTCCGATAAAGAGGAAAAAGAGCTTATAAGAAATATTTCACATGACTTAAAGACTCCTCTTACAGCTATTAAGGGATATGTTGAGGGTATACTTGATGGAATAGCTGACACACCTGAAAAACAGGAGAAGTATTTAAGAACTATTGCTAATAAAGTTAATGATATGGATAAGCTTATAGACGAGCTTACCATTTATTCTAAACTTGATACTAACAGAGTGCCATATTCATTTAATAAGATTAATGCAAAAGCGTATTTTGATGACTGTTGTGACGAGATACATATGGATCTGGATGCACAGGGAATAACGCTTAATTATAATTACCATGCATCTGATGATATGTATATTGTTGCGGATGCAGAGCAGTTAAAGAGAGTAATTAATAATATTGTAAGTAATTCTGCGAAGTATCTTATGGATGGAAGAGCCGGTATTATTGATTTTGATATTTATGATGAGGGCGATTATGCGCATATCATTATAAGAGATAATGGTAAGGGTATAGGAATTAATGAACTTCCGCATATATTTGAAAGATTTTACAGGACAGATTCTTCAAGAAACAGTAAGAAAGGTGGAAGTGGAATAGGACTTGCCATTGTTAAGAAGATAATAGATGACCATAAGGGAAGAATATGGGCGGAAAGTGTCGAGGGTGAAGGAACAACAATGCATATCGACCTTAAGAAGTATAAAGATGAATCGTGCTATTGCATAGAGAATAAGAATGGTAAAGATAAGAATATAGTCAATAAGCTGTTTAAACAGAATTAAGATTATTATAATAAGCATGCATTAGTAGATTTTTTAACATATAAAATAAACAGGCATAGAAAGGAAAATGATTATGAGTAAAGTATTGATTGTAGAAGATGAAGAGGCAATTGCCGAAATTGAAAAGGATTATCTTGAGCTTAGCGGATTTGATGTAACAATCAGGTCTGATGGTGAGAGTGGTTTGGCAACAGCGCTTGCAGATGATTATGATATTATGATTCTTGATGTAATGCTTCCGGGCGTTGACGGATATGAGATTTGTAAGCAGGTAAGAGAAAGTAAGAATACACCGATTATTATGGTATCAGCCAAGAAAGAGGATATTGATAAGATAAGAGGACTCGGCGTTGGTGCTGACGATTATATGACAAAGCCTTTCAGTCCAAGTGAACTTGTGGCAAGAGTTAAGGCACATCTTGCAAGATACGAAAGACTTGTAAGCAGTGCAAAGGAAGAGAATGATGTAATTGAAATCAGGGGTATTAAGATTGATAAGACTGCAAGAAGAGTTTTTGTAAATGGAGAAGAGAAGATATTTACAACTAAGGAATTCGACCTTCTTACATTTCTTGCACAGAATCCTAACCATGTATTTACAAAGGATGAATTGTTCAAGGAAATATGGGATATGGATTCAATAGGAGATATAGCAACAGTAACAGTTCATATCAAGAAGATTCGTGAAAAGATTGAGTTTGATACATCTAAGCCACAGTATATAGAGACTATCTGGGGTGTGGGTTACAGATTTAAGGTATAATGCAGATTTATATCTGATATCATAACCTGCCATGACACCGAAGAACTTGTAAAGTTATCGGACGTTATAATTAATATTGACGATGGAAAAATAATATCATTTTAAATATAACTTTAAGAAACAGACCGGTAATATCCGCATTAAGTGTTAGAATAATACATGGTGTAATTGGAAATGTCCGTATATTATTTTAGCTTTTAATGCAGAGGTTTACGGTCTGTTTTTTAAATAAAATATTATCACTATTAATAGATGAACCATTCATTGTTAATGTACCATATCACGATACTGTGTAGGTGTCATATTCTTAAGCTTCTTAAAAAGCTTGGTAAAATAATTAACATCATTAATACCACATTGTACGGCAATTTCCTGAATAGGAAGCTTAGTGGTATTAAGAAGATATATCGCATGTTCGATTCTTTTATTATTCACATAGTTAGTAAGCGTTGTGCCGGTCTCTTTTTTAAACAGAGTAGACAGGTAGCTGCTGTTTAATGAGAATTCATTTGCAATTGCATTAAGGCTCAAATCAGCGGTCAGGTTAAAAGAGATATAATTGATTATATTTTGTACAGGCTTACTGTAGGTTTTTAATGAATAGGACTGTACAAGCAGACAGTATCGTCTTGTTATATCATTTTCCAAAGCCTCAAGCTGTGCCATTGAAGTACAGTTTTCAATCTTAATTGCAAATTTACGAGAGATTTCATTAAGATGTACAGGATGCACATAAGCTGCCTGGGCAGCCTTACGGCACAGTGTATTTAATATAATCATAAGATTTTTTCTGTCACGTAGGGAATCAGATAATCTCTGCTTGATATTAGCGGTATTAAGATGGTCGAGCTCGTCAATGGAGGCATAATCACCATGTGAGATATACTCCATAAGGCGGGATTCATTACTGTAACGCTCCTCAAGCATTTCAACAGACTTACGGGTAGGTTCAGGGATTTCTTCATTGTACATAGTTTCAGTTAAATTATTATTAATAATACGTTTTTTTTCTAATGAATAACTACTACCCCAGAGCTTGTCACAAAGACAATTAATTATACCATATATACATTGTTCATCTGTAAATACCGGAAGTGCAGCATAATATAGCTGCATAAATTCCGTAAGCTGTGACGGTATGGCATTGGCAGAACACAATTCAAGTATTCTTTTGTTAGTAAAGGTCTCAAATGAAAATGGTCCTGCCATAAACAGATTATCTGTATCAGGCAGCTTGATATAGATATATTCACATGCAAAGTTGTCATGTATAAGTAGTATGGTTCTGTCTTTTTTATAAGAATTAATAAAGCTGTTAAACTCATTACTCTTATTATTAAATATTTTATCATTAAATATGGTTTTTCGTAATCCTCCATCATATTGTTCATCCCACAAAAAAGGACTTTCTATTATATATGACGAAATCTTTAACTGGTTAAGTAATTGTCTTGTGTAATCCAGATATATTTTATATTCCATATGCAAATCTCCGTTCTGAAATATTAACATATACTAACATGTTAAAGAGGAGTGACTGGCATGTTAATGCTTTTAAACTAACATGTTAGTATAATTTTTCAATTTATTAGTATAATATTTACTGTAAAAATAGGGCATATAAATATTTTACTATAATTACTAAAAATTACAATAACAAAAATTTAATAAATAAGTTAATATTAAACCATAGAAAACAACAAAATAAATATTTAAGGACGGTCGTTAAAAAAGTATTTAGGTGTATCAAACACAGAATGGAGGATGTATTTATGGCAGGCAATAATGGAAAGGTAAAACCTTTTGGACTGAAGGATAAGCTGGGCTATATGTTTGGTGACTTCGGTAATGATTTTACGTTTATATTATCTTCAATGTTTTTATTAAAATTTTATACTGACGTTATGGGAGTGTCAGCAGCACTTGTAGGACTTATGATGATGGCTGCACGATTTGTAGATGCAGTCATAGATGTAACAATGGGACAGATAGTTGACAGAAGCAGACCTGGAAAGAAAGGTAAGTTTGCTCCTTGGATAAGACGTATGTGTGGACCGGTTGCTTTAGCATCATTCCTTATGTATGCAACATGGTTCCAGAACATGCCAATGGGATTTAAGATATTCTGGATGTTCTTTACTTATCTTCTCTGGGGAAGTATATGTTACACAGGTGTAAATATTCCTTATGGTTCTATGGCATCAGCACTTTCAGATAATCCTACTGACAGAACTTCTCTTTCTAACTGGAGAACAATCGGTGCAACACTTGCACAGACAGCAATTGGTGTTATCTTACCACTTCTTGTTTATTACAAGGATGAAGCCGGTAAGTCAGTATTATCTGGTCAGAGAATGATGATTGGCGCTTTAGTATGTTCAATCTGTGCAGTAATATGCTATATGCTCTGCTACCATATGACAACAGAGAGAGTTAAAGTAGAACAGAATACACAGAAGTTTTCATTTGGTCAGCTTTTTAAAGAACTTGTTCATAACAAGGCATTAATCGGTATTATCGTATGTGCATTAGTATTCTTACTTGCACAGTTATCATTAAGCAATATGAATGCTTATATTTATCCAAACTATTTTGGAAATGCATCAGCTATGTCAATAGCTAACTTAGCAGGTACAGTAATAGTACTTGTACTTTCAACTTTCATTGTTAAGTTATCATCTAAGATTGGTAAGAAAGAATTATCAGTAATCGGAAGTATAATAAGTGCTTCAGCATATATAATATTATTTATTCTTCATACACACAATGTATGGGTATGGATGGCATTAATGTGGACAGCTACAATAGGTTTATCATTGTTTAACATGGTTATCTGGGCTATGATTACAGATGTAATTGATGATGCAGAGGTAAAGACAGGCGTAAGACAGGACGGAACAATTTATTCAGTATATTCATTTGCAAGAAAGTTAGGACAGGCTTGTTCATCAGGTATCTCAGGTGTGCTTCTTTCAATAGTAGGTTACACAACAGCAACAGCATATGATGCTAAGGTAGTAGATGGCATTTACAATGTTACATGTCTTGTACCGGCAGCAGGAATGATATTACTTTTCCTTGCATTACAGTTCTTATATCCTCTTAACAAGAAGAGAGTAGAAGAAAATGCAGCTAAATTAAGAGACTTAAGAGCAGCTAAGTAATAGAACAGATGTAATTAACTAACATGTCAGATAAGAATTGAATAAAAATATCTGTATGAAGTAAATTTAATATGATTTTTAGGATTACCGGTATTAAACATAAGATACCGGTAGTCCATAAAATAAAAGTTACTAAATATAATAAAAACATAAGATTAGATTTATAGGAACATTTTTTACAAGTAGAGGTTTATTAAAATATAGGAGGAATTAAGTATGTTATATCCAGTTTTAACACAGTCAAGATTATTAAGCGATTTAAGCGGAGTATGGGATTTTAAATTAGACAACGGTAAGGGATTTGATGAGAAATGGTATGAAGCACCACTAAAGGATGCAGATACAATGCCTGTTCCGGCTTCATATAATGATTTAAAGGAGGGGGCTGATTTCAGGGATCATTATGGATGGGTATTCTATCAGAGAAATATTTCAGTTCCTGCATATGTAAAGAGCCAGAGAATTGTACTTCGTTGTGCAGCTGTAACACATTATGCAAAGATTTATCTTAATGGTAAGTTAATATGTGAACATAAGGGAGGTTTCCTTCCATTTGAGGTTGAATTAAATGATGTATTAGAAGATGGTGACAACCTTCTTACAATTGCAGTAAATAATGTGATTGACTATACAACACTTCCTGTTGGTGGTAAGGCTAACATGATGAGTGGTATGATGGGAGGCATGGGTGCCGGTGCATCTGATAAGCCACAGAACAATCCTAACTTTGATTTCTTTAATTATTGTGGTATTACAAGACCGGTTAAGATATATACAACACCTAAGACATATATTAACGATATTACAGTAGTATCTGATATTGACTTTGGTAAGTCAGAGCCATCAGCAGTATTAGCATATGATGTTGATATTAAAGGTGATGATAAAGACAGTACATCATGCAAGGTTGAAGTATTTGATGCAGAGGGTAACAAGGTTGCAGAAGCAGAAGGTGCTACAGGTAAGATTGAACTTGAAAATGTACATTTATGGCAGCCATTAAATGCATATCTTTATCAGATTAAGGTTACAGCAGGTGAAGATGTATACACACTTCCATATGGTGTAAGAAGTGTAAGAGTTGACGGAATTAAGTTCCTGATTAATGAAAAACCATTCTACTTCAAGGGTTATGGAAAGCATGAGGATACATTCCCGAACGGACGTGGAATTAACCTTCCAATGAATACAAAGGATATCTCTATTATGAAATGGCAGCATGCTAACAGCTTTAGAACAAGCCATTATCCATATAGTGAAGAGATGATGAGACTTTGTGATGAAGAAGGTATCGTAGTTATTGATGAGACACCTGCTGTAGGTATCAACCTTCAGTTTGGCGGCGGTGCTAATTTCAATGGTCAGAAGATAGGAACATTTGATAAGGAACATGGTGTACAGACGCAGGAACATCATAAGGATGTTATCCGCGATATGATATCAAGAGATAAGAATCATGCATGTGTTGTAATGTGGAGTATTGCAAATGAACCTGATTCAGCGGCAGAGGGGGCTTATGAATACTTTAAGCCATTATATGACCTTGCAAGAGAGCTTGACCCACAGAAGCGTCCATGTACACTTGTAAGTGTCCAGATGGGTACAGGCCCTGACACAGACTGTTCATCAAAGTTAAGCGATGTTATCTGCCTTAACCGTTATTATGGCTGGTACTTTGGCGGACCTGACCTCGATGTATCAGAAAAGGCATTAAGAAAAGAGCTTGATGCATGGAGAAGCATTGGAAAGCCGGTTATGTTTACAGAATATGGTGCAGATACTGTAAGCGGATTACATGATACAACATCTGTTATGTATACAGAAGAATATCAGGTTGAATATTATGAAATGAATAACAAGGTATTTGACGAATATGAATTTGTAGTAGGTGAACAGGCATGGAACTTCGCAGACTTTGCTACAAGCCAGAGCTTACTCAGAGTTCAGGGCAACAAGAAAGGCTTGTTTACAAGAGACAGAAAGCCTAAGATGGTAGCTCATTACTTCCGCAAGAGATGGAGTGATATTCCTGAATTTGATTACAAAAAATAATTGACACAGGAAATAATAATCAGATAATTAATTACACTAAGTAATTTAATTATAAATATTTTTAAGTGGTTACAAGACGAAATAAACAGGAAACATGTATTTAAAGGACATGTTTCCTGTTTATTTTTTAGGGAAAGACTGACTTTGTTGTTCTATTCATTCATTTTGGGAAAATTGGTTTTAAAATATGAATAACTATGAAATACACATAAACAATCTTTAATCTTTACATTTTTTTTAGTGAAAATTAATATATCATTTATCAAAACATGGGGATATAATACGTATGATACAAAAAAAAGCATATTTTGATGTATCAAATGTATTACATATATGGAAAGGACATAAAAATGAAGTATCTTAAGCAGTTTCTTGTGATACTTGTTATTGCATTTGCAGGTGAAGTATTAAAATATATAATTCCCCTTACAATTCCGGCAAGTATTTACGGATTAATAATATTATTTGTAGGGCTTCTGACAGGCTTAATAAGACTTGAGCAGGTAAGGGAAGCAGGCAAATTCCTGATAGAGATAATGCCGGTTATGTTTATTCCGGCAGCAGTCGGACTTCTTGAGTCATGGGGAGTATTACAGCCGATGTTTCTTCCGGTAATTATAATAACTCTCGTATCGACCGTAGTTGTAATGGCAGCTACAGGAATATCCTCACAGTTAATAATACGTCTGGGCAAAAATCGTAATAAGTAGCAGTATATAAATTGTTTAAATAATACAGCGGATACTATTGTTTATTTTATACGGTAAATATTACTATGTGTAAGTTGATTTGTTATGTCAGATAAAAATAACTTAAAGATAAATTAAATAAAGATTATATACAATTAAGGAATAATATTACTATGGAAATGTTAAAGGATTCAGTATTTTTTGGAGTGGCAATAAGCCTGCTTGCATATTATGCAGGAATGTGGCTTAAAAAGAAGTTTAAGCTTCCTATATTCAATCCACTTCTTATATCAATAATTATAACAATTGCGGTGCTTTTATGTACAAAAATGGATTATCAGGTATATTACAGTGGAGCAAAATATATAAGCTACCTTCTTACACCGGCGACCATCTGCCTTGCAATCCCACTCTATGAGCAGGTTTCACTATTGAAAAAACAGTGGAAGGCAGTAGTTGGTGGAATAGTAACAGGAGTTATAACTTCTATGTTATGTATATTTGTAATGTGTCTTATTATGGGACTTGGGCATACAGAATATGTAACGCTTCTTCCAAAGTCAATAACAACAGCTATCGGTATGGGTGTGTCGGAAGAACTTGGCGGTTATGTAACAATAACAGTAGCTGTTATTATTATTACAGGTGTATTTGGAAATATAATCGGTGAGGTTGTATGTAAGATATTCAGAATAAATGAGCCGATTGCAAAGGGACTGGCTCTTGGAACGAGCGCACATGCAATAGGAACAGCAAAAGCTATGGAAATGGGTGAGGTTGAAGGAGCAATGAGCAGTCTGTCCGTTGCTGTGGCAGGACTTCTTACAGTTATCGTGGCGTCTGTATTTTCAGGACTTATATAGAAATGGAATGGAGATAGTGTGGAAAATAAGCCTGATGGCTTATTTTATCACACAGCTGATTTGTGACGCAGGCGTCATAAATCAGCCTTTATCGCAGAGCCAAATCTGACATTTGGCTCGCGATTCCTCCGGCATTAGAAAATGCCTGCGGAATGGAGATAGTGTGAAAAATATTATTAAACTTAGTGAAGTTGAGTCGTATATAGACAAATTTAAAGACAGCACATTTAAAATGGCAATCAGTGTTTTATTATGTATAATGTCACCTGCTGTACTTATTGTACTTAGCGGAATATCAGAAGGCATAGGCGTTATTTCAGAAAAAACATCGGATATTGCTGGTATCAGTGTTATTATATTAATGGCTGCCATAGCCGTTTATATGTTTGTCAGGGGTCTGATGGAATTAGGCAAAAATGAGATTGCCGGCAGGAGTAAAAATGACGGTGCATATACATTAGAACAGTCAGCGCAAAAATATGTTTCTGATTTGAAGTTAAAGCAGAAAAAAATATTTTCATCAGGCGTTATAAAGGGTATTATATTATGTGTAATTGCTGCAATACCTGTTGTTGTGATCGGAATGTTTTTTGAAAATATTGCTCTATATGAATGTATAGCGACAGCGGTATTTCTTGTGGTATTTGCAATTGAGGCAGCCTGTTTTATATATTGCCAGTTAAACTGGAACTGCTATGACAGATTGTAATTAAAAAATCGTGTATATCTCAGTCTGGGATATACGCTTTGCGAAGATTGCAGAGCTGCTGATATAAAAAGCCAGTAAACTGGCCAGCGGCTTAAAAAGACATGGGAAGATGGGTAGAGTTAATTTTAAAACATATGGCGAAGGGATAGAAATTCTTAGCGTTTTTTCATTGCTTTAAAATTAACAAAATAATTCTTTCCATGCTTTTTTTATGGATTTATAAAAGGAATGGGGATTAGTGTGAAAAATAAGCTCGATAGCTTATTTTAGCACACGGCTATTTGTGAAGCAGGCGTCACAAATTAGCTCTTATCGCAGAGCCAAATCTGACATTTGGCTCGCGATTCCTCCGGCATTAGAAAATGCCTGCGGAATGGGGATTAATATGATATATACAAAATATGATTTAAAAGAGCAGTTAAGAAGTATGGGGCTTACAGGTAACGAAACTATTCTTATACACTCATCTATGAAAGCTATAGGAGAAGTAGATGGTGGAGCTGATACTGTGCTGGATGTGTGGATGGAATATTTTGAGGATGGATTATTGCTGCTTCCTACACATACATGGAAGACGGTCAATGCTGACAATCCTGTATATGACCCATCTGTTACACCGTCATGTGTCGGACTTCTTACCAATATGTTTATGAAAAGAGATGGTGTGATACGTTCGCTTCATCCTACACATAGCATGGCAGGAGCAGGAAAAAGAGCTTACGGGTATTTGATGGGGGAGGAGAAATGTAATACTCCATGTACACCTGATGGCTGTTATGACCGCTTAAGAAAATGTAATGGTAAAATATTGCTTGTGGGTGTAGGACATGAAAGAAATACATTTATACATAGTGTCGAAGAGGTGCTTAATGTACCTCACAGATTGTCGGATAAGCCGATGAAGCTTAAGGTAGTAATGCCTGACGGTTCGTATAAAGATGTATATATGAGAAAGCACTATAACGCAGACCAGCCGCATATTTCTGAGGATTTTGTAAAGCTTGATGAGGCATTTATTGAATGTGGTGCAGTAAAGCGGGTTGAGTTTGGCAGCGCTGACTGCCTGTTATGTGATGCGGATGCAGTATTTAGAGTGGTAAGACATGTAATTGCACCTGACCCTGAATGTATTGTTACAGCTAAGAGCATAGATAAAAGCAGGTGGGAAGCATTAATAACTATATAAATAAAAGGATTTAATCAGATTATTATTGCAAAAAAAATTATATATAATGTAAAATTGTTTATAAATGAGAATTAATACGAAAAGGAAAAATTATGAACATAATATATGAAGACAGCGATATGCTTATTGTGAATAAGCCGGCGGGGGTGCTTACACAGAGTAACCGTTCATTTGACAAGGATTTGACAAGCGAAGTAATGACTTATAGAAGGAAAAAGGGAGAGGCTGCATATGCTGCTGTGATTAACAGGCTGGATAGACCGGTTGGCGGGCTTGTACTGTTTGCAAAGAATAAAAAGACGGCGGCGGATTTAAGTAATATGTTACAGAAACAGACATTTAATAAAATGTATTATGCAGTGGTTGAGGGGAGACCGTCTGATGACAAAGGTGTATTTGAAGATTATCTTATTAAGAATGCGCTAAATAATATATCTTATGTAACTGATAAGGACACACCTGACAGCAGATATGCAAAATTAGAATATGAGCTGGTAAAGACGGCAAAGGATGATGATGGCAGGGAGCTGTCATTATTAAGAATACATCTGATAACAGGCAGGCATCATCAGATAAGAGTACAGTTATCGTCAAGAAATATGCCTATAGTGGGAGATGCTAAATATGGCAGTGAGGGTCGTATTATCGATAACAGACCGGTAGCAGGAAGAAATAAAATCGCATTGTGTGCATATTCACTTACTGTAAATGGTAAGACTTATGAGGTGGACGTGCCATGGGAGATTAAGAATAAGTGAAGTAAGATATTTGCAACATTATAGTGAGAATAATCAGTCTTATAGCCAGATTAAAAAGTATTGCAAATTATTCTTTGTTTTTTCGCAATAAAGTTGCTTAGGAATGTAGATTAGTATGTATATATAAAAAAATCCTGATAATAATTATTATAAAACGATAATTATTATCAGGATTTTTTTATGGTTAATAACAACAGGTCACATATGTATATAATCTGGTCATCCGGTATAATAACCTGATTGTTTTTTTGCATAATATTAACATGGAATACGACGCTGTATATGTAAAAATGGTTATCGTAAAATCTAATAAGATCAGGAATATAAATATATGGATAATAATTCTAAAAAATCATATAAAGATATCGAAGATAGTGTGTATAAGAGTTATGCGGCTGACGTATCTGCATTTAAAGACCGGCTTAAATTACTTACAGGCTCTGTTGTTATAACAGCAGCTACAATTCTTATATTTAAGTATCTTTTCGGCTATGTATGGCCGTTTCTTGTGGCATATATAATTGCAATTGCAATTGAAAGACCGGTGAAACGTCTGTCAGGACATATGTGGAATAAAAAGGGACTTGCGGCGGCGCTTATAGTAATATTACTAACAGTAGTATTTGCAGCTATAATAACATACCTTATATATATGGGAATACATGAGCTTAAGCTGTTTATAAGAAATTATGATTTTTATGTTATTGTATTAAGGCAGCATTGTGCAAGGCTGTGCCTTGATATTGACAGTCTGATGGGATTAAGGCAGGGTTGCTGTATGGACTTTATGGAAAGATGTTTTACAGGCATGACAGGAAGCCTTACGGATAGCGGCGGATTTACAATAGCCAATAAAGTCATAAAAGTATCAGTTCCATTTGCAATATGGATTACGAAGGTGGCAGGCTCACTGATTGTCTGTATTATGTCTGTTGTATATCTTGCAGGAGTGCTTGATAAGATACGGATGTGGAGACAGACAACGGTATTTAAAGATGAGGTGCAGGCAGTTACTCTGGCACTTAAGAACCTGTTAAATGTATATTTTAAGATACAGCTTATTATAATGGCAATAAACAGCAGCATATCTATAGCCGGACTTCTTATAATACACAATTCCTATGCGGTAATAATAGGAATATTAATAGGACTTATAGATGCACTTCCTATATTTGGAACGGGAACGGTGCTTATTCCGTGGTCACTTATATTGCTGCTTTTAAGGGATGTGAGGTCGGCGGCAGTGCTTATGACAGTATATATAGTAACGTATTTTGTAAGAGAGATAATGGAATCTAAATGTATGGGGGATAAGATGGGAATTGCCCCATTTACAATGCTTATGATAATATTTGTAGGAATACTTATATATGGAATAATGGGATTTATATTAGGTCCGGTATCATATGTGATTATAAAAGCACTTATTGGTTACTTGAAAACAGTAATTGAACGTGGTACACTTAAAAAATATGGGTGCTGACAGCTATATAATGCGCTGTAACTGGTAGTAAGGACGCGTATGAATATAAGTAAGAAAGCAGCCAGAATTAACAAAAAGGGCTATGGAATTAAAATTCGTCCGGATTGTAATATAATATACCTGCTGTATGCATTAATGGCTGTATGTTTTGATGGCTGTATGCTTGTATGGCATTTAAAATTACAAAACATATATCAGGCAGTGGCTGTTATAAAACAGTATCCGGGTTGTACCACCGTTGGTTGGTGGAGCGCAGTAGCGGTTATGTAAGGAGAGAAAAAATGGCAGAGAACAAGAAGTTAGTAGAAGCGATAACATCTATGGATGTTGATTTTGCACAGTGGTACACAGATGTATGTAAGAAAGCAGAGCTTATGTCTTATTCAAGTGTTAAGGGATGTATGATATTTAAGCCGGCAGGATATGCTATCTGGGAAAATATCAGAAATGAACTTGATAAGAGATTTAAGGAAGCAGGCGTTGAAAATGTATATATGCCTATGTTTATTCCTGAGAGCCTTTTAGAGAGAGAAAAAGATCATGTAGAGGGCTTTGCACCAGAAGTTGCATGGGTAACTCACGGCGGACTTAATCCTCTTCAGGAAAGAATGTGTGTAAGACCAACATCAGAGACACTTTTCTGTGATTTTTATAAGGATGAGATACAGTCATATAGAGATTTACCAAAGGTATATAATCAGTGGTGTTCTGTTGTAAGATGGGAAAAAGAAACAAGACCATTCCTTCGTTCAAGAGAGTTCTTATGGCAGGAGGGACATACAGCACATGCTACAGCAGAGGATGCACAAGCAAGAACACAGCAGATGCTTAATGTATATGCAAAGTTCTGTGAAGAGTTCCTGGCAATTCCTGTTATCAAAGGCCGTAAGACTGATAAGGAGAAGTTTGCCGGCGCAGAGGCTACATATACTATTGAAGCGCTTATGCATGATGGCAAGGCATTACAGTCGGGTACAAGCCATAACTTCGGTGATGGTTTTGCTAAGGCATTTGGTATACAGTATACAGATAAGGATAACAAGTTAAAATATGTACATCAGACATCATGGGGAGTTACGACAAGACTTATTGGAGCTGTTATCATGACACATGGTGACAATTCAGGACTTGTGCTTCCACCAAGAGTTGCACCGGTACAGGTTGATATTATACCTATTATGCAGAAGAAAGAGGGCGTGCTTGATAAGGCTTATGAAGTAAGAGATGCAATTAAAGCAGCCGGACTTCGTGTCAAGGTTGATGATTCAGATAAGAATCCGGGCTGGAAATTCTCAGAGCAGGAGATGAGAGGTATTCCTGTAAGAGTTGAGATGGGACCTAGGGATATTGAAGCTAATCAGGCGGTTATTGTAAGAAGAGATACAAGAGAAAAACTTACGGTAAGTATTGATGAGCTTGCAGTTAAGATTAAGGAAGTTCTTGATACAATGCAGGCAGAGATGCTTGAGAGAGCAAGAGCCCACAGAGATTCCCATACTTATGTTGCAACTGATTATGATGAGTTTAAGGATATAATAGCTAATAAGCCGGGCTTTGTTAAGGCTATGTGGTGTGGCGATCAGTCATGTGAGGACAAGATTAAGGAAGATACAACTGCAACATCAAGATGTATGCCATTTGAACAGGAGCATTTATCAGATGTATGTGTATGCTGTGGAAAGCCTGCAAAGAAGATGGTATACTGGGGCAAAGCATACTAATTAATATTTTATATGTAAAAGTTATGATATATTGATTAATACAGCTTTTTATAAAGTGATAGCAGTCATATAGGCGGTTTGCATATTAGAATTACTGGAAATAAGGAGTGACAGAATGGAAGATATCAGGATTAACCTTCCGGATGATGTAAGAAGAATTATAAAGACCATTGAAGATAACGGATATGAAGCATATGCAGTAGGCGGCTGTGTAAGGGACAGTATACTTGGACGCAACCCGGATGACTGGGATATTACTACGTCCGCAAGACCAGAGCAGATAAAGTCATTTTTTAAAAAGACTATTGATACAGGCATAAAGCATGGTACTGTAACGGTTATGATGAACCATACCGGATACGAAGTGACTACATACAGAATTGATGGCGAATATAAGGATGGAAGGCATCCTGAAAGCGTTGAATTTTCGGCAAAGCTTGTCGATGACCTTAAACGCAGGGATTTTACAATCAATGCAATGGCATATAATGAGAGCAATGGCTTTGTTGATGAATTTAATGGGATAGAGGATCTTAATAACCATGTAATAAGATGTGTTGGCAATCCTATAGAGCGTTTTTCAGAGGATGCATTAAGAATGATGAGAGCAATCAGATTCTCAGCACAGTTAGGATTTGATATCGACAGTAAGACTTATGCTGCGATAGTTGAGCTTGCACCGGCTATCAGGCAGGTCAGCATGGAGAGAGTGCAGGTAGAGCTTGCAAAGACGATTATGTCTGATAATCCATTCTATGTTAAGCAGTATGAACAGACAGGTCTTTTAAGAGAGAATCTTTCATATATGGATGAGATTTTATCAGGCAAGCTTGTTAAAAATGCTATGGCAATGCTTAAGTATGCTCCGAAGAGTACAGTATTAAGATATGCTGCTATTTTTAACATGGGAGAGCCTGACAGAGTAAAAGCAGAGCTAAAGGCATTAAAGCTTGATAACTATACGGTAGACACTGTTACTAAGCTGGTAGCTTATTCTAAGGATACAATAGAGGAAAACGAACCGGCAGTAAGGGAAGCGGTACATAAATATGGCAAAGAACTGCTTGCACTGATGTTTGAAAATGAAGAAGCAAGAATTAATACTAAAGAAGAGATTGTGGGAATAAGTCTTAACTCACAAAGACTTCACCTGAACAGAATAAAGAAGATGTATGAAGATATTATAAGCAGAGGTGACTGTATATCTGTTAAAGACCTTGATATTACGGGTAATGATTTAATGGAATATGGGCTTAGTGGTGTACAGATAGGTAAGACACTTAATGAGTTATTACATATCGTAATTGAAAATCCTAAGCTGAATGAGAAATCAACGCTACTTGCTATGATAGAACATATAGATTAACATATTGAAAATGTGAGTATCATTTGTTAAATTTGCAGCTTATATATAAATGCGGCGGTGAATTAATGGTACTCACATTTTAATTATATGAAAAAACAGATATATAAAATGGTGAAAAGCTAAAGAACCAGTATGCGTGTTATACAAAATATGAATAATAGCTTATTTATCATAGGTATTAGACGTATATAAAGAATGGCTATAGAATATTGTTACAAAATATTAATAAAGAGTTTTATTTTGAAAATACATTTAAGAAAAGAGGAATTATAAATGAGGGGTCATTTTAATTGTAAGTTACTTAAAACAATGTTTTTATGTGTGGCAGGCATGTTATTTATATGTATGCCGCAGTTAGTTAAGGCTAATGACATGCCATATGATAAGGTGCATATGGGGGATTATATAGCAGGATATGCATCACTTGGTAAGGATAATATTATAACGCAGAAAAATGATGATGGTTCATGGAATGTAAAAAAAACAGACGATGGTGATTATAAGGTACTTCAGCTTACAGATGTGCATCTGTCGGCAGGAGATGTATATACGGAGCGTAATATAAAAGCAATGAATGCGGTATATTCTATAATAGAACAGGTAAGACCTGATATTATAGAGATGACAGGCGATTATGTATTTGCAATGCCTTATACGGATAATTCACAGGATTATGAGACATTTAAGATGTGTATGAAGTTTATGGATCAGATAGGTATTCCGTGGATATGGACATTTGGCAATCATGACCATGACTTTTTTGACAGATATACACAGGAGCAGGTACATTCTATGCTTGAGCTGTCTGATACCCTGATTAAATATGACATTGATTATAATGTCGACGGATATTCTAATGGTGAGTTCAGGTTATATAACAGTGATGATACATTAAACAGAATATTGATATCTGTTGATTCGCATGATTATCTTACAGATGGTAATTATGATTATATACATGATAATCAGGTGTCATGGTATACAGATGTGATTAATAATGATAAGAAATTATTTGGAGAGGATATACAAAGTTTTGTATATACACATATTCCGCTTATGGAGTATAACGATGCATGGTATGCATATCAGGGAGGAGATACAAGAGCTGAATATATATCTGGAACTAAAAGAGAAGATGTATGCTGTTCATCAGTGCGTGGCAGAATGGGAACAGCAATGTCACAGCTTAACAGTACGCAGGCAGTATTTTGCGGGCATGACCATCTAAATGACTATATAATAAAATATTGCGGTGTTACCTATGCTTACAGTAAATCAATTGATTATTCAGCATACGAAGGAATAGAAAATCTTACAGAACAGAGAGGTGCAACACTTCTTACGCTTGACTACAATGGTATTGATTATACTACCAGGTCAATATTATTAACAGATATACAAGATGATAATAATTCAGGTGATAATACTGGAAATGATATATCAGATGATATTATAAATAATACCACACAACCTGACATTAATCTGTTTGTTGGAGCTGATGGTGTATGGAGATATTACAATGATGGTGTAGCAGATACAACATACACGGGAATGGCACTTAACCAGTATGGCTGGTGGTATGTAACAAATGGAGTGCTTGATTTAAGCTATACAGGAATGGCATCAAATGAATATGGCTGGTGGTATATGACAGATGGAGTGCTTGATTTAAGTTATACAGGAATGGCATCCAATGAATATGGCTGGTGGTATATGACAAATGGAGTGCTTGATTTAAGCTATACAGGAATGGCATTAAATGAATATGGCTGGTGGTATATGACAGATGGAGTATTAGATTTAAGCTATACAGGAATGGCGTTAAATATGTATGGCTGGTGGTATATGACAGATGGAGTATTGGATTTAAGCTATACAGGAATGGCATTAAATGAATATGGCTGGTGGTATATGACTAATGGAGTATTAGATTTGGATTATACAGGAATAGCACAGAATACATATGGCTGGTGGTATATGCAGGCTGGAGTTGTAGATTATAATTACGATGGCATTGTTGATAATAAATATGGCGAGTGGTCAATAAATAACGGATATGCAAGCCTTGTATCAAAATAATTGAATAAACAGTAATTTTTATTAAGCCTTCCACATATTATAAGACAGATATGTGGGAGGTTTTTATTATGAATGAAAAGTCTTTGGAAGTCTTAGAACAGTATGAATTGAATATATATCGTATAAACCGCGGACGTGGAGGAATGATAATAAGTACAGGTGATGGTACAAAGCTTCTGCTTGAATGTCAGAAATCAGATAAATATTATGAAAGAGAGGATACAATTACAGGACTCCTTGTTGGGCAGGGCATAAAAAATACGGATACATATATGCGTAATAATAATGGGGAGATGTTTGTAAATGATTCGGAGGGCAGGCGGTATGTATTAAAGAACTGGTATGACGGAAGGGAATGTAATGTATCAGATGCACATGATATAAGTACTGCTGTAAATTCCCTTGCACGGCTTCACATTGCACTTAATCAGGTATCTAAGAATCATAAAGATAAATTGAGCTTTAATTATAATACACAGGATATAAAAACTGTGTATACAAGACATGCAAGAGAGCTTAAGATGGCATTTAACTATTTGAAAAATAAAAATAACAAGTCGGAATTTGAACAGCTTGCCTATAAGAATATCCAAAGCTTTTATGATGAAGCAATGGAAGCGGTAAGCCTGTTTGGCAGGGATAATATAATGGAAAGAATAAAACAGATAAGTGAGCTGGGCCAGATAAGCCATGGAAGTTTTAATTACCATAATATTATAATGCTTAAAGAGAGCTGCGCAATAACTAATTTTGATAAGTATAAAAATGAATGTCAGATTAGTGATTTGTATCAGTTTATGAGAAAAATATTAGAAAAATGTGACTGGAATATTAAATGTGCATATAGCATAATAGAAGAATATGACAGTATAAGACATATAAATGATGAGGATATGCAATTATTGTCGGTAATGTTTGCATTTCCCGAGAAATTCTGGAAGATAATTAATTATTATATTAATTCCAATAAGGCATGGATACCGCCTAAGAGTCTTGAAAAGCTGGAAAGGGCAGTTATGCAGAATGACAGGCGCAGACTCTTTGTAAAGACGCTTTTTACACAATAATTGCATAAAAACCTAATATGTGTTAAAATTTGGTTTAATGTTGTAATAAAACCGGTTATATCTTGGTCTGGGATGCCGTTTTTCTATAGTGAGGGAAAACAATATTGTCTCAGCCGGGGTTAATCTCCACTAGAGATATGCGCTCCGTGAGAGAATCCTGAATTGTCTGGCCGGTGTAAGTTTACAACTGTTAAGAGTTGTTTTGATAAGGACAAAGGAACAATGATAAAGAAAAATATAAAGGGATATATAAGACGTGCTGTCGCATCAGCCATGATATGTATTATGGCTTTATCTTTGGATGCATGTGGACAGAAAGAATCAAAGATAGTATCCGGAAGCTCTATACTTCCAATGCCAACAAATAAGGCACAGGAGGTTACGGTGCCTGTCAATGCTAATGAGGTTACATTTACAGGAGTATTAACATATATCAGTACTGATGATAAGAAGATGCGGTATGTTGATATTTCATCAGGCACAGAATATGAGGTTACATATACAGGTGGCACGGATATTCAGGATAAATATGGACAGATACTTGCAGCTTCAGGAATGAAGCCTGGCGCAGTATTTGATGTTACATGTAATAAAGCCAGCAAGGCAGAAAAGATATATGGCTCAAATGATGTATGGGAGATAACCGGACTTACGGATTTTGAATGTGATGAGAGCAGCAGGAAAATAACTGTAGGCAATCAGAATTATAAATATGAGACATATTCAACAGTTATATCGGGAACCGACAGAATAGCTATGGCACAGGTGGTTAAGCAGGACGAGGTTACGATAAGAGGAAAGGATTCAGTTATATATTCAGTAACAGTTGATAAGGGGCACGGATATATACAGTTTACAGGAATTGATACATTTATCGGAGGCTATGCAACGATAGGCCGTTCACAGCTTATTGGCGTTACGAAGAATATGATGGTAACAGCACAGGAGGGAACTTACAGTGTTGAACTTCAGAAGGGCAGCATAGCAGGAGCTAAGACAGTAACTGTTGTAAAAAACCAGCAGGTAACTGTTGATTATACGGAATATACAAATGAACCTGCTAAGGCAGGAGCCGTTAATTTTATGATAACTCCTGAAAATGCGGTAATGACAATTGATGGCGTTGAGATTGATTATTCACAGCCGGTTTCACTGGATTATGGAACACATAAGCTTACGTTATCAGCAAATCATTATACGCCGTATACAGAGACGTTTGTTGTTAATTCGGAATATCAGACTAAGGTTATTGATATGACAGCCTCATCAGCAACAACTACGACAGCTTCGGGTGAAAAATCAACGACCAGGGCGTCTGGCAGCAGTCACACAACAACAGCAGCGTCTAATCTTACAGATGGATATACGGTAAGCATAACAGAGCCTAAGGGTGCTTCGTTATACGTTGACAGTGCATATATTGGTGTTATACCATGTTCATTTGATAAGAAGGCAGGTAACAGGACAATAACTCTTTCGCAGAGTGGATATGCTACAGTAAGCTATTCTATTTCAATAGCTAATGCTACAGGTAATCTGACATATTCATTCCCTGATATGGTTGAAAAGGGTGCAGCGGCTGCTACAGCGGCTGCGACTACGAAGGCAGAGCAGACTACATCAAATTAATTGTAAGATAATGTATCAGTCAGCGTAATTATGTTAAAAATACAAGTAATGATATGGAAAGGAGAGACTGTGGCATATAGCTGCAGCCGGAAAAAACAATGACAAAGAAGTTAAATATACCATTTTCACCACCGGATATTACAGAGGAAGAAATACAGGCAGTAGCGGATGTTATGCGCTCAGGATGGCTTACAACAGGTCCTAAGACTAAAGAGCTCGAAAGACAGATGGCACAGTTTTGTCATGTGAACAAAGGTGCATGTCTTAATTCTGCAACAGCATGTCTTGAAACAGCTTTAAGACTTTTTGGAATTGGTGAGGGTGACGAGGTTATAGTGCCGGCATATACATATACTGCATCAGCCAGTGTGGTATGTCATGTAGGTGCAACGCTTAAACTTGTTGATGTGAGCAAAGGAACATATCATATTGACTATGACATGCTTGAGAGTATGATAAGTGAGAATACAAAAGCTGTGATTCCTGTGGATATAGCCGGAGTTATGGTAGATTATGACAGAATAAGGAGCATTGTTGAAAGTAAAAAAGCCATATTCAGACCTGCTAATAAATTACAGGAGGCACTTGGACATATACTTATACTTGTAGATGCGGCACACAGCTATGGAGCCGTAAGACAGGGGAAGCATAGTGGAGAATGTGCTGATTTTACAAGTTTTTCATTCCATGCTGTTAAGAATTTCACAACCGGTGAGGGTGGTGGACTTGTATGGCGTGATATAGAAGGTATTGATAATGAAGATATCTATAAGCAGATTATGCTTCTTACACTTCACGGACAGACAAAGGATGCACTTGCAAAGACACAGCTTGGAGCATGGGAATACGATATAAAGGGAACATATTATAAATATAATATGACAGATATTATGGCTGCCATCGGTCTTGTGCAGATGAAAAGATACCCTTCACTTTTAAAGAGAAGAAAAGATATAATTGATATGTATACACAGGCAATAGCATCAGAGAAGGCAGAGGTTATGCAGCATTACGGAGATGATTTTGCATCAAGCGGACATCTTATGCTTGTAAGACTTACAGGTAAGGGTGAACAGGAAAGAAATGAGCTTATAACAGCTATGGCAGAGCGTGGAATTGCAACTAATGTCCACTATAAGCCATTACCTCTTCATACGGCATATAAAAATCTTGGATTTTCTATTGAGGATTATCCTAATGCATATGAGATGTATCATAACGAGATTACACTTCCGCTTCATACATGCTTAACGGATGAACAGGTCAGGTATGTAACTGATAATTTTATAGAGCTTAACAAATAGTTCTTTTAGTAATAAATTACCTGGAAATGAGGATTGATATGGAGCTTAGGAAATGGAGTGAACTTCCCGACTTTATGAGAACAAAGGAAGTAAGGAAGTATTATAATATACTGGTTAAAAAAAGTGCATGGTTTAAGGCTAAAAGGCTGCTTGATATTATCGTGGCGTTTATAATGCTCGTGGTTCTTGCGCTGCCTATGCTTGTGATTGCAGTATTAATAAAATTAGACTCAAGGGGACCGGTGTTATTCAGACAGGACAGAATAACCCAGTATGGTAAGACATTTACTATATTTAAGTTCAGGACTATGGTGGTTAATGCAAGCGAGCTTGGGGCACAGGTAACAGTTGATAATGACAGCAGAATAACTAAGGTGGGCAGGGTATTAAGAAGATTAAGAATGGATGAATTCCCACAGGTATTTAATATTCTTGCCGGGGATATGACTCTTGTTGGTACAAGACCTGAGGTTAAAAAGTATGTTGACCACTATACAAAAGAGATGTATGCTACACTTCTTCTTCCGGCGGGACTTACATCAAGGACAAGCATAGCATATAAGGATGAAGACAAGCTGTTATCGGAGGCAATGGATGCTGACCGTGTATATATAGAAGAGGTGCTGCCGGCAAAGATGAGGTATAACCTTGAGAGTCTGAGAAAGTTTGGCCTGTTATCTGATATGAGTATTTTGTGGGATACATTTATATCGGTTATATCTAAGTAATATAGTGTGTTGTGACGGATAAAAATTAGTAGAATTTAATGCAATACGTTATATAAATATCCGGCAAAGATTACGCTCCGCGAGGATTGCAGATAGGAATATAAAATTATGTTTATTACATTATGTATTATTGCCTACAATGAACAAAATACGTTAAAGGCAGTATTAGATGATATAATTAATCAGGATTATAATCATGATAATATTGAAGTACTGCTTGTAAACAGTGCTTCTACGGATAATACAAGACAGATAATGATGGATTTTGCAAAAGATAATATATGCAATGAAAGAATGCATTTTAAAGATGTAAATGTACTTGAAAATCCTAAAAAGACACTGCCATGCGGCTGGAATGTGGCACTTGGAGCATATAAGGGAGAGGCAATTTTAAAAGTGGATGCTCATGCCCAGATACCAAGTGATTTTGTCAGTAAAAATGTGGCAGTACTTGAATCGGGAGAAGATATATGCGGTGGACAAAGACCGAATATAATAGATGAGCCTACAAAATGGAGAAAGACTTTACTTCTTGCCGAATCATCAATGTTTGGCTCAAGTATAGCACCTTACAGGAATAATCCCGGAAAATCTTATGTAAAATCAATGTTTCATGCAGCTTATAGAAGAAAGGTATTTGATACAATTGGCGGATTTAATGAGGAACTTGCAAGAACTGAGGACAATGAGATTCATTATAGAATGAGAAAAGCAGGCTTTAAACTGTGCTTTGATCCGTCTATTATATCATATCAGCATACGAGAAGCAGCCTTAAGTCAATGCTTAAACAAAAGTATGCGAATGGATATTGGATTGGCCTTACAAGTGGTGTATGTATGCAGTGCCTTTCACTGTATCATTTTGTGCCATTTGTGTTTGTTATGGCAATTATATTATCAACACTTATATGTGCAGGCTTTAGTGGTGTATTTACAGGCGGAATTCTTTTGACAGTTTATAATATTATAGTTATACTTACAAAGGCGATGTGGAGTATATATGCAGTTGTGGCAGTGCTTATGGCGGTGCTTGCAGTTATACAGTCAAAGGAAGACAGGAATATAACATGTATATTGCTGCCGTTATTATTTTTTATGCTGCACATAAGTTACGGAGTGGGAACTTTTATAGGACTTATAAAGATGCCATTCTGGGTGAAAGGAATTAAAGATGGAAGAAACAAGAAAAGATAAAATCCAGCTATTAGTAAGGCGTATAGGTCTTATACTTACAGATATAATTCTTATTAATGGTTCTGTATTTTTATCACTTATAATGAGATTTGATATTGATATACAGTCAATTCCACAGGAATATATAGATAAATATTTTGATAATGTAATACCATTTACGATAATAGCACTTATATTATTCTGGTGTTTCAGAATGTATCACAGTCTGTGGCAGTATGCAAGTATTGCGGAGCTGTATAAGATAGTAGAGGCGTGTGTTGTAACAGAAATAGTACATTTTGGATTTACTGTTGCGATGGGATGGATGCTTCCAAGAAGCTGTTATTTCTTATCAGGAGTATTTTTAATTCTTGCTATGGGTGCGAGCAGATTTATGTACAGAATGATAAGGACATTTCTACAGAATTACAGACAGATGACAGAGCCGGTCAATATTATGATTATTGGTGCAGGTGAAGCTGCCAATGTGCTTATGCGTGAGATACAGAACTCAAGATATATGTATAATTCAAGAGTTTCATGTATTATAGATGATGACCATAAGAAGGTAGGAAAATATATCCGTGGAGTCAAGGTCGTAGGAACGAGAGATAAGATAAAAGAAAGTGCCAGACTGTATGGAATAGATGAGATAATATTTGCCATTCCATCAGCGTCTGTTGAAGTTAAAAGAGATATTCTTAATATCTGTAAAGAAACGGACTGTAACTTAAAGATTCTTCCGGGAGTCTATCAGATGGTTGACGGTGAGGTTAATGTCAATTCCATCCGTAATGTAGACGTATTAGACCTTCTTGGGCGTGATCCGATAGATGTTGATATTGAATCTATCATGGGATATGTAAAGGACAAGGTGGTAATGGTAACAGGCGGAGGCGGTTCTATAGGTTCTGAGCTTTGCAGACAGCTTGTAAGCCATCAGCCAAAATGTCTTATTATATTCGATATCTATGAAAATAATGCTTATGATATACAACAGGAATTAAAAATTAATTATCCTGATGCAAATGTTGTTACTCTTATAGGTTCAATAAGAAATACAAGACGTCTTGATGAAGTATTTTCTGAATACAGACCAGATATTATATATCATGCTGCTGCACACAAGCATGTACCACTTATGGAAGCAAGCCCGAATGAGGCGGTTAAAAATAATGTTGTGGGTACATGGAATGTTGCTAAGATGGCTGATAAATATAATGTTGGCAAGTTTGTAATGATATCGACGGATAAGGCAGTTAATCCTACTAATGTAATGGGGGCTACCAAGCGTATCTGTGAAATGATAATACAGACATATAATGAGATATCAAAGACAGATTTTGTGGCTGTAAGATTCGGTAATGTATTGGGAAGTAATGGTTCTGTTATTCCGTTATTTAAAAGACAGATAGAAGCGGGAGGACCGGTTACAGTTACACATCCTGATATTATAAGATATTTTATGACAATACCTGAGGCAGTATCACTTGTATTACAGGCAGGTGCATATGCTAAAGGTGGTGAGATATTTATTCTTGACATGGGAGATCCGGTTAAGATTGATGATCTTGCAAAGAATCTGATAAGATTATCAGGTTATACTCTGGGTGTTAATATGGAGATTAAGTATACAGGCTTAAGACCGGGAGAGAAATTATATGAGGAGCTTCTTATGAAAGAAGAAGGACTTCAGGATACTAAGAATAAACTTATCCATATAGGAAAACCGATAGAATTCGACAGGGAGCATTTCTTTGACAATCTTGAGATGTTAAAGGAAGCAGCATATTCAGAGACAGGTGATATAAGAAGTCTGTTAAAAAGGGTTGCACCGACATACCATCCAAAAGAACAGTTATAATTGTGATTTGTTGAAATGCGGGGTGTAGAGACGGGCAGGCTGTGGCTGATATGTAAGATTTGTACGCTGATGGG
>ERZ791785.95-NODE-95-length-100786-cov-73.937050_pt1 | contig 100786 bp, 95 predicted proteins | sample MGYA00509947_ERZ791785 | MGnify/ENA primary metagenome ERZ791785 (study PRJEB30046, sample SAMN00791982) | human gut metagenome | study: EMG produced TPA metagenomics assembly of the A metagenome-wide association study of gut microbiota in type 2... | reverse complement strand
ATCCGTCTCTTGGTAAGCGTTGGACTGATTCGCAAAACATTCACGACTTTACAGCAAATCCAGTATCTTCTTATTGGCTTTATCCACCACTGTAGTATCTAATGATGCAAGATAAATCTGCGTGGTATTCTCGGAATCATGCCCCATTCCTTCACTGATGACAGAGATAGGCACATTACGGCTCTTGGCAACACTTGCCCATGAATGTCGTCCGACATACATTGTCAAGGGTATCGGCAAATCCAGCTGCTTCCCGATTTTCTTCAGCAAATGGTTCACCAGATGAAGTTCGTTGGTATATTGTTTCCGATAATCTGTGTCCCGTTGTGTAATAATGGGTAAAAGATACTCTGTTTCGTTTATCGGATATTTGTCAAGAATCCCTTGCATACACTTTTCCCATTTAATGAATAGTTGTTGTCCTGTTTTGCGTCTGCGATAAGAAAGAATCCCGTTCTGCAAATCCTTCTTCTTCAAATAAGCCATATCAATGAACGACATTCCTCTTGTATAGAAACAGAACAGGAACATATCACGCGCATAATCAAGATTGGGCTTCAACGACAAGTCTAATCCTTTGATGCGTTTAAGGTCGTTGAGCGATATGGCTCGCTTCATGGTTTTCTCCACTCCTGTATAAACGGACTTGAACGGATGCCGTTGCTCGGTCAATCCGTCTTCCACCGCACGGTTATAAACCGCTTTCAGGATACGCATATAAAAGGATATGGTATTGGGCGTATTTCCCCTGCCTTTCAAATAAGCCTCGTACTCAGCAAACAAATCTGCATTAAGCTGGTCAAACAAGACCTCCTTGTCATTCATAAAACCGCTGAAACGCCTGAGAGCGGCAGTGTAGGTTTCCGAAGTACGTATCTTCCCCAAGCGTTTCAGCCTTGCTATCTGCTGGCTGATGTAAGCGTTGAACGATAATTCTTGCCTGTTGTCGTGAAAGCGCATGACTATATCATCCGTCACAAATGTGCCGGACTGGGATAACGCATGTATAATCTTGTTCAGCCTGTCCTTGTCCCACTTGATGCGTGAACCGATTGAAAGTAGATAGTTGTTCCGTTCTTGTCCTGTTGATATATGATGTAAGACAACCGTTTCGGAATGGCGGTCCCATTCCGAAACGAAAAGTTTATACTCGGTGTTTATCTGTCTGACCACACGGTTGTGGATGACCTGATAGTAGAGTGTACCCTCCCTGCCGTTCACGGTGGAGGGACGAAACTTGACCTTTACCGATGCCATATCAATCGGATTTTGATTTGATACTCTCCTGCATCAGGCTGTCGGAAACCGCTTTCAGGGATGTTTCATACCCATCAGCCTGCTTCCGTATCCACTCAATGGCCTTCTCGTCTCGGTGGATGTCAAACACCTTGTTCAACCAAAGCAAATCATTGGCATCACATCCACCCCAAGAGCGGATAGCACGGAACCTCAACGCATCATCGGAATACTTCCTATTGGACTGCCATTGCGAGATATTGCCCCACAGGGATAAGACACATGCCACACCCAATCCCACAACGAAAGAAAAAACCTTGCTTGACTTGATGTCAAAACTATGCCGGTGGATATGCTCCTGCGGTTGTGGCTCTTGTTGCACACCTTGTTCATCCTGCGACTTCTTGATTGTATCAAGGTGATGCAGTATCAGGGTGGAAATCTGTGCGTAAGCCTTCCAGTGCTTATCCAACAAGCCCTTAATTTCTCCAGACTGAGCTTTTGCCGTTTCCACAATAGCCTCCTTAATTGGAGATAAATCCGGTTCATTATTTTCTATTTGTGGTTGTTGTCCTGCCACCTTGGGCAATGCTTCCAGCTTGCCATTTATGCCTTTTAAGGCGGTCTTGATTTCCTCAAAGAGGATGAATACATTGTTGTCTGCCATGATTACCAGTTGATTTTACGTTGTTTCTTCTTTTTCTTGTTTTTCAGATATGGGTCGTATGGCTGTTGTTCCTCCGGCATATTGCTTGGAGAAAACAAGCCTAATGAGCCATTGATAAGTTCGCCGCCGACACTTGAAATCGGGCTTATTTCTTCCCGATTAGTCTGCGGTTGCGGTTGTATCTGCCGTTCCTCGTAATTGTTACGGTTCAATACCGCATCAATCTTGGAGTAACTGAATTGCCTGTCCACCTTTGAACCATTGAAACGATAGCCGTTCATCGTAAAGACTATACCTTGAATCTCATCCGTCTGTCCCTTATATTTGAACTGCACATCTACACCTTGCCGTTTTAATCTTTCAAGCAGGGTTTTCCAGTCCCGACATCTGCCGACTTCCGTCTTCAAGATTTGGTATAGCTCATACCTCGTCTTGTCAGGCTCACGCAATCGGTCTGTCTTCACCTGCTCCTTACCATTGGCAAAATGAAGTCCGTATTTCTTGGTCAGTTCCTTGCAAATACGCTCGCTACGAAAACGGTCGTTCCTGTCGGATATGGTCTTACCGTTATTGTCGATGCGGTTGAAAGCGATATGCACGTGCGGATGCTCCTTGTCAAAGTGCCGTCCGATGATGTACTGCGTATCCTTGATACCCATGCGTTCCATATATTCCCGGGCAATCTGCGTCATGACCACATTGTTCAGTCGTGGCGCATCTTCCTTTGAGAAGCTCAAAGCGATATGCCCGACAGCCTTTGTCACTCTCGGATTCATTTGTGCCTGCCCGATAAATCCTTGTGCTATCGTGTCATTATTTTCCAGAAATAAGCCGTCTGAATCTATGATTTGAGTACCTTTCTCATCGTTCAGAATGTAATAAACTACACCCTTGAAGTCCGAGCCTTTCATAATTTTTGCTATCATAGGCGTATCCGATTTACAAGATTGTCTATCTCAATCATCAGTGTGCGGCAGGGAATAAACACGGAGGCGTACCCTTCCGCATTCGCTTTCCGTGCCAGTTGGTTCAAGTTGTTCGCCATACCGCAGAGTTTGCGGATAAGGTCGCCATGCTCTTTCGAGAGCCGTTCCTTTACACCGCCCTCTGTGATGCAACCCCGAATGAACTCGCTGGCAGAAACACCTGCTGACTTTGCTTTGGATTTCAACAGATAGTAATCCTCTGTTGCCATCTTCACCGTGACACGGTATTTCAGTTTCTCCGTGGCTTCTTTAACGGGACGACCTCCCTTGTTGGCTCGCTCTCGTTTATTGCCTTTTACATTGTTCTTTCTTTTTCCGTTGTCCATAAACATCTGTTTTTTGTTTAATCACTGATTATAATAATTGTACATAAGATAGACCAACGGGATGTGGCTTCCCTGCGAGTTTTGGAGCGGGGCAAGTGGTTTCGGTCTGCCCGAAACATAAACTTGCCCCTCCAAACTTCGTTACAAGTGATTTAGAGCATCTCTGAAAGATACCCTGAAGACACCCGTTGGTTTTGTCTTAATTCCTACAATTTACGCCATTGGTCAATGTCGTTCTCGTAGGATAATAGGTGTTGCCGTGCGAGGTTCTCAATAAGCCCCGATACACTCATGCCACGTCCACCGAGGCGGCGCACAATCTCGTCCAGCCTGTCACGTACCTCCCCACTGACGAACACGGGCTTGCGGTCGGCAATCTTGGGCACTCGCAGATAGGTGGCACGGTATTCGTCCAATGACAGCCTGCGCTGTTTGCTGCTGATACGTCTGGCGACAGTTCGTTCCACGGTAACGTTATCCGCCTCTGTTTCTCTTGCCTCATTGTCTGACCCTGCGCTTGTTTCCGGCTCAGTTACCTGTTCTGCGGATGTGTCCGGCTCATCCAATATAGGAAAGAGATTGCCTGCTTCCACAACAGGTTCTTGTTCTGCTACGGAAAAACTGTCTTCCTGTTTGTGTTCGGGCATGGAAGGCATATAGTCTTCCAACTTGAAGTTCTTGAACGATTCATCGTTCTCAATGTTTTTGAATTTCTTGCTCATTGTTGTTTCTTTTTAAAGTGAATACTTGTTGGTCTGTATGCGCATAGTTGACCGTTTGTCGGGAGCAAAGTAAGAGGCTTTAGTTCAGTCAGTCAAGGACTTGGATTCTGTTAGGCAATTTTGTGTAGTTTTGCCTTATGGCGGTATGAACAATGGTGTAGACTTCTTCGATTTGCCGGATATGAATCACAGGAAGAACAAATATGTATTTACGGGTAAATTTGAATTAAGTCCTTATTTTGTTCTTGGCATTCTTGCTAAAATCCCCAATTAAGATGATAACGATAAACAGCACCCCAGACAACCTATGCCATACCGGTGCCACATGCTTCCACTTTTAGAAAATCCATTGTCGGATAACGGATTATATATTCCTTTGCGGCAAAAGAAACAATAACAGCAAAGAATAACGTATATGGAAATCGTATCTATCGAAAGAAAAACATTTGAGGCGATGGTCGCCAAGTTCGACCGCTTCGTTCACCGTATGGAAGCAATCTGCCAGCGGCACGGCGAAAAGAGAATAAGTGAGTGGATGGACAATCAGGACGTGTGCCGGATGCTGAACATCAGTCCCCGCACGTTGCAGACTCTGCGGGACAACGGTACGCTGGCCTACTCGCAGATAAACCACAAGACGTACTACCGTCCCGAAGACGTGCAGCGTATCATCTCTGTTGTGGAGGACAGGCGAAAAGAAGCAAAGTTCAAGGGAAGGACGATATAAACTTGATGAAATAAATGAAGTAAACTAACAATACCCACTAAATCCAAAGTAACATGAATGAACTGATTAACAAGGACAGCGAGTGGATAATCCACTTCATGGGCAGCCTTGACCGTCTGTTGGACAACTACGAGCGTCTGACTGCCAACTACCGCCCGACATTGGGTGGAGAACGTTTCTTCACAGACAAAGAGGTATCGGCACGGTTGAAAGTGAGCCGAAGAACACTTCAAGATTACCGCAATGAAGGACGGATAGCCTATATCCAATTAGGCGGTAAAATCCTCTATCGTGAATCCGACATAGAAAAGATGTTGAATGACGGCTACCGCTCCGCCTATCGGCTGACAGGCACATGATTTTTTTGAAGGAGCACAGTTTGCCGTCTGTCCTATGATTGCGCCAGCAACGGACTTTCGGCAAAAAGAAAAAGGAGCGGCTTACGGATGAAGCGTCAAAATCCTGCTTCGTCTGTAAGTCGTTCCTTTTTTCCTATCTTCTGATTTTCCGTCAGTCGCTTGTTTCCGTTGCCGGATGCCCCCAATGCATATGGCTGGCAGGGGCAAGGTTTTCGGGCTGAATACGCTCCGCAGGAGGAAGATTCTGCCCGAAACGGCTTTGCCGCCTGACCTTTCCACTGCCATCAGTGCCATGCGCTACCTTTGCATCCGTGCATCGGGAACAGGTGACTGATGGGATGAACCTCAACTATACCATAGGTTGCTTCCTCTGCCACAGGATACAAACAATGTTATTGAGTTCTCTTTCTTGGTGGCGTAGATTTCATTTATCACAAACCGTCTGAACAAGATACTTTCTCTACTGCATATCCTGAATGCAATGGCTATAACCATTTCAAGATTATAAACATCATAACTGATACCATCTGGTTGCTTGATATATTTTATCGTATCACATTCGTTTAACTCCTTATTCCTATATATAGCATGAATCGCTTTACGGATGTTACAAGAGAATACTCCAAACAGGTCGGCGATTTCGAATTGTGTCATCCATACGGGTGCGGTCGGAATAGTGACCATACCCGCTTCACTGATTGTGATTATACCTCTATCCATAATATATTGTATTGACATTGTTTAGTTACTTTTGTTTGTCTTTTCGCCGGTAGATTGTTTCTTCCGGCGTTCCATCAGTTTGTCCATATCCTTTGAGATTTTGTCATCGGTTATACGTGCATATCCCTGTGTCGTCCGAATATTGGAGTGCCCCATCATCTTGGAGATACTCTCTATCGGTATATCCGCTGAAATAAGGAAAGTTCCGAAACTATGTCGGCTTTGGTGGTAGGACAAGTTATCCTCTTTGCCTATGATTACACCTAACTCATGAATTTCAAACCACAAGGCGTCACGGTTAGGAAGCGGAAATACGGGCTGTTCGTCATTGACCGTGTTGTACAGCGACAATATCTGTTCCGCTATGGGATGCAGGGGTATGAACGCTTCCACCTTTGTCTTCTTGCGGTTGATACGGATATACCGTCTGCCCTCCGCATTCATCCCGATGTGGTGGGGATGCAACAATTGTATATCCACATACGCCAATCCCGTCAGGCAGGAGAATATGAAAGCCCGTCTCGCCAACTCCAGCCTGTTGTCATACATCGGGGAGGAAAGTATCTTCTTGAACTCATCGCGGCTGATGTATCTGTGCTTTGCCTCCGGTTTGGTTTCATATTCCAACTCCTCACAGGGATTCACTCGGATTATCTCCTTATCGACTGCCAGATACAACAGGCGGTTCAACCATCGCAGACAATGGTTGGTCTGAGATGCCCCGAAGTTCTTGCATCTTTTCAGATATGCCTTATAAGATTTGCCGAAGTCCTCTGTAACTTCTTCAAAATAGATGTCCTTTTTACCCGATGACACAATATAGTCTGTCAGGTACTTCTGGTAATACATTGAACTTCGATAGGAGGAGGTTGAATCTATTTCCTCGGAGTGTTTCTTTAACCGCTCCCGTTCCCATTCTCCCATTTGCAGGAGGGTAGTCGGATGAATGTTGTTTTGGGTGATGTGGCTCTTCAACATCTCTGCACTGACTACACCTTGCGATTTCAGTATTTCCTCGTATGCTTCTGAAATGATCCGGAGATATTCCTGCAAGCGGTTGTTTTCCCTTGTGGACTTTATCTCGTTCTTCTTGCCATTCCAATCTTCGGGACGGCAATAGATACTTGTACTTATGACCGTCTGTTTCCCGTCAATGGTTATGCGGCAGAGAACGGCGGTCGTACCGTCAGCCTTTACCTTGCTGCGGTTGATATAGGGTAACAGTGAAAATGTACTTCGCATATCGTTTGCTGTATTAAAGGGTAAGTTTGAAATCCTCGGTAGCTTTGATGAACCTGTCCATGTCCTCAAAGAGTTTTTTCGGACTGACACGGGCGTACACCTGAGTGGTGGAGATATCGGAATGCCCCAACATCCTACTGATGGTCTCAATCGGCACACCAGCTTCAAGCGTAATCAGCGAGGCGAAACTATGGCGCGCCTGATGGTAGCACAGGTCATCCTTGATGCCTGCCAGTGCCGCCAACGCTTTCATGTGCCTTCTAAGATTGGGCCAGCGAAGTAAAGGGAACAAGGTTTCTCTGTCCTCACTGCTATACTTATTGATAAGCGCAATTGCTTCGGGCAATAGTTTTACACTAGCACGGAGTTCGTTTTTCTTTCTGCGGTATTTCAACCATAATGCCCCGTCCCCGTCTGTCTGCAAATTAGCATGGGTAATCGAAACGACATCCGCATAAGATACACCTGTATAACATCCGAAGAGAAACATATCCCTTGCCAGCATATGGGATTTGCGGTATGCAGGTATTTCCACGTCACGGATTTTCTCGAACGATTCACGGCTCAATGCCCGTGGAGTCGTTTCCGTTTTCTTCGGCAGGGTGAAATGTTGGAAGTGGATTTTATCGGCATATCCCTCTTTATAAGCTAGACGGCAAATCTTCTTAAGTATGGCAAGATAATGTCTGGCAGTATCGATTGCCTGTCCTTTATCTTCCGTGACAAATGTCTGATAGTCGTGGATGAACTGTTCCGTCAGTTGCCCAAAAGCCAAATCCTTGACCTTGTACTGATGCTTGATGAACTCTCCGAGTGCCAGCCGCATATAGTGATAGCCGGGATAAGTACTTTTGGCACGGTCAATACCGATACGTGCCTTGATGTCATCACAGACAACATCGGTCATTTTCATGAGGGTCATCTGCGTTTCCATGCTGCCTTGAAAAAGGTCTTTCACATCGGTGGCATCGAAATCAATTTTGCGTTCCACAAGATTGTCGAATGCCATGTTTACCGCCAGTAGCAACTTGTCAATCTTGGCATTAGTCTCCACCGCCTCGCGGCTTTTTCCGTTCAGACGGCTTTCACGGGGATTCCACAATTCGGGAGTGCAGGACAACTTGCATCCGAACTGCGCCATCGTGCGGTTCACTGTAATTCTTCCCATTATCGGGGCTTTGCCCGACTTGCCCAGTCCGCTCTTTTTGAGGTAGAGCAGCACCTTGAATTTTTCTACTTTCATACGCTTATATTTTTAGGTGCAAAGTTACTTGCCATATAAGCGTTCCTTGATAAGCAAAATGCTGAGTACGAGTGCAAAGAAAACGGTGAGGATTTCTTTTCATTGCTTTCCGTTACCTGTTCTCGTTCCAGTAACTGCCCGGCTAACGGTCTGGTAACTGAACAACTTCAATATTACGTTGTCATTTGCATTTTCTCAATTTGGCAAAATACTGAAACAATGCTCATTTCAAACGGTTTACGTTTAATCTTCTTATCTCTGCTTTTCCTTGCGTAGCCTATCACTTTCCATTCGAGCCGTCATGGATTCGCAACGCTGGCCTTGAGCAAGGGTGTCCCCATTGAAGGTGTGAGCCGGGTATTGGGTCACACGAACATAACCACCACCCAAAAGTACTGTAAGATTACCACCGAGAAAATCGACAAGGACCTGACGATGTTCGCTGACCGTCTTAACCGGTCGTTCCATGAAATTTCAATAGCGATGTAATGGAAAGAATGATTATAATCATCAGCAAAAGCGGATGTGTGAACATTCCAGGGGCGGTGAAAGCCCCTGAAACGGTTGTTTTCCTTACTGTCTTTTCCGGATGTCCCCACAGGCTCCTTTTCATGAGGCATGTTTCAGGACAACCGTTCTTCCACCTGCCCGAACGAAGCGTCCTTGAGTATCACCCGCTTTTCCGCATCGAGCAGGTAAAGGGTGGGCATCGCCTTGAGGTCGTACACCTGTTCACGGGTAAGCCGCTGACCGGCATCATAGCCGTCTATCCAACCGGCGGGAAATTCCGCCTTTTCCCACGCGGGGGTCTTGCCCTCCACGCACACGGAGAGGAGTTTCAGGCGACCGGACTCCAACAGGCCGTTCACAACCGGGGACAGGGAGAGCAATTCCTTCACCCGGCGGCAGTCCTCGCAATCCGGATCGTTGAAATAGACGAGCACGTAACCGGCCTTTATGTCGGAAAGCCGTCTGCTGCTGCCGTCGCGGCAAACAACGGTGAAATCCGCCGCCACGTCTCCCGAGCGGTTTTTCAACGCCATTTCCAACAGGTGACGGGGACGTATCCTGTCCGTCTCTTCCAGTCCGGGATGATTGACCAAGGCACGCAGAAAGAGGATATACAGATCCTCGTCGTGCATGGGAGAATTGGGTTCGTACAGGTACTTGTCGCCCAGCGAGATGAAATGATAGAGCATTTCCCTGTCGGCCAGGGCGCGGCGGAAAAGGGTATCGACCGATTCCTGCGCCTTGGGAGTATGGGGCAGTATGCTGATGAAGTCCACAAACGCCTGCTCGGTGATTTCGGGGCGGGATATGAGTGACGTGTCGGCAAAGTCGAAGTGGTCCCAGTAGTGCAGGGAAAGGTAGGCGGCACGGTCTTCGGGTGCCGTCAACGTGACGGGCACGTCGGGCAGACGGAATTCCTTTGTCTTCTCCTGCTGCTTTTGGGCATACGCGCAGGATACGATTCCTGCACAGAAGAGACACGCGAAAAAGGTAAGGTTCAAAATTTTCATGTTTCGTATCGTGTTATGAAAAACTCCGAACGTGGAAGCGCCCGGAGTTTCCGTTTGTATCATTCAGCCTCTCAGTTCTCCAAGGTGAGTACCACATCTCCCTGATTATCGAACAAGTCAGACAAACTTTCGTATGTGCGGTGGTAAACCTTGCCGCCTAGTTTGTAATGGAACTGCACCGGATTGGTGTACCAGTCGAAGGTGTACTCCTTGCGCAGACGCAGTTCGTACCGACCATCGGCAGTCACGGTGACGGCACCGATACGGCTGCTGTTGCTGACGCGCTCGAACGCGACGAACGCACTGGAAGGGATCGGTTGCCGGCTGCCGGATTCATCCTCGTAGTAGATGTTCCCGCCCATCGACTTGTTCGTCACGCGGAAGGTCTTGGAGTAGAACACGACCTTTTCCTCGTTGGAAGAGATGACGATGTCGCCCGCGCTCACGATGCTCTTCGTGGTGAAGTGCAGGGTCTTGCGTTCGCCAGTCTGGTTCACGTTTGCATCAGGAGTATTGTCCTTATTGACGACATTCGAACCCGGGAAATAATTCCGTTCCTTATCGCGGTCGGCATCCACCTTATAGACAAAGCGTCCCGGACTTGCCTCGTAGAGTTTGCCGTCCAGACCGGGATTGCTGCCCAAAGCCAGCATGGGGGCGTCGATATAGATTTCGAACTCCTCGCCGAACGGGTCCACGGACTTGCCGTCCGAACCGGCGAAACTGGTTATGTCAATGGCTATGTTCACCGGTTTACCGGGTTCGTAAGTCCACTCCAACGGCGTGAGAAGTTCGGGGACATCCGCATTCGGATTCGTCACACGGTCCGGTTCTTTTCCTTGCTCACTTCCATTGTCATATTTCAGCCTTGCCCCGAAGCGGAACGGATTGTAGTTTGCCAACTCGAAGGTGACACTGCGGTAGGAATTGCCGCCATATTCATTATTAACACCATTGTCGTCTTCCGACAGCACAGCATCCCTGCCGGGCACATTGGAGGCGATACGTACTACCTCGGCACTCTTGGGACGGTTGGATTTCATATAGATGGAGTATTTTCCTACATTCGGGGCGGGTCGATTGATTATTTTGGGTCTCGGCTTGAACATCAGCATACGTCCACCATTGGGATTATTCTCACGCCACCACAAGTCCGATTCTTCGGGGTAGAAATTACAGTCGAACTCCGTCACACCGGCCTTGCCCTCTTCACCATCCTCATAATAATCCAAATATTGCGAATAGAGCAGAAATTCATCCTTTTCTCCTGCATTGAACGGAGTTCCCAGCAAGTCACCCTCCACTCCGTCGCCCACTTTTGTAATCAACTGTAGGTCAAACTGCACGTTGGCATGTTTTTTCTGTGGCACCAGGCGATAAAGAATCAATTCGTCCTCAGGGTATCCTTCAATACCACCCCCATCGGCATTGTAGGCACTCAGGCCGGTTACTGTAATGGAGTTCCTGTCATCCGAGTAGGTAAACACCCGTTCCATAGTCTCGAAGTGGTCAGCTTCAATATAAAGCCTGCCTTGATAGTCTTCGTTTTGAGACAGGATGTTCTCGAAATAAACACGCTGCACACCGGGCTGTTCCGCGATGTAGAGATATTTATAGTCCGGTTCCGGATTGATGTCACCGCTACTATACCAGTCTTTCTCGCCATCACGAACCAGAGTAAGAGCCATGCCCGATTCCGGACGAATGTCCAGTCCGCCGACAGAGATATAGACCTTCATCGGAAAGAGTTCCTTCGGGCAAGTCTCCGGAACAGTAAACATTACCGTCACGTGTGAACGGTCTTTGGTTGGATCTGTCGGGTTCATTCCTCCATAAATCTGTGTACCTACCCATGAGGGAACAAATGATTGTTCCTTCACCATGATGACCTTGATCTTACGTTGCAACCGTCCGTGTTTCACGAGCAGGGTACCTTCCAGTTTTTCGTTGGCACCCATTGAAAGCAGATTAATAAAAATCGTGCCTCTGCCTACGCCATCGTCGCCAATCTCGAAATCATTTCTAATTTCCTGCTGGGCCACGAGGTTGTCTATCCATGTCACATCTGCCCTATCAGCTGCTGTTATTTCTTTCTCGTCTTTACCTTTGACGGTATATGAAAGCGTGTATGTATGACCGGCAAGTTCCGAGCCAAGTACATGGTCTGTCTGAGCCACTGCGAGGATATATTCGCTGTCCTCCACCTCGTTCACGCGGTCGGAAATGGAAATCCACACGTTGTTCGTGGCAGCCGCCTCCAACGCTTCGGTAAAAGTAGCCTGCCCGAAAGAGAGTCTGCCCGTAATATTCAACTGGTAATCGTGATTCCGGCGGATGGGTATCTGGTCTCCTTCTTCATTCACCAGCATCACGCGGTAATAGCGGTCTTCCGTATCTCCCTCATTACGTCCGTACAAGATGATGCTGACCGGATCGTCCGCACTGTTCTCACTCTCGAAAATGTACTGTCCCATATTCGTGGTCACGTCCGTCACATCGCTCAACTTGGCATCATTAGCCGGAATCGTGACGAAGTCATCAGCCTGCCAGTCGGCCTCGGTGAAATCAAAGCCTTTTTCCGGATGGAACGGGGCCACCGTACCGAAGGCATTTGTATTATAAGCGGCAAAGCCGTTCACGGTAAAATAGCCATTGTCTTTAGGATTATTGACAGATACCTTGGCATGGTTACGGAGCATTTTAATATTGTTTCCCGCAGTGCTCATCTGCTGGGCTATGTCCTGTTTCTTCAACTCATCGGTGGAATTGTCACATGCGAAACGCGCCCAGCAAATCATACGTCCGGAAGAACCTTCGAGCAGTGCCATCACTTCCGATTCCGACTTGTTGCGGAACTGGTCCTGCTCGAAATCCGTCATCACCTGATTGGCAACAAAATGTACGGTCCGGGTATTCTCGGGCACTTCGGCCTGGAACGTTCCCGTGTTGACCGTTTCCTCGTTGACATTTGCATCTACAGTCGTGATGAAAAGACCGTAACTGTCGAAACAGAACAGCGTCATGTCCTGCACGCCGCCACCATCGGGGTCGACCGCACGGGTGGTCACTTTCTCCATGGCAGGAATATCTGCGCTGAACCTGAGCGCCACGTAGCCTTCGCGGACTGCGGGTGACGGGTCCAACCACTCATCCTGTCGGCAGGAAACCAACAGAACAGCTATCGCAACCAGAACCATGCCCGTATGTATCCATCTTTGTATCATATTCTTATCCATATACATCCTCCTTTCTATTTACCGGTTTTCTTGTCATAGGCATCACGTATGCAGCGGATAGCTTGGTCCTCAGTTTGGCCAATGCCCGGTTTGGGAACACGACCTGACGCGCTCCAATACCTATCGCCAGCAAGCACTTCGTCCATCACATCCGAATCATTCTGGTATTTATAAATAATCTCTATCTCAGCCCTTGTTGGTAAGCGCCAGTCATCATATACCGTTCCGTCCTTTGCCACCTCCACGTATCGTTCGCAGTGCTCAGCAGCCATTTTTACATTGTCGGCAGCCATCACCGCCCCTAATTGGGAGGCAAGCATGAACGACGGTGATACCACCACGGCATTGTCTTCACCCGGATCTGTCTTGCCATCTGTAATACGGGGACGCCCCAAGGTGTATTCGTCCGAAGTTGCTGTGATGGTCACATGGTACATACGGTGATTGTTAAGACCATTAACACTACCCGTAGTTGTATTGTAAGTATATTTGTAAGGCCTCCGAGTTCTGGATTCAGACCAACGTGCATAATAAATAGTACACAAACCTGTCTCACTATTAAAATCTTGTGCAATTTTAGAACCGAAGAATCCCGTTCCATTCTTGCTGTAGGACCATCTATTTCTGTTCCAAGAACATCCGCATATCCAAGCTGTGCTTTCGTCATATGGAACCTGTTCGGAAGAATACTGCTGTCCCTTGTTTACTTCCTTTCCTGCCAGAAGTTCCCATGTAGTGACACCTTTGGTTCCATCTGAAGCTGTGCTCACAAAGTCATCGCGATAAGAATAATATCCTTCCACATTCGTGATATAGGTCAACGGATACTGTGCCACCGTGACAGGGCGGGAAATACCTTCCTTATTTGTAACCGTGAACTCGATGAACCTCACAGCATTGTTGCCTGGAATGTCACCATAGATATTGATATTACCCGTGATGTTTTCATCAGGTGTAATCTTAATCGTACAGCGGTTTTTGTAATCCCAGCCGTCTTGTTCGCCCCATTCATCCGGATTGTTTTTGTTATTGGTTTTTTCCAACTTCTGCTCCTGTCCGAACTTGTTGATATAATATACTTTAGTGATTTCTGCTGTCACTTCCGATGAAGAGGCAAACTCCAGTGTTGTATTGTCCTCTTCCATGTTGTGCATCTCCATCTCGTACTCGTTCAGCGTGAGATATGCGGGACGGTTGTCTTCGCCACCGACATTTATCTGTTCTTTCTCCCAATCGTATACTGAGTACGCTATATCTGTCAATTCAACCGGTTTCAACGGGTTGCTGCCTCCCGGGGCATTGACCGTAACCAAGACTTCGTAACAGGTATTGCGGTTCAATTTCTTGGCCGCACTGACCGGAATCTGGTAATAGCTGCTCTCCATGAATTGCGGATCTCCGGTAGAACCGTCTTCATTGTGAGGCGTATAATTCATCGGGATGTTTACGATCAGGCGCACCTCCTTTTCCAGGGTACTTGCATCTTCCCAAACATGGGCATAAGCATAAGCCGTCACGGTAATTACATCTGGTGTCCAATCAAAATAGTCGCCGTTGAACAAATCAGGGGTTCTCAGCTTGGCATAGTCTTCATCCATACTCACGGGTGGTACCACAGATGTAGTGTAAGGCATGTTTCGCAAGTAGTATCCTGCGTTACTGGCTGCCGGGCTGTTATCAAACTCCACGTATTGACCTTTGCTTATCTTGACCACAATCTTGGCTGCCGCACGGCGCAGAACCACCTGCAACTCCGTGTTGTCGGCCTCCTTTCCGTTGTTCAGCACGACGGGAGCCACGGTTTCAGGCTCGTTCGTCTTTTTCGGATAGGCGACGCCGTCCATCAGGAATGTTTGTGGAGCACCGATGACGTCCAGTCCGGTTACGTGGATACGTTCGTCTTCCTGCACCATTCCTTTGAGATCGCCCAAATCGAAGTCTTTGGTTTCGAACACGCTGACATCCGCTGTGCTGTTGGCTATCAGATATACCCAATATGCCTCATTTGCAGCAAAATCGCTTCTCTTGGCGGACAAGGTGATTTTACCGCTGCCACCCGCACTGCCTCTTACCCGTTCGTGCCATACTTTCGTTTCGTCTTCCTTGAAAATCAGCACATCAAGATGGCTGACCGCGATTTCCGCACCTGTAGCTTGGACGGTCGCACGGGTCACGGGTAACGATGCGGATGCAAGGTCGAGTATGATACTGTTGCCGTCTCCTCCCGATCCGGAAACGCACAAGGCGTCATCCTTGTCGCAGGCGGTAAAACACAAAACCACCATGCAGCAGAAAACAATATGATGTAATAGCTGTTTCATAGCTCGTCAATTTTGAGGTATTTCTATTTGTTTTATCACAATAGTTTCGGCAAGCGTGCTTTCTTCCCATTTCAGGTCGTTGGTCAGTCCGTTAATCAACAGCAGCGAACTTGCTTCGCTCCAAGTCGGTTTATAACTGATACCCAGACTTACGGTGTCACCTACATTCTCGGCTGACACTGCCCTGACCCGTATTTCATAAGCGTCCGGGGAAGCCACCCACTTGTCGGCATCCGTAATCTCCGTCCCATTCTGGTAAACCGACACCTTGAATTTTCCGGGATTGTTGAGCAACGTGGGAGTCCACTTCTGTCCGGTGGGACCTGTCATCTTGAAACTGAACGAGTAACTTCCGAGTGGGGAATCAGGATCAGAGTTAAACCAGACTGTCGGCTGAGGATATTTCCCTCCTCCGGGAAGTGAAGTGCCGTTTGCCGGTGTGATAGGGTTCTCGTAACTCGGATAGTCAAATTCGAGCGGATATGTTACACCTTCCCAGTCGGCTACCCTATATTCAACTGTTATCTTGCCGTCATTGTGCATCAGGCAGCACACCGTGTAATAGCGGTTTCTCACAATCGGGGGCAGGTAAACCAACCCGGTGCGTGCAGTTCTGTCGTACTCGTATTCAATTTGAAGAACGTTGCCTTTCTCATCGCCCTTGGCATTCCAAGCGCTGCTGCCCCACGGGTTCTCAAACGGGTAGAAAGGCACATTCAGCACGGCGGTATAATTTGCCGGATTCTTCCGTTCATCTTCGCTGATGCCGTTAGCCAACTCTTTAGTTACCGCTTCCCCGACCACTTCCAACTCAAAGTCTCCGACGATGCTCGTTATGTCCTTCAGCGTTTCATCGGTCTGCGGCATAAGGTAGTTACGTGTAAGTGTACCGGAAGACAGCATTGTCAGTCCTGTTATCCGCAACTCTCCGGTCTCGCCTTGCGGCTTGGCTGCAAATACGCCGAGTTTCCCCACGGGGCGTTGCAACTCGAACGTGATGTCGTAATCAAGCAGGGTATGTCCGGTATGTTCGGGATCAGTCGGGATTTCATCGCTTACATTCGTGAAGTCGAGTGTTTCCTGCTGTTCACAGAACATCGGAAGGCCGTAGGTCGTTACGTCCCGCAATTCAGTGAACCAATATGCCTTCAACTGGTTTTCCGATGTTGTCTCAGACAGAGACTCGGGGGCACCCGAACCTTGAACCAACATGGCTCCTTCGTTTGCCACGACGTAGAAGTCCACTTGCTGCGTTGTAGTCGAATAAAAAGTAAGATCCATGAAGAACGTGTGCGGAAGGTTTTCCACATCGTCTGTAAAGTAATGGCCCGCAGGCTGGCCGCCTACGAAAGCATAGACACGAAGTGTATGGATGGCAGACTCTGCATCGGTAGGCGTACCGTCGGTTTCGCTGACGGCACGTGTCCCCACATTGAGCCGCACCGCCACATCGTGCCGTTCGCCGAGCGATGCGGCATCCTCCTTGACACACCCGAAAGGCAACAAGCCACAGCATACCGCTGTAACCGCCCAGTATAATATTTTTCTTGTGTTCAGCATATTCTTTTGGGTTCGATCTTAAAACTCAGGTTTCACTTGTTCGATGTACCATTCGGGGACGCCTACCGTGATTTCTCCCGACTTGAACTCGATACGTATCGGGATGAGCACTTCGTGTTTGGAACAGTCTATGACGGGATTGTCGGCAAGGAACTCGGCGAGGTTGACTTCGGCCAGCGTCTCTCCGTTCGGAACGGCGCTCAAGCGGATATTCACGTTCTCGTGATCCTTGTGACGCATTATATTGGTACGGGCTGTGAGCAACGCTTTCCCGGCCTCGTATTCTGTTTCAAGCAAATAGTCGGTCGCCTCCCCGCAGGCCCGGTTCTTGAAATCGGTACAGGGTGAGACTCCGCATATCTCAAGCACAGGCAGCGAGCCTGCTCGGTTTCCTGTGGCGGGAACTCCGGCCACTTCCACCAACAAATCGTAGTGAGAGCTGGCGAACTCTATGGTTTTGGTCTGGTTCTCCTCTTCACGACCGCTGTAAGGCAGTACGGTATAAGAGGTGGCTGCATAGTAAAGCGAATCGTTGCCGGCAACCTGTTTCTCGTCGAAATAATCCCCGGCGGCAAAGAGCATCCGGCCGAAATCGCCCGTGGCGATGCCATCGACCTTCGTGTGGTGGGTGTTCCCCAGGCAGACAATCCGGTAATCACCGGCAGCGAGCGGGGGAAGCATAGCCGTGCGGCCCTTAACTTGTTCCTCTGGTAAGATACTCGAATTGACGCATCGATTCTCTGCATCGAATATGAACATCTCCACCCGGCAGATCTTGTCGGGGAATATCTCCGTGGTGCCGTCGCCCTTGTAACTGAGCAACAACTTGTTCGTGCTCAGGCAGTCGTCCAGATCCTCACGGATGCAGGATGTGGCGGCTCCGGCGAGCAACGTCAGGCAGAAAACAATATTCGTCAATTTCATATATATATGTGATTGAAGTGTTAAAGGATACAGAGGGCGGAACTTTCGCCCTCTGTATCGGGTTATCAATTATTAAAATTCAGGAGTGACGGGAACTACATCCCAGCTCATGACGTCAACAGTTACCTCCACACATTTTTGAGGATTATCCAAGTCTTCATCATCAAATTCAAAGTTCATGACGTAAATCTTGGCGAAATCTGCTGTAACAGCCGGATTGAATGTACTGGTAGCCAGGTAAAGAGGTTCCTTAGTTCCATCAGACTTTGTACCGATCAATTTTACAAGTACCTGAGGATGGTTGGTGGTGCCAATCGCATCATCTTTAGGGAAGAAGTGATATGCAGGACGGAAATTTCCTTCTGTGTAAGCATGCTCATACTGTGCAGCTGCATCCAATGTAATTACTTGCAATTTGGTTGCAGGATCTGCAGATTTGTCAGCACTGAACACGTCGCTATACCATACGGGGTTTGTTGCGCCTGCTTGGGCAGCTTCTTCGAAAATACCGAACACAGAAGCTGCTGTGATTTCTTCCTTGGATACGGTACTGGCTGTTCCAACTTGAAAATCAGCTGTTGTAAAATAGTTGTTCAACATAACCTGTTGAACCTCAATGCTCGTATACTTACGTGGGGTGCCTTCAGCAATAGCATTATACTTGAATGCGCCGATTTCGATTCTGGATACACGCGGTTCAAGCACCACATTCGCTTTGTAAAGCGGGTGTCCTAAATCGTCTTGCCCCTCCACAGAAGTCAATTCAACTTCTTTGTAAAGGTCAAGTTTTTGCGGATCTTGCTGCTCGGCGATTGCCAGTTTTTTTTGTAAATCTGCATAAGTAGTAGCTTCAGTTATTGTACTACCGTTGTTACCTACAACGATTACCTTGTTCACCTCGGCAGGTAAAAAATGGAATACCCGATCGTCACGACTGTCAAAATCGCCTTTAGTGGAAAAGTAGTGGACTGCCTCAGTTCCGCTTACTGTCTTTCCTTTATACAGGGTCGTTCCGTTTGTAAAGAATACCTGTAAATCTGCCAAAGAAACCTTTGAGTCGTCTTTTATCGCTTGACCGGCACCTCTGGTTGAGATCACATTGGACAGGTTGATGCTCACACTCTTGGGAGTGTTGTCCAGCTGTCCCATTTCATTGTCGTTGTTGTCACATGCAACAAACGTCATTGACGCTGCTAAAGCTGTCAATAAAAAGCTCTTGACTTTCATCTTTTTGTTGTTTAAAAAATTAATAAAATGGTTTTTATAACTTCTCGCTTATGGTTTTCGTCTATAACTGGTCGATGACCTGCCGCACCTCTTCGAGGTTGTGCCGGGCCGTCTCGGAGCCGGCCTCCGCGGCACGCCGGAAAGCGTCTTCGGCCTTGTCATACTGTCCCGCTCCGGCGTATGCCACGCCGAGCGTAGTCAGCAGTTCGGCAGATTTCGCGGTGACTTCCGACTTTTCGAGCAGTTCCACTGCCTTGGCGTACTCCTTACGTGAGATGGCGTTCACGGCATTCTCGTTGAGCGCGGCGGGCGAAGCGGGGAAATAGCGTACCGCGGTGGCCATCACCTTGTCGTACCCGGGCGTGCCTTTCCCGTAGGAGCCGGCCACCTTGTACATTTCCGACAGACTCAGGAGGTCGGGACGCTCATCGACCATGCGGCGTGCCTCTTCGAGGTTGAAATTGCGCACGTTGTACTCGATGCGGTACTCATTGCGGCGCAACGCGGGGTATATCTCGGTGAGCAGCCTGTGGTAAATGGTTGGCGGCACGAGTTTCTGGAGCTGCAACTCGCAGAAGTCCCGTTCGTCGGGATAGCGTTCGATGACCTCATACACCTCGTCGCGCTTGAGCAGGTTCGGGAAGTCGCCGAGCGCACGGATGAAGCCTTCCCAGTCCTCGCCCTTCCAGTCCACGTGGAGCATGTCGGGCGATATGGCATCGTGGCGGCGGATATAGTCGGCCAGTGCCTTGGCGCGGTTCTCGGAGAGGGTCATGTTATGCGCCATGCTGCCCTCGGGAGAGGCGTAACCGGTGATGTAGATACCGATAATCCTGACGTCGGCATTCTTCTTTACCAGTTCGATGGAGTTGGAAACGGTGTCCAGTTCGGCACGGTTGTCCTTGAACCCGGGCAGGATATTGTAGCTGTCCTGCCGGAACTGCAACCGCGCGGTACGGGTCTCGGCACGCACCTTCACCGGTTCGGGTTCCGGGGCTATGGAATCGAGACGGTAATCGGGGATAAAGGTGGGCAGTATGCCACTCCACAAGCCTTGCTCTGCCTTACCCTCGCCGCAGTTGGTGCAGCCGTGTACCTCCTCGCGGAGCTCGACCCGCCCGTCGAGCATCCACCGCTCGTAGGGCACGGCAGCCGCGTAGTCGTATTGTTGGTTCTTGCTGCCGTGGCGTATGATTACCTGTGACGAATCGTCGTGAAAAGGCGGGAGTTCCACGCTTTCGAGGCGTTGCGCCCTCAGATAGACCTTGTGGCGGGTCTTGCCGTCGATGACAATCGGGGGAAAGGCTATCTCCCGGTTTCCGTCCGCCGACACGAGCACGGGCGTCAGCGCCACGGTGTGCTGCGTGCGGATTTTGGCATTGCTCAAATCCACGGACATTTTCAGTTCGACCGTGCGGCCCTGCCTTATGACACCTCCCTGACGGATACCGATGGAGGAAAGGTAACTGGTTTCGTTCCCGGCAAGCAGCACAGCAGGTCTACAGGCCAGTATCAGTAACAGTATGATGTATATGCGTTTCATAGTCATTCCAATATTATTTGATTATGTATATCAGGGAGATGCCCGCCTTGGTCGGACCGAAGTAGTGCTTTTCCTTACTGCCTTTGAACTTGCCGCAGGTAGCACATTCGTATTTGTCATAGTTGGAATAGATGTATCCCAAACCGATAGTGGCTTCGAGATTCCAACGTTTGCCCAGAATCCACGAGTAGCCGTATGAAAGCCCGACACCCGTGGCCCATCCCTGGTAGCGGTGGTCTTTGGTGGATTTGCTCCGGAAAGGAATTCTCACACCGCTGATGTTGTAGAAGGCGTAGCCGCTGTGCAGACCGAAGAAGTGGCCATTATAGCGTTCACAGAGCCAGTAGCGGAACTCCGGCATGACCAGCCAGTGCTTGATTTTCTTGTTCTTGTCCTTGTCCAGCGTCCACGGGTTGTAGGCACCCGTGAACTCGAGGGTCGTGCGTTGACCCAACCCGAATTCCAGGCTCAAGTTGGGCGTTGTGGTTGACCAATACAATAGATTGGTCTTTGCTGCTATATCCTGCGCGTTGGCGGTGCCTGTACACCAACAAACGGCAAGGAAAACACCGAGGATCAGTTTTTTCATATTTTTTCTTTTTCTTGTTGTCTCATTAGTATTGACAGGCCGGTCTGTCGTTATTGCAAAGGTTTCGTTAAACATTCCCGCATCAGGCGGGAAGGACATACGCAAAGGCGCATGGAGGCTCATGGCTTGTATTTCTCTCCGGAAGAGAAATATACATGTGATATACTACTGACAATCAGGGTAATAAATGAAATAATGTCGGGCATGGAAGCCGTTTGACGGACGGATGCCCGATGTTTTTATATCGCGGATTGATTTTTTTTATTGTTTTTTGTTGTCTGTCTGCAACTTTTTTCATAATTTTACTACAGTAATTTCTCTTCCGGAGAGAAAGCCGAATTTGTCCGACAATATCCCGGTCTTTCTCTATGTTTCATCCTACAATGCTTTCAGGATAAGGCTGTTGGCCTTGTCTATCGCGGATGTATCCAATGAAGCCAGATAGATCAGTGTGGTCTTTTCCGAATCATGCCCCATCGCCTCGCTGATAATGGAAACCGGGATGTTCCTGCTTTTGGCAATGCTGGCCCATCCGTGGCGGGCGACATACATGGTGAGGGGGATTGCCAGTCCGAGCCGCATCCCCAGTTTTTTCAGGAGACGGTTCACCCTGTGGGCGGCAGACTTGTACTGCTTTCTTCCGTCTGTCCGCATATCCCTGATGACAGGCAGCAGGTAAGGTGTCCCGGAGGTGTCGTACCTGCTGACAATTTCCTGCATGGGTTTCTCCCATTTGATGAACAGCCGCTGTCCGGTCTTCTGTCTGCGGTATGACAGGACTCCGTTCTTCAGGTCGGATTTCTTCAGGTATGCCATGTCGATGAACGACATGCCGCGTGTGTAGAACGAGAACATGAAAAGGTCTCTTGCCCAATCCATGGTCGGCTCCAGCCTCAGGTCCTGGTCCCTGATCTGCCTTACGGCTTTCAGCGGGATGGCGCGTTTGACCGTCTTGTCTATTCCGGTATAGACATGCCTGAAGGGATTCCGCTGTACGGTCAGCCCCTTCTCCACCGCCCGGTTGTAAACCGCCCGCACCCCCCGCATGTAAAAGGAGGAACTGTTGGGGCAGATGCCTTCCGCTTTCAGATGGCTCTCGTACTCCACCATCAGTGCGGATTCTATCCGGTTAAGAGGGATGTCGCCGCGTTCCGCCAGAAAACGTCTGAAACTGTTCAGAACAGTGGTGTACCGCTCGGCCGTACGTTCCCGGCCTGTACGTTTCAGTTCCGTGGTCAGGCTCCTGGCAAAACACATGAAGCCGCCGGTTTCCGGAGGGATACGGTATTGTCCCACCACCTCGTCCGCCGTGTAATGCCCGCCTGTGCAGTCCAGCAGTGCGATGATTTCCCGAAAGAGGGTCATGTCATCCGCAATCTTCTCTTTCAACGCCTTCAGGTAAGCCTGACGCCTACTGTCCCTGTCTGAGGGAATGACAACCTTCGAATGCGCTCCATCCCACTCCTGCGGATAAAGCCTGTAACCGGTGGTAATCTGTCTTGTCACCCGTCTGTGCGTCACCTTATAAACCAGTGTGCCTTCTCCCGTTCCGACGGAAGATGCACGGAATTTAACTTTTACTGTAGCCATGCTTGTATTTTCTTGATTGATGATTTTTCATTGTCTTAACCTGCAATGCATGGAAATGTCCGGAACGGTACGGGGCATGGGAAGGACTGCCGTATGACCGGACGTTTTCCACGGCAGGGCACTATGTACGGACCGGGTATCGGCCCTGACCTCCTGTTCCCTTGCCGCCCGTTCTTTCAGACGTGCCTGCTCGATGAGGGCGGCCTGCCGGCGTACCGCCTCCTCGTAGGTTTCCACATCCTTGCGCATCTGTTTGATTTTCCCGTTGTCCCGGTTGAATTCAAAGAGGTTTTCCAGCCCGGAGATGCTTTCGGGCGATGCTTCGCCCTTCATCGGTCTGCTCCAGCAGTTGTCTGATTTCCCCGAAATCAGGCTGTTCCCTCCGGACAATCCTGTCTATCCGGCTGTTGACCGTATTCAGGCAGTCCACAATACCGTGGGTGAACTTCGCCAGTTCAGCCTCTGTGCGTTCGTGGTTACGGCGGCCGGCTTCCTCAATTAAGGCCTTGATGGAGGTAATATCCATGTTTGTACAGCCGCTTTGTGATGCCTGCCGGCTCTTGCTGACGGTCAGCAGTTCTTCCAGCATGGCGATGATGGTTTCTGTGTTTTCTTTCATCTTGATTTTTTTAAGTTGTTGTTAAATTCTGAATCCCTTGTTGTTCTTCTTTTTCTTCTTCCGCTGCATCAGCCGGCGGAACTCGGCTTCCTCCGGAGTCTCGGTGCAGGATGATGGGATGAGGTCCAGCAGCCCCAATGAACCGCTGATAAGCTCCCCGCCACCGCCTGAAGCCGGGCTGATGCCTTGCCGGAAGGATTGTGCCTGCCGTTCCTGAGGACTGTTACGGTTCAAGGCTGCGGCTATCTTGGAGTAGCTGAACTGACGGTCAATCTTCGAGCCGTTGAAGGAATAGCCGTTCTTACCGAACACCACGCCCTGGACTCCGTCTGTCCGCCCCTTGTGCTTGAAGCGTACTTCCACCCCTTGTTTCCGCAGATTGGCGATAAGCGTGTTCCAGTCACCGCACCTTCCCACTTCCGTTTTTAAGAAGAAAATACAGTTCGTATCTCGTCCTGTCCGGCTCTTTCAGCCGGTCCGTGTTCACCTGCTCCTTGTCGTGATGCCTTCCGATGATATACTGCGTATCGCGGATGCCCATTTTCATCATGTATTCCCGGCTTATCCGCACCATCAGCTCATCGGTTAAGCGTGGCAGGTCCTGCCCGGAGAAGCTGAGCGAGACATGCCCGATGAAACTGCGTGCTATCCAATCATAGGCTGATACGGTCTATGAGTGTTTCCAGCGAAAGCAGCAGGTGTCGGCATTGTCCGGAATGCAGCCTTACACCCTCCCTGTGTGCCCTCCGGGTCAGCTGGTTCAGGTTGTTCGCCATGCCGCAGAGCTTGCGGATGAAGTCCGCCTGCTCGGTGGTGAGCCTCTCCCTTACCACGCACCCGTCCACCGCCTGCCTCACCATCTCGCTTGCCGAGACACCGGCCTTCCTGGCTTTCGACTTCAGGGCGTAGTATTCCCCGGTTGCCATCTTTACCGTGATGCGGTACTTGCGTTTCTCGGACAGCCCCTTTGCTGGGCGTCCACCCTTGTTTTTGTCGGTATCATTCTTCTGTATCATCCGGTTACGTTTTTTGTTTACAGTTCATACTTTACTCACTTTATAGACCAACGGGATGTGCCCCTTCGGGACCTCCGGGAGTGGAAGGAGGCGGTTTTGGTCAGACCAAAACATAAACTTGATACCCCCAAAAATGAAAGTTTCCATTTTTAGGGCCCCCGAAAAAGAAATCTCGCCAAAATGCTTTTTTAATTGAATGAAAATAAGGACTTGCAACTTCTTACAAAACTCAAAATCCCCGGTATAGAACCTGATGTGATGCCGGACGGTATTCTCCAATAAACCTAAAAAGCTCATGCGGTTTCCGCCAATCTTGCAGGCGAAACGTTCAAGCGTGTCACGTAATTTCCGGCTGATGAGAACCGGCTTGCGGTCTTCAATCCTGTAGGGCCGCATGAAGGTGTTGCGGTACTCCTCCGGCGGGAGCCTGCGCTGCCCGCCACTTGCTTCTGCTTCTTGTCTCTTTTTCATTATCCTTTGATTTTTGAATGGTTAATAAAGAGGTCGATGTTGCCAACACAACATGACCATTGTCGGCTGCAAAAGAAACGCATATCATGCTCAGGTACAAATTATTGGGCTTAGGCTGGCTATTATGTGAGGCGTTGCTTTATAGACAGGTTCAGGAACGGTGACGGCTTCCCGGTTCTGCCCAGGTTGAACGGGCAGTTATAAGGTCGTTATAATGTTGGTTGGTTAGTTCGTTATAAGGACAGCCTCATATTTTATTATGTTATTATGTTTTTTCAGGTGCACGAGAAAAGGGACATTCGACAACGGGTATTTCTACCTGCTGCCGGATGCCCCTTCCACTTTTTTTGTCGTGGTCTGGTGCCTATCTCGCGCCGATGGCCTTCAATCCCTTCGGTATCGGGTTGTCGAGGATGATTCTGTAGCAGAGCTTGCCGTCCACCCTTACCGGATCCCTCGCCACCATGAATCCCGCGCATTTCTCCACTTTCGCCACGTCGAGTATCATCCCGGCGATCACGACCGTAACAGTCTGTTTCAATCATGCCTGATTTTTTTCACTTTTCCTAACTGCCTGTACTATCAAAGGTGTTTTGCATGTTCCGTAAAAAATCGTACCTTTGCATAAAGTGAGTTGCACATCAACGCAATTGATGCAAGTATGTAGAAACCAGAACGGTTGCCAACTCGTTACCTCGTTTTTTGATGATCCGCATAAACTTTTTATTCTTAGCGGATTATGTGATTCTTCCAAAAATAAAAATTATTCTTGCAAAGGACGAGTGATTATCCATCTAATTTTCAGTTTCCTATTCTTCGTCTGTTTGAATGTTCGCTGAAAATTGCTACATTCGCAGTAGAATCAAAATCCAGTGGTTATGAGCAAGCTATATCCGGTAGGAGTGCAGAACTTTGAAGGCCTGATACATGATGGCTATGTGTATGTAGACAAAACTGCACAGATATATGAATTGTTTAATACAAATAAATACTATTTTCTGAGCCGTCCGCGACGCTTTGGCAAAAGCCTGCTATTGTCGACCCTTGAAGCCTACGCACAAGGAAAGAAAGAACTTTTCAAGGGACTGGCACTGGAGAAACTGGAGAAGGACTGGACAGTATATCCGGTGCTGCACCTGGATTTGAATACACAGAAATACGATACGCCGGAATCGCTGACCAACGTGTTGGAGGAAAACGTGCAGAACTGGGAAGCACTTTATGGAGCATCTTCCAATGAAATCGGTGTGCCCCGGCGTTTCCAAGGCATCATCCGCCGTGCATGCGAGCAGACAGGCCGCCGGGTGGTAATTCTCATTGATGAATACGACAAACCCATGCTCCAAGCCATCGGCAATGAAGCCTTGCAGGATGAATACCGCAGCACCCTGAAAGCCTTCTACGGAGCATTGAAGTCCATGGACGGGTGCATCCGCTTTGCCCTGCTTACGGGAGTGACCAAGTTCGGTAAGGTCAGCGTGTTCAGTGATTTGAATAACCTGATGGACATCTCCATGGACGATCGTTACGTGGAAATCTGCGGCATCAGCGAAAAGGAAATCCATACGTATTTTGAGGAAGACATTCATGCGTTGGCTACAGCTGCGGGCCTGACTTATGGAGAGACTTGTGCGGAGCTGAAATCCAATTACGATGGCTATCACTTCACGGAAAATGCCGTAGGCATGTACAATCCGTTCAGTCTGCTCAATACGTTTGCAAAGAAAAAGTTCGGCAGCTACTGGTTTGAGACAGGCACACCGACTTACCTTGTCGAACTGCTCAAGCTTCACCACTATCCGATAGAAGAACTGGAACACATCGTCACCAGCCAGCCGGTGCTGGACAGTATTGATACGGCTTCTACCGACCCGATACCGGTCATCTACCAGAGCGGCTACCTCACCATCAAGGGCTACAACAAGATGTTCGAGAACTATACGCTGGGTTTCCCCAACCGCGAGGTGGAACAGGGCTTCTTCAAGTTCCTGCTGCCCAACTATGCGTCTGTAAGCGTAAGTAAGTCGCCCTACCAGATTCAGTGCTTTGTGGAGGAAGTAATGGCAGGCAAAGTAGATGATTTCTTCGAACGGTTGAAGACTATGTTTGCAGACATCCCTTACGAGCTGGCGCGCGACCGTGAAGTGCATTACCAGAATATTCTCTACATCATTTTCAAGCTGATGGGTTTCTATGTGCAGGTGGAGTACCACACCAGTCGCGGTCGGATTGACCTGGTACTCCAGACGCAGGACTACGTGTACATCATGGAATTCAAGCTGAACGGCAACGCAGACGAAGCTTTGGCCCAGATTCGGGAGAAAGGCTATGCCGCACCTTTTGCCAAGGACAGCCGTACGGTCTACAAGATTGGTGTCAACTTCAGCGATGAGCTTCGTAACATTCAGGAAGTGAAGGTAGAGATGGGAAACTAAGAAGAAACTACAAACTTTTTGATTGAATGTGATGGCAAGCGGATGCTTTTCGATACCGGTGTCGGTGCTCCTGATAGCCGGATGATGGAGGGCTTGAAATCGTTGAACGTAAAGCCTGAAGATATAGACTGCTTGCTTCTTACCCACTTCCATGGCGACCATATCGGTGGAATGATGAAGGACGGTAAGGTGGTATTCCCGAAGGCTGAGGTATATGCTTCGAAGGCAGAATACGATGCCTGGATGAAAATGCCGGCCGACAAAAGGGCACAGGTAGAGACCACGATGAATGCCTATAAAGACCGTCTGCATCTTTTTGCTTTTGGAGATACGCTTCCCGGAAATATGCTCCCAATGGAGGCCATAGGACATACACCGGGGCATACCGTTTATAAGGCCGGCAAGCTGCTGGTAATTGGTGACTTGTTTCATGGGTATGCCTTGCAGAAAGACCATCCCGAAATCTGTGCGCAGTATGACATGGATAAGACCGGAGCCATAAAAAGCCGCGAATACTACCTGCAATATGCCCGTGAAAAAGGACTGGTAATGGCAGGTATGCATTTGCCTGTTCCGGCCTTTGCGGAATAAGGCTGTGGAGTTCGTGATGTCTTTTAGATTAATCGTTTGTAAAAGCTGTCGCATTGTTTCTTTCTTCTAATAATGCGATTAGCTTTTTCTCATCCTTTGCATATAAATAGACTTTCTTCCCTTTCTGAAGAGTAAGGCATACGTTATACCATCCATGAATCACGTCAAACTTAGTGGAGGCATAATGGTCTGTTTTTATGATATCTTGTAAGGCTACTGTCTTCAAAAGGATGTGTGGAGTACGCAGTTGCAGTATGTCGTTCCTTACGGCGTAATAAGTGCGACCCGAGGAACCACCACAGGATAATGTAGCCCCCATAAATCCATCTGTTTTTAAGTCTGAAATTTTCCATATGGTTTAAGGTGAGATATGTAATTGGATAATGAAAAAATATACGAAAAATAAGCGGAAAAGTGCTCTAAATTAGAGTTTTCTTCAGAAAAAATCCCTTGTGCGTTATTTTGTATTTTCTGCCTCCCAGATTCATCCTTTCATATCTTTTGGTTTTGACAAAATCCAGGTTGAGGTGCCGGTTGTTTTCAAAGGCATAAAGAGAATCTATTAACATTACATGGATACCTGATTCCAGAAGGATTGTTGCCATGAGTTGATGATTGATTTTCGTCTTAAAAATATAATGCCCGTTCGTATTTTTTTCTAACTGAAAGGTGTCTGTGCCGGATGACTGGGCAAAAAGGCTATTGCAGAACAGCAAGGCGGTTGATAGCAGTGTAATGATTTTTTTGGTCATAAAGGTCGTTTTATGGTGTGAAAGCAAATATATGAAAAAACGGCACAGATTTACATTTCTATTTTGTTTTAACCGAATGTCAAAACGCTTTGGGGAAGACTCCACTTCTTCAAGGAGTTTTCTATGTTTTCCACAAAGGAAACGTATGTTCTTCGGTGCGGAACCATATGTTTCTGCTTTTGAAAACATACGGTTCAGGATCGGGAGACGTAAAAAATAAAACAGGTATTTCCCGGAAAACAGGACTTCGTTTTTCTAATTCCTTTCCCAACTTTGAAATGCCGTTTCTTTTTTGTATTTTTACGCTTGTAATCAAAACAAATGCCTATGAAAATGAAACCGTTATTATGGAGCTTGGTAGTCAGTGCCGTAGTGTGCAGTCTCTGTCTGTTCGTCACACAATGGATGGGCCTTGCCGATGATTGGCGCATCTTTGTGAGCGTATTCTTGGGGGTACTGTTGGGAAACGGTTGTAACCGGTGGTTGCAGCGTGCAACTCATTGAAAAATTCTCAGGCAAGCGGAATACTTACCTGAGAATTTCTTTTTTCATCGGATAATCCCCGTGTCACTGTCCTTCAGCTGGATGGAGCGGTTGACAGCGCGGAACTTGCGTCCTCTGGTCAGGCGCCACGTCACGGTCAGGTTGACGAGGTTGCAGGCGTCGCTACTGTAGAGGGCAGTGGTTTTCTGGAGGTTCCGGTTCAGGACTTCCGATTCGAACATTTTGTATTTGTGTTGAAAGGGCTGTTGCCAGATAAGGGCAAACTGCCAGTCTTTGTAGCTGTAGGCGGCCTTCAGGGCGATGTCGCCTCCGCTGTAGCCTTTGGTTTCCCCTTCCAGAAAGCGGGAACCGTTGTCGGCGTAGGCATGGAGGGAGAGATTGCCTAAGTAGGCGTTGAGGGCTCCCGTGGCAAAGTAGGACGTGTAGCAGTGAGTGTAGTCGTGGCCGAAGTTGAAGCAGCGGAACAGTCCCCCGTAGGCCGTGACGGAGAGCTTTTCCGGCATCAGCCAGTAGCTTGCGTAGGCCATGGCGTGCAGGGCATCAATCTCTTTCTGGTTGCGCTGGGTGTAGATGAACCGGTCGTCGGACGTGCGTTCGTACACCGCCATGTTGGGGTGAGGACATTTCTTGTAGAAGCCTTGCAGATTGATTTGCAGACGGGAGTCGTTGTACGACAGCCGGAGGGTGTGATACGTCTCCCGGTTGGGCTTGAGGTCGGGACTGCCTACGGTCCATTCCATGCGGTTGGTGCGGATGGCGGCATCGCTGATCATGGCTACCCGTGAGGTGCGTTCGTTCAGCTGGAAATTGTAACTCAGTTGCAGAGAGTGGGTGAAGTTGTAACTCAGGGCTGCTTTCGGACAGAAACTCCAGTAATCGTACGAATGGGCTTGCTGGCGGTAGTGCAGGTAGCTGCCTCCGATGCCTGCCGAGTAGCGGAGCTTGCCCCACGCTCCCTTGATTTCCGAAAACAGGTACACGCGGTTGTGGTGCATGGGGGTGACGGAAGAAACATCGCCCGTATATTCATTGTTTGTGTATTTCTGGCTGTAGTTGAGGCCGGCAGAAAGGGTGAAGGGCTTCAACCGGTTTTCGTATATGGCCTCGCTCAGCAGGGAGTAAGTGCGTCCGTCCACGTCGTAACGGTAGGGCGAACCTTCGTCGTAGCTGTCGGAGGAGCGGGTGCCGATGTATGTGCCCACGGCATTGAGGGTAAGCGACTGCCGGGGGGAGAACTGCTGGAAGTAGTAGAGGTCGAGCACCGGACTGCTGCTCTGGCTTTGTTGCTGTTCGAGGGCGGTGTACGTCTGTGTCCCGTCCACAATCTGTTTCTGACTGAAATCACCCGGCACGTGACTGAAGTCGCCGCTCAGTGAAGCCTGAAACACATAGCGGCTGGAGTCGGCCAGGTTGTAGGTCAGTTTCATCTGGTTGCTCAGACTCCGGTTGCGCGAGGCGAGGTCGTTGCGCTGGATGGTATAAATGGAGCCGTCGTTCAGGTGGTAGTGCGCGGTTTCTTCCGTCCGTATTCCTTTAAAATCCCGGTAGCCGAAGCTGTAGTTCAGCGACAGCTCACTCTTTTCCGTGTTCCATTTGCCGTATACTGTGTAATCGCCGTCGCGGGTAGTCAGTGCCTGGGTGAGCGAGGTTCCTAAAGTATATCCGTTGTCTGCCCGTCGGGTAGTGATGTCAATGACGTAGGCAATGCCGTCGCCATAACGCACACCAGGGTTGTCGATGAAGTCAATCTTGCGGATGCTCTTCGGGTCGAGCGACAGCATCTCTGCCTTGTCCGCAATGATGCCGTTGATGCGAATCTGTACACTTCCCCGCTGGTCGATGGCCGAGATGCTGTGGCCCACCTCATCCACACGGATATTTGGTAAGGTGAGTTGCTGGAGCAGACTGTAGCCCGAGCGGGAAGAAGCTTTCTGCTGTTCGGAGGGATAGAGTAGCAGGCCGTCGGTTTTGTGGATAATCCGGTCGGCCTTGACTTCCACTTCGCCTAGTTCCACGGTGGGTTCCACTTCTTGTGCCAGAGTGGGGAGGGCCAACAATAAAAGAAGAAAGATGCTGGCCAGAAATCGGGAGACGGTCAGCAGAAGCCGGCTTTCGGTCTCCTGCTGGAAAAGTAATTTGAGTGTGTTCATTTGTTCCTGTGTGTAAATTTCAGGAACAAAAGTAAGAGGGCGTTACGAAGGCGTCAAAAACCGACGCTGACATTTGGCTGACAATTCGCTGTCAGCTTTTCAATTCGTTGATTTCCAAGGAATAGTTTCGTCCTCTGTCGGCCACTATTTTCAGTCGTGTATGCTCCTCTACGATGGGTTTCAGCCGGCGGATAAGGGTGTAGAGCGTATCGTTGGCATCGTCTTTCTTGGGCCAGAGTGTCGCACAGATTTCCTCTTTCGATATGGAGTGGGAAGGTGACTGCCAGAACAGCCGCATCAGTTGCTGTTGCATGGGGGTGAAGCGGATAGGCGTGTGGTCGGCGCCGTAGAAACGGTCGTCTGCATCCGAATACGTCAGTCCCCCGAAATCTTCGGCAGATTGTGTACCATCTTCAGCCGGTTGTCCGCATCCTCCGACGGGTTGCAGCACCAGATTCTCTTTCTCTCTTTTCCGTAAGTACAGCATCGAGCCGATGGCCCAGAGGATAGCCGCTGCCATCAGTCCGGCAGGCAAGCGCTGGTCGGACATGCCGAATACAGCCGCTGCCGACAGACGGGTATAGCCTTTCAGGGCCAGGGTCTCGCCTGCGTGTTCGTTTCTTATCATCAGTGTATCGCTGTAGATGGCCTGTTCATCCGTCGAACCGCCCTGATACTCCTTGTCCACCACATCGAACGTGAGGAAAGAGGTTTCCTTCAGTCGCCGGTTCTTCAGGTGTCGGCAGAACCGTTCATCGGACACGACAATCAGTACCTGTCCGCCCGAAGTACGCCGGAGCTGCTTGTATGCCCGTATCGTGTCTTGTGTCACAATGGGCTCCTTCTTTTCCAGTAAAGTCAGTGCCAGTGCCTGATTCAGGTCGGCTGTTATTTCGTTTCGTGTCACGTGGTAGTTATGGCGTCCGGCCAGCAGGGAAGTCAGCATCAGTGCCAGAAACACGGTGACGGATAGTAGTCTGCGATTCATAAATATCGGGTTTGGTTTCTGCAAATGTAATGAATTCTGTGCTTTCTCTTTCTTATGGCGGATGAAAAATATTGTATTATTTATACTCCGCTTTGCTCCGGTATTCATTTGGAGTCATTCCGGTGGCTTTCTTGAATACACGAGTGAAGTGCTGCGGATACTGGAAACCGAGTTGATAGGCTATCTTCGCTTGCGCAGTGTTTCACGCTGGGCAATCCCTTTTGTGCGGCATTGTCTCCCGTGAAATATTGGTCCAGGAATGTTTCGAAACGGGTTAGAATGTCGTGGTGGGCATCCTGACGGGTGATGAACTGCCTTTCGTAGAAGCGTAGGCAATAGTTGAGCAGCAACTCGATGTGGTTGGCAATCAGCCGTTTGCTCATCCTGTCCACACTATGTTGCAATTCCTCCTGAATGTTCTGCAGGCAGTCGATGAAGGTGTGTCGTTCCCGTTCCGAGAGATGCAAGGCTTCGTTTACTTCATACGAGAAGAACGTGTATTCCTTGATAGTGCGTCCGAGGTTGGTGCCGCGAATCAGGTCGGGATGAAAGCACAGCGCATAGCCTTGCGGCTGGAACGTATCGCTGGCGGCCGTAAATCAGGTCGCAGTTCTTTTCGTCTTTCAGAATGCCCGTGAGACCTTCCTCGGTCGTAAATGTGGGACGGGTATATTCTTTCAGTATCTGCCGGGTGCAGGTACCGTTGTTGACCGTGATTTCAAACAGTTTTGCCTCCGTGGAACTGGTGGACAGAAAGACGAGCACCCGTTCCTTGTCCAGCCCTCTGCGGGAGATGGCGTCTTCCATATCGTCGATATTCTGGTAGAAATAGTTCGTCAGGTTGGTAGACCACGGCAGGTACATGAAGAGTGTCCGCTCGTTGTCGGCAGACGGAATTTCTTCTTTCTGGCAACTCGTCAGGCAGGAGAGTCCGATGAGAAGCAATATGGGAAGCAGGCGGATTAGTTTCATGAAACTTGCACTATTTTTTATAGGTGATTTTGAAAGGCAGAACCTGGAACACCTCGCAGTCGGGCGTAATCAGCTCCAACTTGTAGGTGAGAGAGGCTCCGTCTGTACCTTCCGTCAGTTGGTCGAGCACTTCTTGCGGAAGAAGGTCCTTGAAGCTGATCTTGCCGCTGTTCATGCGCAGATAGCGTGCCTGTCCGTTTGTGTCCACGGCAAGCAGGGCTACGGGAGCATACTGGCTCAGGATACTTCCGGTGTATTCCTTGCGCGGGGTGACTTCCATGCTGCCGAGGTCGTAGGAGATTTCGTGGCCATCGGGTGCAAAGAGCTTCTTTTCTTGATTGACAGTGATTTCCGTGTACGTGAAGTCATAGATATCCGTACCTTCGGGTTCCAGTTCCTCGTCGGTAGAGAAGATGACCACCTCACAATGACGCAGACGGTCGTAGCCTGTGAGATATACTCCGTTGCTCAGCAGCTTGACCTTGACGTGATTCCCTTGTGAAGTGATTTCACAACTGCCTTCTCTGGCTGGTTTGAAAGTGAAAGGACCGTTGCTGCTCAGCACGTCGAATTCCGTTTCTTTTCCGGAGATGATGAGCGGATTTTCCTGTACCGATACGGTCAGTTCGTGAACGTCCGACAAATCTGTGTGATATGTTTTCTGCACCTCTTCCACTTCCTGATTCGTCATTCGCTGGTAGATGGAATAACCGTAGATTTCGGTTCCGCCTGCCCGTACCCCCAGCTGGTCGAGTATTTCCATTGTGTTGCCGTTAACAGAAAGTATCTGAAACACTGTGTTCTGGTTGCTGAGCAGTCGGTTTCCATCCGAGAAGGTATAAGTGACTGTCCGGAATCCCCATGCAGGATAGGCATCAATGTACATGTATTTCTTCAGGGAAGAGTTGCTTTCCACGTAATATTGGGTAGGGCCTGTACCTGTCATGTCTTGGTAATAATCCTGCGTCTGGCAAGTGCCGTCGGGATTGATTTCGTAGGTGTGGACGTGCTTCCAGCCGTATCCCACCACGGCTTCTTCGAAGCGGGCGGAAGAAATGGGGGTGAGAGACGCTGGCTCACATTCTCCGTTTTCATTGAATGTGAAAGTTGGAAAATTTACGTCGTCGTGGTCGCAGTTGGTGAAGCAGAAGATGCAGAGGAATACCAGCAGAATGTCGGTGAGTCGTTTTGTGTGCATGAGGAATAAAGTGTTAAGTGTTTTCTTTTTTCCAGAATAAATCAATGAATATACGCTGTAAGAGAATCAGTATGGCCAGTATGCAAACGGTATATTGCAGAAACGCTTCCTGGCTTTTGAGCCCATAATAAAGGCCAATAATGCAACACAGCTGACAGAGATAACCTAAAATTCTGAGTAACATAGTTTTTTTGATAAAGGTTTGATTCTCAAAGTTAGCATAAAAAATAGAGAATCGGAAATTGAGGCATGAAAAATCCCCTGCCAGGCCTTTGTTTTTTATCTTGCTTTGGCAGGGGAAGGATAATTATGCAAAAATCGGGACTCGTTTATCTCCAGTTGCTTGGAATGGATTCATAGTCGGTCAGGTTCGTGCAGTTGTTGAACGCGCTGGTGTGGTTGGTGATTTCAAGGAATTCATTCGGGTAATCCTTGCGCTCATACAAATGTACCTTTTCCCCGTTTATCAGGGTGTAGGGCGATTCGCCGGTGAGCGAACTGCAATTCTTGAACAAGAGTCGGACTGCTTGCAGGGTGCGCATGGAGTCGAACAGTCCGGTAGGAATGCGTTGCAGACTCTTGCATCCGGCAAAGGCTTCCCACATGGAAATCACCTGTGTGTTGTTTGCAAACAGCTTTTCGGGAATCTCGCGGAGGGAGGTACATCCCTTGAATATGCCATCCAATCTGGTAACCTTGGTCATGCTGGCAAATAAGTCTTCCGGAATTTCGGTCAATGAGGTGCAATTCGAGAAAAGACCGTAGGCATCCATGACGGAGTTGATTTCTGACACACTCTGTATGCCCGGACAGTTGGCAAACAGTCCTTCGGGCAGACTGGTGAGTGAGCTGCATCCTGAGAAGCCACATTGTATGTATCCTAAACGGGTATTGTTACGGAACAGTCCGGCCGGAATCTCTTTCAGGTTTTCACATCCGCTGAACACATCGTTCATGACATAGATGTCCTTGTTGCTTGCAAAGAGGTCTTCGGGCAGATAGAGCAGTCCTGTGCAGCCGGAGAAGGTAGCGTTAAAGTTGCGGGCACTGGAATTCTGGGCGAAGAGATTGGGCGGAAGTGAAGTCAGTCCCGTACAGCCCTGGAAGGCTCTGTCGAACGTTTGGGCACCGGTTGCCATGGCAAACAGGTCTTCGGGGAGGTTGGTCAGTCCCGTACAGTCTTCAAAGCAGGAGGTGAAGTCCGTGATGGCAGACAGTGCTCCCTTGGTATCGGCAGCCAGCTGGGTCAGTGCAGTAACATCCTCCAGTCTCAGTGTTTTCAGTTCGGGCGTACCCCATTGTGTGATGCCGATGAGTGAACTTTTGAGGATTTCTCCTTTGGTCGTGCTGTTGGTTGTCAGAGATTCTACCGTACCCTTGAAGGCTACTTCTACCGTCGATTCGGCACCTTGGGCATAAACGTGTGACAGGTCGGCCGAATATACGTATGACTTGTCGAGCACCTCGGTTACCCCGTCACCCCAGTCGATGACACCTTTCACCCGTCCTTCAAACGGAAGGTACACCGTGCGGTTGTTCAGGTTGTTCAATACGTATTTCAGAATCAGCGCGTCTTCCTTGCCGCGCATGGCAGTAGTGACGGTGTACAATGAAAGTCCATGCAGAGGCCCCGGTTCCGTACCGCCTTGCAGGTAGATGTAGTATTTGGTTGCTTCTGTCAGTCCGGAGAAGGTACACGTAGGCTGGCTTTGAAGGTCGAAGAGGTATTCAAAAGGAAGTCCTGAGCCTCCGTTCTTCAAATCCTGAATGACTTCGAACAAGGGGATGCTGTCTGTTGAGATGTAGGTGGAATAGAAACGGGCGTCGTTCTGTCCTTCTAGTGTCAGTGTGATTTCATTGACACCTGCATCTGCCTTGGTCACGCTGATATGAGGGGCAGCCGCCTGTTCGATGGGGATGGTGGCCAGCAGACTGTCTTTGTCGGTGGCATAAATCAGCAGGTTGTCGGTCTGTTTCTCGCTGGAGTAGTTGGTGTAATACTGCAGGTACTCTTCGCCGTAGAATGAATACTCCGGATTTTCCAGGATGAACGAATAGTCCTTCTGTTCAGTCAGTTCACCTTCGCTGAATTTCTTGAATTTCTCCAGCACATAGCGCATACTCATGATGTTGGTCTGGCATTTCACCTGTATGCCTTCTCCGTCTCTTACGGCAGGCAATTCGATGCGGGTCGTTTCCAGATTGAAATAGGGAGCCGCTCCGTCGGTAGTACCCACTCCGTTCAGATTGCCTGAGCTGCTTCCGTCTCCGTTTTCGTCGTCTTCATCTTCATCACCACCTCCTAAAATATCCTCTAATTTTTCGCACGAGGTAAGGGTGGAGGCTAAAAATACGGGTGTCATGCCCCACACAAAAAGGGCACAGCCTGAAACCAGCAGCGATTTCAGGGCTGTCGTTGCTTTACTTTTGTTCATACTAAAGATAAGAATAATAGGATAATTTGCGTTTGTACAAAAGTAAAGCTATCTGAGGAGCTGTACATCACCGGAAACCGTGATTTTCAGCGAACCGTGTGGGGCTATACCAGTGAAATGACGTAGCTTTCCAGACTTCGCAGGTCGATGTGCCAGAGTTTTCCGCTCAGCACGTACGGACTGCCCAGGATGACTTTCATCGTCTCGCTGGCTTCCATGCAGCCTACTACGCCCGGAGTGACACCCAGCACGGCCTTGGAGGGGTGGGGCATGGCGAGCATTTCCTTTTCGTCGGGGAAGAGGGTACGGTAGTCGGGACCGCCCTGGTAGTTGAACACGGAGACCTGTCCGTCGAACTCGCGGATGGCACCGTACACGTACACCTTGTCCAGCCGCACGCAGGTGTCGTTAATGAGGTAGCGCGTGCGGAAATTGTCGCAGCCGTCCACTACGATGTCGTAGTTGGCAATGAAGCATTCGGCATTCTGCGGGGTGAGCCGCTCGTTCCAGGCTTCCACGCGGATGTCGGAGTTGAGGGCCTGCAGGCGCAACTTGGCCTGTTCGGCCTTGGAGAGTCCGATTTCAGGTTCGCTGTAGAGCACCTGCCGCTGGAGGTTGGTCTCGCTCACGGTATCGTCGTCAATCAGCCCGATGGTACCCACTCCGGCACCGGCCAGGTAGAGAGCGATAGGCGACCCCAGTCCGCCCACTCCCACGATGAGTACGCGGGCCTGCTTCAGCAGGAGTTGTCCTGTCTCGCCGATTTCGTTGAGCAGAATCTGTCGGTTGTAGCGTGACGCTTCTTTTTCAGTCAGTTTCATAAGGTCAAAAGGGGAATAATAAAGTGAGTAAAGACAGAAAGGCATCCGGAAGTCGGGATAATGGCCTCAGGATGCCTTCTGAAGAGGGTTATACATGTCTTGAAAAAACGCACTTGCGTTTTTGAAAAACGTCCTTGTGTTTCCATCAAAACGCACTTGTGTTTGAAGTAAAACGTACTTGCGTTTCAGGGAAAACGTTAAGGCGTTTTTGCAGAAACTCTCCGGCATTTTTCAGAGAGTGTTCCGGAGGACTTTTCAGCGGGTCGCAGCGGCGGTGGCGTGCGACTGTGCCACGTGGTCGAACGAAGCATCCCAGTCCTTCCATACCGGTTCGCGTCCCAATGCCTTGAGGGCCTTCTCGATTTCTACGGCTGTACGTTCGTCGCTCACATGGAACTGCTCCAGTGCCTGCGGGTAGGTGTAATATCCGCCCGGTTCGGTCTTGCTCTCGGCGCTCATGGTAGTCACGCCCAGTGAAGCCATGTGGTCGCGGATATTGGCCGGTTCGCGGGTAGAGTAGGAGATGTCCACATCGTGGTCGAAGATGCGCATGGCGAAAGTCACCTGTGCCAGTTCCTTGTCGCTCATGATGACGTTAGGCTGGAAACCTTCGTTCTCGGCCGGCCGCATGCGCGGGAAGTTCACGCTGTATTTCGTCTTCCAGTAATGCTTCTGCAAGTAGCGCAGGTGGTAAGCCATCATGGTCACATCCGTACGCCAGTCCTCCAGTCCGATGAGCACACCCATGCCGATGGAGTGCACGCCGGCCTGACCCATGCGGTCGAACCCGTTGACACGCCATTCGAACTTCGACTTCATGCCGCGCGGGTGGTACACGTTGTAGCGGGCCTTGTTGTACGTTTCCTGGAAACAGATTACACCGTTCAGTCCGTGGTGCACCAGTTCGGCATACTCTTCCGTCTTGAGCGGCATCACCTCGATTTTCAGGTTCGAGAAGTACGGCTTGGCCAGGTCGAGCGCCTTGGCAATGTAGGGCACACCCGCCTTGGCCGGATTCTCACCCGTCACAATCAGCAGGTTTTCGAACGGGCCGAGCTTCTTGATGGCCTTGTATTCGTTTTCAATTTCTTCGGGTGTCAGGATGGTGCGCGCCATGGGGTTGCTGATGTGGAAGCCGCAGTACACGCACGAGTTGGTGCACGAGTTGGTGATGTAGAGCGGGATGAACATCGACATGGTGCGTCCGAAACGTTCTTCGGTATATTTCTTGCTGAGGCGTGCCATGGGTTCAAGGAACTTTTCGGCAGCCGGCGAGATGAGTGCCATGAAGTCATCTACGTCGCACCGTGATTTTCCGAGTGCCCGAATCACGTCGGCCTCGGTTTTGGAGTAGATGGCCTTGGTCGTCTCCTCCCAGCTTATTTTTTCTAATTCGTCACTAAACATTTCGATAGTTAATAGTTAAAAATTAAAAGTTAAAGATGCTGGCCTGATGCATTATTCATTATTAATTGTTTTCAGGTCGCGGCTGAGTTTCATCGCACAGAAGTTCGGACCACACATGGTGCAGTACTCGCCGTCGGTGTGACGTCCCTCGTTGAAGTATTCCAGCGCACGGTCGGGGTCGAGACTCAGGTGGAACTGGTCGCGCCAGCGGAACTCGTAGCGGGCCTTGCTCAGGGCATTGTCACGGATCTGTGCACCCGGATGACCTTTGGCCAGGTCGGCTGCATGGGCGGCAATCTTGTAGGTGATAACTCCTGTACGTACATCTTCGCGGTTGGGCAGACCCAGGTGTTCCTTCGGAGTGACGTAGCACAGCATGGCCGTACCCAGCCAGCCGATTTGTGCGGCACCGATGGCCGAAGTGATGTGGTCGTAACCCGGAGCGATGTCAGTCACCAGCGGGCCGAGGGTATAGAACGGTGCGTTGTGGCAGTGGCTGATCTGACGCTCCATGTTCTCACGAATCTTGTGCAAGGGCACGTGTCCCGGACCTTCGATAAAGGCCTGCACGTTCTTTTCCCAGGCACGGAGCACGAGCTCGCCCATTGTGTCGAGTTCGGCAAACTGAGCCTCGTCGTTGGCATCGGCGATACAGCCCGGACGCAATCCGTCGCCCAATGATACGGCCACGTCGTACTGAGCCAGAATGTCGCAGATGTCGTCAAAGTGCTCGTAGAGGAAGGACTCCTGGTCGTGGATAAGGCACCACTTGCTCATGATACTTCCGCCACGGCTCACGATACCGCACAGACGCTTGTCGGCCAGGTGTACGTTGTGACGACGGATACCGGCATGGATGGTGAAGTAGTCCACCCCCTGCTCGCACTGCTCGATGAGGGTGTCGCGGTAGATTTCCCAGGTCAGGTCTTCCACCTTGCCGTTCACCTTCTCCAGTGCCTGATAGATGGGCACGGTACCCACCGGCACCGGACAGTTGCGCACAATCCATTCGCGGGTTTCGTGGATATTGGCCCCCGTCGACAGGTCCATCAGCGTGTCGCCGCCCCATTTGCAGCTCCACACCGCCTTGTCCACTTCCTCGTCGATGCTTGAAGTAGTGGCCGAGTTACCGATGTTGGTATTGATTTTCACCAGGAAGTTGCGGCCGATAATCATCGGTTCCGATTCCGGGTGGTTGATGTTGGCAGGCAGTACGGCACGTCCGGCAGCAATCTCGTCGCGCACGAATTCCGGCGTGATGTAGGTGTCGATGCCCAGCTCCTTGCAGTTCATGTTCTCACGGATGGCTACGTACTCCATTTCCGGTGTCACGATGCCCTGTTTGGCGTAGTACATCTGCGTACAGCAGTGGCCTTCCTTGGCACGGTAAGGCAGGGCGATGTGTTCAAAGCGCAGGTGGTCGAGCGAGTGGTCGTCACGGCGCATCTTGCCATATTCCGAGGTGATGGACGGCAACTGTTCCACATCGCCGCGTGAGGTAATCCAGCTCTCACGCATGCGCGGCAGTCCTTTCTTCAGGTCGATTTCAATGTTCGGGTCGCTGAACGGGCCGCTCGTGTCGTACACGTACACCGGTGCATTAGGTGTCATTACCTTCTTGCCGTCTACTACGGTCACCGTCGGGGTGAGGTTCACTTTCTGCATGCCTACCTTTACAAAGGGGAAAAGGGTGCCCTGCATGTAGGCTTTCTCTGCATGGGCGTATGCTTTTTGGTCTTTTTCTTTTTCCATATAAATCGGGGTTTGTTTGCGGGTAGGGAACAGTCCCTACCGGTTGAGAAAATCAGGATTTATTCATTCAAGAAAGAAGTGAGGGGAGAGGAGGCAGATGCCACGAGGTTATCGGCCTGAATACCCAGTCCGGCTTCGTAGGCACGGCGTCCGGCAATGACAGCTTCCTTGAAGGCTACGGCCATTTCCACCGGATTTCCGGCTACGGCGATGGCGGTATTTACCAGGCAGGCAGCGGCACCCATTTCCATGGCTTCAGCGGCATGGCTCGGTGCACCGATGCCGGCATCCACTACCACCGGCACGTTGCTCTGCTCGATGATGATGCGCAGGAAGTCGCGTGTCTGCAATCCCTTGTTCGTACCGATGGGGGCAGCCAGTGGCATCACGGTAGCTGCTCCGGCTTCTTCCAGACGCTTGCACAGGGTCGGGTCGGCCTGGCAGTAAGGCAATACCACGAATCCCAGTTTCACCAGCTCTTCCGTCGCCTTCAGGGTCTCGGTAGAATCCGGCAACAGGTAGCGCGGGTCGGGATGGATTTCCAGTTTCAGCCAGTTGGTGCCGAAGGCTTCGCGGGCCATCTGTGCGGCGAACACGGCTTCTTCTGCGGTGCGCACGCCCGAGGTGTTCGGGAGCAACTGGATATGGGGGTGGATGATATGCTTCAGCATGTCGTCTTCCTTGTTGTCAAGTTCGATACGTTTCATGGCTACGGTCACCATTTCTGTGCCGGAAGCCAGGATGGCTTCTTCCATGAGTTGGTTGGAGTTGAATTTTCCTGTTCCTAAGAATAGGCGGGATTCGAATTCTTTTCCCGCAATGATTAGTTTTTCCATTGTTTTATCTATTTTGTTTATTGTTTGCTCTTGTTCTTACTTTTTCTTTTGGCTTGCTCTTACTTTTTCTTTTTGGCGGCAAAAAGAAAAAGGTAACAAAAAGAAAAACCGCCGTCTGCAGTTTCGGACCGGCTGCGAAGCTCCGCTCGTCGGAAGCGCAGGAACTCGCTTCGCTCAAACAGCCTGCGCTTCTTTTCGCCGTGCTCTGCTTCTCCGCTTTTCGGTCCGAAACTGAGGACGGGATTTTTTGTGCTGGCTGGTCGCTCTTCGCCTTTGGCGAAATCGCTGTGGGGAGTTTTTGCTTCTTTATTCTTTAATCCGTTTTTTTGTTTTGGGGCTTCCTTTGGGGCGAAATCGCTTCGGAGCTTCGTTCTTTTTTTGGTTCCTTTACTCGTTATTCTTTGTGGTAAAGTAGGAATTTCTTTACCGGCAAAGGTGAGTTGGAGTTTGTGATGAAATTCTGAAAATAAGAGGATTTGAAAAATATGTTTCTTTTGTTCTTCTGTCTAAAAATGAACACATCCACAAATTTTTCGTTTCCCGTTTTTCATTCTTCATTATTCATTCTTAATTGACTTACGATTTTTTTCGTTTCTTCCACCGGGTTCGCTGCCCGCAGGATGGTGCCGCTCAGGGCAATGCCCGTCACGCCGGTCTGCATAATGGCAGGGATGTCTTCCAGGGTGATGCCGCCGATGGCTACGATGGGCAGGTGGATGTCTTCCGCCTTCATCTGCTGTACGATGGAACGGTAGCCCTCCAGTCCGAGGATGGGGCTGAGTTTTTCTTTTGTGGTGGTGAAGCGGAACGGTCCGCAACCGATGTAGTCGGCTCCGGCTTCATAGTGTGCCTGTACGTCGTCGAACGTGTTGGCCGTACCTCCGATGAGGAAGTCCTTTCCAAGGATTTTTCGTGCTTCGGCTATCGGCATGTCGTTTTTGCCCAGGTGCACTCCGTCGGCCTTCAGCTTGCGCACCAGTTCCACCCGGTCGTCGATGAGGAAAGTGGCTCCGTACGTGCGGCACAGTTTCTGTACCTCTACGGCCACCGCTTCCGTCTCCTCGTCCGAGGCGTGCTTCATGCGCAACTGTACCCAGCGGCATCCCCCTTCGAGGGCCATCCGGGCCGAGTCGAGATACGAATACGTGTCGGTGAAATGTGTGATGAACTGCAACTTGAAATGATTCATGTCCATGGCCTTATCCTCCACAAGCTGCTTTGATGATGACCAGACTGTCGCCCTCGTTCAGGACGGTGTTTTCCCATTCCGCACGCGGAACCATGCGGTTGTGCAGCGCGATGGCCACTCCCTGCTTCGGAAGTTCCAGCTGCTGTGCCAGTGCGGCAATTGTATAACCTTGTGTAAGTTCCGTCTCTTTGTTGTTTACCAATAGTTTCATAAGCATACTGTTTTAGGGTGTAAACCAAAGAGAGCATCCCGCGGACGGGGAAAGGAAATAGATGTCAGAATCAACAATCCCTTCGTCGGTATTAACCGCATCAGGTTCGTAGGGTATAATCTCAGCCCGGACACATCCGTGGGGCACCCCTTTGTTTACTTTCCGGCAAAGATAACGAAAACTTTGGAACGGCGAACGGCTGCCGTTCCTTTTTTATCTTTTTTTGCAGGCTGTGTCTATTCGTCTCTGAACAGCTGTACTTTCACGCCGAACGACAGGCGCAGGATGTCGCGCATGGAGAGACTTTTGTTGGTTACCTTGCTGATGAGATACAGCTCGCAGGTACTCAGTTCATAGAACAGGGAGACGTGGCGCACCAAGTCGTGGTGGGGACTGAACCCGAACCGCTGTCCCACGAAGATATAGGGGCGCATCTTGGTACTGAAGTTATAGTATTTGTTGGGATAGCGTCCCGGTTCCTTCTTCCAGAACTCGTCGCCCGCAATGGTGGTGATGTACAGACCGCAGTAGAAGGGTTCGGCCATCCAGTGCTCCTTGAAGCAGATGCTCCAGGGAATGTAGTTTTGCTTCACGGTAAATGTGAGACGGAATTTCTCGGCATACTTGGCCGGAAGGAAACCTACCAGGAAGTCCGTTTCCCACTGGCAGCGGCGTCCGTAATCCCAGCCCACGCCCACTGAGTTGAGTCCCATTCCTCCGGCGTACTGCCATTTCAGGTGAGTGGGCTTCAGGCGTTCCCACCGTTCATCATAACGCAGGTGCTCGCGCTTGTCCCAGCGACGTTCCTTTACGGGCGGAGCGATACTGTCGTTTTGTGCGCAAAGGGGCAGGAGCGTCATTCCGGCCATTCCTCCTGCCAGCAGCAGTTTAAAAATTGACCACTTCATAGGTATAGCCGTTTGAGTTGAGGGTGAAAAACAGATAAGAGCGCTTCTTGGCGCAGGTACATTCGTAGTACTTGATACCGTCGTCGAAGAACTCGTCTACACTGATATTGTGCCCGTGACCGTAGACACAGAACTGCAGGTCGGGCATTTCCCGGAGATAATACTGAAAATACTCGGCGATGTTGTTGTTGAACTGTTCGGAGAAGGGACCTGCATGCATGGCCACCACGGTTTTTTCCACTCCTTCGGGCACGTGGTTACCTTCTTCGCGGATAAACTGGATATTGGGTACCGCCGACGAGTAGTCGAACTCTAGGGCATTGGTGTTCAGGCACAGAAAACGCACGTTACCGGCAGTAAAGGCGAAATCTTCCGTGCCGAATATCTTGCGGAACACATCGAGTCCCGTAGCCAGGCAATCATGGTTGCCCAGCAGGCAGACAAAAGGCACCTTCAGTCCGCTGAGAATGTCGCGCTGTTTCTCAAATTCCAGTTTCAGACCGAAGTCGGACATGTCGCCCGTGTGAAGCACGAAATCCAGGTCGTTGCGCCGGTTCAGGGCCTCCACGGCATCTTCCGTCTCGTCGTACCAGCGCTGTGTGTCACTGATTACGGCAAACCGGATTTCCTCTTTCCCGTAAGTAGCGGTTTCAATCCGTTCGATGTTCCGGCGGTTTACGTCCGTTTCCCCGTCAATGTCGAGGTCGTACGGGTGATATTCAATCATGTCGCATCCGCCCAGCAGCAAAACTCCCAGGTAGAAACACACCTGTGCGATGTCGGAGCGGAAACGACGGAAATGCGTAAAAAGAATGTGCATAAGCAAGTTGTTTTGTTTATGCAAAGGTACGGTACAAATATCAATCGTACGTTTTTCGGAATGTCGGATTTTCTGTCTTAAAAGTCGGAAAATGAATTATTCCGGATAAATCTCGTGTGGAGAAGGAAGCTGTTTCCATCCTTCGCCGAAGGTGTCGTACGCATCCGTCACCACCACAAACGCCCTCGGGTCGGCCTCCTTGATTTTCAGTTTCACACCCTGCACCTCCTGGTAGCTCACCACGAGGAAAATCATCTCCTTGTCCTTGCCCGTGTAGAGTCCCGAACTCTTGATGCATGTAGCCGTGCGGTCTAAATCTTTCAGAATATACTGGTGAAGCGGCTGCAACTCATGGTCGCTGATGACGAAAATCAGCTTGTCGTTCTTCGCCCCGTTAATCATGTAGGCAATGACCCGCGAGATGATGAAGATGGAAATGAGCGAATAGAACGACAGATGCCACGAAGGCTGTGTAGAGTCGCTCGCCGTACCCAGTCCGAAACCGATAACCACCAGTCCGAAGCACACTACGGCCCCGTCCACCAGCAGGATAGCCCGTGAGAAACGGATGTGCGCATATTTCTGTAGCAGCATCCCCACGATGTCACTTCCGCCCGTGGTAGCCTGACTGCGTATTACGATGCCCGTACCCACACCGATGATCACTGCCCCGATGATGCACGTCAGCATCAGGTGGTCCGTCATGTTCATGCTGCCTCCCAGCAGTTGTGCCGGGTCCAGACTCTCCAGTGCTTCGCGGGTAGGGTAGACCAGCCGCGACATGGTGTTCATCAGCAACGGAGTAAGCAGGGCCGCCACAATGGTACGTATCCCTAACTTCGCCCCCAACAACAGCACCGACAGGATGAGCAGCGGAATGTCGAACATATAGCCGAACGTACCCACCTGGATAGACGGGAACAGGTTGTGGAGCACGATGCTGGCCCCGTACACTCCTCCGGGCACAATGTTATAGGGATTGATAAAGAATACGAATCCGGCCGCCAGGATGGTACATCCCACCACGATGCTGGCCCACGCATAGAGAGTCTGTTTCATACTTGTTTCTTATTTTTATGCGACAAATATACAGAATTCTTTCTTTCACCCATTAGAAAGCGGCCGGAAAAATCCCGCAAAATCCCAATTTTTAGGTATTTCAAATCCGCCCCGGATGCCGTTTCTTTGCGATGTCAAATCAAACATGTAGAAAATGAAGAAAACTGGTATTTTTTATGGTTCTACCACAGGCACCACCGAGTCTGTGGCCCGCTTGATAGCGGAAAAGCTGGGAGTATCTCCGGCAGACGTACACGATGTGAGCAAGCTGGATACTGCCCTGGCAGAGAGTTACGAAGCCCTGATTCTAGGTACCTCCACTTGGGGCGACGGAGAGTTGCAGGACGACTGGTACGACGGCATCAAGGTGTTGAAAAACGCCAACCTCTCCGGCAAGACCATCGCCCTCTTCGGTTGCGGCGATTCCGAATCCTATTCCGATACCTTCTGCGACGGTATGGGTATCCTCTTTGAAGACCTGAAAGACAGCGGATGCACCTTCGTGGGAGCTGTGCCCGACAGCGATTACACCTACGCATCTTCCGTGGCCGCAGCCGACGGAAAATTCGTGGGACTGGCTCTCGATGACGTGAACGAAAGCGACCGGACCGATGCCCGCGTGTCGGCCTGGACAGAGATGCTCAAAGCCGATCTGGCCTGATTCCTTCCGACCTCATTTCTCTATCTTCTAAATCCGTAGCCCATGATGACTCCCGATATCAATCCCGTAGAACTGAAAGTCTTTCTCAACCACATCTATGAGCTGAAGAAAGGCGTGCGTCAGATGGTGTTGTACACCACGAACAAGCGATATGAAGACTTTGCCGTGAAACGTCTGCGAAGCCAGCGCATCAAGTTTGTGATTCAGCCGGTGGACGACGAGCGCATCAATCTCTTCTTCGGCAAGGCGGAATGCATTGAAGCCATCCGCATGATGGTGACACGTCCCCTGAACCTGCTCACTCCGGAAGAAGATTTCATATTGGGAGCCATGCTGGGTTATGACATCTGTGCCCAGTGCAAGCGATATTGCACCCGCAAGGCACGAAAAATGGGAGCTTGAAAGGCTCCCATTCTTTTTCAGTTTCCTCTATACGTAGAATATCCGTAAGGCGAAAGCGTGATTGGCACATGGTAGTGATTGCCGTCCTTGATTTCGAACACCACTTCGATGAACGGGTAGAACGAATCCTGCTGCAACCGCTCGAAGTAGGGCGCCACGTGATACGTCAGGCGGTAGATGCCCTTGTGGTCGGTCGTGCTTTCTTCCAGAAAATCTTTCTTGTAGCAATTACAAATATGATGAAAACTTTCTTTTTCTGCAAGCTTATCCACGTGCAGCCCTTCCGATTTTGAGGTTATTAACTAAACTCCTGCCTGCGGTGTGCCGTTTACCTTGTATTTTTGCGCCATGAAATACATTTACCTCCCCATCGGATTCCTGTCGCTGGCACTGGGTGTGGCCGGTATTTTCCTGCCCGTATTGCCCACCACGCCCTTTCTGCTGCTTTCGGCCGCCCTCTTTTTCCGCAGTTCGCCGAGAGCCTACCAGTGGTTGCTGAACCACAAGCTGCTGGGACCTTATATCCGCGATTTTCGTGAGTCGCGCGCCATCCCTCTGCGTGCCAAGATTCTCGCTCTGAGCCTGTTGTGGCTCACCTCCCTGCATTGCATCTTCCTGATGTTCGATGCCCTCTGGCTGAAAGCGATGATGCTTGCCGTAGCCGTGGGAGTGACCCTTTATCTCTGTTCCTTCAAAACCAAACGAAATGACTGATACCCTCTCTTTTTGTGGCCGTGAGGAAGCCATCACCCGCATGAACCGCTTTGGCTGCGAAGGCCGCCCGTTCTTTTTCCTGATAGATTATACCGCCGAGAAATGCCTGGTGGAAGAACCCCACCGTCTGCCTTCTGCGGAACTGCTGTTTGCCTTTCCGGGAGCCACGAACGTGCCGCAAGGAATGTCCGCTACTCCGCGCCCCGTTTCTTTCTGCTGGGAGCCTCATCCGATGAGCTTTGAGGAGTACCGTCGCGGATTCGACATCGTACATTGTCACTTGCATGGCGGCAATTCCTTCCTGGTGAACTACACCTGTGCCACCCCCGTCGATACCGACCTTACTCTGCGGCAGGTGTTCGACCATGCCCGTGCTCCCTACAGACTGTGGGTAAACGACCGCTTTGTGGTGTTCTCGCCCGAAATCTTTGTCCGGATAACCGATGGTTTTATCTATTCCCACCCCATGAAAGGTACGATGGATGCCACGCTGCCTGATGCCCGCGAACGCTTGCTGGCCGACCCGAAAGAAGCGGCCGAACATGCCACCATCACCGACCTCATCCGTAACGACCTGAGCCGTTTCGCCACCGAAGTCACCGTGACCCGCTACCGCTACCTCGACGAATTGTACACACACCGTGGTCCGCTCCTCCAGATGAGTTCCGAAATCCGTGGCCGTCTGCCCGAAGACTATCCTTCACAACTGGGCGACCTGTTTTTCAGTCTCCTGCCGGCAGGTTCCATCACCGGAGCTCCCAAGCCCCGTACCGTGCAGATTATCCGTGAGGCCGAGGCGTACGACCGTGGTTTCTACACCGGCGTGACCGGCTACTTTGACGGCCGCAACCTGGACAGTGCCGTGCTTATCCGTTTTCTGGAACTGCAGCCCGACGGCACGAAGGTGTTCAAGAGTGGGGGAGGCATCACCTTCCGCAGCGAAGCCCGAAATGAATACGAAGAAATGAAACAGAAAGTCTATGTGCCTCTTTATTGAAACCCTCCGCATCGAAGACGGCAAGGTGTGGCATGCCCCGCTGCACGACCGCCGCATGAACGACACGCGCCGTGCTTTCTTCGGTCCCGTGCCCGACCTCCACGTGTGTGACTACCTCCGTCCGGAAGCCCACACCGCACGCACCCGCTGTCGCCTGACCTATGCCCGCGACGTGATTCGCGTGGAATACTTTCCTTACCACGTCCGCCCTGTACATAGTCTGCAACTGGTGGTGCAGGACGACATCGACTACCGCTACAAGCAGGCTGACCGCCGTGTGCTCGACGAAGCCTTTGCCCTGCGCGATACAGCTGACGACGTCCTCATCGTGCGCCACGGACTCCTCACCGATACCTCCATCGCCAACATCGCCCTCTGGGACGGATGCGAGTGGCATACCCCCGCACAGCCTCTGCTGGCCGGAACCCAGCGCCGACACCTGCTCGACACCGGACAGATAAAAGAAACGGATATCCCGGTCGCCTCCCTCGGAAACTACCGGCATATCCGTCTGTTCAATGCCCTGATACCCTTCGGCGAAGTGGAACTCCCCGTCGGTCAGATACGTATGTACTGATTCGCGTGGCCGCTTATTCCACCAGCTCGTAACTGCTGATTTGAATCGGCATGTCGAGGTTGTGGAGCACCTTCTCCAGCATGATACCCTCCAGGTTGTTGTACTCATAGCCGAACGTGGCCCGTATGCCCTGCAAGATAAACTGCGTGGCGCGGTCGAGTGCAATGGGCAGACTGTCGCCCTGCATCAGCGCCCCCGTGATGACACTGGTAAACGTGTCGCCCGTGCCCGGATAGTGCGCCGGCAGATAGGGGCAGGTCACCTTCCAGTAACGGTCGCCAAAGCGGTTGTAGGCATAGACCGACGTAGAACGCGGGTCACCGCTCACCGGTACGCTCGTGGCAATGACGATGGCCGGACCCCGGTCGGAAAGTGTCTTCAGTGCCTGTTTCAGTTCTGCATCCGTGATGTGCTCCTGATACGGCATGTCCAGCAGGTAATACAGCTCCGTCAGGTTGGGCGTGATGACATCTGCCAGGTGAATCAGTTTTTTCATCTCCGTCACCATCTCTTCGGTGATACCCTTATAAAGGTGACCGTTGTCGCCCAGCACCGGGTCTACCACCACCATGTCATTCTCCCCACGGAACTTCAGGATAAACTCCTCCACAATCTGCGCCTGTTGCGGCGAACCCAGATAACCCGTGTAGAAAGTATCGAAGTGCACGTTCATCTTCTCCCAGTTCTCGATGATGCGCTTCATCTCGTCGGTCAGGTCGAGGAACGAGTACGTGGGGTACTGCGTATGTGCGGACAGCACCGCCGTGGGCAGCGGACACACCTGAAAGCCCATGGACGAGAGCACCGGAATGACCGCCATCAGCGACACGTGGCCCACACCCGACAGGTCGTGCACAGCCACCACCTTCTTTACCTGATTTTGCAGGAAAGCCCCCGAACGATGGGGAGTTTCAGCCGGAGCCGCCGGTTTTTTCTTTTTGTACTTCCGTTCTTTCTCCCAGGCCGCCTTCCGTGCCTGGTATGCCTCATATTGTCGTTCAATGTAATTGTCAGCCATAGTCTTGTGAATTTACAATTACAAAGGACGCGACTTTTTGCGGAACGAGCAAACTTTTGCAGGGTTTATTCTGATTCATCCGTCAGTTTCATTTGTCTGGGCAAGAGTGCGGCTGAAATAGTACATGTCTTTCAGTACCTTTCCATCCTCTACAATCGGATGGTCATAGTGGAGGGTAAAAAAGTCGGGCACCGTGTGCGAGTAGACAAACCCGCAGCTCTGATAAAAAGAAATGGTCATACGGCTGTCTCCTGTGCCTACCATCAGCGTGTGACACACATTCTGGTAACGCTGGCAAAGGTATTCCACCATCTGCCGTCCGTATCCTTTCCGCTGCCAGTGTGGAGCTACAGCCAGGTTTTTCAGTTCACGAATTCCTTTCCCTTCATCCGTTACGACGGCTACGGCAACCGGTTCTGTAAGCAGCTTGTCGTACATCACGTATAAGTCGCCCCGTTCCAGGTAACGGTCTATCATGGATTCCTGTTCATCGGCCAAAAGCAAGAGCGGGAGGAAACGTTTCTTGCCAGTTGAAACAAGTTGTATCTGCATGAGATAAATGTTTATGAATTGATTGTAATATGGATTGTAAAGATACGCTTTTCGGTGGATTTTTTTCTGTTTTTTTCCTTTGTCCTTTTTTCTTTTTCTTTCTTAGAAGATGTGGAAAAGGGATGGAAAAACCTCTTTGTGTTTGAAGACGAACGGCCTTGTCTTTTACTTGAAACGCTTTGATGTTTGGGTGTAAACTCTTTGGTGTTTTATGAGTAATGTGCTTGTGTTTATTATTTTTTTGTTTTTTGAAATTCAAAAATCGCTGATGGTGGCCCTTATATAGATTTTATGTTGAATGAAATATTACGTGCATTGAAGGTGCATTAGTCTGATGACACAGAATTAGCGGTTTAAATGTCGGTATAACATAATTTTTTTTACCTTTGCTAACTAACCCACAAAAAACCAAGAATTATGGACATACAAACAATACTATCAAACCTGAAGATTGACCAGTTGAACGCCATGCAGGAGGCTTCCATCGATGCGTGGAAGGAGGGCAGCGATTTGATTCTGCTCTCGCCTACGGGTTCCGGAAAGACGCTGGCCTACCTGCTGCCGCTGGTGAGCTCGCTGAAAAAGGGAGTGGAAGGCGTGCAGGCTGTGGTACTGGTACCTTCGCGCGAGCTGGCTTTGCAGATTGAGCAGGTGTTCAAGGCCATGGCGACCGGCTTTCCGGTGATGAGCTGTTACGGCGGACGTCCGGCCATGGAGGAACACCGCACCATGAAGGGCATTTCGCCGGCGGTGATTATCGGTACGCCGGGACGTATGAACGACCACCTGAACAAGCAGAATTTCGAGGCGGGCACCGTGCGTACGCTGGTCATCGACGAGTTCGACAAGTGTCTGGAATTCGGCTTTCAGGATGAGATGGCCGAGGTCATCGGAAAGTTGCCGGCATTGCGTCGCCGCTTCCTGTTGTCGGCTACCGATGCGGAGGAGATTCCGCGTTTTACGGGCATGAACCGCACGCTGAAACTGGATTTCCTGAATCCGGAAGAAACGGTGTCACAACGCTTGTCGGTATATCGGGTCACTTCGCCGGTGAAGGACAAGCTGGAAACGCTCTACAAACTGCTGTGTACGCTGGGCAACGAATCGACGCTGGTGTTCTGCAACCATCGCGAGAGTGTGGACCGGGTAGGGAAGTACCTGCACTCCATGAAGGTGTATTGCGAGACGTTCCACGGCGGAATGGAGCAGGACGACCGCGAACGGGCGCTGTATAAGTTCCGTAACGGAAGCTGCCACATCTTTATTTCGACCGACCTGGCAGCCCGTGGACTGGATATTCCGGACATCCGCCACGTGGTGCATTATCACTTGCCGGTGGCCGAGGACGGGTTCATTCACCGCAACGGACGTACGGCGCGCTGGGAGGCCGAGGGTAATGCCTTTCTGATTCTGCACGATGAGGAACGTATCCCCGACTATGTGCCCCGTCCGCTGGAAGAGTTTGAACTGCCGGAGCCGACGCCGCAGCCTGCCTTGCCGGAGTTTGTTACCTTATATATAGGGAAGGGCAAGAAAGACAAGATCAACAAGATTGACATCGTGGGCTTTTTGTCGAAGAAAGGAGGACTGGGCCGGGACGATGTGGGACGTGTGGACGTGAAAGACCACTATGCGTTTGCGGCAATTTCTCGGAAAAAGGCAAAACAAACGTTAAAACTTATACAAAATGAAAAGATAAAGGGGGTAAAAACTTTGATAGAACTGGCAAAATAATAACTTTGTGTCATGACAGCCTTCCGGCGGTGAAGGCTGTTTCGCATTTTGCTATGACTCGTGAGCATCCCCATGCCATAGCTAACTATTCTCGTGTCAATATGTCACTAAAACAGCGTTTGTGTATATAATTTGAAAGATAAAATTCAATAAGGCTGTAAAATTATCACGAAAACTTTTGGAAGTCTAAAAATAATCACTAAATTCGCAAGTGTTAGCTAAAATGATTGTTTAACCAAAACAAACTTCCAATGAAGAAACATAATTTTAATGCGGGACCGTCTATTTTGCCTCGCGAAGTGATAGAAAAGACAGCTCAGGCTATTCTTGATTATAATGGTTCAGGACTTTCGTTGATGGAAATCAGTCACCGCGCTAAAGACTTCCAGCCGGTGGTAGATGAAGCAGTGGCACTGTTCAAGGAATTGCTGAACATTCCGGAAGGATACTCGGTATTGTTCCTGGGTGGAGGTGCAAGCATGGAGTTCTGTATGGTTCCCTATAATTTCCTGGAAAAGAAGGCGGCTTACCTGAATACGGGTACTTGGGCCAAGAAAGCGCTGAAAGAAGCGAAAGCATTCGGCGAAACAGTAGAGGTGGCTTCTTCTGAAAAAGAAGGCTACACTTATATCCCGAAAGATTATGAAGTGCCGGCCGACGTGGATTATTTCCATATCACGACCAACAATACCATCTACGGTACGGAATTGCATGCCGACCTGGATGTCAATGTGCCGATGGTGGCCGATATGTCTTCGGACATTTTCTCTCGTCCGGTAGACGTTTCCAAATATATCTGTATTTACGGAGGTGCACAGAAGAACCTGGCTCCTGCAGGTGTGACTTTCGTTATCGTGAAGAATGATGCGCTGGGTAAGGTTTCCCGTCACATCCCGACCATGCTGAATTATCAGACACACGTGGACAAGGGTTCTATGTTCAATACTCCGCCGGTAGTGCCTATTTATGCGGCTCTCCAGACTTTGCGCTGGATCAAGGCACAGGGTGGCGTGGAAGAAATGCAGCGCCGTGCCAAGCAGCGTGCCGACATGCTGTATGCCGAAATTGACCGCAACAAGCTGTTCCGTGGCACCGTAACGGCCAAGGAAGACCGTTCTTACATGAACATCTGTTTCGTCATGGCCGATGAATACAAAGACCTGGAAGCCGACTTCCTGAAGTTCGCTACCGAAAAAGGTATGGTGGGCATCAAGGGCCACCGTTCTGTGGGTGGTTTCCGTGCTTCTTGCTACAATGCCATGCCGGTAGAAAGTGTGCAGGCACTGATTGACTGCATGCAGGAATTTGAGAAAATGCATTAATTGTTGTTATACCCGAAGATAAGGGCGTGGAATTTCGATAACACGTCCTTGTTTTCTTTTTAAAATCAAGTATTATGAAAGTATTGGTTGCGACAGAGAAACCGTTTGCTAAAGTAGCTATCGACGGTATTCGGAAAGAGATAGAAGCTGCGGGCTATGAACTGGCTTTGCTGGAGAAATATACAGAAAAACAGCAGTTGCTCGATGCAGTGAAGGATGCGAATGCAGTGATTATCCGAAGTGATATCATTGACAAGGAAGTGCTGGATGCGGCAAAGGAACTGAAAATCGTGGTACGTGCCGGTGCGGGATATGACAATGTGGACCTGGAGGCAGCTACGGCTCACGGGGTTTGCGTGATGAATACGCCGGGACAGAACTCGAATGCGGTGGCCGAACTGGCTTTTGGTATGATGATTATGGCGGTTCGTAATTTCTACGACGGTAAATCGGGTACGGAACTGATGGGTAAGAAACTGGGTATCCATGCATACGGTAACGTAGGGCGCAATGTGGCTCGTATTGCAAAGGGCATCGGTATGGACATTTATGCCTACGATGCATATTGTCCGAAGGAAGCCATGGTGGCCGACGGTGTGAAACCGGTAGATTCTGCAGAAGAACTGTATGCTACTTGCAACGTGGTGTCATTGCACATTCCGGCTACTGCCGAAACCAAGAACTCCATTGATTATGATTTGGTGAACCGTATGCCGAAAAACGGTTTGCTGGTGAATACTGCCCGTAAGGAAGTGATTAATGAAGTGGATTTGCTTCGCCTGATGAGTGACCGTCCGGACTTGAAGTATGTGACCGACATCATGCCGGCTCATCACGATGAGTTTGCCGATCATTTCCCGGGACGTTATTTCTCTACTCCGAAGAAGATGGGTGCACAGACGGCTGAGGCAAATATCAATGCCGGTATTGCTGCGGCCCGTCAGATTGTGGGCTTCCTGAAAGATGGTTGTGAGAAATTCCGTGTAAACAAGAAATAACTTCTGATTCCCCCAAGCATTATGGCAATAGTTAAACCTTTCAAGGGTGTTCGTCCGCCGCAGGACTTGGTGGAGCAGGTGGCTTCCCGCCCTTACGACGTGTTAAACTCGGCTGAGGCCCGCGAAGAGGCGAAAGGCAACGAGAAATCTTTGTATCACATCATCAAGCCGGAGATTGACTTTCCGGAGGGTACGGATGAGCACGATCCGCGTGTGTACGACAAGGCGGTAGCAAACTTCCGGATGTTCCAGGAAAAGGGCTGGCTGGTGCAGGACGACAAACCGTGTTACTATATTTATGCCCAGACCATGAACGGCAAGACGCAGTATGGACTGGTGGTAGGAGCTTACGTGCCCGACTACATGAACGGGGTGATCAAGAAGCATGAGCTGACGCGCCGTGACAAGGAGGAGGACCGCATGAAGCATGTACGGGTGAACAATGCGAACATCGAACCGGTGTTCTTTGCTTATCCGGAAAATAAGACGCTGGATGCCGTAGTGGCGAAATATACGGCTCAGAAGCCGGTGTACGACTTTGTGGCACCGGATGACGGCTTCGGCCATCAGTTCTGGGTGATTGACGACGACAAGGACATTGAGGCAGTGACAGAGGCGTTCAAGGAAATGCCTTCGCTTTACATTGCCGACGGTCATCATCGTAGTGCGGCAGCAGCACTGGTGGGTGCTGAAAAGGCGGCTCAGAATCCGAACCATCGGGGCGATGAGGAATACAACTACTTCATGGCGGTGTGTTTCCCGGCCGAGCAACTCACAATCATCGACTACAACCGGGTGGTGAAGGATTTGAACGGACTGACTCCGCAGGCGTTCCTGGAAGCGCTGAAGAAGAACTTCGTAGTGGAAGAAACGGGTACGGATATCTACAAGCCGGCAGCCTTGCACAACTTCTCGCTTTACCTGGAGGGCAAATGGTACAGTCTGACAGCCAAACCGGGCACTTATGACGATAACGACCCGATTGGGGTGCTGGATGTCACGATTTCTTCCAACCTGATTCTGGACGAGATTCTCGGCATCAAGGACCTGCGTTCGGACAAGCGTATCGACTTCGTGGGCGGTATCCGCGGACTGGGTGAACTGAAGAAACGGGTGGACAGCGGCGAAATGAAGATGGCGCTGGCACTCTATCCGGTTTCCATGAAGCAGCTGATGGACATTGCCGATACGGGCAACATCATGCCGCCGAAAACCACGTGGTTTGAACCGAAACTGCGTTCGGGACTGGTGATTCACAAATTGGAATAAGATTTTTCTTCTGAACGATACAGGGCCTTCTCAAAGTTGCATTTGGGAGGGCCTTTTTTGTGGATATACTTGCGGGACGGACGGCGGGAAGCAAGCTGAAAAGAAAACGCACTTACGTGTTCAGCTAAACGTAAGTGCGTTTTCTTTAAAACTCTTCGGTGTTTGAGTTGGAACGCAAGTGCGTTTGGTTCGAAACGTAAGTGCGTTTTTCCAGTGAAATATCTTATTTCGGCAAGGTCACGGGGAAGAGGTCGTTCGGGCGGTGTTCGCGCAGAATTACCTGCTTCATCTGGTTTACGAGGTCCGGATGCTGGGCAGCCACGTCGTGGTCCTCATGGATGTCTTCTGCCAGGTTGTAGAGGTGAGGAACACCCTTCTTTACCACCATTTTCCAGTCGCCCATGCGGAGACCAATCTGGTCGGTTTCATGGAACTCCCAGTAGAGGAAGTCGTGTGCCTTCTGTGCTTCGTCATTTCCCAACAGGGTAGGAGCGAAAGAGATGCCGTCGAAGCAGTCGCCTTCCAGTTTCTTGTTCAGGTATTTCTTGGGGAAACGCTTGTCGCCCACCAGTTCGCAGAAGGTCGGCATGATGTCGTAGAAAGCCAGCTGATGGTCGTTTACCTCACCGGCTTTCACCTTTCCCGGCCAGCGTACGATGAACGGGATGCGGATACCTCCTTCGTAGCACTGGCGTTTCAGGCCGCGCAACTTGCCGTCGCGTCCGAAGAATGTCGGGTCGGCACCGCCTTCTTCGTGAGGACCGTTGTCACTGCTGAAGATGACGATGGTATTCTCGTCGAGCCCTTTTTCTTTCAGCTTGGCCAGGATTTCGCCCACGTAGGCATCCAGTCGGCTGATCATGCCGGCAAACTGGGCATGTGTGTGCACGCTCTCGTTGTAGCGGGAACCTGCATCTCCGCCCCAGGTCTTGTCTTCAAAGAACTGTTTCTTGTATTTCTTCAGGATGGAGTCGTTGGGCTGTACCAGTTCGGCATGCGGCAGGGTGTACGTCAGGAAGCCGTAGAAAGGCTGTTTGCCGTCCTGCTTGTCGAGCCATTCCAGTGCCTTCTGGTGAATCAGGTCGGCCGAATACTGCGTACGTTTGAAATAGTCTTCGCCGCTCATCGGGTAGCGGATGTTGTCTTCCAGAATCACACGGCTGACGGCCGTATCACCTGCGGCACGGCTGTAGGAGTTCAGGAAGTTCGGGTAGTAGAGGTGCGCCTGAAACTGGCACATGTAGCCGAAGTATTCGTCCACGCCCCGCTTGTCGGGAGTAGAGGTCGAACCCTCGTAGCCGCCCGCCCATTTGCCGAACATGCCGGTGGTATAGCCGTTTTTCTTCATGATTTCCGGCAGGATGATGTGCTGCGGGTCATACGGCTCCTGTCCGGTCACAGCATATTCCTTGTTCTGTCCGTACCACACCTCGCCCAGCCAGTATTCCTTGTTGCCTCTCACGTGTCCGTGTCCGCTGTGCTGTCCGGTCATGATGGTGGCACGCGACGGGGCACTGACGGGGCTTCCGGCGTATGCCTGCGTAAATCGCATGCCCTCCTGTGCCATCTGGTCGATGCAAGGTGTCTGGATGAAAGGCTGACCGTAGCATCCCAGGTCGCCGTATCCCATGTCGTCGCAGAGAATGAACAAAATATTGGGTTTTTCAGAATCGGGGGTTGCAGCTTGTGCATGAGGTGCAGCCACGGCAACCAGTCCCATACAGTAGGTTAGTTTTTGTAATTTTTTCATGCCATTAGTTTCTTAAGGGATTAATGCAGGAGCAAAGATACGCTTTCCGGTTTTAAAAATGCGAGAAAAATCATTAAATTTGCCACCTGAAAGAATAAAAAACGATGCAAGAAGATACCTATAAGACCATTCAGGAAAGCGCGGAAGCCATCTATACCGAGAAGCGCAGCAAGTTCATTGCCATTGCGCTGCCGGTGCGTACGCTCTCCGAAGTGAAGTCCCTTCTGGAAGAGTACCAGAAGAAATATTACGATGCCCGCCACGTGTGTTATGCCTATATGCTGGGTGCGGAACGGAAGGATTTCCGGGCCAATGACAACGGGGAGCCTTCGGGCACGGCCGGAAAGCCCATCCTCGGACAGATTAACTCGCGCGAACTGACCGATGTGCTGGTCATCGTGGTGCGTTATTTCGGCGGCATCAAGCTGGGGACGAGCGGTCTGATTGTGGCCTACCGCATGGCGGCTTCGCTGGCATTGGATGAAGCCCCGGTCATCGAGAAGACGGTGGACGAAGACGTGGCCGTGGCATTCGAATATCCTTTCATGAACGACATCATGCGCATCGTCAAGGAAGAGTCGCCCGAGATACTGGAACAGTCGTACGACATGGACTGCCTGATGCGTCTGCGCATCCGCAAGTCGATGATGGGAAAGTTGCGTGCGCGACTGGAAAAAGTGGAGACGGCCCGTATCCTGGACGAGTAATTGGAGAAAGAGCCGGAAGTCGTGCTTTCTTTACAGAAAGTCGCTGATTTTTTGCATTTTCCTGCGGTTTTTTAGCAAAAATTATTATCTTTGTTCCAACCTTATAACCCTTCATTATGAAACGACTGACAGGCTTAATATGCTTCTTGTGTCTCCTTTGCGGTTGCCGGGAGGAAGCAGGCCGTGGGGTGGAACAACCGATGTCGCAACCCATCGTGTCGGAGACGGCATCTCCCGACAGCATGGAGGTGGAAGATATTCTGCCGTTTGAGCGTAAACCGCTGACCGCTGCCGACATCATCTTGGCGAAGGAACTTCTTTTTGACAAATACACCTTGAAGGATGAGTATCCGTATAAGGACACCGTCCGTTCATTCAAATGGGATGCCATACGCAAATGCCTGGCCTTTATCGAGAATCTTCAGTACGATGCCAACCGCTGGGCGATATTCCAGAATTACAAGAATGTGAACCGTGAAGCTCCGCTGGTGCGGAAATACACGCAGAATGTGTACCGGCGCATTGCCGATACGCTGGGAGTGGAACGCTATCAGTCGGTGCCGCTGTATCTTCCTTCGGATACGCTGGTGCCCGAACGCTACGGACGCGACGGGGCGCTGGTGTCTTTCCTGGGCGAGACGGGCAGCTTCTATCGTGTGTCACCGGTCTCCATTGAGGGAGAATGGTGGGTGCCGCGCCGCTATGTCAAACTTTTGTCCGACAGCACGCAGTTTAACCATGTGGTAGTGGTGGACCGGGGCGACCAGAACATTGCCACGCTGGAACGTCTGGAAGAAGGTACCTGGGCCATCCGCAGCATGAATCCGGCCACTACGGGCATGCACCGTCCGCCGTACGCGCAGGAAACCCCGCTCGGCATGTTTGTGGTGCAGCAGAAAAAGTCGCGCATGGTGTTCCTGAAAGACGGCTCTGCAGCCACCGGAGGCTATGCACCGTATGCCAGCCGCTTCACCAACGGAGCCTATATTCACGGGGTGCCGGTCAACGTGCCTCGCACGGCGATGATTGAATACAGCTGGTCGTTGGGCACCACGCCCCGTTCGCACATGTGTGTGCGCAATGCCACCTCGCATGCCAAGTTTGTGTACGACTGGGCACCGACAGAACGGTCACTGGTGATTGTAATCGAGTGATTTCTATAAAATTAACTCTCTTTACGGAAGAAGAAGGGCGGAAAATCCGTAACTTTGCGGCCGAATATTTTTCAGGTCGTAAAAAGTCATGCAAAATCATATCATCAAATTTTTTCTTTCTGCCATGTTCCTGTCTTTCCCCTGTGCGTATTTCACGGCGGAAGGAGAGTCTGTTCCTGCTGAATCCCCCGCAGCAGCGGTCAAGGCGGCCGATGAGGTCGTGTCGCTCTACCATTCCATGCAGCTGGAGGGGGTGGTCAACTGGCGGGCCTTCAAGCAGGCGGTGACGGGATATAACCGCATCAAGAACCGCAAACGCGATGTACTGACCCTGATTGACTTTTCCAAGCCTTCCACGGAAAAGCGCCTGTACGTGTTCGACATGAAGCACCGCCGGATGCTGTATTCCTCGGTAGTGTCGCACGGAAAGAACAGCGGTGGAAACTATGCTACCTCTTTTTCCAACGAATACGGCTCCTACAAGAGCTCACTGGGTTTTTACCTGACGGCTTCCACCTATCAGGGACGAAACGGCTATTCGCTCATTCTCGACGGGCTGGAGAAAGGGATTAACGACCGGGCCCGCGAACGTGCCATTGTGGTGCACGGGGCCGCCTATGCAGACCCCTCCGTGGCCAGTCGTGGCGGACGGTTGGGACGGAGTTTCGGATGTCCGGCACTGCCTACTTCCGTGTCGCGCCCCATTATAGATGCGATAAAAGGGGGCAGCGTCATGTATATCTATGCCGAAACCCCCTCTTACTTAGCTCAAAGTTTTATTCTCGATACATCGGATGATGTCATCGTAAATCAATGATTTCTGCTTCGGGATACTTGCTTTTGTCGAAACGGAACACCGCGTCGGGCAGATTCACTCCCGTGCGGTACGACGAAATCTGAAACTCTTGTTTCTCTCCGTTCTGCAACTGGATGGCAATGTACACGGGCGAGCTGTTTTCCTTCACGTTCAGTGTGATGCTTTTAATGTCCTGCGAGGTTTTCGGGGTCAGGATAATTTCATGTCCCCGCTTTCCCTGACGGGTCTTTTCGCCCACGTAGCGGTAGTTGAAGCCCTTCTTGTAGGCCGTCAGCAATGCATACGGGTTGACGCTCTGTATTTCCTCCGGAGTGGGGGATGACACGTTCACCTCTTCATTCTGCTCTACGTAGCTCCACTGTGTCTTTCCGTCGAACCAGGTCTTGATGCCTCCGCTCTCCAGACAGAACTTGTTGCCTTTCAGCAACAGCTTTCCTTGTTGTGTACCTCCAAAAGTCAGACTGATGCCGCCGGCTTTCCGGTAGCTGTCCGTCATCTTGCTTAATATGCTTTCAGCTTTTGCATCCTGTTGGGCCACAGCCTGACACAAGGCGACTCCCATCAGCAGGACGAGAAGAAAAATCTTTTTCATACCTGTCACAATCGTTTTTAGGGGTTAGAGGGCAGCCCGTTTAATCCTTCAGGCTGCTCATTCTCATTTGTAAATCGTTTTCATCCAGACAAAGCACGTCGCGCGCCTTGCTACCGTTGGCCGGACCTACGATGCCCGCCTTTTCCAACTGGTCCATGATACGTCCTGCACGGTTGTAGCCGATCGAGAATTTACGCTGAATCAGCGAAGTGGAACCCTGCTGGTGGTAGATGACCAGACGAGCCGCTTCTTCAAAGAGCGGGTCCAGACGGTTCATGTCCACGTCGGCTGCACTGCTGGGTTCTGCATTCTCATCCACGTATTCCGGCAGCATGAAGGCCGTAGGATAACCCTGCTGCTTGCCGATGAATTCCGCGATGCGCTCCACTTCCGGCGTATCGACAAACGCACACTGCACGCGCACGGGGTCGTTTCCTTGCAGGTACAGCATGTCACCCTTACCGATGAGCTGCTGGGCACCCGGACGGTCCAGAATGGTGCGTGAGTCCATCATGGAAGCCACACGGAAAGCCACACGTGCCGGGAAGTTGGCCTTGATGGTACCCGTAATGATGTTCGTGGTCGGACGCTGGGTAGCGATGATGGCGTGGATACCCACCGCACGGGCCAGCTGGGCAATACGGCAGATAGGCAGTTCCACCTCCTTGCCGGCTGTCATAATCAGGTCGCCGAACTCATCAATGATGATGACGATGTAAGGCAGGAAGCGGTGACCGTTCTCCGGATTCAGCTGGCGGTTGATAAACTTCGCGTTATATTCCTTGATGTTACGGCATCCCGCGTTCTGCAAGAGCTTGTAACGGTTGTCCATTTCCACACACAGCGAGTTCAGTGTCTGTACCACCTTCGTCACGTCGGTGATGATGGCATCCTCTCCGTCGGGCAACTTGGCCAGGAAATGGCGCTCAATCGGCGCATAGATGGCAAATTCCACCTTCTTCGGGTCGATGATGACGAACTTCAGTTCACTGGGATGCTTCTTGTAGAGCAGGGAAGTCACGATGGCATTCAGTCCCACAGACTTACCTTGACCTGTCGCACCGGCCACCAGCATGTGGGGCGCCTTGGCCAGATCCACCATGAACACCTCGTTGGTAATGGTCTTTCCGAGTGCCACCGGCAGGTCGAACGTGGTTTCCTGGAACTTCTTGCTGGTCAGGATAGAACTCATGGGTACGATGTGCGGGTTCGCGTTCGGCACTTCGATACCGATGGTACCCTTGCCCGGAATCGGTGCGATGATACGGATACCCAGTGCCGAAAGACTCAGAGCGATGTCGTCTTCCAGGTTACGGATTTTCGAGATACGTACCCCTTCTGCCGGTGTAATCTCATATAAGGTAATAGTCGGACCCACACTGGCCTTGATGGAACTGATTTCAATGCCGAAGCTGCGCAGCACCTTGATGATGCGGTTCTTGTTGGCATTCTGTTCCTCCATATCGATGTCCGGATCGTCGTTCTGATATGTATTCAGCAAGTCGAGGGTAGGGAAGCGGTAAAACTCCAGGTCCAGACGCGGGTTGTACGGTTGCGACACGTCTCCACGGTAAGCCTGATCCTCTTCCTTGGTATCGTTGCTGACCTCAAATGCCGGCTCCTCTTCTTCCTTGTCGAAGTCTTCCTCCACCAGGGCCGGCTTCACCTCAAAAGGGTGCTTCTTCTCATCCTCTTCCTCGGTATCAAGGGGCAGGTCGATGACGCGTTCCGGTGCCGGTTCCTCTTTCACAATCACCTTCTCCGGTTCCTCCTTTACAGGTTCAGCCGCTTTCTCCGGTTCTTCCTGCGGAGTTTCTTCCTCCTCTTTCTGTTTCGGTTTCCGGTGCGTCCAGCTCTTCCAGAAACTTTCTTTCTTTTCCTTCTTATCCGATTCGTCCTCCGCAACGGTCGCTTCCGCTTCGTCCACTACCGGCTTCCGGAATGTCGGTTCCGGCTGGGGAGTTACTTCCTCTGCCATGGCTGCGTTATTGCCCTTTTGCGGATGAAGTGCCTTTCTCACCACGCCCATGGTCTGTCGGGTCAGTGCCACGCCGAACAGTATGGCCGTAGCCAGCAGCACCAGAATCAATCCCAGTGCACCGATTTGCGAGCGAATCCACAGGCTCACGTTATAGCCATGCAGTCCCCCCGGATAAATATAAGAATCTTCCAGCAGTCCCCCGAATGCAAATCCCAGGGTGATAGAGAGCCACACCATCACCGTGGCACAGCCTAAGAACCAGTAACGGATGCGGAATTCATACGCCTTCATCAGCTTCATGCCGGCCACCACTAAGAAGATGATGATGCAGTAAGCCGAAAACCCGAAGCAGTCGTTAATCAGGTATTGTGCCAGCTGTGCTCCCCGTGCTCCGGCATAGTTCTGTATGCGGTTGCTCGTTTCCAGCAGTTCCGACGGGTTGGGATGCGACAGAATGCTCTGGTCATTTCCTCCCGTAAAGAAGAACGAGCTGAAAGCCAGCAGCAAGTACACGCCAAAGATTACAAAAAGCAGTCCGATGACGAACCCCGTAGTTTCACTTTTAAGAATAGTCCATGTTTTTCCGGCCATGGTTGCCGCTTTTCCACTTTTGCCTGTATCTGTTTTTTTGGTTTGCATGATGATTCGAATTAGCTAAACATACGTGCAAATGTACGAATAAAACTAGAACTGAGAAATTTTTTTTGTACCTTTGCGTCTCAATTAGCATGATTATGGAAGAAAAAAAATCTCAAGTAATATTCGATAAAAATGCGGTCGAGTTCGTGACAGTGGCTGCCGAGTTCTGTGGATTCCTGGAGCGTGTTTCCGATATGCGCTGTCGGGATTTCGTCGACAAGTGCCTGAAACTCCTTCCCCTTTTATACCTGAAGGCTTCGCTGCTGCCTGCTTGCGAGCGGATGGAAGAAGCTGACCCGGAAACCTTCGTGACCGAGACCGATTACGAAGTGCTTCGCGGTTCCATCGCCTCTCTGTTGGGCGAATACGATGACTACCTCGAAGTGTTCCTCGATGACATGGCCTATAGTGATACTCCCATTCATCAGAACATCTCCGAAAGCCTGGCCGACATTTACCAGCCTGTTAAGGATTTTATCTGCGTGTTCCAGTTGGGCCTGAAGCACACCATGAACGATTCTCTGGCCATCTGCCGTGAACTCTTTGCCGAGTTCTGGGGTCAGCGCCTGGTCAATGTGATGCGTGCCCTTCACGATGTGAAGTACCGCCAGCTGGCACACGGCAGCCAGGAGGAGGAAGATTCTGCACTCTACGAAGACAACTGCACCGAAGAAGAACTCTACGAAGGCCTTGACATGGGCGACGACGAATAACCCTAAACCCGTAAACTGAATGGTAGAACTACAGAGTAAAATAGATAAGAAAATCGTTGCGGAGTTACCTAAGGTTTCTTTCCCCGGTCGCATCTTCGTAATCTACACCGAGACCGAAGCCCGCAAGGCCATTGATTACCTCAATACCCATGTACTGGTGGGAGTGGATACCGAAACACGTCCTTCTTTCCGGAAGGGAGCCGTCAACAAGGTGGCCCTCTTGCAGGTCTCTACTTACGACACCTGCTTCCTGTTCCGTCTGAATCACCTCGGGCTGCCGGACTTCCTGGAAGAGTTCCTTCAGAACAACGTGCTCAAGATCGGCCTGTCGCTGAAAGACGATTTTGCCATGCTCCGCCGCCGCAACAAGAAAGACCCGCGCATGGGCAACTGGGTGGAACTGCAGGACTACGTAGCCTCTTTCGGCATCGAAGAAAAGAGCCTCCAGAAAATCTATGCCCTTCTTTTTCAGGAAAAGATTTCCAAGAGCCAGCGCCTGTCCAACTGGGAGGCCGACACCCTGACCGAGGCACAGCAGCTTTATGCCGCCACCGATGCCTGGGCCTGCGTACGCATCTACCAGTACCTGGAAGAACTTCGCCTTTCGGGCAAGTACCGCGTGATACGCACGGAAGCCCCTGAACACATTCTCGAAGATTAATCACTTAAACCATACAAATGAGCTATAAGAAAGTATTTCTCAAACCCGGAAAGGAAGAATCGCTCAAGCGTTTTCATCCCTGGGTCTTTTCCGGCGCCATCGCCCGTGTGGAAGGAGAGCCGGAAGAAGGTGAAGTAGTAGATGTCTACACCTCCAAGAAAGAATTCATTGCCTGCGGACATTTCCAGATTGGCAGCATCGCCGTGCGTGTGCTTTCCTTCCGTCAGGAACCCATCGACCATGCGTTCTGGATACGCCGCCTGCAGGTGGCCAAAGACCTCCGCTGTGCCTTGGGCGTGCTGGGCAATCCTCAGAACAATACTTACCGTCTGGTACACGGCGAGGGCGATAACCTGCCCGGACTGATTATCGACGTGTACGACCATACCGCCGTGATGCAGGCACACTCTGCCGGCATGCACCTCGACCGTATGGCGGTGGCCGAAGCCCTCGAGGAAGTGATGGGCGACGTCATCCAGCACATCTATTATAAATCAGAAACCACGCTGCCCTTCAAGGCCGACCTGCTGGCTACTGAAAACGGCTTCCTTAAAGGCGGAAGTCCGGAGAACGTGGCCATGGAGAACGGACTGAAGTTCCACGTAGACTGGCTCAAGGGACAGAAGACCGGTTTCTTCGTCGACCAGCGTGAGAACCGTGCCCTGCTGGAACGCTATGCCAAGGGCCGTAACGTGCTCAACATGTTCTGCTACACCGGCGGCTTCTCGTTCTATGCCATGAGGGGAGGGGCCAACCTCGTTCACTCGGTAGACAGCTCAGCCAAAGCCATCGACCTGACCAACGAGAACGTATCTCTCAACTTCCCCGGCGATACCCGTCACCAGGCTTTTGCGGAAGATGCCTTCAAGTTCCTCGACCGCATGGGCGACCAGTACGATCTGATTATCCTCGACCCGCCGGCCTTTGCGAAGCATCGCGATGCCCTGCGCAATGCCCTTCGCGGTTACACCAAGCTCAATGCCAAGGCCTTCGAAAAGATACGTCCGGGCGGCATCCTCTTCACCTTCTCCTGTTCGCAGGTGGTGAACAAGCAGGACTTCCGTAACGCCGTGTTTACCGCCGCTGCACAGAGCGGACGCAGCGTGCGCATCCTTCACCAGCTCACCCAGCCGGGCGACCATCCGGTCAACATCTACCATCCGGAAGGCGAATACCTCAAGGGACTGGTGCTTTACGTAGAATAACCCTCCTGAAAAGAGCTAAAATAAAAGAAGCTGTTTCACACCGCCGGAATGTTCCGTGCGTGAAACAGCTTCTTTTTTTAGTAGTGACTATACTTAATATGCATTCTTTTCACCGTGCAGGGCATTGGCCACGGTCTTGTAGATAATGAACAAATCCAGTCCGAAGCTCCAGTGTTCAATGTACCAGATATCTCCGCGCACGCGGCCTTCCATGTCCTTCAGTTCCTTGGTTTCCCCACGGAAGCCCGTCACCTGGCTCCAGCCTGTAATACCCGGCTTCACGAAATGCCGCACCATGTACTTGTTGATCAGCTTTGAATATTCCTCCGTATGCTTCAGCATGTGCGGGCGTGGTCCTACGATACTCATGTCACCCAGCAGCACGTTGATAAACTGCGGCAGTTCATCGATGTTCGTCTTACGCATGATGTTTCCCCAGCGTGTCTTGCGCGGGTCATCCTTGGTCGCCTGCAGCGTGTCGGCTTGTGCGTTCACCTTCATGCTACGGAACTTGTAACAATAAAATTCCTTGTCGTTCAGTCCGTTTCGTTTCTGCTTGAAGAACACAGGGCCCGGCATGGTTATTTTCGTCACAATGGTCACAATTATCAGAATGATAGGGAAGAACGTACACAAGAACAGCAGTGAGAACACGATGTCGAACGTCCGTTTCAGAGTCTTGTTTCCGGTCTTGCTCAGCGGGTCCGGTCGCAGGCTCAGGAAAGGCACATTACCCAGCATGTTGAAGTACACGCGGTTGTGCAGGTAGTTATAAATATTCGGCACACTATAGAAATGCACCAGATGGTTCTCGCAGTAATCAATCAGCAAACGGATAATCACATGTTCCTTTGAAGGCAGACAGCAGAACAGATAATGCGTATTTCCGTTCTTTTCCAGATATTCTTCTACCTCCTGAGGCTGTCCCAGATACGGACATTCCTGTGGAAACTCCGGATTAGGCTGGAAGTCGAAATATCCCTTCACTTTGAAGCCCATCCAGCCCTGGGTTGTCAGTTCATAATACAGTTCCCGGTTGTTTTCCGAACTACCCACCAGTACTACATAACGTACATTTCCTCCTCTGGAACGGTATCTTTTTAGTCCCCATCTCATGGTGGTACGGAAGATAGCCAGACATACAAAGAGCAGCCCTAGGAATGTGAGGTAGAAGTATGACCAGGCATCCATAAAATCTCCCAGTTCAAGTACTACTCCCGACAGTACCCCAAAGAAAATCGTACTTCTTAATACTCGTCCTATAATCTGGTAAGCATATACTTTTCGGCGGTAAAGTACCACACCAATCTGTATGGCCGAAACAAAATAGCAGAGCATCACGGTCAGAATCACCTGCAGGTGTGGAGCTTTAAGGATTTTGTGCCAGGGCGTATCCTCCGTGGCCAAGAACAATGCATAAAACAGTCCCCCTGTGATCAGCGTTTCGCAAGTTACGACAAAGAGGCTGGCCCATCTGTTGTATGTGTCATACTTTGTTTTCATACGATTTGAATAATTTAAGACTACAATTCGTAAATTAATGATATTTCCTCTTTCCTTCCAAATTTTTAGCTAAAATTCTCTCTCTTACTTAGAATTTTGTCAGTTCCAGTCGGGCATAGTCCGATTGTAAGGTCATTTTTTTTCCGTTGCAGTATTCGATATCGAAAACGGTTTCCTGTTGATTCCCGATACCGAAGTGTTTCAGTTTCTCTACCGGGGCATCCTTTCCGTTGTCACCGGTAGACTGTCTCACTTTAAAGTCTTTCACCACGAGCTGTGTTTCCCCGTTGCGGTATTCCGTACGTCCTATGTAAGCCCCATATCCTTTTGAGCCGTCTTTCTCGGCCACCTCCGTCACCATGCGGGTAATGCTGTAGTACAGTCTTTCACATTCCACGGTTTCCCCCGTTTCCGCCACGGTGAATCGTTCCAGCACCCAGAGCCCTTCCACGTCACTGTTTATCGGTGCCTTTTTGCATCCGGCTGCACCAGCAAGCAGTCCGGCAGCCGCAATGAGCATATATATCCATTTTCTCATCTTCCCAGTCCTCCTGTTTTTCTAAGTGTAATCATGCCTCCCGTGCTGTTTCCCAGGTAATTTCCCCGGTCCACGCCCAGTGTGGCGGTCAGGCTCCATCCTTTGGTCCATTGTGGCATATAAGTCACCTCGGCCATGCTGCTGAACTGCTTCCGCATCTTATCCAGCGGGTGAGCATACGAGCCCCAGTGACGGGCATACGAAGCCATGATTCTCCATTTCCATTCCTCCGTCGGATTTCCGGACAGGCCCACATGCTGCGCCTTCATTCGGTTACTCTTGAAGCGGATTTCTCCATCTTCGTTATAAATCGGTCCTGCCAGCAGCGGATTGCCGATACCCTGCCCGTAGTGCTGCCATGCCTGATAGATATAGTGGTTATAATAATCATCCCCACCGCTCATCTGCAAGTCCGAGAAAGAGCCCCAGAAACCGTCATACAGAATCGGTCCCGACGCATCCTTCGTGCTGATACCTTCCCATAACACGGCCGATACCCACTTGTTTTTAGGCAGATACAGCTCGATTCCCAGCTGTCCGTCCTTCCAGCGTCCGTATTCCCAGAACATCTGCGAGTGATCTTCGAAATAATGATCCAGCGTAGCCCTAACCTTCCAGTCGCCGAAGTAATAATTCAGTGCGAAGTTCCAGCTTCCCAGCATGTTTCCTTCCACGTTCACCTGTTCCCCTTCCGGAGTATCCTCTCCGCCTGCAGTAGGGAACAAAGCATGCCAGTACGCTTTCAGTCCGTCGGGCATATCAATGGTCTGTTCCGATTCCCCGTTGGCCAGTTTCTTGTACTGGTCGCCTCCGAACTGTGTGGCCATATACAGGCCGAATTCAAATTCCAGGGGCAGCTTCTCCTTGTTTCCCAGGCGGAACATCAGCGACTTGCTGTGATACATCACCTTTTTGACGAATAGCTGGTTGGCAGCAGTGAAATCCTCCTGCCAGTTACCGTCTGTAAACATTCCGTAAGCCAGATGCCCTTTGAAAGCCAGCCAGTTCCGTGTGCCCGGTATGGCCAGATAGTTTTTGATTTCCCCTCTGATTTGCGGAATCGGCCGCATGTTCGGTCCTTCCGCCATCCATCCGCTGGTCAGTTCACTGTTCTTTTCCAGCGGGAATCCCATTCTTTCCTTACTTCCTATGCTGAGTGTCAACATTTTCCATGAGAAGTCCGCATACGCCTGTTGAATCCAGAAGTCCGACGTCTGTTTCACGCCTCCTGCCAGATCCAGTCCGGCATCAATACGCCATCCTCTGTTCAATTTCTTGTTCCATTCTATTCCCGCCCTCAGGTATCCGCTGTTCGGCTTTTCACTCTCCATTCCAAACCGGTTCGCCGTCAGCCAGAGCGGGGCATACGTCCCCGTCGATGCAGTGGCAGTAGCTTCTACCCGATAGTGGAATTCTTGTGGTTTTTCTTGAGCCGCAGCAGGAATTGCCAGGGCCATAAATAACAATGATTTCAATAAACTCATGTTCGCAAACATTCAGTAAAAATAATTTCTACAAAGGTAGAAAAGAAGGAGATAAATCGCACGTTTTCAGTCTGAAAATTTTGCGTTTACCCCTTTAATTGTACTTTTTGACATGAAAATATGACAAATAGATTAAATTTTACTACATGCTACAACTTAAAAATCCGTTTCATCAATTTCCATTTCTCCTGCGAGGTTGCCCCCGGTGCAGCCTTCTGGAACTTCGCCATGTGTGCCTCCCATTCCGCCTGTCGGGGCAGGGTAGCCAGGCGTGCATAGTCCCGTTCCATGTCAAATTCATCCGTCGTGTCCATAATCATGAACAGGCGGTTCCCGTCGATATAAATCTGCATGTCCGTGATACCCACTTCGCGGATACCCGCTTTCACTTCCTCCCACACGTGTGCATGTTCTGCCACGTATGCTTCAATCAGCTCTTTGTCATCATAGAGCTCCAGTGTCTGACAATATCTTTTCATAATGAATAATGAAAAAAGAAAAATTAATAACGGTAGACACCCTCTCGTTTTTAATTTTCACTTTATTAATTATTAACTGTAACTAATCCCTTCTGAAAATATCCCGTGTGTACACCTTGTCCTTCACGTCGTCCAGACACGTGTCGTAACGGTTGGCAATGATGGCATCCGCCTGCTGCTTGAATGCCTCCAGGTCGTTCACCACCCTTGAGCCGAAGAACGTCGTACCGTCTTCCAGTGTCGGTTCGTAAATAATTACCGTAGCCCCTTTCGCCTTGATACGCTTCATTACCCCCTGAATCGAGCTCTGACGGAAATTGTCGCTGTTCGATTTCATGGTCAGGCGGTACACCCCGATTACACACTGCTTTTCAGCTTCCGGACTGAAATCACCCCGGTTGTAATAATCATAATATCCCGCCTTCTTCAGCACCTGGTCGGCGATGAAGTCCTTGCGCGTACGGTTGCTCTCCACGATGGCATGAATCAGGTTCTCCGGTACATCCGCATAGTTGGCCAGCAACTGCTTCGTATCCTTCGGCAGACAGTATCCTCCGTATCCGAATGACGGATTGTTATAGTGCGTGCCGATGCGCGGGTCCAGACAGATACCCTGAATAATCGCCTGCGTATCCAGTCCCTTCACTTCCGCATACGTATCCAGCTCATTGAAGTAGCTCACGCGCAGAGCCAGGTAAGTGTTGGCAAACAGCTTCACCGCTTCCGCCTCCTTCAGTCCCATGAACAGCGTGTCCACGTCCGGTTTCAGCACCCCTTCCTGCAGCAGTGCCGCAAACTCCTGCGCCTTCTCCTTCAGGTCTGTCCCTGCAATGGCCTTGATGGCCTCATTCTCCTCGTTCCGTCCGTCAATCAGCTTCGGATAGCCCACAATGATGCGGCTGGGGTAGAGGTTGTCATACAGTGCCTTGCTCTCGCGCAGAAACTCCGGCGAGAACAGCAGGTTGAATCTTTTACCCGCCAGGGCAGGAACGCTGCGGAACTTCTCCGCATACTTCACGTACAGGCTGCGGCAATATCCCACCGGGATGGTACTCTTGATTACCATCACCGCATCCGGATTCACTTCCAGCACCAGGTCGATAACTTCCTCCACGTGCGAGGTATCAAAGTAATTCTTCACCGGATCATAGTTCGTAGGAGCCGCGATGACCACAAAATCCGCGTTTTCATAAGCCGAAGCCCCGTCCAGCGTAGCCGTCAGGTCGAGTTCCTTCTCCGCCAGATACTTCTCGATGTATTCATCCTGAATCGGGCTGATGCGGTTATTGATTTTCTCCACCTTCTCCGGAATCACATCCACGGCCGTTACCCGGTGATGCTGTGCCAGCAGAGTCGCTATGGATAAACCCACGTACCCTGTTCCGGCTACGGCGATATTTAATTGTTTCATGATTTCAGCTCTATTTAATAATGTTATATATTCAATATTCAGTTTCTTGTGGCAGCAGCCAGTTCCGTCAGCTCCTGCTGATTTCCAGTCCCTTGTTCGATAAACTCATCTCCACGAAGCGTGCCCGGTCGTTCGCCCGGTGCTCCGTCAGAATCTGGCGGATACGCACGGCCGCATCCGGTTCTTTGGCCACCATGTACAAGTAACCACCCCCACCGGCACCCGGCAACTTGTATCCCAGGCAGAGGTCGTCAATCCGTTCCGTCAGCGCCTGCACGGCCGGCGGATTCGTACCTTCATCCAGCAGCTGGTTCTGCATCCACGTCTTCCGTATCAGTCGTCCCGTCTCCTCAAAGTCATTCCGTAGGATGGCGTCGTACATGTCCATGGCATGGCCCTTCATCTGCTCCAGCAAGTGCAGGTGACGGTTCGAATTCAGGAACATCCCCTTCACAATCTCTGCCAGGATGCCCTTGGCCGTGCGCGTGATGCCCGTGTAATACAGCAGGTGACACTTGCGGTACTCGTCGCTCGTGAACAGGTAGTCCGGCAGCCAGCGCACCTTCGGCTCCTGGTGCCACCCCGGCTGTGTCTGCAGCAGCTTCACCCCGTGCAGCACACCTCCGTACTGATCCTGCCAGCCGCCCCCCGTGGTGAGCAACTGTTCCAGCACCAGCGTACGGCTGCCGATGCCCTGCTTGTCCCAGTTCAGGCCGCAGAAATCATTCAGCGCCCCTAATACCGTAGCCGCTAAGATAGAGCTGGTACCCAGTCCCGAACCTGCCGGAATGGCCGACAGCAACGTCACTTCGATACCCGTGCCGAACGCCTTCAGCTGTGCTTCCAGCGAAGCAAACCGTTCTGTGGAGAATTCCGGATGGAACCCCGCCAGCACTAGTGCCGCTTTCGGAATGGAGAACGGCGAACCCACCTTGCGGTAATCCTGCAACTCCTCGTAGGTGGAAACCACCTCCATGGCTCCCAGGTCAATCGAGCGCAGCGTAATGCGGTACTCCTTCGACGGCTTCACATACACCTGCAGCGGCGGCTGTCCGTTCAGTTCAATGGCCAGGTTCACCACATTTCCGCCCTCCATCAGGCTGTAGGGTGGGGTATCCGTCCATCCCCCCGCAATGTCGATGCGCACCGGACTGCGTCCCCACACAATCTGGTCGGCATACACCGACAGCTTCGGCTGCTGACGGTAATCCATCGTGCCGGTCAGTCCCTCTCGCATCAGGCCGAACGCCCGTGCCTCCAGTTCCTTCGCCTCCGGTTTGCCCTCCAGTTCGCACACCTTCGCGCGGAACATCGCGTCGCTGATACGCTTCAGCAGGGGAGACCCCTCCGGCAGTTCCTCCGGCAAGGCGATGCCCCCTTTGGCATACGCCCCGGCCGCCTCCTGCAAGTCTATCTGATAGAACACGCTCCGTTCCTGGTTCCTGGCCAGCAGGCTCCAGTTCTCCTTGCGGAACATCTCCCGCTGGGCGAACAGCCGTCGCAGGTTGGCATACGCCGAAATCTCGTCGGCCGACACCTTGCGCGCCTTCATCCAGATAGCCCGTCCGGCTTCACCCTGTCCGCCGTCCGTCATCCATTGCAACACCGTGCCCAAGTCCTCTATCGAGTCCGTTACCGGAAAAATCGCTGCCCCTTGCAAGTCCTCACAGCCCCGGATTTCGTCCGCTGTCAGACCTCTTTCGGTCAGCCATTCCGTTACCGGACGGCCCAGGTATGTAGTCGAAGCCTCCTTCAGGCTTCCCTTGAATTTATCGTTAAAACCGTACGGACGCGCGGCAAACTCCTGTTCGCCCATCGGCACCACGTCGATGCACACCCCTTCCGGCACGTTCAGCGCCCAGTCGTTGCGCGGCACCCCCGTGATGATGTTCCGGCTGTGCAGCGTCCAGTTCCTGCCCACGTGGCTGTTTTCCACCCACACCTCCGCGTTGTCGGCCGTCAGCGGGAACTCCATCTCCGCATTCTGCACGAACACCGCCGGATGCGGCTTCACCTTATGGTGCATAATCGCCCGCTGGTCTGTCACACAGTTCTGCACCGCCAGTGTCGACGAAATCATCTCCCGGCTCGTACCGTAATGGTGGAACTCACCGCCCGGTAGGGGCAGGATGGCCACCTTCAAGCTGTTCAGCTCCTCATCCACGATGCGCGGATGCGCCCCCAGTGCCAGTCCGAACTCCGAATACATGTCGTAGAACTTCACGCCCCCTTCCTTGTCGGTCGAGCGTTTCACCATCAGCTCGATGGCACGGTCACTCAGCAGCCAGATGCCGATGTCCATCAGGAACAGGTAATCCTGCATCAGCTGGCCCATTTCCTCCACGCTCGGTTTCTGCAGCATGAAGTCCAGCTTCTCCGGTTCCCTCCGCGACGACACGAACACTCCGTGGTTCTTCGCCAGTTCCGGGTCCACCCACAAGCCGTAGCACACCACGTCCACATCCGGAATCTCCTGCAGCGGCTCCGTGGCACGGATGTACACGTCGCCGCTCGCAATCAGCGTGCGCAGTCCCTCCGGCGCCCGCTCCATGATTTCCTCATACAGCGGCAGCTGCAGCGACAGCAAGTCCTGTGTAAGCTTCTGTCCCCGTGCCCAGCGGAACACCGGAATCGGCGTCAGCACCTTGCCCGACGGCGCATAGCCCGGCAAACGGCGGCTCTGCCCTCCGGCGTGCAGCAGGATACGCTTCTCCCGTGCCAGCCAGTCGCCCAGTGCGGCATCCTTATCCTCTTCCTCCCGGCAAGCATTCAGCAGCCAGGCCGTACCACCTCCCGAACCCAGTTTCTTTCCCACCGGGTCCGATGTGCAGAACCACTCCTTGTGGTCTGCGTGCATAATATCGTGAAAACACTCCACCAGATTCGGTGGCAGCGACAACAGTTTTTTCATATAGTTTGTTCTATTCTTCTGATTTCATCCTCTGTCAGGCCGGTAGCCTGTGCAATTTGCGCGGTAGTCAGTCCTAGTGCTTTCAGGTTACGGGCAATAGCGGTTTTTTCTTCCGCACGACCTTCCGCACGACCTTCCGCACGACCTTCCGCACGTTCCGTCATGATGTTGTCACGCAGAATTACGATATTGTCCAGATGCTTGTAATACGCCCTCAGTTCCTCCCGGTTCATGCGGTCCAGTTTCAGTTGCTCCTTCACCGTGTCCAGTCCCGGAGCAGTTGCATTCTCGGGCACATTTCCCGTGTTCAGGTAGTAAATCCACTCCTCCAGCGGCGTTTTGGCCACCCGGTTAAAGTCGTTCACCTTCAGGATATAATACTCCGGATAGAGTTGGCTCACCTTGTCCACCTTGAAAGTCTGTTTTTGAAACGGGCTCAGTTCCAGTACATCCCCATTATGGATTCCCACGAATTCCGTCTTTCCGTGATACACAAAATCCTTCCCGTGGCCTAGCGAGAAATACACGATGTTCACGCTGTACACCTTGCGCACCTTCTCATATCCCTCACCCCGGTTGATGTATTCCGTCACCAGCTTGGACGCACCGAACAGCATGCGCTGGAAATACGCATACTCATTGTTGTTCTGCACCTCGATGAGCACCAGTTCACCCTTCGAGTTTTCAGCCAGCATGTCCACGCGGTTGTACTTGTCAAACTCATCCTCCTGGTTGCTTTCACTTTCCAGCAGTTTGTGAATGGTCACCTTTTCTTCGAACAGGGTAGTGAGCAGTCCTTCCAGCACCGCGTAGTTAGCCTTGTTACGCAGCAAGCGCTTCATGGCCCAGTCAAAACGAATATAATTTTCCATACGGCAATCAGTTTTCAGTCATTCTTTCTACAAAGAAAATGAATAATTTGCAGAAAAACGTGCTGAGAGAAGAATAAAATTTTCCAAATATATAAAGGCACTTGTAAATTGAGTATGTCCATCCTTCGTAACCACAGATATGACAAAAAGAGATAATGGCAGAAATGAAAAAACAAGTAGGAGATTACAAATCTATGAATTCTATTTTTTATTTGAAATAATTCAGTGCCTTTTCTACGATATGGTGCATGTCATAATACTTATATTCCGCCAGACGACCACCAAATATTACGTTCGTTTCCTTATCTGCCAGTTCCTTGTATTTCAGATACAACGAATTGTTCTTTTCATCGTTTACCGGATAATACGGCTCACTGCCTTCAGTCCATTCTGAACTATACTCTTTCGAAATCACCGTTTTAGGGCAAGCTTCTATATCCGCCCCGAACATTTCGAAATGTTTGTGTTCAATCACACGTGTGTAGGGCATTTCCTTTTCTGTATAGTTTACCACCGCATTGCCTTGGTAGTTAGGCATATCCAGCACTTCAGTTTCAAAATTTACCGTACGATACTCTAACTTACCAAACTGGTAATTATAAAATTCATCAATAGCTCCCGTAAACACAATTTTGTCGACCATAGCAGAAAGCTCTTCACGGTTCGCAAAGAAATCGCAGTTCAGGCGAGTTTCTACGCCTTCCAGCAGACGCTCAATCAGTACATTATATCCACCGATAGGAATACCCTGATATTTATCGTTGAAGTAATTGTTGTCAAATACCAGGCGTACCGGCAGACGCTTGATGATAAAGGCAGGTAGTTCCGTACATTTACGTCCCCACTGTTTTTCGGTATAACCTTTTATCAGCGCTTCGTAAATATCTTTCCCGATAAGCAGCTGTGCCTGTTCCTCCAGGTTGCGCGGCTCAGTCACTCCCTGCTCTTTCATGCGTGCTACCGCTTCTGCTTTTTGTTCTTCAATTTTAGCAGTGGCTTCAGCAGGAGTAGTTACTCCCCACATCTGATAAAACGTGTTCATGTTGAAAGGCAGGTTGTATAACTTACCTTTGTAGTTTGCTACGGGTGAATTCGTATAACGGTTGAACTCCACGATGGAGTTTACAAAATCCCAAACTGTTTTATTTGATGTATGGAAGATATGGGCACCATATTTATGCACATTGATCCCTTCCATTTTTTCACAATAGATATTTCCTCCCAGATGAGGACGGCGGTCAATCACCAGGCATTTTTTGCCTTTTTGTTGAGCTTTGTAGGCAAATACAGCACCGAAAAGCCCTGCACCTACTATGAGATAATCGTAATGTTGCATAAATATAAGGTTACGATATTAGTAAATAATTTTTTTAATTTTATGCTTGTGAAAATTCCTTGATACGTTGTTCTTCACTTAGACGACAGATCAATAGTTGCCCGTTCTTTTCAGCCACAATATAGCCATCCAAGCCTTCCAATACCACTTTACGTTCATCAGGTAACCCTTGTTGAAAAGAAAGCAACTTTTAGTGTAAGGTTGTATTGGAAGTGATAGACCCTACATAGAAGTCTGATATTTCTTCTTTGTCTTTTCGATTTAGTTTCACATAATATCCATCCACTTTAATTATATTCATGTCGATGCAGAAATCCTTTAATTTATCGTCCGAACGGTCAATAGGCTTTTTATATCCGGGGATTTGGTACGTATCAATTCTTTTGTTTTGAATTCTTATGTATACATAACTGACAAGGTCTGTTTTATCGTTTAATGTATAGCTTTTATATCTGGCCAAAGAATACAAGAATTTAGCCTTTTCTGGCGGGCAATATAAATTAGTAAACTCTTTTGAATTTTTAAAAGTGAATGCTGCCTCTCCAAATGTACAATATCCTATATCATTTAACTGTCTGTTTTTATTAAAATCTCTGTCTGTAAATTCCATTTTCCATATAGGAAATGCATTTTTGTCCATGTCGTATTGCTTGACATTTGTGATACATTTTAATCTGAAGACTTTATTGAAATCAATTTGACTTATCGCCTCGTTCAGTTTGGCCCTATATTTTTTTCTAATGTCAGACATTATGAAAGGGTCAGATTGGATTCTTCCATATTCTTTCGGTGTTATGCAGAGTTTCAGATATTGCTCTACGATGTTGTCTGTAATTTTAATATTATATATTTTAATTCTATATGCGAATAATATATCAGACGTTAGATCAGTAGCTCCATCAAAGTATGATTTCTTATATGATAACATGATGCTTCCATTGAATATGGCATTGTCAAGATCTATCAGATAAGATTTTCCATTTCCTTTGGCGATGATAACGCCGTTGCTGTTCATGTCGAAGGGTAAGAGCATTCGTTGTAGTGTATTTAACTTTTTTATGTTATAAAACTGGGATATAGTCAGCTTTTTACCTGAAAGGTCTTGTTTAATGGTTCTTGTTTGGCTATTATCAAACTCATATATATATCCATTATTTCTACCTATTGTAATCGTATCGCCGATACTATAGACTTTACCAAAGTATGTTTTGAAACTATTTTCTGCATGTATTGCATTGTTTGTAAAACATATGAGCCATAAAAATGACAATAAAATAATTTTATTCATAATTGTTTTTTCATTTATTTCCACAAAGGAAATAAATAATTTGCGAAAAATACAAATGTGAGTAGAAAAAGAGTTCCATAAAAATAAAAGATTTTGTCTGTTTTTTGAAGTTAGTCGCTCAGATATACATTTGGAGTTTTGGCCAATCTGAAATTTTCCAGTTGTTTAGCAATGCATCTCTTGAAAAATCCAGCATTTTGTTGTATTCATCTACAATTCTTGAAACCCTTTCGGGCAAATTTTATTATTATAGCTCTTCCTGTAAAGAGAACAAATAATTCACAGAAAACCGTGCTGAGCAAAAAATAAGAAAAGGTAAAAGCGAGCGGTATCTCTTCGCTTTTACCTTTTACAGCACCCTGCCTGTCATTTATGATAATAGAATATTTATTTTGCACTCACCCCCTCATGTGCAATGACCAATGTCTCGAAGGCCGTGGTGTTGCCGTCTGCTTTGAAACCTTCCACTGTGAGCTTCTTGGGCCATGCGTTCACAGCCTCCCAGGTCTTCACCGGGTTACCCGACTCGTCCAGCAGGCTGACCGTTACCACCTCGCGTTGGATCGTGTTTAGCTTCACCTTGTTCACCCAGTCCCAAAGAGCCTTGTCGTCCTTGAAGATACCTTTCTTGATTGTCAGGTCGCCCGATTTTCTCAGTCCCGGCATTTTCAGCTTGGTAAATACCGGACTATCCCCTGCGCGGTAGGTTATCTCTTCATATTCCGTTTCCAATCCCGATACTTCACTGCAGGAAATATCGCCTACGTTCGAGATAGAAACTTTGAAATAAAAACTTGGCAACGGCCATTCCTGTGTATTTGCGCCTTGTGCTGTTACATTATCTGCCATTTTATTTTCAATTTAATAGCGTTACTTTGTATGGCTCCTTTTGTACATTTATGCTACTTTGTTATGCCATAAATAGCGACCTTGCTGGTTCATCCATTCATTTAGCTGATGGTACAAATTAGTTTCTTCAAATTTTTCTTTTGGGCATGTATTTCTTAAGATTAAACATAAATCTTTGTATCCCAATGAATTTTTTCTGTTAAGTTTTTGTAGGCGTACTTGCAAGGCAAAGACCAAATCATGCCCTCTGGTCAATTGTTTTAAATCAGGGTTAATGTAGCTGTTTGCAAAAAGCTTGATCATTTCAGTGGTGGGGTAGTGTTCGAGTCTGCTGTTATTGCATGTCGATTTCACATGCCCGAGACATTGTTCCCATGTTATTGCGTTTTCCCCGTCATATAATGCAGAATAAGTAATGTCATTAAAATTTATCCCATCCAGTTCTATTCCTTCCAATTCATTATTTGCAACCGTCACTTCATTGTACAGCCTTAAATAGGAGAGACTTTTGAGATCTTTTGCCACCTTCTCTACAAGTGGGGTGGTGGTCTGCAGACTACATTCAGCTTGTAAAGAATTTTCAAATCCCTCTGAAACAGAAAGGAGGGTCATTTCAATATCATGATAATCAGTCAGGAATAAGTTATCCAGATCTGGATAACTTCTATGCAGAATATGATCAAAGTCTGCATCTTTAATCCCAATTACCTTATTTTTAAGGTAAGGATTAGTTTTTAAGATTCTTAAAAGTTCCACCACATACAAGCAACTCTTTGTTACATAAAATATAACTTTCTGTTCATTCAAAAAATGTCGGTATATTTTTTCATCATCGGTTCCTTCTATGAGAATAAAAACTTTCCCTTCGCTATCCTCATGGTGTCCCATCTCTATTATCTCCATTTTTTTGTCTTGTAATGTGGTCGCTTCTAAGACTGTATTCCTCATAATTATTTTTGTTGAAGATAATATAAATCGATTGCATTATCCTGTCCTCTTGCTACTATACTGATGGAGTGAGTAGAGACAATTACTTGCAGATTCTTTGTTTTTGCGATTTCCTGAATGTCGTCAAGAAATTTCTGCTGCCATACTACATGCAATGAATTCTCCGGCTCGTCAATCAGGAGTACAGAGTTGTCCGAAACCTCGAATATAAGCCGAAAGAGCAAGATAATTTCATTCTGTTCCCCACTTGATAAAAGGTTTTCATCCAGAATATCCCCGTTGGCCGAAATAATCTGGAATCCATGTTGTGGAGAAAATGTAATACTTTTTTGGGCAAATTTTTTTGTTTTAAGGAGCTTGTTGAACAAATTCAGCTTCTCTGTCCAGTTTCCATAATTGGCATATTTTTCTCCCAGGCCTTTGATGTAATTATATAAGATAAAACTGTCATCCTTATCATACGGGGGAATGGAGATGTTGTCGGTCAGTCTGAAATAAAACAGTTCATCGCGTTTTTGTATCACATTCTCAGCCAGTTGGTTGTACTCTTGCTCTGAGATGGTCGTTTTTTCTTTTGAAATAACTCTTTTGATAAACTGGCTGTCAATCCGCTGCGATTGTTGCAAATAATTTTGATAAGCCAGGCTCAATTCTTTTTGTAAAGTCTGGCGTATTCTTTGAATTGGGAGGACATCATTTTCTTCGTTTGCTTCATTGTAGATACGGTTGGCGTGGATGAATTTTGTTCGCAAACTCTCAAGTTGCATTAGGAAAATATCCTGCCCTATGTCATGAGCTATATATTCGTTGAACCGTTTGTTTTTCAGAAGCTCGTTATCTGTATTGTTTGTGCTTTCTTCTAAACTTCCAATCAGAAATCTGTGATAGAATCCAGCATTTCTTTTAGCTTTCCGTATGACATTATCATTATACAGGAAATAACACAACAGCACGTTGTCTTTATTCAGCCAGCTAAATCTTACCTCCTTTACTGATGCCTGCTTTGTGTCGCTTGTCTTATCTTTTTCCTCGTCTTTTTTCTGGGAGAAGCACTGGTCAATAAGCAGATAAGTCTCGTCACTCAGTCCTATTTCAATAGTTTCATATTTCAGTAGATAGAAATAATATAACGATTCAGGCGACAGATTGTCCAATATTGTCAATACAGTTGTTTTCCCATATCCGTTAGGACCAGTAAGAATTGTCAGTTTGTCCTCGTCTTTATGGAAAAATTCAATATTGTAGTTGTACAGGCCAAAAAGATTTTTTATTCGGATATATTTGAACTGCATGGTTGTTGTAAAGCGTAAAAAGATTCTGTTAATTGTATAACTGTCTCAATTTTTCCTGAAGGTTGTCATTTACTGTATATTGTTCTTCTATATAGATATTTTTATTTCCTTCAGACTGAACCTTAGACTTGTAGACTGGGTAATCATCACCTTTCGACAGATTGTTGTCCCATTGCATGGCACGTAGATTGATTATATCGTCTGTGCCTCCCATTGAGAGAGGATAGACATGGTCAATCTCCCAGCCATAGATAGAATCTCTGTTGCCATACTGGTTTTTCATAATCCATGCTCCGCAGGCATCTTTTCGTACCATATCTGGATTGAATCCTTCTACCGTACGTGCAAGTTCCCAAACTTGTTCTATCGTTTTTTCATCAAACATTCTACTTGTATATTATATGTTTTCCTTGTCAGAATTCATGCATTCTTAGATATTCACTACAAAGCTATAAAATACTTTTGAATTGGACAAACAGTTGATATAGTAGAAAAACTTGTATAACCTGCACTTACTACAGAATTTTCAACTGGCAATTTTTTACCGTCCCTTGTACATCGAGTCATAATACTTCTGATAGTCACCGCTTGTTACGTTGTCCATCCATTCCTGGTTGTCCAGATACCAGCGTACCGTCTTTTCAATACCTTCTTCAAACTGCAAGCTTGGTTCCCAGCCCAGTTCCTTTTGCAACTTGGTAGAGTCGATGGCATAACGCATATCGTGGCCCAGACGGTCGGTCACGTAGGTAATCAGATCCATGTCTTCACCCTCCTTGCGTCCCAGCAGACGGTCTACCGTATTAATCACCACTTTAATGATGTCAATGTTCTTCCATTCATTGAAACCACCAATGTTATATGTTTCTGCAATCTTACCGTTGTGGAAAATCACGTCGATGGCACGTGCATGGTCTACCACATATAGCCAGTCGCGCACGTTCTCGCCCTTGCCATATACTGGCAGCGGCTTGCGGTGACGGATGTTGTTGATGAACAGCGGAATCAGTTTTTCTGGGAACTGATACGGGCCGTAGTTGTTTGAGCAGTTGGTCACGATGGTCGGCATGCCGTAGGTGTCGTGGAAGGCCCGTACAAAGTGGTCACTGCTTGCCTTGCTGGCAGAGTAGGGACTATGTGGGTTGTATTTTGTATCTTCATAGAAGAAATCCTTTCCGTAAGCCAGATGGTGTTCAGAAGAGGAAGCCGTGGTAGTGAACGGTGGTTCTACACCTTCCGGATGAGTCATTTCCAGTGCACCGTAAACCTCATCGGTAGAGATATGGTAGAAGCGTTTGCCTTCATATTTTTCAGGCAGGCTTTCCCAGTACACCTTTGCAGCCTGAAGCAGACTCAGCGTACCCATCACGTTGGTGCGTGCAAAGGTAAACGGATCCTTGATGCTGCGGTCCACGTGACTCTCCGCCGCCAGGTGAATGATGCCGTCCACGTGATACAGCTCCATTAGCTCCTGCATCTTCTCGTAGTCGCAGATGTCCGCCTTTATGAACACATAGTTCGGCTGGTTCTCAATGTCCTTCAGGTTCGCCAGGTTCCCCGCATACGTCAGCTTGTCTAAGTTGATGATACGGTACTCCGGATACTTGTTCACGAACAGGCGCACCACGTGGCTGCCGATAAATCCGGCACCGCCGGTAATCAGTATGTTGCGTTTGAATGTAGTCATAATGGTAAAGATTTCAAGTTTTTTGCAACTTCATTCCTTTATTTTTGTTTTTCTAATTATGCTTACAGAACAGTTGGATAATGTGTTTTCTTATGTGACAACAAAATAATATGAATGGTAATTCAAAAAGGAAAACAGAACTAGCTAATATTGTGAATGCTTTTAATGGACAGTCTGGTATCGTAGGGTATAGATAAATGAAGAAAAATGTGGTATAAGAAATAACGCACATTGCCAAAGGGAAGAAGTAGAGGCTTAATTTTGAATTGTTAAAGCTCAGGTGAGATAATAGATACCATAGTGGTGTAATCATTCCTGAGAAAATGAAAATGATAAGAATCTGAAGTTGTTCGGATAAATTTGAAAAAGGATTTTCTGTAGAAAACCATAGTGGAATAATTATCAAGGTATTTAAAATAGTGATGTGAATACATCTTTTCTTTTGTTTATCCAACTTCTTGTATATTTTTAATAGGGGAGATATAAAATTTTTCATTTTAAATTGTTTATGCTTTGATTGAGTGGGAAAAGAATAAAGATTCTTCTACTTCTACTGTATTATTGTATTCTGCAGAAATAGGAGAATCTCTTAAACTACTTTTGTTAATTTAGTCTCTTCTGAAAATATCACGGGTGTAGACTTTGTCTTTCACGTCATCCAAACATACATCGTAACGGTTGGCAATGATGGCATTACTCTGTTTTTTAAACTCCTCTAAGTTGTTTACAACCTTTGATCCGAAGAAGGTACTTCCGTTTTCCAGTGTCGGTTCATAAATGATTACCGTAGCTCCTTTGGCCTTGATACGCTTCATTACTCCCTGGATAGAACTCTGACGGAAATTGTCACTGTTCGATTTCATGGTCAGACGGTATACCCCAATCACACATTGCTTTTCAGCTTCCGGATTGAAGTCTCCACGATTGTAATAATCATAATATCCGGCTTTCTTCAACACCTGGTCGGCAATGAAATCCTTACGTGTACGGTTACTTTCCACAATCGCATGAATCAGATTTTCCGGTACATCCGCATAGTTGGCCAGCAGCTGCTTCGTATCCTTAGGCAGACAGTAGCCCCCGTAGCCGAACGACGGATTGTTATAATGTGTGCCGATACGTGGATCCAGACAGATACCCTGAATGATAGCCTGTGTATCCAGTCCCTTTACTTCCGCATACGTATCCAGCTCATTGAAATAACTTACACGCAGCGCCAGATACGTATTGGCAAACAGCTTCACAGCTTCTGCTTCTTTCAGTCCCATGAATAGTGTATCTACATCCGGTTTGATAGCACCTTCCTGAAGCAATGCTGCAAACTCGTGTGCTTTCTCTTCCAAGTGTTCGCCTGCAATGGCTTTGATAGCCTCATTTTCCTCATCGCGTCCCTCTATCAGTTTCGGGAATCCTACGATGATACGGCTCGGATAAAGATTGTCGTACAGCGCCTTGCTCTCACGCAAGAACTCTGGTGAGAACAGCAAGTTGAATTTCTTTCCAGCCAGGGCTGGAGTGTTACGGAACTTTTCTGCATATTTCACGTACAAGCTGCGGCAGTAACCCACCGGAATGGTACTCTTGATTACCATTACCGCGTCTGGATTTACTTCAAGAACTAAATCTATTACTTCTTCCACATGGCTTGTATCGAAATAGTTTTTTACCGGGTCATAGTTTGTAGGAGCTGCAATGACTACGAAATCTGCGTTTTTGTAAGCCGAAGCCCCGTCCAGTGTAGCAGTAAGGTTCAGTTCCTTTTCTGCCAGATATTTTTCGATGTATTCATCCTGAATCGGGCTGATACGGTTGTTGATTTTCTCTACCTTTTCAGGAATTACGTCTACTGCCACAACTTGGTGGTGCTGTGCGAGTAGGGTAGCGATGGATAAGCCAACATAGCCTGTTCCGGCTACAGCGATATTCAAATTCTCAGAGCTATTCATAGAAAATAATTTAATGCTTTTTCCACTATATGATGCATATCATAATATTTATATTCAGCCAATCGGCCGCCAAATATAATATTTGTTTCTTGATCTGCCAGTTCCTTGTATTTCAAATATAAAGAATTATTTTTTTTATCATTTACTGGATAGTAGGGTTCACTACCTTCAGTCCATTCTGAACTGTATTCTTTTGAGATAACCGTTTTTTGGCAAGCTTCTACTTCTGTACCAAACATTTCAAAATGTTTGTGCTCGATGACACGTGTGTAGGGCACTTCCTTTTCTGTATAGTTTACCACCGCATTGCCTTGGTAGTTAGGCATATCCAAAACTTCAGTTTCAAAATTTACCGTACGATACTCTAACTTACCAAACTGGTAATTATAAAATTCATCGATAGCTCCCGTAAACACAATTTTGTCGGCCATAGCAGAAAACTCTTCACGGTTGGCAAAGAAATCACAGTTCAGGCGAGTTTCCACGCCTTCCAGCAGACGCTCAATCAGTACATTATATCCACCAATAGGAATACCCTGATACTTGTCGTTGAAATAATTGTTATCAAAGACCAGACGCACAGGCAGACGCTTGATGATAAAAGCTGGTAATTCTGTACATTTACGTCCCCATTGTTTTTCAGTATAACCTTTTATCAAGGCTTCGTAAATATCTTTTCCAATAAGCAGTTGCGCCTGTTCTTCCAGGTTACGTGGTTCAGTCACTCCTTGTTCCTTCATGCGTGCCACAGCTTCAGCCTTTTGTTCTTCTATTTTAGCTATTGCTTCGGCAGGAGTAGTTACGCCCCACATTTGATAGAACGTGTTCATGTTAAAGGGTAGGTTGTACAGCTTACCTTTATAGTTTGCTACTGGGGAGTTCGTATAGCGATTAAATTCTACAATAGAGTTTACAAAATCCCAAACTGTTTTATTTGATGTATGGAAGATATGGGCACCATATTTATGAACATTGATACCTTCCATCTTTTCACAATAGATGTTTCCTCCTAAATGAGGACGGCGATCGATAACCAGGCATTTTTTACCTTGTTGCTTTGCTTTGTAAGCGAATACAGAGCCGAAAAGCCCTGCACCTACGATAAGGTAGTCATAATGTTGCATGATAATATATTTGTGAATAATGGTTATTTATATTGTCCAGCAATGGCATTGTTGTAGAACTTGACATATTTATTGGCCATAACATGAGTATTGTATATCGTACGCACATCTTTTATAGCTTGCTCACATATTTCTTTAGGATAATTTTTTATTGCTTCTTTTATTCTATCTGCATAATCTTTGGCTGTGTCACAAACATAACCATTTTTTCCATTCTGAATAACACTTTTATTACCCATTACATTACTAACAAGTATTAATTTGCCCATATACATATTTTCTATAAGACTCATGGCGATGGCTTCCCCCAATGAACAGAGTATAAATACATCAGCTCCTTTTCCCATAGCTAATGCTTCATGTCGCGGTTTCCATCCTGTTAATTCCAAATTAGGTGCCGTTAGTAGATGGTCTAATTCTCCACCACCAATCCAAACAAAACGGGCTTCAGGAACTAATTGGGCTATTTCATTGAATAATTCAGGTTGTTTTTGGACACAAGTTCGTCCTAATGTGTATACTGTGAATTTTTTATCTTTAATGGGGTGGATGGAATCCAGTTGTGCCGATAATTCTTCAAGATTTACTCCCGTTTCTATGTAAGCAGTGCGTTTAGTCAAAGTCTTTGCAACTTCATCTTCACTTTTGCAGCATGTTAATGTGATGCAATTAGTTTTACCTAATATATATTCCATCCATTTGTACATTTCTAGTTTCATTCCACCTTTTCCCATCAGAATATGTGCATATCCATGAGGCGTATATACTACAGGTACTTGGGACCTAGCAAAGGCTATTCTTCCAATACCTCCAGCTACGGAAGAATGTAAATGGATAAGTTCTGGATTAATAGAATTGGCAATCTTTTGTAATTCATTAATTACTTGAATATCCTTTTTGACATTAAATATGCTTCCGCCGAAATTTTTTACTTCAATTAAATGAATACGCTTATCTAATATAGTAGTGAAATCTTTAGGTGTTTGAGGGCGTAATGCATACGCTAAAAACACGTCAAAATGATTACACATATCATTGCATAATTGTGATACATAGGCAAAAACTCCTCCTCCAAACGCCTCGCAAACCATTAATATTTTTCTCTTATTTTCCATACTCTATTATTTTAGCCGGTTACCCATTAGATTTTTTAGAAATATACGTCCTTTAATCATAAGTTTAAGTATATAATACATACGTTTTTTTAAAAAATAGATAAAGACTTGTTGTTGAAAAGGAAGATTATTTATCTGTACTTTCTGAATAGCTTTATTATATGGGTACTTGTCTAATAAAGCATTTATTTCTTTGACTGTTTCTTTGTAGGTGTGTGGATTTTCTTTATGAAAATAATATAACCTCATGCTTGAATAGAGCCTGGTTAAAATTCTTGTATGATATGCATCTTCATATTCGGATGATAAATGGAATTTTTTCATAATCCTTTCATAGTGCTTGAATGCGATTTCATTATATAACATTACGTTAGGATTAAATCTATTTGTGACAGAATTTTGTAGATATCTATAATGATAAAGTGGTGATTTTATATAATATATTTTATCTATATATTGTAATAATTCTGCAATAAAAATGACATCTTGTCCTTTACGTGCTTGTACATCAAATTGTAAATTGTGATTCTTTATAAATGATAATCTGTATGCTTTGTTCCATATTACGTTAGTTTCATATTCATATAGCTTTCCATCTATTATTAAGTTATTGAAAGGAGCTAACTTTATTTGTTTAATCCATTCTTTATTTACCAGTCCACTTTCTATATTTAACTTTTTAATTTTTTGTGCATGTGCAAACTCCTGAAAGTAATCATAAAATATGATATTAAGATTAGAGTCGTTTGAATATTTTAAGATGGACTCAACTAAATTGGCTTCTACCCAATCATCGGGATCAACAAATGTAATCCATTCACCATTTGCAATTGATATTCCAGCGTTTCTAGCTGCAGAAACACCTTGGTTTGTTTGATGAATAACTTTAATTCTATTATCTTCTATAGCATATTGATTACAAATATTCTCAGTATTATCAGGAGAACCATCATTAATCAAAATTATTTCAAAATTGTCGACTGTTTGTTTTAGAAGACTATTAATACAAGTTCTCAATAAGGTTTCCTCAATTTTGTAAATTGGGACTATTATGGAAAGAGCTGTTTTCATTTTATTTATATACTTTTTTGAATATATTTTTTATGAAGAAACCCAAGTATATGTTTGCCTTCAACAAAAAGATGGTACAATAATGGACAGGAATTAGCCTTATTCCTTTTGCATATCAAATAGTGATCTCTTTGTTTTTTAAAGGAGAAATGGCTAGAAACTCCAGTGTAGCTAAATTTTGCAAAGCATACATCTACTTCTAAGAATTTAGATTTTAAAAGATATGCACGTTGAACTAAATCAAAGTCAGCAGAAATTTTATATGCATCATTAAAACCATTTAGTTTATCAATTAGTGCTTTTTTCATTATGATAGATTGATGATTGGCAATCATCATATAGCGAATTGATCTTATATTTTTGGGAGATACTATTTTGGTTGATTTATTAGGAAAAACTATTTCAATTTTTCCGTATACAATATCATTTTCTCCATTTAAGTAATTATTAATCAGTGTGAATGCATTGGGATTAAGAATGTCATCACTTCCTAAAACATAGATCCATTGCCCCTGAGCCTTTTGGATTCCTTTATTTAAGGCATCGAAAATGCCTTTATCTGGTTCCGAATAATATTTAATTCTATTATCTAGCGAAGCATATTTTTGTAAGACAGATAGTGTATTATCTTTTGACCCCCCATCTTGTACGATACACTCCCAACTTTGGAATGATTGATTAATGATGCTTTCTAAGGCTTGTGTGATACATGCAGAAGCATTGTATGTTGCTACAATTATTGAAATTAATGGTGAAGTTAAGGTGTTCATTATATTATATTTTATATTAGTTTTCGAATCCATTCTTTGAATTCTTTATTATCCATCTGTCTGAAGTCTGTTGAATAACACATCCCAACCATCATCCAAAGTGTGATATTTAATATGTCAAGTTGTTGTACATTTTCAATCCATCCATAAGACCATTGAAATGCAACATAACAACCTAGCAAACTTATGTAGATATTTTTTGATTTATATACAGCTAAATAACTAGCTTTGAAGAAAATTAGACTGAAAAGAATTAGTCCGATTAAACCACACCATGTAAATGTATTTAAATGCATGACTTCATTGATATGTCTTTCATCTTTGTTAAAAGTATAGTCATCACCATAAGCCCACTTAAATAGAATCCCAGAGAATATAATGTCATTACCTCTAGCTGGAGTTCTACCTTGCCAAATATAATTATTGCTTATAGCAGATTCTATAACATCAATATAGATTAGACTTCTTGTGTCTGTACTGTTTTCTCGGTACTCTTCTATTATTGTTTCAGGATTAGTTTGTCCTGAATAGTTTCGAAGTAATCCTTGTAATATAATAGTGAATATAGTTAACGTACATAAATAGGCTATATAATGTCCTAGTTTTATTAATCTATGTGATATATATGTCTTTTTTACATATATTGTAAGACCTATCAATAATGCAGGTATAGCTTTTAGATATTGACTTCTTCCTTCACCTGCTAGAACACAGTATAAAATGCCAACAAAAAAAATAATCCAAGCTTTTTTACTTGGAAAAAGAGGGAAAAAGCAAAATAAAATGAGTAAAGGAGATAAATAAAATTGTGTAAAGCCTACTATCCAGTAGAAAAATATTATGAAGAAAATAATAGCATATTTATACCAGAATGAAAGTATTTTTTGAGTGTAGTATGCATTATATCCAAGCCAGCAAAATAATGGCATTAATACGGCTATACTTCCTATTACTAATTGTTTATATTCAATAGAATTTTCAGCAATTATGAAACCTCTAGCTATGCAGATGATTGCCCAAATAAGATACCATTTTATATATGCATTTTGACTTATATTTCTTGTGATTAGATTTTGTTTGTATTTTGAGATAATATACAATGTAAAGATCTGTAGTATTGTTGTAGACCATAAATTACCTAAAGGAAAAGGAGACCAAAGATTGACAGAAATAAAAGTCAGAATTAGTATAATTATTGATAATAGCCTGGATACTTTTATTGTTAGCATAGTAATACAGCTTGGATATGTTTAGTTCATGATCATTCTTTTTTTGGTTACGATTTTACAAAAGTAATTATATATAATCTGTTTGTATTTTCGAAATCCGCCAACAGGATAGTCATAAACTTCAAAAGAACCAGTATCTAAATCTTCAGCAAGAGTTTGAATTTCTTTAGAAGATGCAAAAATGCTATATAGTTTGCTACACCTTCTAAATGTTCTAAGAGTGCGTGGGCATAATAATTGAGGATGATAATTTATACAATACGTACCATAAGTTTCATATTCACTAAATCCATTTTTAGTATATGGTTTAACGCTTGTAATACATAGCTCATACCATGGCTTTTTGTTCATGTGTTTACCCTCTATTTTATTTAGCATTTCTTTTAAAATAGAACATCTAAATATCATATGCTCAGATATAAATGAATAATTGGCTTTTATTGGAGCTTCAAATAATTTATCAATTGTCTCAAAATAAGGTGCGTTGTGTTCTGTTTTGGGTAAAAATAAATCTGATTCACCTTTTTTGAAGTTTAATTTGTTGAAAGGTACTGTATCTGAATCCCACACTAGATATTCTTCCTTTGCATATGAAGATAATGCGAAGCCTAATTTTAAGAATTGTTGGAAATACCAACCGTAATTTTTTACGTGCAAATGGTTATCAATTATTGATTTCACTTTTTGAAAAGTGAGTCCATCTATTAATTTATCTTCATCAATTAATGTAATATCATTTTCTTTAGGTAAGTATTTGAAATTTCTTTTATTTGTTATTATCCAAATATGAGTTGGATTTATATTTTTTCTTATGAAAAGAATATTTTTTCTTAAAAAAAAACATTCTTTTAAGGCTACACACATTACGATATCCATAATTTAATTTGATATTTTTCTATAAATAGTTAAGACATTGTTTATAATCTGTTCAGGGTTGTGTCTTTGCAGTGCAGTTTCTCTTGCATTATTTCCTATCTTTTGGGCCAATTCATCGTTCGTTATTAAAACTTGGATGTTTTCTGCAGTTGCAAAAATATCATTTGTGGGGACTAATATTCCATTTTCATTATGTTTTATAAGTGAAGGAATCCCCCCTGTATCGTTTGCTATTACAGGTATTCCAATCAGTTGTGCTTCACATATTGTGTTGGGGCTATTTTCTATGTACGATGGGTGGACAAATACATCAGAGTCAATAATTGCTTCTATTAAGGAAGTTGCATTTAGGACTCCTTTTATGTTTACATTGACGGAACTAGATTTGATATTTGTTAATCTTTCCCAGTCTTTCATAGAATGTACCCCATATACGTTCCACTCAAAATCTAAATTGCTATATTCTTTTAAGATTTGTGCTGTCCTTAAAATGATATCTCCTCCTTTGTATATGGCAGAAGATATAATACTTATAATTTTTTTCTTTTTTCTATTTTTCTGTTTTTCCCAAATTAAATTTGTGTAGTAAATTTGTGGACGCAACATCTCGCTACAATAAAAATATGTGCTATTGGGCGATAGAAATCTACTCATTCGAAAATCCATATTTGTACGTCCCATGAAGTAATGGCATGAACTAAAAATTTTTTTCTCTGTTTCACAGTTTCTAATTATTGCTTTTTTGCGTGTCCATTCCCTTGGGTTCCAAAATAAAAATTTTTCCCATGATAAGTTTTGAGGCATCCATCCATGAACTAAATAATTTAATACACCTTGCAGGTGAAGTACAACGGGAATATCAGTAACTGTACATACCATTCCTCCATTATGTTCAGAGCCAAAAACATGTATAATGTCCGGCTTGAAATCTTCAACTATTTCTTTTAGTTCCGCTATTTGTTTGTTTAGTTTATGCTTGTAGTTAATTATCCCAAATTTTATGGGCGAAATTCCATAGAATTTAACACCCTCTTTTTCATCTTTAAATTTATACTTCCATGGTATAGCCATTCCAAGTTCTATATTGGGGCAATATTTTACGAGTTCATTTGCTAGCGCACCGACCCAACCCCCACCATTATATTTATTGGTATTTGAATAAATAGCTCCATTGCCTGTAAACCAAAGTATTCTCATAATTATTTGTTGAAAATGTTGTATATTAGATATGATATAATAATAGTTATAAATAGGGCTAGGAATAAACTGTCTAATCCTATGAGCAAAATGACTACAAAAGCAATTCTTGCATGCGTTAAATAAATATAGTATGATATATTGCCTAATATCCGTATGAATTTCCCTTCTAAGTAATATTTTTTATTAACAATAAATACTATTGTTAATATACTTATAGCCATTAGCCAAGAGATTATTTGTATTAAATTTTCATTGAGGAATGACACTAATGTAAATAAGCCAAATATGATACCTATTTCATATCTTTCTTTCGTTGAATAAATGTTATATGTTGCAATATAGTGTCCTGCAAAGAATGCCCATGGAAATCTATAATAATGTGCAAAACTATTATCAAGGGAATTATGCATTATTATGTAGTATAATATTAGCATAGATAATAATAAAATACTATTTTTGAACCTATCTGATTCATTTTTTAGTGGAATAAGTCTCTTTGAAAACCAAAAAAATAGATAGAATATTATTATGCATAAAACGTACCAATCAAGATAACCCAATGTGAATAAAATAGTTTCTTTAAAATAAAGGGGTAAATAATGGCACTTATATATAACACTAGAAAGTCGATGGCTTTGTAATTCATTAATTGATAAGTGGCTAGATGGGAGCAAGTAATATAAAATAATACTTATTATGCAAACAATTAATAGTGGATAATATACTTTCCATATTCTTTTTTTTAGAAAGTTCATGAAAGTTTCATTTTTATAATGAGACTTTGATAATCCATATCCTGAAATAAACATAAAAATTACTAGTGCTATATTAGCCCCAAAATTACCGCATATTTTAGAAAAATGCAACCAGGATATGCTATGATTGTCATTCCAATGGTACATATTATAAAAATGCGCAATAAGAATAAGGATGCAACTTATACCTTTTAAACCAACCGACATTGATTTATCAAGGGAAAAGAATACTTCAGGTTCTTCTTTTTTCTTAAGTCCTTTTATGAAAAGTGCAAAAATTAAAGTTAATATTAAACCAAATTCTAAATCAGTAATAATCATGTTATTTCTTAGAAATTAAATAATGATGGAAGTTTATCATAGTAATTTTCTTCAAAATATGGGGTGAGTGGTCTAGGGGTAAAATGATTACATATTTCTTTGGCTTTATTATATGCATCATTAAGGTCATTTGCTGTATATACATAATCATCATATATTCCTTTAAACCAGTTGGCTCCTGTAGTAACTTTATGGTCATTCGATTTTATAATTATGACAGGGGTATTTGCACAAAGTGAAAGAATAGTGCCATGGTACCTATCGGTAATCACTACTTTGTATGTAGATAGTTGTTCAATTGTATTAGTAATATAGAATTCCAATCTTTTTCTTGTACTTTTACCGCTGACATTGTTTTGAGTATCACCTCTTTTTACTGGGTAATGTTTTGAAAGTCTATTACATAGATTTTCTATTTCTGATTCGGTATAAAATTTTTCGGTATCGTTTCTAGTGCATAAAAATATTCCTTTTCTTTCATTCTTAAATTTAAACTTGCCTATGAGTGTTGTCACAATGTCTGGATATAATCCAACTTTTATGTTAGGAAACATCCTTTGGGCTATTTGGTATGAGAATTCGTCTCTTGCTAGAAAAAGCATATTTTTACATTTGTCATAACTATCTGATGTCCTTTTTTTGTATGACTCATTTTGAAAAAAGATGGTTTGAGGCATCATTAATATTTTTGCTTCTGGCAAATTATCAGCGATTAATCTATGCATTAATTCATGATTTCCTAAAAACCAGTCTCCTAAGTGATACCCATGATCTTGTGTATTATAACCACTTTGGAATATTATAAAATCATTCTTATAATCAAAATTATTTACAAAGAATTTTAGCCATAATGCTTTACTTTCAGTAATTATACTTGCATTTATTCGAAAAACCTCATATGTTGGATAATGTTTTTCTATCCATTGATTTATACAATAGAACTGTGCATTATCGCCAATATTGTTGTTTTCTGTTACTCCAAGATAAAAAATTCTTTTTTTTGCCTTGGAACATTTTATTTCATTTATACTTCTTTGGGCTTCAATTCGGACTTTTGATTCTATAATATATCGCTTTATAGGTCTAAGTTTTTTCTTTAATAAACTAATATTCATAAAGTAATTGAGATTTAATTTGAAATTATTAGATCTGATTAGTTTTCATAGTTTGATAGTTCTTATAGCTATCTTTTAAGTATTTTTTTTATGTGTCCTATATTCTCTTTCCCAATTATAGAGGATATAACATTTTTAATTTTATCTTCTGTTGAAGTAATTTTATTTGCTTTGAGAAAATCCTTAATTGCGATAATTTCATTATTGCTATCTGTAAATAATTCAAATAGAATAGGCTTATTACTTGAACTTATAAAGATATCTTTTAAGGATTCAAATTCATTTTTATTTGTTGCTTGTATATATTTAAAACCACAATTTTCAGCCCATCCTTTTGCATTACCATTGTGTCCATTAGCAGAAATATAATCACCAACATTGATATTCTCACTCCAATTATTAGTCATTAGTTTAAATTCTGCTCCTCCAGAATTGTTGATTAGAAGGATTCTTATGTTGTTCTTTATGTGTCTTATGCCGAGTGCATTCATGTCATAAAAGAATGCTAAATCTCCAGTTATGATAAAACATAAGTCATCATAATTCATGCTTTCTCCTATGAGCATTGAATTACATCCGTCAATACCGAAAGCTGCAATATTTGCATATCCTTGGATAGAAGGTGATAAGGGGAAATATGACCAGCATCTAAGGCTGTTAAGTATAGCATAATTTATAATACTATTTTCGGGAATACTTTTATATAAACATTGAGCTGCATATAGGTTGGAGAATGGTACGTCAATGTCATATTGAAGTTTGTTATATAAGTATCTCCAGGATTCAAAATATTCATGTGAGGCTTCAGCCTCTTTTGCTATTCTGTTAAAAAAATAATAATCAGGACACTCAAACACCTTAGTAAGTTTATTGTAGGTATCTATGATTTCACCATCTTCACTTACTCTCCAGTGTTCGACTTCCGACAACTTATTAAGAGCTCCATATATAGGATAGTCACCGGTTTGTCCTCCGATTGTAATAAATATATCAGGCTTAATATTTTGTAAACTGCAACAGGATATTAGAAGATTTCCCTGTATAGCATATTCTCCATGATAATTTGAACAGTGATTTGTGTAAATTACAGTATTATGTGACTTGCAGAATTTTTCTAGTGCTTGCTTTTCTTTAGAAGTAAAAGGCCTGTGTTCTCCTATTACGATTAGAATTTTTTTATTTTCTAAATTTAAGTCATCCCATTCTTCCCAAGCCATATATCTTTTTATCATGCGTAGATGAGGTAATTCAGTATTACAGAATTGACCTTGTTGTGCATCAATAATACGTACATTCAGTTGGACAGGGCCAGGTTTACGATGTTTTAAGTCTAGTATTGCTTTCCGAGCATTATGGATGCATTGTATTCTAGTATTTTCATCTGTTATTGGAGGTAAGTCATAACTTGATTTTACCGAATCTATTGGTAGTGATACTTGAATCGGAGCTTGCATGTAATCCTGATGTTCAAATCTTTCAAGTTTAGACGTCGTTATTGCTAGAATTGGGACATGTTTATAAAACGCCTCAGTCAAACCAGGTATATAGTTTCTAGTAGCTTGTGCGCTTGTACATGAGGTTGCAACAATATTTCCTGTTTGAAGGTAAATACCAATTGCAAAATACATTGCACTTCTTTCGTCTGGTACTGAGTAGCATTTAAAAAATGAATCTTGTTGTATTGCCTGTGTAATAGGTATATTGGTTCCTCCAGGGCTAATTACAATATGTTTTATGTTATAATCTTTCAACAAAGAAATAACGACTCTTACATTTTCTTGTATTGTATACATATTTTATTAAAATGAATATTTAACATCATCGAACGTAATATTACCAGCTCCACCAGTCATGTATATGGTATCTCCGATAATTGATCTTCCCATTTCGCTAGTTAAAAATATAGCCATATTTGCAATTTCTTCAGGCATGATATATCGTCCTAGTGGTATGCGTTTTAAATAAAAATTATTTTGTTGGGATTTTAATATCATGGGAGTTGCTGTTGGTCCGGGTGCAATACTATTAACCGTTATACCATATTGTGATAAGGATTTGGCTAGCCCAAGTGTAAGCCCTCTTAATCCCCATTTACTAAGCGTATATGCTGAATCTGCAGGTCTCAAACTGGATGCTGATGAGATATTAAGAATATTTCCTTTTATATTGTTTTTTATTAAGTACTTTCCAAATAATTGTGATAAAAAAAAGGCACTTTTGAGATTCGTGTTCATTACTTTATCGTATTCACTTTCCGTAGCGTTTGGCATTCCTTGACAATTAATCCCTGCGTTATTAACTAATATATCAATAGGTGGCAGATTTTTGACTTTTATAAACTCTAATAAATTATCGAATGTTTTTTCAAAGGATTTTGTATCCATATTATCTAACAAAAAGGGATATATGTTAGACGTATTTAATTCATTTCGAATACTATTACTTACAATATTTAATTTATCTTGATTTCGACCAGTAATAATTACGATAGCTCCAGCTTTTATATAAGCTTTGGCGATAGCTAACCCAATGCCACTAGTTCCACCTGTGATTATTGCACATCTATTTGCTAATAAGCTAGATGGTCCTAATGTTAGAATATTGCATTTTAAATTTATGACAGGTCTTCTATCAAATAGGAATTTGATAATTTGTTTAATGCTATATGCCATAATTTATGTTTTATATATTATAAAGTATAAATTTAGTGCCTAAGATTTAAATAGTAGAATGATACAAATAACTAATAAGTAATGTTACTTTCAAATTCTTTTTAAAATGTTTTTTATTTTGATGGTAAAATAGTCACGCTCAACTTTATCAAAACCTATAAAATAAATACATCCAACTGACCATAATATGCTAGAAAAACATACAAGTAAGAAACGTGTTATAGAAGGGGGCATACAATATGCAATCATTCCTGGCATTATAAAACATACAATTGCACAGATGCCTATCTTTGCAAAAATATTATAAATAAAATATTCGACTTTAAAATTCATAAGTCTCTTTAAAGTTGAAAGGCGAATAAAATTTAGCGAAAAATAGAGTATTGCATAAATGATATATGTTGAATAAGCAGGTGCTCCAAGCTTATATGCAATCCAAGTAAGTGGAAAAACAAGGCAACCAACTAATGTAACTATTACTTGATAACGTTTGATATGTCCTGTAGACTGAATAGCGCAATATAGAGAGTTACCGATTAATGAAGCGAGTGATGATATTACAACTAAACGCATAAATATCGTTGTGTCAGCTGGGACTTGATTTAGCCAAATTTTCAATATCGTTTCAGCTTCTAATACAATTGGTACGACAAAAATGTACATAATAAAGAAAGAAAATTTTGTGCCTCTACAGACTAATTTATACATATATTCGTAGTCACCAATTGCATATGATTTGGTAATCTGTGGATTTATTGCTGTCATGAAGTTATTAACAAATTGTTGTATTGCCGTATCTACCTGTACTACGATAGCTCGGGCTGCATTTGTAGTTACACCAAAAAAAATGTTGATTAACATGTTTATACCTTGCGTATTGAGCATATAAGCTGTATTTCCAAAGAGATTCCATCCTGCAAAACTAAACATCTCTTTAAAGACTCTTTTGTCAAATAATTTACAATTGTAGTTAGCCTCTTCAAAATGATGTTTACAGTAAAAACTATATATAAAACGTAAAATGGCAGATATCGATAGTATTAATAATGCATATATTTTAAGTTTATCAAATGGAGACAAGTAAATGAGGTATGCTACTAATAATTTTAGGGAAACTTCTAGAATACTAATATATGCAAAAACATTCATTCTTTCATGGGCAATAATAGTTGCATTGTAAGGAACACTGATTAAGTTAATAACAAAGGTTATTATTGAGCAATGTAAAATAAAATTTGCGGCCTCCATTCGTTCGCTAGGTATATTCATTTTTTCATTAAGAAACCAGCCTCCAATTACCTCGCATAGCAAAAAGATTATAATTGACATTATAATTTGGATGTTGACAGAGGTGCTAAATATTAGTTTTAAATTCTCTAGGTTCTTTTTTCCTAATTCATAAGTTATAAAACGGGATATTGCTCCTGATAGAGAACTTGAAAGTACAGAAAACATTGTAACTACGCCACCAACAACATTATAAATACCATAATTGGTTTCCCCCAACGCATCAAGAACTATACGGCTTGTAAATAGGGTTACAATCATCGTAATTATCATACGAAAGTATAACAATAATGTATTTTTTGCTATCCGCTTGTTGTTTGCTTGTTGAGTGTTAATATTCATTCTAGAGTCTTTTTATCATCATTCAAAACATATAAAAAGAATGCGTTTTTTGTTGTTATTTTGATATAAAGAGAGCTTATATAGAGCCTTTATAGTTTAAAAATATCATTAATCATGTAAGTTTCCAATTTTAGGGTGTCACCTTTTAGACGGGTGCCTGCTGGCACCCGTCTAAAAAAGAGTCTATAAATTTAACGATTATTATTTGCATATTGTCATGGGAAGAAGGTTTTCGTAATCCGTTCTTCCCTTTTTTAATTCTTTGAGCAGCCTGCAGAAGTAATCCCTGAAGGAGACACCTACCTGTTTGCAGGTTTCTATAAAGGTATTATAGATTGCGGAGTTCTGTATTCCTTTCACGCTTCCGAAGAACAGACTGTTCTTTCGTTGGACAGTGATTGGTCTTATCGCTCTTTCCGCCGCCATATTGTCTATTGAGTATTCTCCGTCATTTCTGTAGGCGAAGATCTGATTCCAGAAGTTCTTCAGATAGTTAAGGGCCTTGCTCATAAGTTCGCTTCGGTTCTCATCCGGATTTGCAAGCAGATCATAAAGCTCTGTCCTTATCCTATCGATGATTTCCGTCGTTTCCTTACTGTTCCTTCTGTGGTAAATCTCGTCTGAAGTGAGTTTTTCCCGGCGGTAAGTCTCTTCCATGCCGTATAACTTTGCTATCAGCTCAAGGAAGATTCTTGCCTGCAGACTTCCTTGGTCGTAGGCATACTTGAACTTAGCTCTTGCATGAGCCAGACAACAGAGATGCTCTATATCCATAAGCTCATTGTCAAGATACATATAAAAGGGGAGAGAATTGGCGCCGTCCTGAAGGGCAATCTTCTTGAGGGCAGGTATCAGCTTGTTCAGCTGCATGGCACCTTTGTCGGCCCAGTTCATCAGGTTCTGCACAGAAGTGTTCCAGTCCATATCCGACAGACGGTTCTTTGCCTCCCTGTATGCAGGTGTTGACATCTTTCTAATTATCCTTGTCATCATGCTTTCCTTTTACGACCCTTTTACGGTCAATACCTTTGAGACTTTTGGAAGAGACATAGGTCTGGGTGTTCATAAGTGAAAGACGCTCGACAAGGGCATTATGCTTCTTCTCAAGCTTTCTGTATTCCTTGTCGCGGAGCTTGTATTCAAGAACAACCTTCTCTGCATTGCTGTTTGCCTCAAGCAAGGCTTTCAAAAGAGAGGCATTCTCACGTTTGACTTCCTTCAGGTCTTTTCCTATTTCATCAAGTCGTGCTATCATTTCGTCAAGCTGCCTGCTCTTTTTCTGATTCTCCTCAAACAGGAACAGGGCGAACCTCTTTATCTGCTCATTATCCATACCTTCAAGGGGTGTATGCTCCTTTTCGGGTCTGTTCATCATCTCTTCAAGATGCTTGCGTCTGAGTGTATTTTCTATGAGTTCTTCCAGTTCCATGTTTTTTACTTGTCGTCACCATGATGCTTCCTTTATGGGGAGTTGTACGTTTGGGCTTGTCTTTAGCAACCTCCTGCCGTTCTTCATTGCCTGTCCGAATCAGCTCTTCCGGAATTCCTTCAACTTCTACAGATACAACCTTTTTCTGTGTCTTCTTGAACCAGTCATAGAATGCCGTGTATGGAATATTGTTGCCAATGCAGAACGAGTTGATGGAAACTCCATTGGGCTCACCCTCGGTTTTGTAGAGGAACCACAGTCTTTCAAAATCTTTTTCGCTAAACATAATCTTTCGAGTTTTAAGTTTAGCACGAAGGTATGGGAAAGAACCATGCTAGTCAATACGCCAATTTTGGAAGCTTACGTTCCTAAACCTTTTCATCCGGGCATGCTTCGCCGTTACCACTCCCAGACTCTTTCAGTCAGAAATGATAAACGCTACATGCCGATACACAGCGATACAAAATTAATGTTTATTCAAGACATAAACAATCTTTCGGGCGGTTTTATGCCCTTTCAGGGCGCTTTTTTATGGTCTGACAAGCTATTGTAGTGTACTAAATAAGTTGACACAATTTATTTAGTAACATGCGTAAAAATC